>Ga0209991_10001540_pt1 | contig 10487 bp, 6 predicted proteins | sample ChitaG_FD_183167 | JGI IMG/M metagenome (GOLD analysis project Ga0209991, IMG submission 183167) | Deep subsurface microbial communities from South Pacific Ocean to uncover new lineages of life (NeLLi) - Chile_00310 metaG (SPAdes)... | ecosystem: Environmental > Aquatic > Marine > Oceanic >... | reverse complement strand
AGACCCCAAGCGGCGTCCTGCCTCCGCCGCCGATATAAGGCAAGCCCTGGAGTCCATTGAGGCAGGAAAGGTTGAGAAGGTGCCATCGGAAGTAGCTCCAACCCTGGCCGAAAGCCCCCTCTACCGTCGTGTGTTCGTCGGTCGAGAGGCAGAACTACGCCAGCTTCAATCTGCATTTGATGGTGCCATGTCAGGACAAGGTGCCTTGATGATGGTGGTGGGAGAGCCGGGCATCGGCAAGACCGCCATCTGTGAACAGCTATCTACCTACGTCACCCTGCGTGGCGGAAAGACATTGGTGGGCCACTGCTACGAGGAGGGGTCGCTGTCCTTACCTTACCTGGCTTTTGTGGAAGCAATGCGCTCCTACGTCCTTACCCGTGAGGTTAGAGCATTGCGGAAGGAGCTGGGTACTGGTGCCGCTGATGTTGCTCGTATTGTCTCCGAGATTAGAGAACGACTGAAATTAAAGCCAAGGCCGCCGGGCGACCCTGAGGAGGAGCGCTACCGGCTGATGCAGGCAGTAACCAGCTTTCTGTCTAACGCTGCCACCGTCCAACCGCTGCTGGTGGTGCTGGAGGACCTGCATGATGCCGACAAAGGCACCTTAGAAATGTTGACCCATGTCTCCCGCAATCTTACCGGGGCGCGACTTTTGGTTATTGGCACTTACCGTGATGTGGAGGTAGACCGGGCCCATCCGCTGTCGGCAGCCTTGGCCGAGCTGCGCCGTATTTCCACCTTCGCTCGTGTCCTCTTACGCGGGCTAAATGCCGATGAGGTGCAGCGCATGCTTAGTAGCATCACCGGAGAGGATACCCCCTGGGGACTGGCCGAGGCGGTGCACCGCCAGACAGAGGGAAACCCGCTGTTCGTACAGGAGGTGGTGCGCTATCTGGTTGAAGAAGGTATACTCAGTCGAGAAGAAGGACGCTGGCGGGCTACCAGAGAGACGCCAGTGGAAATGAGCATCCCCGAGGGTTTGCGTGACGTCATTGGCAAGCGTCTGTCCCTCTTGAGTCCGGAGTGCAACCGCCTGCTGTCTGTGGCCGCCGTTATCGGGCGGGAGTTCCGGCTTGAAGTACTGCAGCGGGTGGCTGGCATATCAGATGACGAGCTATTTTCTGCCCTGGAGGAGGCCAAGGGAGCGGCGGCAGTGGAGGAGCGCTCTGCGGTGGGAGCAGCCGTGAGCTACCGCTTTGCCCATGCCTTCTTCCGCCAGACCCTGTATGAGGAGATTATCGCCCCACGGCGTATCCGCCTGCACCAGCAGGTGGCCCGGGAGATGGAAGAGGTGTTTGCCGCCCGCCTTGAGGAGCATGCCGCTGGGCTGGCCGAGCACTTCTCCTACTCCGCCGACCCTGCCGACCTGGCCAAGGCGGTCAGTTATAGTGAGATGGCGGCGCAGCGGGCGATGGCTGTCTATGCTTACGGGGAGGCGGTACGGCTGCTGGAGCAGGGGCTCAAGGTGCAGGAGGTGCTAGACCCGGAAGACAAGGCAAAGCGGTGCGACCTGCTCCTGGCCCTGTGCGAGGCATTGGTTTATGCGGGGGAACCCCGACATGCTCTCGACGTTGAGTTGTCGGAGGCATTCTCTCTGGCTGAGGCCATGGGTGACAGCACACGCGCAGCCCGGGTCTGCCGGCTGGCGATGATCGCGCTGATCAGCTATGCGGGCGTTGCATTCTGGGTGTGGACGACTCCTGAGGCAGCCCAATGGGTGGAGCGGGCCGACGACTACGCTGAGCCTGATACTGTAGAGCGCGCCTGGGCCGACTTCGCGCGAGGGAGAGTGAAGATCGCTACAGGCGACTTCAAGGAGGCGGTGCGTCTGTATAGCCGGATCCTTGATCTAGCCCGTCGCCTTGGCGACCCCGAGGTATTGTGGGGAGCGGTTGGCACCTGGCTCGGGTCCCTAGACGCGCCACAGCATGCCCAGAAGCGGCTAAGCCTGGCTGAGGAACTAGCAGAAATGCCGCGTGCAGGGGTAAGCACCCTAACGGTCGGTTTCGTATTACCATTTGTATACCACACCTTCCTCCAGTGGGGACAGCGCCGGCGCTTTGAAGAAGGGTTGGGCGACCTGCGCGACCTGGCCGAGCGTACTGGGCAAGCAAACCTTCTGCTGAGCTCGATGGGATACGATGGCTTAATGGCGCTCCTTGACGGTCATCTAGAACAGAATGTGGATATAAACCAACATATCCTGGTTCGTGGCGAGGAACTGGGTCTATCTGAATACGCTGCCACACAGGTAGTGGTTTCTGGCTTCAGGTCGCACCTACATCTCGGCAAAACTAATAAGGCCCTACAAATCGTCGATACGCTTCGGATGCCTTGGCACCCGGGACGCGCCGTCTGTCTAGCATGCCTCGGCCGCGATGCTGAAGCAGCAGAACTTGTGGAACAGTTCGTCCTGGCACGCCCTGATATTGGCTCTGCCGAGGATGAGACGCCAGCGTTCTGGGATGTTTTAGCATTGGAGGCTGCGGTACTTGTGGGGCACCGGCAGGCGGCTGAACTACTGTTGCGTCGGTTTGCTGGAAGCGGCCTACGCACAACCGGCCTCACTTGGACCACATGCATAGCCCGCCACCTGGGAGCCGCTGCCGTGCTACTAGGTAGACCCGAAGAAGCCCGCAAACACTACCAGGAGGCAATCAGGGTCTGCACGGAGATGCCGTTCCGGCCGGAGCTGGCCCTCACCAGACTCCAACTCGCCGAGCTTCTACTGGAGCACTATCCAGATGAGCGGGCTGAGGCGCTGGAGCACCTGGACTTTGCCATCGGCGAGTTCCGCGATATGAAGATGCAGCCCTCACTGGAGCGTGCCCTGAAGCATAAGGAGATTCTGGGGGCGTAGGTCACGACTAACAAGTGTTCCTTTTTTCATCTACAATATCATACCTGACCTTTAGATGTGGTATTCAGCGGACCTTTTTTATAATTACGCAGGTGAATAGATTTTATCAGACCGATTGGTTGGTCCATCTTTTAATGCAAGCAAGCTCCTAACGTCTAAATAGGATAATACTGCTATCACTAATTCATCTGTGATATAATAGCCTCCCCATATGTTAAGTAGATGTTGATGGAGGAAATAGATGATAGGCGATCAATCATCATCAGCAGAATCCATTCGAGGAACAAACAAATCATCAAAAAAAGAGAGCGACATGCAAAACCTTCCGGTTAACGCTAAACGGTTATGGGATACCATCACGGAGACGGCGAAGATCGGCGGTACTGCCATTGGCGGTATCTGTCGGCTAGCACTAACTGATGATGACCGTCGAGTGCGTGATTGGTTCGTCAAGGAAAGCGAGTCAATCGGCTGCACTATCACCGTCGATGAGATGGGCAACATCTTTGCCCGCCAACGGGGCAAGGATAACTCGCTGCCGCCGATCGCCATTGGCAGTCATCTCGACACTCAGCCCTGTGGCGGCAAATTTGATGGAATCGTTGGCGTGCTCTCGGGCTTGGAGGTAGTACGTACACTGAACGATGCCAACTACGTAACCAACGCACCATTAGAGGTGATCAACTGGACGAACGAGGAAGGCTCCCGCTTCGCCCCGCCCATGCTAGCCTCAGGCGTGTTTGCTGGTGTGTTCGACCTTGACTTCGCCCATTCCCGTAAGGACCGTGAGGGCAAAAAATTTGGTGAGGAATTGGAGCGTATTGGATATTGTGGTAAGACCAAATGTGGCGACCATAAGCTGGGTGCCTACTTTGAGCTGCATATCGAGCAAGGTCCGGTCTTGGAGGCTGAGAATAAGATGATAGGCGTTGTCACTGGTGTGCAGAGCCAGCGATGGTACGAGGTCACCGTAACCGGTCGTGAGAGTCATGCTGGCAGTACGCCAATGCCTCTGCGTAAGGACGCTATGCTGGCCTGTGCCCGAGTGATCGAAGCCATCAACAAAATTGCCCTGAGCCGTGCACCGCTTGCTGTCTCGACAGTTGGCTTAGTAGAGGTTAAGCCGAACTCGCGTAACGTGATCCCGGGGTCCGTCTTTTTCTCGGTCGATCTTCGCCACCCAAGCGATACCGTGCTGGCTGAGATGGATAAAGAGCTTAAGAAGGTGGTGGAAGAGGTTGTGACAGACATGGAGCTCAAGGCAAACCTGAAGAACTTCTGGAGTGCTCCATCCACGAAGTTTGATGAGGTCTGTGTTGGTGCCGTCCACACCGCCGTCGAGAATTTAGGATACAGTTATCGCTACATGATCTCCGGTGCCGGACACGATGCCGTCTACATCGCCCGAGTGTCACCAACGGCGATGATTTTTATTCCGTGCCGGAACGGAATTAGCCACAACGAGCTCGAAAAGACTGAGCCTGAATATGTGGCTGCCAGCGCCAATCTCCTACTAAGCACCGTGGTTGCACACGACAAAGCTATGCGGGACAAGACATCACAAAACCCACAGTAAAAACGTGTGTAAATCGTCAGCGAAAATGGCACAGTTTCAGGGCTTAAATTAACGGACACTTTAGGGATTTGGACAAGCTTTCCTCAACACAGTAAAGTAATACCGAGGAAAGGAGCAAGAAATGCTGCTATACCCCAACCCCATGAATCTAATGTAACACCGACAACAATCGCTACTATTACTGCCACAAGCAACTTTATTCCTGGATGGCTGCTGATAGTCATAATCCTTACCTCTCTCCACTTGGTTCCCACACTACAAGGTAGATATTAACCTGAAGCCCTTGAGTTTTTCAAGATATCCTTGTCCGGTAATTGGTCTGTGGACTGGGGTAACTTTATGACGAAGTGTTACTTGCGGCCATCTTTCATATTCCTGATGCCGCCTCTAAAGGAATTCCCCTCTCATTCACGCGATTTGTGCTAATTTAGATACATAAGTGAAAAATCATGAGCATAAACACCAAGCCGCCAGATTGCTTGACAAGCAGGAGGAGGGGTGATACATTTACTATATTACTTCGCTTATCACACGTGCGATAAGCGTAGAGGTAAGTGATGGTCGCTTTCTTTAGAAGATTAAGAAGCGATAATCGGGGTACCGAAACTATCGTAGCAAACGGTGGTCTCTGGTACCCTTTTTAGTTTTGAATAGGATGTCTTTGTTAGAGCTGGCCCTGTCGGGGGAAACCAGGGTGCTGGGGGTACCTTCTGAACCCACCAGCTTAATTTGAGCATTGCACTCCTCCCGTGACCGGAGCCCTGGGGGTAATCGGGCTTAGCGGCAGGGCCAGCTAAGGAAGCTAAAGAATGAGTCAGAAAATTGTAGAGGGTAAGCGGAGGCAGAAATAGTATGCGTAATTATATCATAAGAAGAGTGATTCTAATTATACCTACCCTGTTACTAGCAAGCCTAGCAATTTTCATTGTTACGCGTCTCATCCCTGGTGACGTAATAACACAGATGGTAGCCGAAGGGGGAGGCACCTTATCCCGGGAATCGGACGAAGCCACGAGGCAAATGATTGAGCAGAGGTTAGGACTGGATGTCCCGATTTACGTCCAGTTTGGACGCTGGGTCACCGGTATTGTCTTACATGGTGACCTTGGAACTTCTTTATGGAGGGATACCCCGGTCACCAAGGAGATACTCCAGAGATTTCCGATAACCCTTGAGCTTGGTATCTTTGGCATGGTAACAGCGATGATAATATCCTTCCCTATAGGCATATATTCAGCGATACGGCAGGATTCGGCGGGCGACTATATTGGTCGCAGCTTTGCCATTGCCTGCATGGCTGCCCCCGCTTTCTGGGTGGGGACTCTGGTGGTGGTCTTCCCCTCAGTCTGGTGGGGCTGGTCGCCGTCTATAGATCTCATCCCGTTTTCTGAGGACCCGGTGGGAAACTTGGCTCAGTATGCTATCCCGGGGGTTATTCTGGGTATGGGTACGGCTGGGCTAAATATGAGATACTTACGAACCACAATGCTGGAGGTGCTCAGGCAGGACTACATCAGGACCGCCTGGTCAAAAGGGCTCGGGGAGAGGATGGTGGTCATGAGGCATGCCCTGAAAAATGCCCTGCTCCCGGTAATTACTCTAGTTGGACTTCAGATACCGGTTCTAATTGGGGGTGCGGTTATTCTCGAGCAGATATTCTGCCTGCCCGGGATGGGCCGCCTCCTGCTGGATAGTGCCAGAGCCCGGGACTATACGATTATTTCAGGGTTGGTCTTGACTATGGCGGTGGCCATTCTATTCGTCAACTTGGTCATCGACCTAGCATATGCCTATTTAGACCCTAGGGTGCAGTATAGATAAGGGGAGGGAGATAGAAACGAGCGGCACAACGGAGACAGTGGTAGAAGCTATAACAGAGAAAAGACGGGGTGCACTGGCCGATTTCTTTCTGAGGCTTGTTAAGGAGAAACCGCTGGGTGCTCTTGGTGGAGTTGTAACGCTATTGTTTCTTTTTACGGCCATTTTTGCCGATTTTCTGGCTCCCCATGGAATGAACGAAATGGTTGAAGTAGTTGGACTAAGTGGACCTTCGACGAATTACCCATTGGGCACCGACCAACTGGGGCGAGACATATTATCCCGTATTATCTATGGAGCCCGCGTCTCCGTAATCGTAAGTCTAGTTGCCACTACTCTGGCTGTTCTTATCTCTACGATTCTAGGGGGTCTTTCCGGTTTTTTCGGCGGTAAATTTGACCTTGTCGCGCAGAGGTTTGTTGATGCCTGGATGTGCTTTCCCGGGCTGGTTGTTCTCATAGTTGCCGCCAGCATAGTGGGCCCGGGTATGTGGCAGGTTATTATTTGCCTGGGGCTATTATATGGCATAAGCGGTTCGAGGATACCAAGAAGCGCCGTTATCGGCATCAAGGAAAATGTTTATGTGGATGCTGCCCGGGTTATTGGCTGCTCAACCCCCAGAACACTTTACCGGCATATCATGCCCAATGTTATGGCTGTCCTGATTATTCTGTTTACGACAAGGGTGCCGCTCATGATCCTAGTTGAGGCCGGCCTATCTTTTCTGGGGCTTGGGGTACCTCCCCCAACGCCTACCTGGGGAGGCATGCTGAGTACAGAGGGACGACGCTATATGTTACAGAATCCCTGGATGGCAATATGGCCTGGCCTCGCTCTGAGTATTGTGGTCTTCGGGATAAGCATGTTTGGCGACGCCATGAGAGACCTGCTGGACCCGAGGCTACGGGGCGGCGTGGGACGCTATGGAGTGAAGGTGAAAGCAAGACTAAAGACCAAAATAGGCGAATGATTTGAATACAAGAATATATTTGACCGAAGGAGGTGTGAAATGTAGGAGTAAGAATTGGCTAGAAGATAAAATAAAAAGTAGGAGAAAGTAATGAGAAACAAAATCTTATGGATGCTGGTCAGTTGTGTGATGGCGTTGTCCTTAGTGCTGGCATCTTGTGCCCCGGCAGTAGTAGAGGAAGAGGAGGAGGTAGCACCGCCAGTAGATGAAGAAGAGGTGGTAGAGGAGAAGGCGGTGCCCAAGGTTGAGGAACCAAAGTATGGCGGTACTTTGCGCCTTGTGCGGAGCGCGTCGCCTGTAGGGTTCGACCCAGGCCTGACGAACTGGTCGATAGACAATTTTGTAGGGCATTGTTACGAGAAGCCCCTAGCGGGAGACATAGATAAATATGGACCAAGAGGCGAGAATCTATTTCCTTTCTGTTATTGGGGTGGTGTCGCCCCGTTGGATTATACGAAACCCCAGCTAATAGAAGGATGGGAGTTTACTGACCCCATGACTCTTGTCTATCACGTGCGCCAAGGGGTTCATTTCCAAAATAAGCCCCCGGTAAATGGGAGGGAGATGGACGCTGAGGATGTGGCATTGTCCCTCAGGAGAATCTGGGAGGTTCCCCGATTTAACACAGGCTACTGGAGCTTCGTGGACAGTGTAGAGGCCATCGATAAGTGGACGGTTCAGTTTAAGCTCAATAAGTTCGACTCAGCATGGAAGTGGATGCTCGGCTACGGATGGTATACCATGGTAATCCCGCGTGAACTGGTAGAACAGGACCTGGCCAACAAGTGGGAGTATGTCTGCGGGACAGGGCCTTTTATCCTCACGGATTATGTTACTGACACTGCGGTTAACTTCAAGAAGAACCCTGATTACTGGGACACAACCACCATCGCGGGGAAGGAATACAAGCTGCCTTTTGTAGACCGCTTCACTATTTATATTATCAAGGACGTCCCGACTTCAGTCGCAGCATTCCGGACAGGGAAGGTTGATGTAGGTATGAACTGGATGCCCACAGAGGCCTTGCCTATGCTCGAGTCTCACCCTGAACTAGAGCATATAAGCCACGACTGCGCGGGTAGTCTGATGGTAATACACATTCAGTGCGATGGGGGGCCCACTGAGGACTTAAGGGTGCGGAGGGCACTTATGTTGGCGCTTGACAACCAAGCCATGTTGGACAAGCTTCATATGGGTGATGGCTTGTTGATGCAAAATCCCTGGCTTCAGGAAGGTTTTCCGTCGTATGTTCCCCTGGAGGAGCTGCCTGCTGACATCAGAGAGTTAGCTGAGTATCACCCGGATAAGGCGAAGCAACTGCTCGAAGAGGCGGGGTATCCGGACGGCTTTAAAATCAAGATGATGAGTCCAACCTGGGACTTCGCTCAAGATAACGCAGCAGTGTGCGCAGCCTACTGGGAGGACATCGGCGTTCATTGTGAGATTGATACGCGTGATATGGGCATCCTTTTTGCCACCTTCTATGCAGGGAAACAGCCGGCCCTGATGCAGATAAATAGGGGAGGATTGCATCTCTGCGAGTCTCAAGCTGAGACCAACCCAGACAGCCTATGGAATATAGGCCGGTGGATTGACCCAGAATTTCATGGGTATCTCGACAACGCCTTAGCCGCCAGGGAACCAGCAGAGCGGGACCGCTGGCTCAAGGAGATGAACCTCCGTTTTATGCGACAAGTGCCTATGATTTTCTTGCCGAATCCTGCTACGCGTACCCTGTGGTGGCCATGGGTTAAGAACTACTACGGCGAGGCAGAGACCGAGTTTGCCACTTTGAACACGCCCTTTATGCGCATCTGGATTGACCAGGAGTTGAAGAAAGAGATGGGATACTAGGTTGTAGTATAAGAGCCTAAGAGAAACTAAGGACAGGAATAGAGAGCTGATCCTGTCGAGAGAAACCAGGGTGCTGGGGGTGTTTAGCAGCTCCCCACCAGCTTAAATACTAGCCATACCTCTCCCGTGACCGGAGTCCTGGGGGCAATCGGGCTTAGCGGCAGGGCCAGCTAAAGGAGGTGATGCTTATTGGGTAGTAAAGACGATAGGACGAACTGGCGATAAAATTAAACAAGGAGGCATCATGAGAAGGAAAATCTTATGGGTGCTGGTGAGCTGCGTGATGGTGCCTCAGCTGTAATCGGGCAAGTGGTATCCCGCCTGCCAGTTGGTAAAGTGATATGCAAAAAACTGTTGAACACACTAGAGCCAATAATAGAGTCTCACCAGCCTGGATAGAGATACTTATCCGTGAGAGAAGTAAAGGTAAGAGCCTCAGGCAGCTGGCGCAGATGTTTGGTAGAAGCCATGAGACGATAAGACAGCTTTTGGCTTTCTGTTGGGTGGCTCAATAATTTGCCCAACTGCCAGCTTCCCGTCAATAATCAATTGCTGACTTGACCTTGCGTTAACCTTACTGGTGCAGTATAATACTCGTAATAGCCATATGATTTTCTTTTTCATTTCATCTCCTTTCGAGTAGCCCGGTTCTCGACCGGGCTTACTCATTTTGCACGAACGACACTTCAATGAAAGTATCCTTGCCTAACAGACAAGAGCGTAATCGAGTAACGATAAACCTTTTCGTTACCCAATTGCACAGAAGATGGTTTTGAGATAATAGGTAATAAGAAGGGCTGAGCATCCGCTAATTGATGCTCAGCCCTTCAATAATGTATCCTCGAAGAATCAGAGCTAGCCCTTTCCAATGCGGAACATCTTAGTCCCACATGTCGGGCATACACCTTGGGTTGCCGGCTTACCATTCTTCATGGTTATGGCCTTAGTATCCTTCATCTCCCTTTTGGCTCGGCATTTTACACAGTATCCTTGCATTTGTTCACCTCCCTTTTTGGTATGAACGATAGACTATCCACCTTATGATGTCAATAGTCTTTCCTGAATTGCACATTTTAGCGGTTTGTTACTTAGGGGAGAAAAGGGCTCTTTTTTAATGTGCATTCGTAGCTGCTAAAAGACTATGTCTATAGTCTTTTCTATGACCTCTTAAGCACTATAAAATCGTTCCTTTTTACGGATATTGACAAACTCCCGCGAGAGGACTAAACTCAAGTCCCAACATGTGAAATAGCTTGAAATAACATACTGGTTCAGGAGGCTGGTGGGATGAAACAAGGGCACTGGAACCGCTAGGTGATATGGCGGTGAACGGTGCCCTTTTTGTTTGCAAAGGAGGTGATGCTATGTAGTGAGCAGTTATATATGGGGCAACAAGAGGCGTGAGA
>Ga0209991_10001539_pt1 | contig 10488 bp, 7 predicted proteins | sample ChitaG_FD_183167 | JGI IMG/M metagenome (GOLD analysis project Ga0209991, IMG submission 183167) | Deep subsurface microbial communities from South Pacific Ocean to uncover new lineages of life (NeLLi) - Chile_00310 metaG (SPAdes)... | ecosystem: Environmental > Aquatic > Marine > Oceanic >... | reverse complement strand
GTTTTTCTCGAATTTCAGAGGCAATTTTTTTGTTAGACCCGAGAAGCTCTTCTAAGACGAGGACTTCCTTTTTCTTCATTATTTTTGATGTATTCTTTTTTTCATCTCAAAATTGTGTGTTTATTTGCTATTGCGCACGTAAAAATAACAAAAGGCTGTTGGTGAGAATTATAGGGGATATCTGGCAAAAAATCAATTTTGGAATTTTTCGGTGGTGGTACCAGGAATATTATATAAAATTGCGAATCAGTGCATTCTCCTATTTTTTATTGTTTTTCCTGTTGACAAGCAAAAATATTTCAATTAAAATTTCCTGTAATTATAAGCTCATCAATAGTATATCTATAATTACACTAAGAACTATAATAACAGTAAAGTTTAACTAATGCCCTCATACAAAGTAACAGGAAAAATACGCGATCTGCCCCCTAATATTCGCTTCCAAAGCAACAAATACACCGGGGGATGTTATATAAACTGAAAACAGAAGACTTTTTTTATGACAAGGTGTAAACATGACGAAAATTAAATGTGATCCGACTTTGTTGGCTAAGGTTCAAAAGTATGGCACATTACCGCCAATTAAAAAAGGAGATAAATCATGCCGTCCGAATCAGTAATCGTTCCGGACCACACTTGGCTTGCTGAGATGGGAAAAAGCAGTGGTGAAAATGCTTCAATCTGTTATCAGTGTAAAACATGTTCCAGCGGATGTCCCGTCGCTTTCGCTATGGATTTACTACCGCACCAGATAATCCATATGATTCAAATGGGGCTGAAAGACGAGGTGTTAAAGAGCGCTTCTATCTGGTTGTGCGTTTCTTGTGAATCCTGCACCACCCGCTGCCCTAACAACATTGACGTCGCCAAGATAATAGATGCTCTGAGAATGGCCTCAATTAAATCTGGTTTGAAATTGGGAGAAAAGAGGCCATCCATTTTTCACGATTCTGTTCTCTTATCTATTAAAAAGACAGGAAGGCTGTATGAGTTGGGGATGATTGGCATATATACCTTAAAAAGTGGAGATATGGTCTCAAATATAAAGAGTGGTTCTCTCTTGGAAGATGCAAAAGTGGGGTGGAAGATGTTCAAGAATGGAAAACTTAAGCTCATCCCTAAGAGGATCAAAGGAAGAAAAGAGATAAAAAATCTTTTTAAAAAACTCAAAAGAGGAGAAAGTGCGTGAAAGTTTCGTATTATCCGGGATGTTCTCTGCATAGCACTGGACTTGAGTACGGGCAATCCACAAAGGAAGTCCTCCAGATACTGGACATCGAGCTTGAAGAGCTCCCTGACTGGAACTGCTGCGGTGCTAGTTCTGCACATTGTACTGATGAGGTCTTAGCCATAGAACTTGCTACACGCAACCTTGTTATGGCGGAGGATGCTGGCTTGGATCTGGTAATTCCTTGTGCTGCTTGCTTTCAGAGGTTTAAGGTTGCAGAAAAACACATCACAGAAGGAAAGGAACCTGCCATTGAAACTCCCTATCAGGGAAAAGTTCCTATTAAACATCTCCTCGATTTCCTTGTTGAAGAAGAAAATCTCAAGGTCATCAAAGAGAAAATAAAAAAACCTTTAAACGGTCTCAAGGCTGTTTGTTACTATGGATGTCTCATAACGAGACCGCCCAAGGTTACTGATGCGAAACACCATGAAAATCCCCAAGCTATGGACGAGCTTTTATCTCTTTTAGGAATGGAGATTTATCCCTGGTCCTATAAAACAGACTGTTGTGGTGGAAGCCTGATGCTGTCCCGCCCTGATATTGTCGCTGAGCTTTCAGGAAAACTTATCCAAATGGCGGAAGATGCAGGAGTGGATTGTGTGGTAACTGCGTGCCCCCTCTGTCAAGCCAATCTCGACACAAAACAGGCAGTTATCTCGAAGAATTTGGGTAGAGAGGTTCGCTTCCCCACCTTCTATTTCACAGAACTCCTGGGATTGGCTCTCGGTAGCGAAAAAGTAGGCAAATGGACAGGGAAGCACATCGTCAATGCTCGTGATCTACTGAAATCACAAGGCCTTCTATGAGTATAAAAGGATAAGGAGGATATTTTAGAAAATGTCGGTTGAAACAGCGAAGGACAAAAAAATTGGTGCCGCATTAGTTGTTGGAGGCGGAATCGGAGGAATGCAGGCCGCACTCGATCTGGCAGAATCAGGCATAAAAGTATATCTGGTGGATAATAAACCCTCTATTGGCGGAGTGATGGCTCAACTGGATAAGACTTTCCCTACAAACGACTGCGCCATGTGCACGATGGCGCCCCGGTTGGTTGAAATTGGCAGACACGACAATATTGAAATAATTACTATGGCTGATATCGAAAGTGTCAGTGGAGAACCTGGAAATTTCAAAATAAAATTGAAGAAAAGAGCAAGATATATAGATGAAGAGAAATGTACAGGTTGTGGGCTATGTGTATCCAATTGCCCTGTGAGAAATATTATATTCGTTGCTCCGGATAAAGAAGTGATACAAATTCCAACAGAGGACCAAGCAAAAATAAAAAAAATAATTGATGAATATAAAGATAAAACTAATGTATTGGTCCCTGTTCTTGAAGATGCGCATGATGAATATGGCTTTCTCCCGGAAGAAGTCATTAAATATATTGCTCAGGAATTGAATTACCCTTTAAGCCTGGCCTACAGACTGGCAACTTTTTATAATGCCTTCAGTCTCGTTCCGAGGGGAAAAACTATTATAAGAGTTTGTATGGGAACAGCCTGCTATGTTAAAGGTGCCAAGAGAATTTTGACTGAAGTTGAAAAAAGATTGGGCATTAAACTCGGGGAAACAACACCCGATTTACAATTCAGCATAGAGGCCGTTAACTGTGTTGGCTGCTGCGGGCAGTCTCCTATTATAACCTCTAATGATGAAATACACGGTTATATGAAACAGGCAATGGTGCCTGATATCCTGAATGAATATAAATAAGAGAGGGCTGAATAAATGCCAAAGATTAAACCCGAAGACTTAGACAAGATTGGCGAAAAAATAAAAAGAACCATTCACCTGAGAGAAGGAAAGTCTAGAGCAAGAGTCATTGTTCATATGGGAACATGCGGGATCGCTGCTGGGGCAAGACCTGTAATGAATGCTGTAATGGAAGAAGTGGAAAAGCGGGATTTGAAGGATGTGATTGTGACTATATCGAGTTGTGCAGGCCTGTGCAGCCGTGAGCCAATGGTTACAGTGGAACTTCAGGATGAGCCTCCTGTCAAATATGTTGACCTTAATCCGGAAAAAGCGAAAGAGATTTTTGAAAAACATGTGATGGGAGGCGAAATAGTCACAGAATATGCTTTGGCGTCAGGAAGTGAAAGAGTACTTTAAAAGGAAATAAAGAAATGGCATATCGTTCAAATGCTTTGATTTGCACGTGCACAAACTGTATATCAAATGGGGCTTTGCGCATAAAAGATTCTTTGGAAGCTGAAATCAGCAAACAGGGATTAGAGAATGATATTCTGATAGTCCCCACCGGTGCAAGCGGTCTGTGTGTGAGAGGTCCAATCCTCATAGTTCAGCCGGATGGCGTGTTTTATCAATATTTAAAAGAAGAGCACATCCCCCATTTAGTTGAAGAGCATTTCCTTAAAGGAAGGCCTGTAAAATCCTTGATGTATGTTCCTCCCGGGGAAGAATTGCCTATTCCGAAGATGCGGGATATTCCCTTTTTCAAGGGACAAAGACTGATTGCACTTAGAAATCGTGGATTGATCGATCCTGACAACATAGAAGAATATATAGCTAATGATGGATATAAAGCTTTAGCAAAAGCTTTAGGTTCAATGACTCCTGAAGAAGTTATTGATGAGACAAAAAAATCAGGATTAAGAGGCAGAGGGGGCGCGGGGTTTCCCACAGGATTGAAATGGGAATTATGCAGAAAAGCCAAAGGAGAGCCCAAATATGTCATATGCAACGCCGACGAAGGTGACCCGGGTGCTTTTATGGATAGGAGTATTTTAGAAGCGGACCCACACTCTATTCTCGAAGGTATGGCTATAGGGGCGTATGCGATTGGCGCGTCTCATGGATATGTGTATGTCAGGATTGAATACCCGCTGGCTATCAAGCGGTTAGAAAAAGCATTAAAAGATGCCAGGGAATATGGTTTACTCGGGAAAAATATTTTTGGGTATAAATTTGATTTTGATATTGAAATTTTCAAAGGTGCAGGGGCATTCGTTTGCGGTGAGGAAACCTCTTTGATCGCATCCATAGAGAGCAGACCGCCGGAGCCGAGACAGAGACCTCCCTTCCCTGCCCAAAGCGGCTTATTCGGGAAACCCACTAATATAAACAATGTAGAAACCTGGGCAAACATTCCAGTCATCATTAACTGGGGATCAAAATGGTTCTCTGAGATTGGAACCGAGACCAGTAAAGGGACAAAAGTTTTTTCTCTTGCTGGAAATATAATAAATGCTGGCCTGGTCGAAGTGCCTATGGGGATTACTTTACGGGAGATTGTGTATCACATCGGAGGGGGAATCCCTTACAACAAGAAATTAAAATCTGTGCAAACAGGAGGCCCTTCAGGAGGTTTTATTCCAGCATCTTTACTTGATTTACAAGTAGATTACGAAAGACTTAAGGAAGCAGGCGCCATCATGGGTTCCGGCGGGATGATTGTCATTGACGAAGATTCCTGTTTGGTTGATATGGCAAAATATTTCCTGAAATTTACCAATGATGAGTCATGCGGCAAATGCACTTCATGTCGAGAAGGCTCGGATGCTCTGCTAGAGATAATCAACAGAATTACAAACGGGAGGGGAGAAGAAGGTGATATAGAATTATTATCTGATTTATGCGAGGCAATAATAGAGGCATCCCAGTGCGGACTGGGGCAAACTCTTCCTAAGCCTGTTCTCTCTACAATAAGAAATTTCAAAGATGAGTATATCGAACACATCAAATACAAAAGATGCTCTGCTTTAGTCTGTAAAGGTTTAATTTCGTCTGCCTGCCAGCATATATGTCCGCTGTTGCAGGATGCTCCTTGTTACATAGGGCTTATTGCACAGGGAAAATTTGAAGAGGCCCTTAAGATAGTTCGAAAAGAGAATCCTCTCCCTCTTATCTGTGGACGTGTGTGTCATGCTCCCTGTGAAGAGAAGTGCCTGGCAGGGGATTGGGGGAATCCTATAGCCATTCGATCGCTCAAACGTTTTCTCGCAGATTATGAGATGAAGCATGATGTTAACGGGGGGGAGAAACCCAAAAACGAGAGAGAGGAGAAGATTGCTGTGGTCGGCTCGGGTCCAGGAGGACTCACCTGTGCCTATTACCTTGCGCTGGAGGGATATAAAGTCACTGTGTTTGAAAGCCAGCCAGTCGCGGGCGGTATGCTTGCCTTAGGAATTCCAGAATTCAGGCTCCCCAAAGATGTGTTGAAATATGAAATCGACAGGATAAGAAAATTAGGGGTTGAAATTAAGACGAACACAACCATCGGAAAAGATATTCCACTCGATAAACTGAAAGAAGAATACAAAGCAATATTTATTGCTATCGGAGCCTGGAAAGGAATCAAAATGAAAATCCCGGGCGAGGATGCTGAAGGAGTAATAGATGCGGTAGAATTCCTGCGAGATGTCAACTTAGGCAACGACGTGAAGATTGGAGATAAGGTGATAGTCGTTGGAGGTGGAAATTCAGCGATAGATGCTGCTCGGGTCACAAAGCGCTTAGGCAAGGATACAAAAATCTTTTACCGAAGGACAAAGGCAGAGATGCCCGCTATTAAGAGTGAAATCGAAGAAGCTATTAAGGAAGGGATTGATATACAATTTCTCGTTACTCCGATAAAAGTCCAATCGAGCAATGGCAAAGTCAATAATATTGAGTGCATCAGGATGGAGCTCGGGGACGTGGATGAGAGTGGGAGAAGAAGGCCCGTTCCGATTGAAGGTTCAGAATTTAAAATTGATGCAGACACTCTGATCCTGGCAATAAGCCAGGAGCCGGATGTATCACCACTGGTAAGTGGGAATGGCCTGAAAATTTCTGAGTGGAGCACTATTGAAGTCGACCCGGAAACTTTACTTACTAATGAAGAAGGGATATTTGCGGGTGGGGATGCGGTATCCGGTCCGAATACGGTGACTGAAGCTATGGCCCACGCGAAAGTTGCCGCTCAGATGATAGACAAATACATAAAGGGAGAAAAATTAGAAAGAAAGTATGAAAAGACTCGACCTGCGGTGTATGTCGAACCGATTGAACTTTCGGAAGAAGAAATCAAGGACCTCAAGAAACCTGAAATGCCGTTAATACCGGTTGCGCAAAGGATTGATAATTTCAAAGAGGTAGAAATAGGATTTACAGAAGCGGATGCAATTGCTGAAGCCAAGCGTTGCCTCAGATGTGATTTAGAAAAAGATGAGGATTATGAAGAAGAAGTTGTAGTAGAGATAGAAGTCGAAGAAAAGGAGGAAGTAGAGGGAGAAGATAAAGAGGAGAAGAAAGAAGAGGTAGTAGCAGAAAAGGAAGAAGAGCCAACAGAGGAAAAAGCTGAGGTAGCAGAAAAAGATGAAGTAGCAGAGACGAAGGAGGCACCAGTCGAGGAAAAAGCAGAAGAACCTGTAGGCGAGGAAGCGGCACCAGAGGAAAAGGTTGTAGAAAAAGTGGAGGAACCAGCGGAAGAAGAAGAAAAAGTGGAAGAAAAAGCCGCGGAACCGGCACCCGAGCAAAAAGAAGAACCAGAGAAGAAAAAGGTTAAAGCAGTAATTGAAATACCAGAGATGAAGAAAGAAGGGGAAGTGGAAGTAGCTGAAGTAAAGAAAGAAGAAGAAAAAGCAGAGGAAGTAGCAGAACAAAAAGAAGAACCAGAGGAGAAAAAAGTTAAAGCAGTAATAGAGATACCAGAGATGAAGAAAGACGAGGAAGTGGAGGCAGCTGAAGAAAAAGCAAAAGAAGAGGAAAAAGTGGAAGTCGCAGAAACAGAAGAAAAAATAGAAGAGAAAAAGGAAGAAAAAAAAGTAGAGGGAGTCGCAGAACAAAAAGAGGAACCAAAGAAGAAAAAAGTTAAAGCAGTAATAGAGATACCAGATATGAAAAAAGACGAATAATGACGGGAGAAGAAATCAATGTTTCTTGAAATTGAAAATATGATATCAGACGACATGAACATTCAAGGAACGATCAGTGTAGAAAAATTTATCAAGTGCGTTATAAGCGGAGGCCTAGCGTGATAGAGCTAACTATAAATGGCAAAAAGGGCAAATTCCCTGAAGGTCAAACACTTTTAGAATGTATTGAGAGTACCGGATTAAAGATCCTGACTCTTTGCCATCATAAAGCTCTCGCTCCGTATGGAGCATGCCGACTCTGTTTGGTGGAAGTTTCTCAAAACGGAAACGCCACAATCCAGGCCTCGTGCACTTATCCAGCTATCAACAATTTAAAAGTTGACACGGATACAGAAAGAGTCAAAAAAACACGTAAAGTGATGATTGAATTGTTATTGGCGAGATGCCCAGATTCAGAAGTGATACAGAAAATAGCCCAAGATCACGGTGTAAAAGAAACGCGATTTAAGAAGAAAAATGATGATTGTTTCCTCTGCGGGCTATGCGTAAGAATGTGTAATGAAAGAATGGGTATCAGTGCTATAAATTTCATGAATCGTGGTTCCAAGCGGGAAATCAACCCTCCTTTTAATGCACTCTCTGATGTGTGTCAGACCTGCGGAGCGTGCGCTTTTATTTGTCCGACCGAAAGGATCAAGCTCGAGGAAATCAGCAAGAACAAAGAAGTCCCTATTGTGAATGAGTTTGAGGAAGGATTGATTAAAAGACCAGCGGTTTACATTCCTTATCCACAGGCTGTTCCCAATAAAGCTACAATTGATGAAAGATACTGCGTACATATGCTTAAAGATGAATGTGGAGTCTGCAAAGAGTTTTGTGAGGCAGAAGCGATTGATTATGAACAGAAAGAAAAGGATATGGAATTGAATGTCGGTGCAGTCATTTTATCCCCGGGATTCGAGATATTTGATGCAAAAATCAAGGAAGAATTGGGATATGAACTTTATCCAAATGTTGTCACCTCACTCGAATTTGAAAGAATATTATCTGCTTCGGGGCCATACTTGGGTAAAGTTTTAAGACCTTACGATAAAGCTGAACCAAAAAGGATAGGATTTATTCAGTGTGTCGGCTCACGTGATGTGGATAGGGATTATTGTTCCTCTGTATGCTGCATGTACGCAACAAAGGAAGCCATCATCGCTAAGGAACATGTTCATGGAGATTTAGAATGTGACATATTTTTCATGGATATGCGTGCCTACAGTAAAGGATTTGATGAATATTACCAAAGGGCACAGGAGCTTGGAGTAGAATATATAAGGTGTCGTGCCCCTTCCATTAAAGAAATTCCTCAAACAAAAAATCTTTTAATCGAGTATCTGACTGAAGATGAAAAGAAGGCTTCTCGTGAATATGACCTGGTTGTTTTATCTGTTGGTATGATGCCTCCAAAAGCTGCAGAAGAAATTGCTAAAAAATATGGTATTGAGTTGAATGAATTTAATTTCTGCAAGACACCTCCCTTTAAACCAGTTGAAACAAAACACGAAGGAATTTATGTATCCGGACCATTCACCGAACCAAAAGATATACCTGAAACTATAATGCAAGCATCGGGTGCGTCATCAAAAGCTTTATCACTTCTCAAAGATGTTAAAGGCAGTTTAATCGTTCCTAAGGAATTTCCGCCAGAAATGGATGTGGAAGGCCAGGAGCCGAGAATCGGAGTATTCGTATGCCATTGCGGAACAAATATTGCCGGAGTAGTAAATGTTCCCGATGTGGTTGAATATGCAAAAACACTTCCCAATGTTGTTTATGTGGAAAATAACCTGTACACCTGTTCAAACGATACTCAAGTCAGGATAAAAGAGAAAATAAAAGAGCACAACTTAAATCGTGTAGTCGTTGCCTCTTGCACTCCACGGACTCATGAGCCACTATTCAGAAACACAGTCCGGGAAATCGGATTGAATCCATATCTTTTTGAAATGGCAAATATCAGAGATCAGTGCTCTTGGGTGCACATGCTGGAGCCGGAAAAAGCATCGGAGAAATCCAAAGACTTAGTCAGAATGGCTGTAGCTAAGGCAGGATTATTGGAACCTCTTCAAAAAAGATCTGTACCAATAATTAAATCTGCACTGGTTATCGGTGGGGGACTTTCCGGCATGACATCTGCAATTGAACTCGCAGAACAGGGATATGATGTCTTTTTAGTGGAGAAAGAAAAAGAGCTTGGTGGAAATCTGAGAAAAATTCACCATTTACTGAGTGGGGGTGATCCGCAAGCTGAATTAAAAAATCTCGTTGAACAAGTGAAAAAAACAAAGAATATCCATTTATACACAGAAGTCAAAATAGAAAATATTGAAGGCACAATTGGAAGTTTTAAGACAAGGATTTCCCAAAAAGGAAAATCAACCGAGCTTGACCATGGCGTGGTTATTGTTGCAACAGGCGCACAGGAATATGAACCAAAGGAGTATTTATACGGTCAGCACGAAAAAATCATCACTCAATTTGAACTCGAACAGCGCCTAATCACAAACGGTGATTCATCATTTGCATCTAAAAAGAACCTGCCAAAGAATATTGTAATGATTCAATGTGTTGGTTCCAGGGATGAAGAAAGGCCCTATTGCTCAAGAGTTTGTTGTTCAGAAGCCATAAAGAACGCCTTGAAAATAAAAGAACTTTCTCCTGAAACCAATATATACATATTATTCCGAGACATCAGAACTTATGGATTCAGAGAAAGTTATTATACCAAAGCAAGACAACAGAATGTCATGTTCATAAGATTTGATGAAGACCGGAAGCCAGAAGTAACAAAAAATGGAAATGGTCTGAATGTTGAAGTATTAGACCTGACTTTAAAAAAACCAATAAAGATATCTGCGGATTTAGTGGTATTGTCAGCAGGAATAGTTGCTGGTGAAGGAAACGAAGAAATTGCAAAATTCCTAAAAGTTCCGTTAAACAAGGAAGGATTTTTTCTTGAAGCACATATGAAGTTGCGTCCGGTTGATTTTGCCACAGATGGAGTCTATTTATGTGGCTTAGCCCATTCGGCAAAAGCAGTAGAAGAAAGTATAATTCAAGCTCAAGCTGCAGCCTCAAGAGCTTCGACTATACTTTCGAAAGACCATGTTGAGTTGGAAGCGAACATATCTCAGGTAATAGATGAAAGCTGCGATGGTTGTGCTTACTGTATTGAACCCTGCTCTTATCAAGCTATTACATTAATTGAATATATGAGAGAAGGTGCAGTGAAAAAGACGGTTGAGGTAGATGAAACTGCCTGCAAGGGTTGCGGGGTTTGTATGGCAACCTGTCCAAAGAAAGGAATATTTGTGAGAGGTTTTAAGCTGGAACAGATCGGAGCACAGGTCAAGTCTGCTTTAGAGGTGCAATAATGTCAGATGA
>Ga0209991_10001538_pt1 | contig 10499 bp, 10 predicted proteins | sample ChitaG_FD_183167 | JGI IMG/M metagenome (GOLD analysis project Ga0209991, IMG submission 183167) | Deep subsurface microbial communities from South Pacific Ocean to uncover new lineages of life (NeLLi) - Chile_00310 metaG (SPAdes)... | ecosystem: Environmental > Aquatic > Marine > Oceanic >... | reverse complement strand
GGCATAGGACAAACGGCTATCGCCCATAGCCACAGCCGTCTTTCCCCCATATCGCTTTGCCGCCTCCTCCAACATCAGCTTCAGGTTCATTACTCAGCTTCCTCCAGTATAACTCTAGCATCTACCGCTATAGCGCCATCGCTGTAGGCAAAAATGGGGTTGAGGTCAAGCTCCTTCACCTCAGGATTTCGCTCCACAAAATCAGACACCTTGAGTAGCAACTCCTCCAGATAAGACACATCCACCGCTTCCTGACCCCGATAACCTTCCAGCAAAGGATAGCCTTTTATTTCCCTGACCATCTCGGCGGCATCCCTTTTAGCTAAAGGAACAATCCTGAAGGAGACGTCTTTAAGCACCTCTACTAGAATTCCACCCAGACCAAACATGAGCACCGGACCAAACTGGTCGTCCTTGGACATACCAATAATCACCTCTACACCAGGGCGAGCCATCTTCTGCACCGATACCCCCTCAATCCTGGCCTGCAGATGCTTTTGCCTGACCGCTTGCAAAATGTCTTCGTAGGCTTTGCCTACCTGCTTGGCTGTCCTTAGTCCCAGCTTAACCCCACCAGCCTCACTCTTATGCACAATATCCGGTGAGGCTATCTTCAATGCCACCGGGAAGCCAAACTCTCGGCTTATTGAGATTGCCTCCTCCTTGGAGGTGGCCAGCTTGGTCTCAATAATGTTTATCCCTGCTGACTCAAGAACCTCCTTAGACTCTACCTCGGTCAACACCGTCCTGCCTTCACTCCTAGCCTTATCTATTATCTGCCGCTTGGTCACCAAGACCATCCTCCTGTATCGGAAGTCGAACTAAACTAGTGTAGCAAATTTTACTAGCTTTGCAAAGCAAGCAAAACGTTTGCCTTCATTTTACCCCCGTGCTAAAATAAAATCGACAATGAAGGGGATAAACCTAAAATATTTATTGACCTGCCTTATTATAATTCTGTGCCTTCTTCTTGGCAGCGGTTGCCCATTGCCGCCGATAGATACCTCGCCACCCCCCAGCCCACCACCAACCTCTACCGCTACCCCCATTGACCCCGACTGGACGCCACCATCCGTAGAGAGTCAAGCTCCTACATTACCTGATATTGCCAGTGTAGTAGCTTTAGTTAAGCCTTCAGTAGTAGCTATCAATACTGAGTATGTTACCTATGATATTTTCAACCGACCGCTTGAACAGCAAGGGGCTGGCTCGGGGTGGATTATAGATGAAGATGGGCTTATCGTAACCAATAACCATGTGGTAGAGGGGGCTAAGAGTGTCACCGTAACCCTGGCTGACGGCAGAACCTTCCCTGCACAAACGGTACGCACCGACCGTCTGAGTGACTTAGCCATAGTCAAGGTTAATGCTAAGAACCTGCCCTCGGCAAAAGTGGGCGATTCGGCTATGTTGAATGTCGGCGACTGGGTAGTGGCTATTGGTAATTCGCTGGGTCTGGGGATAAGCGCCACTAAGGGCATTGTCAGCGCCAAAGGAGTTTCTCTCTCCGTATCTGCCGGGCAAACCCTGTATGACCTCCTTCAAACCGATGCCGCTATCAACCCGGGTAATAGCGGTGGACCACTGGTGAATATGTCAGGGGAGGTAATTGGTATCAACAGTGTCAAGATTGCCCAGGTAGGTGTAGAGGGCATGGGCTATGCCATAAGTAGCAACACGGCTAGACCAATTATCCAGCAGCTAGTCCAAAAGGGGTATGTGGTTCGCCCCTGGCTCGGGGTAGTGCTTTATACTGTAGACCAATATGCGGTATTGAGATATGACCTGGCAGTAGATAAAGGGGCATTCATTACCGAGGTGGCTGCTCCCAGCCCTGCCGATGAAGCTGGAATTGAGCCGAGCGATGTTATAATCAGCTTTGATGACCAAGAAATAACCAGCGCTGATGATTTAATTCAAGCTATACACTCCAGCGAGATCGGGCAGAAAGTAGAAATAACCTTCTGGCGGGGCGACACCCGAAATACCACCTACGCCACACTGGTGGAAAGACCACCACCCTAGGTTAGCCTCTTAACCCCGAGTAATATGTCATAGCCACTTAATTTATGGCGCTCAGTAAAGACATCCTCCCCGGGAACCTCCTCAATAAGCCGCTGGGACAGCGTTTCCTGCTTAATATAGTCAGCAAAATCCTCCATTACCTGCCTGATATAAGCCTCCCCCTGATAATAAGTGTTAATATGGTCGGTGATATCAAACCCAGCAGAGCGGCGCATGGTCTGCAGCCTTCTTACTATCTCCCGCGCCACCCCCTCAGCCTGAAGCTCCGGAGGAATCTCAGTGGGGAGTGCCACCGAGTAACCACCCTCAGAGACGACCACATAACCCGGCTTATCCAACTCTGCCTCCTGGTCAACAAATTCCACGCCCTTCACATTAAGCTCCTCCAGCACCTGAGGCATCAAACGCTCCAGAGCCTCCCCTTCCTTATCGGATTGGAGTTTAACCATGACCTTAGCCAAAGGCTGGCGCACCTTAATACCAGCCTGGCTCCTAGCTGCCCGACCCAGGCTTGATACCTTCATCGCCAACCGTATATCAGCAGTCAACTGCTGGTCAATTTTAGCCTCATCAGCAACCGGAAAATCGGTTAGGTGCACGCTATCCGGAGCCTCAGGAAACGCTGAGCAGACCAGGTTTTGATACATTTCCTCAGCCAGGAAGGGGGTAAATGGCGCCAGCAGCTTTGCTAGCGTGACCAGACATTCATATAGCGTGGTATATGCCGCCAGTTTATCGGCATCGCTCTCGCTCTTCCAAAATCGCCGCCGGCTCCGGCGCACATACCAGTTAGACAGGTCGTTTACAAAGCTCTCTATCCTTCTCCCCGCCTCGGTGGGATTATAAGCATCCAGCCCGGTATCAACATCAACTATAAGCTGGTTAAGCTCGGAGATAATCCACCTATCAAGCTCCGATGGCTCCGATGAAACTTCTTCCCCGCCGGGGGTGAAGTGGTCGATATTGGCATAGGTGACAAAGAAGGAATAGACATTCCACAGGGTGGATAAAAAGCGACGGGTTACCTCAGCCACCGCATCCTCAGAGAAACGGCGCACATTGCCCGGCAGCGTAGCAGTAAGACAATACCAGCGCAGGGCATCAGCCCCATACTTATTGATTACCGCCCAGGGCTCAACCACATTCCCCTTAGCCTTGCTCATCTTCTCCCCTTTGGCATCAAGAATATGCCCCAGGCAGATAACATTGCTGAAACAGCGGCGGTCGAACAGCAGGGTAGCTATGGCATGAAGGCTATAAAACCAGCCGCGGGTCTGGTCAACCGCCTCACTGATATAATCGGCGGGAAATCGCCCGTCCTCGAGCAAGGTATCATTCTCAAAAGGATAGTGATGCTGGGCTATGGGCATGGCTCCGGAATCAAACCAGCAGTCAATTACCTCTGGCACCCGCTGCATCTTTGCCCCGCACTTGGAGCAAGCAAAGGTCAGCTCATCAACAAAGGGACGGTGCAAATCCAGAGGCTGGTTAAACCCGGAGAACCCGGGCTTTTTCTCCAATTCCCCCACACTGCCTACACATTCGTAGCTGTCACAGGACTCACAGCGCCAAACTGGTAGCGGTGTTCCCCAGTACCTCTCCCGGGAAAAAGCCCAGTCCACATTGTTTTGAAGCCAATCGCCAAACCGCCCGTACTTGATATGCTCCGGATACCAGTTTATCTCGTCGTTCCTGGCAATAAGGTCATCTTTCACCGCAGTGGTCCTGATGTACCAGGTCTGCTTGGCATAGTAGAGGAGGGGGGTTTCACAGCGCCAGCAGAAGGGATAGGAGTGGCGAACGGTCTCACTACGGAAGAGCAGCCCCCTTGACTTCAGGTCATCAAGAATAAGGGGGTCAGCGTCTTTGACAAACTTGCCTGAGAAGGGATAATTACCTGTAATAATACCCTGCAAATCTACCGTGTGGACAAAATCCAGCTCATTATTTTGCCCAGCATCATAGTCAACTTCGCCATAGGCCGGAGCCATATGGACTATCCCTGTCCCCTCCTCCAGAGAGACAAAATCAGTATCAATTACGCTGTAGGTTAAGTCCTTCACTGCCTCCTGTAGCGGGAGTCCTAGAACCATGCGCCTGCGTTCCACCCCATACCTATGTGGATTAAATAGAGGCTCATACTCAAGATGTTCCAAGTCATCTCCCCACACCCTCTCCACTACCTTGTAACTACCAAGCCCTACTTGCTCAAGTAAGGCTGAGGCTAGAATGAGATATTCACCATCTACTTCCACCACAGCATACTCAGCCTCAGCGTCTACTGCCAGAGCAGTATTGCCCGGCAGCGTCCAGGGGGTTGTCGTCCACGCCAGGAAATAGGCAGGTTTATCTGAAGCATGGAAAAGATTAAAAAGACGGTCACGAACATCAGAACCTGCTATTGACCCTTTAACAATCTTAAACTTTATGTAAACTGAAGGGTCATCGGCTTCCTGATAGCCCAGGGCGACCTCGTGGGAGCTGAGGGAGGTGCCACAGCGGGGGCAGTGGGGGGTAACCTTATAGCCCTGATAAATCAGCTCCCTATCCCACATCTCCTTTATCGCCCACCAGCAGGTCTCAATGTAGTTATTATCCATGGTGATATAGGGGTGCTCCAGGTCAACCCAGAAGGCGATGCGCTCGGTCATTGCCTCCCACTCCTTAAGGTAACCAAAGACACTCTCCCGGCAGCGGGCGTTAAACCGGTCAATGCCATATTGCTCAATCTCGGTCTTGCTGGAAAAGCCAAGCTCCCTCTCCACCTCCAGCTCTATGGGCAACCCGTGAGTATCCCAGCCAGCGATGCGCGGGGCCCAGTAGCCCTTCATCGCCCTATAGCGGGGTATGACATCCTTAAACACCCGAGCCAGCACATGATGTATCCCCGGGCTACCGTTAGCCGTAGGCGGCCCCTCATAAAATACAAAGCGACGCCCACCGCGGCGAGCCTCTACGCTCCGCTGAAAGACATTTTTGCTTCTCCACAAGCCAAGGATATTCTCCTCAAGCTGTGGAAAATTCACCTTACTGCCAACAGGCTCAAACATAAACACCTCTCTATATAAAAGTCCCGTCCTCTAGGGACGGGACTTACCAGACCCGCGGTACCACCCTACTTCCCCCGCCTCAGACGGGGGCACTCGTTTAAGGCACATCTCATGCCCTCGTCAAGGATAACGGCTGACGCTACCGACCAAGTCTACTAAGTGGTTTAGCTTATAAACCACCCTTCGGTTGGTGGCTCGGGAGTGATTTTCCGGGGACGGTCACATCTGCTTCCACCCTACCAGACTCGCTGAGTATCCGCTCTCCCCCTACTCTTCTCCGTCACCGCTTTTACAGAGTTAAAGATTAGCACAGTTCGAAAAATAAATCAAACCGAACTAATCCGGCGGTGGCTCCTTGGGCATAATAACCACCTTACGAACCTCACCCACACCAGTGCTTTCAGTGGTAACATCGGGGTCATCAGCTAAAGCAAGGTGGATAATGCGTCGCTCATAAGCCGGCATCGGTTCTAGGGCAAACGACTTTTTCCTATCCTTTACCTGCTCCACCACCCGCAGGGCTAAAGCCTGTAATGCACTATAGCGACGCTGTTTATATCCTTCCACATCAATAACTACGGGCACTCGAGCCTTCACCTGATGAGCTACGATAAGTCTAACCATATGCTGTAGAGCGGCCAGGGTCTGCCCCCGCCGCCCAATCAAGATACCAAGGTCATCACCGGTTACATCAAGAGTGATGACCTCAGAAGCCTCTACACCCTCCTCAAAAGGAGGTTTGGCTTCAGAAACCACCGATGCCTCCACCCCCAGCCGAGCCAGAAGGTTCTCTAAGACCTCCTTTGCCACCTCAGCTATTTCGCTCCTCTTCTCAGGCTCTATCACCAATGACCTTACCCTGACCGTAGCCTCCTCAGCCCCCAGCCCCAAAATGCCCTGCCTACCCTCTTTTACGACGGTGACCTCGACCTCTTCTCGGCTGACGCCTAATTGCTCTAAGGCTTTTTGGATAGCCTCCTCCACGGTCTTGGCGCTTACCTCCAGACTCTTCATAGCTCAAACCTTCTTCCTCTGTAGAACTAGGCACAACAATATCGGCACCTTCGGGTGCTTCCTCCACCTGGGCGATGCGCTCCTTGTACTTTTTATCCCTACCAACTTGCTTCTTGGGCGCTGATTTAACCAGACCCCCCCACCCGGTAACAAAATACTGGATACTGATTCTGATGACGTTGGAAGTCACCCAAAAAAGAGCCAGCCCACTGGGAAATGTCATAGTTAACCAGGCAAACATAATTGGCATCATCCACAGCATCATGGTGCTCTGTGTCTGCTGCCTGGGGTCAGCGGTGGACGTCATTACCATCTTCTGCTGCACCCACATCGTTCCCCCCACCAAGAGTGCCAGAAATATGTTACCGGTGGCTAAGTTCAACCAGAGGAACTCATTCGTCAATGGTAGCGTGGAATATACCACCGGCCAGGAATAAAGATACTGAGACAGACCCACCAAATTCTCCGGGATTACCGCCATGACCCGCATTATTGACTGAAACAGGGCTATCCAGATGGGCATCTGGATTAACAGGGGCAGCAGGCACCCAGCCGGGCTTACCCCAGACTCCTTAAATAGCCTCATCTGCTCCTTGGCCAGCTTATCCTTATCCTTAGCATACTTCTTCTGAAGCTCGGCAATCTTCGGCTGGAGGTCTTGCATTGCCTTAGAGGCGCGAATCTGCTTCATGGTAAGCGGATACATCAAGACGTTAACCACAATAGTCAGCGCAATGATAGCCAGCCCAAAGCTGTTTAACAAATAACTAGTCAGCACAATGAGGGTGTTTATCATTGGCTGCATAGCAATTAAATTCCAGATATCCCCTATACCCACTAAAACCAAACCTCACTTGCTACTTAATGGTCAGACTCCACAGCCTTGCTCCAGACTCTGCATTCAGGGCATGAAGATTCTGCTCCTGGCTATAAATATAGATAACCCCCTCGCTGGCGCAAAGGGGAGCGTATACCGCTTCTTCCACATCGGCTAATAGCTCGATCTGGTTATCGGCGGTATCCAGGGTGTATACCTTGCCCTCCTCGGAAGCTATAATAATTGAGCCGTCAACCAAAACCGGCCAGGAATAAACCGGACTTCCCAGGTCAAACTCGGCTAATTTCTCCCCATTTTCAGCACCCAAAGCATAAACCCTGCCGTCAAAACACCCGGCATAGACAGTATTGTTATGAGCCACCGCTCTAGTCCAGAACCACTTATCTGCCAGGAATTTCCATTTCAGGCTACCATTGGCAGCATCCACCGCATAAAGGTGGCGGTCAATGGAACCGATATAAATCATATTATTATAGACCAGCGGGGCAGAAACGATAGCCCCCTCAGCCTCAAACTCCCATTTCTTACTGCCATCGGCGGCACTCAGGGCATAAAGCTTCTGGTCAAAGGAACCGATGTATAGTGTCTGGTCACCAATAGCTGGAGTTGACCAAATCTTATCCCCGGTGGCAAACTCCCACTGCTTATCACCGGTGGCAGCATCCAGGGCATAGACCTTGCCATCAGAGCAACCAAAATAGACCTTGCCCAGAGCAGCTACAACTCCACTAACAATGGGCTCCAGATTGCCCTCACGGGGATATACCCATCTCAGTGCCCCTGAACTGGAACTAATGGCATAAATCTTACCATTATAGCCACCAACATAAACCAGGTCTCCGGCCACTGCTGGCTTTCCGTATATAGCTACCGGTGTAACTGCTGGCGCACAGCCAAATCCTCCCCCGGCTGGCTTTGAGGCTTCCAGAGGAACTTCCCACAGGCGACTGCCATCCGAGGCATTTAACGCCACCAGCTTACCTCCCCCGGATGGTGGAGCACAACCAAATCCACCGGCCTGCTTTATGGCAGGACTCAGAAATAAAGTCCCGTCGGCTATCGTTCCCCCTGAACCGCCCTCGGGTGCGGTCTTAATTCCAATACACCCCAAAACGGTTAGCCCAACCAAGAGCAAGATAACCAGCAGACAAATCTTGCCCGCCGATGCTGCATTATTTCTAATCCCCACTTACCTACTCCTCCAAAAAGCCCAATATGAGGGCACCGGGTCATAGCCACCGGGATTAAACGGGTGGCAGCGAGCTATTCGCCTTGCTCCCAACCACACCCCCTTAAACAAGCCAAACTTCGAGACAGCTTCATGGGTATATTGAGAGCAGGTTGGGGCAAAGCGGCAGTTAGGTGGCATAACCTTTGACAGGGTAGATTGATAAAGTCTAATTAATTCTAAGGCAAGCCTTTTCATATTCCCTCGTCAATAATCCAGCCTGGGATAACAAACCCTGAACCGATTTCCCCAGGCTAGTGAAGCTAGCACCGGCGGCTGGAGAGCGAGCGATAAATATAATATCCCATCCCGGCTCGAGCTGAGCTGAACGTAAGATTTCCCGAAGCAGACGCTTCACCCGGTTTCTCACCACCGCATTGCCTACCCGCCGGCTAACCGAAAAACCATACCGCGACCAGGTAAGCCCATTAGGCAACGCCTTCATCACCACTAAACCGCTTATCCACGAGCTACCCTTCTCATAAACCAAGGTATATTGCTCCGACTTAGTAAGGTATTCTCTTCCCCGCATCGTCATACCACAGTCAATCGCTGACGCCCCTTGAGTCTTCTTGCTTTTAAGACAGCTCGCCCGCCTCGGGTACTCATTCTTGCCCGAAAGCCATGCTCACGCTTCCTTGGAATCCTCTTTGGTTGATAAGTCCTCTTGGGCACAATAACTCCGTAATAGATTAAAATGATTATACTTCTGCCATCTCTGGGGTGTCAATGCGAGAGGAATCTCAGCAAGGGTGGCCACTAAAAACTATCTCCCCTCAAGGGAAAAAGCATCAGGGGAAATGGGAGTTTTGGGGTGCTTAATGAGGATGAGGTTTCCCCTCGCGTCAAACTAATCGCGTATGCCAACGCCCCCTGTCTTGTGGATATGAGCTGGGACATATGGCAGTAGAGCTAGGTGCCTCGCCCTCTTTATAGCCATTGCTAAAGCACGCTGATGCTTAGCGCAGGTACCAGTTTTACGGCGGGGCTCAATCTTTCCCCTATCCGATATGTAGCGGCGCAATTTAACCGGGTCTTTGTAGTCTATCACCTCGACTTTATCCATGCAAAGAGAGCAATGCTTGCGCCTAGGTATATACCTTACTCTATTCCGCTTTCTACCCTCTGGTTCGGCAGAACTTCGTCTAACCACCACTGCTAAATTACCTAAACCCTTCTAATAAAGTTACCGAATTCTAGCTTTCGTCTTGAAATGGAATGTCTTCCGGCTCCGGTTCGGCGGTACCAGCTTCCTCAGCCCCCTCCATGGGAAGAGGAGCTACCGCCTGCCTATCTAGAAAGAGCACCCTGTTAGCTATCACCTCGCTTCGCGAGCGCCGCTGCCCATCCTGACCTTCCCAAGTATGCGTACGTAGCCTACCCTCAGCATAAACACGCTGACCCTTAGTCAGAAACTGGTTGCAATTTTCAGCTAACCTATTCCAAGCGACCACGGTAAACCACTCCGTATCCTGCTTACGCTCACCATCGGGGGTGGTATATACCCAGTTAGTGGCAACACGAAATGTGGTTACCGGACTGCCATTGGGGGTGAAACGCATTTCGGGATCGGTCCCAACATTTCCTATAATCATCACTTTATTTAAGGTCAACATCACTCTCCTCCAACATCAGCAAAACAAACCTTCTCTGACTGCCTACTCAACTTTAATCAATAAATGTCGCAGAACATCCTCAGAAATCTGCAGGCTTGCTTCAAGCTGTTTACTCAATTTGGGCCGCAATTTGAACCGAGTCAACACATAACTACCCTCCACAAAATGTTTTATCGGATAAGCTAGCTTTCTTTTGCCCCATTGCTCAACAGCGGAAACAGTGCCGCCATTTTCAGTAATAAACCGACTTACGCTATCTATTACACTATCAATAGCCTCGTCCACCACCTCTGGACTAATAATTACCACCAGTTCATAATCACGAAGCTGCTTATCTTCCTGAGATACCATGGTCTCCTTAAAAAATTAATTATGGTATTATATCATACTATAGAGAAGACAAACAATACCTCGGATTAATAATAAGCCAGCTATGGGCACCAACTAGCTTGACACAAATAGAATACCCCTGATAGACTTTGGCTAAGCAAAAGGTCCCACTATTGAGAGCTAAACGTCTCACAATAACAATGGCCCCGTGGTGTAGCGGACTAACATGCCACCCTGTCACGGTGGAGATCGGGGGTTCGAATCCCCCCGGGGTCGCCTGTTAGACTTTTGGAGATGCTCTTCATAGGATAGTTGAAAGAATGGTCTTAATTCATCTCTCGGCTTGACCTCGGTTACCTTATTGTCCACCATCCAGATTTGCTCGAAGAGCACATTTG
>Ga0209991_10001537_pt1 | contig 10508 bp, 7 predicted proteins | sample ChitaG_FD_183167 | JGI IMG/M metagenome (GOLD analysis project Ga0209991, IMG submission 183167) | Deep subsurface microbial communities from South Pacific Ocean to uncover new lineages of life (NeLLi) - Chile_00310 metaG (SPAdes)... | ecosystem: Environmental > Aquatic > Marine > Oceanic >... | reverse complement strand
AAGCCAGAGAGCGAGTCCAGCGAGTATGACGATCAGGGGCAGTTCGGCTATTATCGCCTTCCAGTTGATAGGAGTAGGAGGTGCGCCGAGAAGAAGATGGGGGAGGTCCAAAATCTCATCCAGAGTCACTATCACTGCCCCCGCGATAAGGCTGCCAATCACTATCACTTCTCTCCTTTTCGCCCATTGCGGTTGTTTACGCCTCACGGCTACACACTCCTCTTTACAGCACTTGGCAAGGCGAATAGGGTATAGGCAATGCAAAAGAGGTCCTCTGCCCCTTCCCTCACCACAAACCGTTCTCGTCAAACTTGCAAAAGACTGCCTCCTGACAAGTTAGCTCATCAATAGGCGGCGCCGCTGCCTCCGTCACTTCGACAGGCCCTTGGTCCTCAGGCACTTGTCCTGGACCCTTTGTCCCCTGTGTCCTTGGGCCCTGTACAGGCTCTTACTCGAACTTAAACCCCTTCTCGGTAAAAAGCTTCAAACAAGCATCTACCACCTCAGGATCATAAAGGACATCCCTATTCTGTGAGATCTCCTCCAGGGCCTTATCAATACCGTGAGCCGGTCGGTAGGGGCGGTGAGAGGACATGGCCTCAACGACGTCAGCTACAGCCAAGATCCTTGGTTCCAAGAGGATCTCTTCACCCGATAGACGTTGAGGATATCCAAAACCATCCATCCTTTCGTGATGTTGAAGCACGATTTGGGCCACCGGCCATGGGAATTCTATCGTCTTCAATATGTCATAACCGACCTGGGGGTGAGTCTTTATCAGACCCATTTCCATCTCGGTCAGCCGACCAGGCTTGTTGAGAATCTCGGCGGGCACATATATCTTGCCGATATCATGAAGAGTGCCAGCCACACGGATCCCCTCGATCTGCTCTTCGGGAACCCCCATCTCCTGGGCCATAGCACAGGCCAGCCGCGTCACGCGCTGCTGATGGCCGGCTGTGTACGGATCCCTCTTTTCGGCTGTTGATGCCAGGGCATGCACCGTTCCCTCCAAGGTTCTTCGTAGTTTCTCGTAACTTTGTCGAAGTTCTTCCTCCACCCTCTTGCGCTCGGTGATCTCCCGCTCCAGGACCCGCTTGGCCTCCTCCAACTCGAGCACCTGCTGCTCCAGCCTCTTGACCAGCCGCTCGCTGTACTGTTTCAGATAGACGGGCTCTTCCTCAATGGCCTCCCTCGGCGCAACCAGGCGGCCCTCCTCGGCTTCCGTGATGATGTCCCGCAGCGTCCCGACGAACACCTCTGGCTCCATTGGCTTGAGGATGAACCGCTCCGCCCCCAGGCTCAGGGCGAATTCCTCGTCCTTGGCATCGGTGTACGTGGCGGTGTGAAAGATGAACGGGATGGCCTTCAACACCTCGTCCTTCTTCCACTCACGGCACAGAGTGAACCCATCCATCACCGGCATCAGGATGTCGGAGATGATCATGTCCGGCGGGTCGAGCCGGGCCTTCTCCAACGCCTCGGCCCCGTTGGCTGCCGAGACCACCTCGTAGCCGTGGCCCTTCAAGAGCACCTGCAACATGTAGAGATTCTGCCCATTGTCGTCAACGATCAGGAGTTTGGTCATGACTCACCTCCTCTGTCGGATAGTTGGGCCGGTAGATATTGCTCAATTTCAGATATGAACGTCTCGGGGTTAATGGGCTTCTCAATGTAGCCCGTACAGCCGGCCGCCAGAACCCGCTCCCGGTCGCCAGCCATGGCGTAGGAAGTCACGGCCACGACGGGGACATCAGCGAGCGCCGGGTTGCTCCTCAGCGCACGCGCCACAGCGTAACCGTCCATGACCGGCAACTGGATGTCCAGCAGGATCAGCGTCGGACTGACCCGGCCCGCCAACTCGATTCCCTCGCGGCCATCCCGAGCCTGGACGACCTCGTACCCGTTCTTCTCCAGGATGAAAGTTATCAGGTAAAGGTTCTGTTCGTTGTCCTCGATAACGAGGATCTTCGATCTTCGATTGCCGATTTTCGACTGCCGATTTTCGACCTCTGACCTTGTCATTATCCGATCTCCTTTCGAATGTCGATTTTCGCTTGCCGAATGACGATTACCAAATCGTAGTCGGAAATTGCAAATCACCTCTTCTTCTTGGCCGTTTTGCGAGAGGCAACGAAGATGGCCGTGAGTTCATCGGCCTCTTGGATTAGATCCTGCACACGGGCCTCCGGCATCAGGTTGGTTTCTACCACCATTTCCAACCAAAAGAGGGATTCATCGGCCTCTTCCTCCACGATGCCTAACTTATGGACGAAATCGGCCTGTGAACGTGCCCGGCAGGCGGCTCGGTAATTTGCCGCTACCGATGTGGCCGAGCGCAACAGTTGATTGCCAATCACCTGAGCTGTTCGCCTCCGTGGCAGGGCTTCTACCAGACGAATCACCCGCAGCGCAAACTGCTTCGTCCGGCACTGCAACTCTTTTTCGTCCATTCCATACTCTGATACCGATTTTCCATTGCCGATTGCCGATTTCATCAGCCAATCGAAAATCGTAAATCGCAAATCGGAAATCTAAACCGGTAGCGTGAAGGTGAAAGTGCTCCCCACGCCCCACTCGCTCTCGGCCCAGATCTCACCGCCCAACATCTCTACCAGCTTCTGGCAGATAGACAGCCCCAGCCCTGTCCCCTCGCGCCGGCGGGCCAATCCGGTCTCGACCTGCCGGAACGCCTCGAACAGCTTGCCCATGTCCTCAGGCTTGATGCCGATGCCCGTATCTACCACACGAGTCACCAGCCGACGATCGCTGACCTGACATTCGACGCGCACCTCCCCGTGCTCGGTGAACTTGATGGCGTTGTTGACCAGGTTGATGAGGATCTGCTCCACCCGCCGCCGGTCGCTGGTGATCTGGTCCACCTCCGGCGCCACCTCGGCCACCAGCGCCAGCCCCTTCTTCTCGGCCAGGGGGGTCACGGTCCGCACCACTTTTTCGATCGCAGCGCGCGCGTCAAAGGGTTCGGTGACGATCTCCACCTGGCCGGCTTCGATCTTGGAGATGTCCAGCACGTCGTTGATGAGGGTCAGCAGGTGGTGAGCGCTGCCCTGCACCATACCTAGTTGCTTGGCCTGTTCATCGTTCAGGGGGCCGACCAGGCCCCGTAAGATGATGCCCGTGAATCCGATGATGGAGTTGAGCGGCGTGCGCAGCTCGTGGGACATGGTGGCCAGGAAAGCCGACTTCAGCCGGTCGGCCTCTTGGGCTTGCTCCTTGGCTATTTCCAGTTCCGCTGTGCGCTCTTCTACCAGCTCCTCCAGGTGCTCGCGGTGTTTCCTCAATTCCTCCTCCGCCCGCTGGCGCTTCTCGACCATTTCATTAAAAGCCTGAGCAAGATACCCAGTTTCATCCTTGCTTGTTATATCAATCCTATGTTCTAAATCCCCCTTCCCAATTATCTCTGCACCCCTTGTTAATTCTTCTATCGGTCTTGTAATGCTTCTAGCTATGACAAATGCGGATGTTCCTATTGTCAAAACAAGAAAAGCAGAAACAATAGAAACCAGCGAGTTGGCTCTTTGTTGTGTAGCCGTTGCTTCTTGACGAGATTCTTCGGCAATTTTCAGTGCATTTGCCGTGATTCTGGCAGAATCCAATCGCATCTTACCGGCCAGTCTTTCTTCAAAGGTAATGGTTCTCTCAATTTCCTCCTGGGATGCATTTTCTTCAATCAATGCCTCTCTCTGTTCATAATTTGATCTCAATTGAGAGAATGAGTGGTTAAGGGATGCCAGGTCTGTTCGTACTGCATCTAAGACAGGCGAGGCATCTTCTTTCTCTACCAGCTCCATTGTTGAATCAAATCTGGATACCCATTGTGCTTCCATTCTTGGAAGGTGATACGTCAGGTACTCCTCAGTAACCAGTGACAACTCCGTGGTCGCTTTGACGAGTTCCGCCGCGAATTCCTCTTTCTTAATATCATCGGTTACTTGGCCAGAAAACTCAAACGATAGCCAAACAAGCGTACTTACTAAAACCGCTGAAATCGCGGCCGCCAGATACAACTTGGTCTTGATTCGCATCCTAGCACTACCTTACCTACTATAGGGCTATCCAGTTTGCGCAAAAGCGCCGACTGGGCTTGTCCAAGCCAGCCATATCAAAGCCAACCGAGACACGTAGCCAGACCCCGCTTGCTTGATTTCGACAAGCTCAATCCAGGGATTTCGACACGCCTACGACTGCTCAGCCGGCGCTCGCTGGTCTCCAGGCCGAAAACTGAATACCCTACCTTACGATGGTAATCGCTTCCGGTTTGACTTTTTCTAGAGCTTCAAAGTAGATCCAGTCAAGATAATTGGGCACTTTTGTTGCATCAACTCTGTTCTCATCGATTGCCCACCTTGCCTGGTTCTCCATATTTATCAACATGGACTCGCTCAAGTAAAGCTCCCAGGAAACATCGTCCCAGAGGGCATCAACGATATCCCTGTCCATTTCGCTTTCCTCGGAGTGCAGGTCTATTGCTGCCTCTCTGTTTTCTGCGATAAAGTCCTCCGCTTTGTCAATTGCCCTGAGAAACTTTTCCAGCACGGCCGGATTTGCTTCCGCGTATTCTCTCCTGACAAGGATAAGCCAATCCAGGGTTTTCATACCCTCGCTCGGCAATCCAATGCCGTTTTCGCCAAGCTGGTTCAGAGCATTGAGGATGTGGGGCTGCCAGCTAAACATTACATCTATCTCGCCTTTGACAATGGCCTCGACTTGTTCAGGGGGCTTCAGGTTGACTATCTCAACATCGGAATCCTTCAGTCCATTGGCGACAAAGAAGGAATCCATCAGAAAGTCTGAAGCAGTTCCCTGAAACAGCGCGACCCTTTTCCCCACCAAATCGGCTGGTGAATTTATCCCGGCATCCTTTCTTGCCACGACCCCGGCTATCTTATCTGAGTGCACCATGCTGCCGATGATGTAGAAATCGTCCCTTTCGAAAGCGATGTAGACGATTGGCGTATCCGCGCAGGTGGCAATGTCAATCTCCCCATCAAGAAGACGCTGTAAAGACACTTTCCCCGCAGCGCTATACTCCAACTGTACGTCAAGTCCCTCTTCCTCGAAATATCCATTGTGATAGGCAACATAGGATGGTGCTTCGCCTATGAAGTGAACCGTGGCAAAAGTTACTTTTGTCAATTCTTCCGGTTCTTCGATCTGTTCTGGCTGCCTCCCACAACCAGCGACTAAAACCAGCATCACTAGCACCGCCACAATCCAAAACAGTGCCTTCTTCATGCCTGCCATTTTCTTTTCCTCCTTTTTAGTGATTAAATTGTTGTGCCAGCCTGACGAAAAAGCGAACCTGGAACGTGTGTGTTCGGGCATCGGAAGCCTCCTCCTTGGTTCAGATGTTGCCCCGCCACAGGCGGGAGTAGTAGCAAGTACCACTGCCATAGCTGTCAAAAATCAGAGTTCTTTCTTCATCGTTTGTCCTCCTTTGGCAATCAATTTAAACAGAAGTATGTCAAGTCAATGCCAACATTAGCGCAGCCCCAATCATCTCGCGCGTGTTAAATGCCTCGCCTACTCTCCGATTTCTTCCGGCAGCGTGAAGGTGAAGGTACTCCCCTCACCCCACTCGCTCTCGACCCAGATCTCACCGCCCAGCATCTCCACCAGTCTCTTGCAGATAGATAGTCCCAGCCCCGTCCCCTCGTACCGGCGGGTCAATCCGGTCTCGATCTGCCGGAATGCCTCGAACAGCTTGCCCATGTCCTCAGGCTTGATGCCAATGCCTGTGTCCACCACCTGCGTCACCAGCCAGCCATCGTTGACCTCACATTCGATGCGCACCTCCCCTTTCTCGGTGAACTTGACGGCGTTGTCGAGCAGGTTGATGAGTATCTGCTCCACCCGCCGCCGGTCGCTGACAATCTGGTCCACCTCTGGCGCCACCCGGGTGAGCAGTGCCAGCCCCTTCTTCTCGGCCAGGGGGGTCACCGTCCGCACCACTTTCTCGATCGCTTGGCGCATGTCAAACGGCTGGGAGACGATCTTCACCTGGCCGGCTTCGATCTTGGAGATGTCCAGCACGTCGTTGATGAGGTTCAGCAGGTGGCGGGCACTGCCCTGCACCATGCCCAGTTGCTTGCTCTGTTCATCGCTTAAGGGACCGGCCAGGCCCTGTAACATGATGCCAGTGAAGCCGATGATGGAGTTGAGAGGGGTGCGCAGTTCGTGAGACATCGCAGCCAGGAAAGCCGACTTGAGCCGGTCCGCTTCCTGGGCGGCCTCATAGAGCCGCGCGTTCTCGATGGCCCCGGCTATCTGGCCGGCCATCGTCTCCAGCAACTGCTGCTGGTCTGGGGTGAAGGCATCCGGTCGCAGGCTGGTGACACTGAGCACGCCCAGCGGACTGGCCGTCGCACTCACCAGGGGCATGGCCAGCACGGCACGGATTTCGTCGCGCCGGGGCAGGTCGGGCACGACGTCCAGGTCGGGTACGTACTGGGTCTCCCCCGTAGCGTAGGCCTGGCCTACGATCTCCTCCCCGGGGCGGTAGCTGAAATCGGCCAACCGTTCCGCCATGTAGCCGCGAGAGGCTCGCGCCCGCAGCACTTCCGCCCTCTCATCGAACAGGAATACGGTGCAGCGGTCGGCTCCCAGAGTATCTGTCACCCGCTGGGCGATCACCGGCAAGAGGGTCTCCAGATCGAGGGTCGCCGCCAGGTCGTGGCTGACATCATACAGCACCGTCAGCTCATCGGCCCGCTGCCGGACTTCCTCGTTGACCGCCCGCAACTGAGCTGTCCTCCCTTTCACCAGTTCCTCAAGGTGCTCACGGTGCTTTCTCAATTCCTCCTCCACCCGCTTGCGCTCAGTGATATCTTCAACAATGCCATCATAATACTGGACTCTTCCTTTTTCATCTTTTACTGCTACTGTTGACTCTGAGCAAATTAATGGAGTCCCGTTTTTTTTCTTTAGTTGTACTTCTTCTTCTCTTACAAATCCCTCTCTTACTACTTTATCACTAAACTTTTCCCTATTCTTCGGATCTTGATATAAATCAGATACATTTATTGAAAGCAATTCTTTTCTGCTCTTATAGCCAAACATTTTGACAAACGCAGGATTCACCTCGATGAATTTGCCTTCAGGTCCGGCGGTAGTTCTATATATGCCCACATTAACATTTTCGGTCAATGTCCTGTACTTCTCCTCGCTTTGCCGCAGCTCCTCACTCCACTGCTGTAGTTCATCCCTTGATTTCTTCAGTGACACTATCATCTGATTAAAGGAATGGGCAAGCGCTCCAACCTCATTAGAGGATTTGACATCAACTAGCGTTGATAGGTCACCCTGAGCAACTCTTTTTGAAGCGCTGGCTAGCTGACCAATAGGCTTTGCAATCTGTCTTGACATCAGCCAACCCGCCAGCACAGCTAGAAGTACAGCGGCAATGGTCACCAATACAATGGTAGTCCCTATTTGCCCAACCTCAGCGTCTATATCTGCTAGAGGCCTCTGGATCAGCACTCCCCATCCCAGCTCGCTAATGGGCATATATGACCCAAGCACCTGACGTCCTAACTCGTCTGTATAACCCTTCATTGTCCCCTTTTCACCAGCCAGGACTGCTTTAACAACAGGCACCCTGGTCAGATCAAGCTCCGGAACTTGCTTCATACGAGTGTGAGCAACCACCCTGCCATTATCGGCGACCACGATCACATTACCATTCTTGCCGATGTATATACCCATGACCGAAACCATTATCCTCCTGAAGCTAACGTCCGCGGAAAGGACCCCGACCACTGCCCCTTTATCTATGATAGGCAAGGTAATGGTCTGCACCGGTTCTGAGGTCATCGGCTTAAGGTAGATATCAGAAACAAGCTCGTCTCCTCCCCTGGCCGCTTGAAAACTCCATATCCTGGACACATTCTCCAGTTTTCCTGTACCAGTTCGGGCAATTTGCTCTCCTTGCACATCAGCTACATAGATGCTGGTTATCTCTGGGAAGCTCCTTTGGACGCGGTCAATCTCGCCTTTTACCTCTGTTGCTTTCATGAAGCCTAGTCCTGTTGACTCGGCAAGCAGTGTCAAGGTTGGTTTGACACTCGCCATCTCTGCTTCTATCTCTTGAGCTATACGACCAGCGAGATTCCGGTCCCCCTCGGCAATCTTCCGGGTGACGATATTCTCGGTGAACTGCATCACAAACCAGCCAGACACCCCCAGACACACGACAATAACAAGGACAAAGACCATAAATATCTCGTGGGAAAGCCTACTAAACCGCACTGCTGCTATCCTTCCTCCAGCATTTCCTTTCTGCTGTGCATTTATCTTGACAATGTTAGATTTCACCCCAGATGTCATTGCGAGGCGCGCTGTTTGCGACGAAGCAATCCGCCAGCACGCTTGGAGATTGCTTCGCGGACACATTCCCTTCGCTCAGTGCATGGTTTATCCTGAGGTACCGAAGGGCTTCCAATGACAGAACTCGATGAATCTTCAGACACCCTCTTAGTCAGCGCCCCTAAATCTGGGAGATTCTCCTCACTCCTTGATTAAGCCATTATTAACCAGGTACTCACGGGCAACTTCAGCCGGTTCCATCCCATTGATGTCTACATTAGCGTTAAGTGCCTGCCAGACTGTTTGGCCTTCGGCCACTATCTCAGGCGCGGCAAGCTCGCCTCCACCAGGGAAGGTAGCCACCAGCTCATTGAGAATATCCGCGATCTCAGGATACTTATCAAGGACTTCTGCTCTGACATAGGGGGTGAAGTCATACGGTGGGAAGAAGGCCTGGTCATCTAGATACACATGCCAGCCATATCTAGCAATAATGGCATCGGTACCGAAGACCAATGCTACTTCGCACTCACGATTTTCCAAACCCATCAGTGAAGCCCCAGGACTTCCAGTCATGAGACAGGCCCCATCAACTCTAAAGTCGTAGAACTCCTGCAAAGCAAACAGGCCATCAGGGCGCGCGGAGAATTCATAGTCGATAAAAGTCTTGATGTTTCCTTCCTTTTCTTGATAAAGCGCCGCCAAGTCGGAGAGAGTCTCTACATCATGTTCTTCAGCGAATTCAGCCCACGAAGCTAAAGCATAGGTATTGTTGTTCCAAATTGGATCTAGCCACACGAAACCTTTGCCCTCTTGCTCTTCCTTTACAAGCTCGTAAAGCTCGTTGTTATCAACTCCCGGCTCATACGCGTGGCCGAGGTGGACCATCCAGGCCGTCCCGGTATAGTCGGCACAAATATCGATGTCGCCAGCTTCCATCCCGTACCTAAGAGCTGTACTGGAGATGTCCGATACGAGATTAACCTTGAAGCCACGAGCTTCCAACAGTTGCTTCATCATCTGACCGATAATGTACTGCTCTGTAAAGTTCTTGTTCCCGACGGTTACCTCCTTAGTCAGTGCCGGTAGTAAGTCGCACCCCGTTTCCAGAAGGATCAGGGCAAGGGTCAAAACTATTGCCCAGATAGTAGCAGTTAGTCTCCGCATCTTCTTACCTCACCAAAAAGAATTCAATGTTACGCTTTTACGCCTAGAGACCAGCCAGCCAGCTATTGACCTCAGCTCGATGGTCTTCAATCCACTGCCTGGCATACTCGCTCTTGTCCTTCACTGTGGCCTCACCATCCTTAACTATGCTCTCCCAGTAGCAATAGGCATTCAAGTCGGCAATAGTCATGTTAATCCGCTCCAGCAGGGTCACCACATCGGGGTGCTCGTCTTCCAAGCCGGCTCGGTAAGCGATGTAGATAGTGGCACCGGGAAAACCTGTGTGGTAGTCAGTAGCTTCCGGTTCGGAAAAGAACCCCCAGGGGTCTGTCAACCATAGTATGTGACCGCCTTCATCACACAACGCCTCCGCATACTCGGCGAAAAGGTGGTGGGGGGTCCAGAGGTAGAACAGAACGTCCTCTTGTGCATCCAGTTTGCTCTTCACACTAGCCACCATCTCATCATGGCCTCCCGCATGGGTCACCACTAGCTGCCTCATATCAAGGTCGTAGTTCTCGTTGTAGTAATCGATCTTCTCGTCGTTGATTTCGGTCACAGCCCATCCTACCTCACCGCCGATTAAGTCTATCAGGCCATCACCATCCAGGTCCAGCGCATCAAAGAGCGCATCCCCGGGCTCAAGAGTGGCAATATCGTCAAGCGAGTCGATATTGTATTTATCGCGGGTCCATTCAGGGACAAGCCAGCCCTGGTCAGCACCGGTGTATATCCCCGTGGTGGGGTTAGAAAGGTCTCCGGCAATCTTTACCTGATGCGGAACAAGCTCGTCGGTATAAGTCTCTTGGTTGGGATACCAAACGTCGGTAAAAATGTCAAGCTCTCCCCCTGCCAGAGCAGCAAAGGCCGTATCAGCCGCAGCCTCTCTGACAATAACCACATAGCCCAGCTCATCCTCGAGGAGGATTCTGGTTACCCGCTTCGGTAGCTCAGCCCAGTCACCAACGGCCGCAGCAAGCTTCAGTTCTCCAGCTACTGGAGCACTCTGTGATGCG
>Ga0209991_10001536_pt1 | contig 10509 bp, 9 predicted proteins | sample ChitaG_FD_183167 | JGI IMG/M metagenome (GOLD analysis project Ga0209991, IMG submission 183167) | Deep subsurface microbial communities from South Pacific Ocean to uncover new lineages of life (NeLLi) - Chile_00310 metaG (SPAdes)... | ecosystem: Environmental > Aquatic > Marine > Oceanic >... | reverse complement strand
AGATGTCCTAACCGTGCTAGACTACCGGCCCTCAATGTTTGTTGGTTATTTTCAGTATATAGCCTTGAATTAAGGTTTTTTGAACTAGTACTCGTTTGTGTATTTGTTTGTGTATCTTTGTGTATCAGTCTCTTGTATTCCTCTGGTAACTTCTCGTATTTGCCTAGATAACACCATTTGATTTTCTTCCCAATGTGATGTTCAACATACCAGTACTGGTAGGTTATTCCTTTAGACTTTGTTTGTTTTATTGTTAAGCTTCCTTCTCTGTTACATTTGATGCATTGTACTTTGACCATCTTTCTTCTCTCCATAGTTTGTGTATCTTATTCTATTAAGAATCAACTAATAAGATCTATGCATCAAAGCAACTCATAGAAACACATGCAATACATGCACTATATACGAAAAGAGAGCATAATAAAATGTGTAATACATGCAACAAAGGAGCTACTTACAGCCTGAAATCATGAAAGTGACACTAGCAGTTATGCATGTAATGTATGCTTATTCACAAATACACTAAATAGCTAAGCTCTGTCTAGGCAGTAAGTTGATTCATACGCAGACTTTGATAAATTCCTAGGATAAAAACATCATTGTTTCTAGAACTAAGTAAAATTCAAAATATCCATTAGACAAAAACTAAATGACACTTCCCATTGTTGTTCATAGTGAGGATGTTATTTCCTTCAATAAGCGTGTGTGGAGGATAAGTGAAATAAGTATTTTTTATACCATACTAAAATGATGAAATGGGGATAATAAGAACAGAGATTTAGGGTTAGATACTATGTTCTCCCTTGTGTAAGAATGGAAAATATTTTTTGTTTTACAAAAAAGGGGATGTTATATATGATGTCATTTTCTCTAGAAGTCTCTAGTCTTCCCTACTTTGTAGGTGTTGTTTGAACTTCTTTAGTTGTTCTAAGTAATCTCTGTTTGAGTCAAATAGTGCTTTATTAGTTTCATCTATTGTTCTTGCTTTTGGTATGGGGTTGTTGAACAAAGGCTTCAGTTGATTTAGATTTAGTTCTTCTATCAGCTCTTTGATCAAATCTTTTTGCTTTATAACAGCGTTGTAGACAGCTTTCTGTATTTCAGCATTTCTTTTGATGATTTCTTGTGTCAGTTTTAAATCCATGTATTTGGAAACATTAGCTTCTACTATTTTTCTTGTTTCATTAGGGTGATAGACTTCAAGAGCATCAATTTCTACTTTATTCTTAGCATCAGGTGCTGAAGGCAATCTGTACTCTTTCACTTGGTCTCCTGTCAGTAGAATCTTGTCTAGTTTAACATCACGCTTCAGATTCATAGTGTCTAGGAACCACTGTATCTTTCTACCAGTAGCCACAGGCATGTTGTGACCTGACTTGTCGTAGTCTGATATGTATAGGATTCTCACTGGTTTGTTGATAGTTTTAATTCTATAGACTAACTCGAAGACTTTTGTAGAAGTTGCTTGTCCACTGAAAGATTGTATGTTAACACCATATCTCTTACCTATTGGTTCTAGGATATCATTTATGGTAGTCTTCTCAGTCCATATTTCAACATGGTATGCTTGCTGTAATTGTGGATTGAACGGATAGAATCCTTCACTGATTTTCTTAGCAATTTTCTCTGGTGTAATCTTTAGATTCTCAATTGTATTATGAGTCCAATAATGAGCATTTTGGATTAGTTCTGGATTCTTTTTATCTTCTATGCAAGTCCAAGGAGTATAGTCTAAGATTCTAGCATTCTGTATAGATTTCATAACCCAAGAAAAATCATTAGAATCACCTTTGAAAACTCTCTGCTTATCCTTGTCTATGGGTCTCATGAGATTCATTGATAAAATATAATAGTGTATGGCTCTATCATGGACTTTACCTCTTCCTCTGGCTTCTAAGAACTGATCAACAATTTCAGCAATCCATCCTGCATGTTCCCTTTGTGTTTGTGAACCAATGTAGTATGGATCATTCTGAGGTGCTAGGACTATTAGTTCTTTAAAAGAACGTCCTAGTTTCTTAGCTAACTGCTTTATTGTTTTATAACACCACATAAAATCGGTTGTCATTCCTCGATCATCTCCTGTTAGGAAAGTGAGGAAGAGAGAATCCACTAAGCAATCATAGAAATGCCAAAATCCTAAGACTAGCTAATCTAGTCATTGGCAATTGGAAATTATGTTAGTGGAATTCTGTTTTCCTCATGCTTTCTCATAACTATGAAATCCATAAACTATTGAAAAAATTAAGAAGAAGCTCAAATAGAGCTTAGAATGGAGATTGCCCTGAAAATCATCACTAATGGTGTATGGGAAACTCGGTTCTTGTTAAGTAAGATATAATCATTTGTCTAATGTCATTCTTAGTTGCAGCAGAGACCATTCTTCTTCTTTCTACCTGCCTTCTTGTAAGAAAAAAGTCGTAGTACAATCTCGGAAGAACTTGGTATCCTATCTGCAAAAGGCTTGTCCCATTCTCCTCAAAACCATCAAGATTGGATAGAGGAACAGTGTGAATCAACAATTTCTCACAGGTGTATTCGTTTAGATTACTAATAATGCAGTCTCTTCTTTTGTCTGTCAGTCTACTAGCAATGCTCCAGTTCAAAACCTCAGCTACGAAAATCAAGTCTGATTCATGATACACTTCTAAATCCACTCCATTGGCTTGCTGTGGATTAATTATCACTACAAAACCTAGTTCAGTTAGTATTTCTCCAAGAATCGTTGGCAAAAGCCAACCAACAGTTCTAGTGTATTCTAATTGTTCACAGGGAAATCGCTGTTCTCTTTCAACATCCCTTCTGCTATTTTCACTCATTCAAAATTACCTCATGATTCTCTTGGCGAAAAATAGGAAAGAGAAAACCTCTAGGACGAAGCCTTTGTTAGTCCGAGTCTGTAATCTAAATGACTTTGGTTTATTCTCTTTCCTACATAGACTAATCAAGAAAATAATGAGATTCTTAGCAAGAAGGAAGTGGACTCCGTCTAATTATCTGATTATTACACTGTATTACACTCTAATACTATGTATGTTACAAGCGATTCTTTCTTCTTTTGGCTAAAAGAACACAAAATGAGCTTTGTAATCACGCATGCAGCTAAGAAAGCAGTTAATTTCTTATTAAGAAAGAATCGTTCAAATCAACTTAAGATAGTAATACTACACTAATACTACTGTTGTATGTATGTTACAAGAGACTCCTTCTTTTTAGCTAAATGGATAGATGTATACATGCAATAGATTCTATTATCTAACAAGAAAAGATTGAATCATTACATATTGCTTGCATGCTCTATTGATAATAAGAGAATTATGCTTATTTACAAGATTAAAGAACAATTAGGACTCTACTCAGGTTTTTGGGCGCAGAGGTGGTGTGAATCTGAAATTGCATCTTTTTTCTAGGTTATTTTACCCCTCTCCACCTTATATATTTTTACCCTAGCTAATGATTACCCTCATCCCCAGATACATAGAAATGACTATTTTCCGAAAACCCACATGTTGACCTAGGGCAGAGTGTGCGGGGGCGGACTAGGGTGAACTAGGGGGGGAAAGACACCTGTTCACTTGTAGAAGTCTTAGGAGCTTTATAGAAACCTAGAAACGTTATCTATTGAAGTTCGATGAGTCCTCTCTCAATTGTTTTCTACTGCTGTTACATCACTTTCTGGCTTTACCTTTCTGAGTCAATGGTTTCTGTTTGTTGATAATCTGGTCAAAGGCTTCTTTCTTAACTGCGAATGAAAGCAGGGTATCATAAAAGAGAAGGAATTAGGATTTCTGCGTTGTTAGGTCTTTTCTGCTGTTTTCCTAACCTTTGTGAAATAGACAAGAAGAGCTACTCCGAATACAGCTATTATCACTATTATGGCTACAATCCATGTTGGGAAAGCTTCTTCTTGTTGGATTTCTATGGTGAAGTAAACCATTTCGGAAGTCCCCATGTTTCCAGCTGTATCATTGGCATAAACTATTAGGCTATGCAATCCGTCGGACAAATTAGATAAAGTCTTGTTTCCAGTAATGGTCACATTCGCTTGACCATCCAGGCTGTATCCCATCCAAGAGGTTGATCCACTAACAGTGAAAGTTAAGGATACTCCATTTGCAGTATACGTCTTGTCTTCTGGAGACAGAACCGAAATAGTGGGTAATGTCGTATCTTGGGGAGCTACATATTGAGCCATAAGTGGATAGCGGTCTGTATTGTTCTCGTCAATAACGTATGGTGTGCCCCATATGCCTGAACCATCTATCTCTGTAGCATTGGGATATCTCCCCTCGTGATCACTCCAATAGTTGCCACCAGAAGGATAACCATCATCCCATTTAATTGATGAAATAGCCTTGGTCAGATTTACTTGCATTGTGTTGTTGATGAAGTTGTTATGATATATCGTATTGTTTGGAGCTCCATGAAATGGAATGACACGAATTCCTTCAGAGTTGTTTACTATGTCATTTCCGGAGATAAGATTATCACAATAATCAAAGACCATAAGCCAAATTCCAGCTTCGCCGTTGTTTGCTATGTTATTTTCAGAAACTACATTATAACTAGGATATGCTGAGCCTCCTAAGACCACACCGGTTTGATTATTGTTTGAGACATTATTTCTCGTTATAGTGGTATTGCTACATTCAGCGATGGAAACGCCAAGTCCGCCGTTATTTGTTACGTTGTTTCCAGAGATAGTGTTATTGTTAGAATAAAAGCTGAGCCATAACCCCTCCCAATCATTCTCTAATATGTTGTTTTCGCAAATGATGTTATTGCTTGAACCATGATCAAGCACGATGCCATGGCCACTATTTGCCGTTATGTTGTTTCCAGAAATAGTGTTGTTTGAAGATGAGTAGAGCTTAATACCTTTGTAATTGTTTGTTATGTCGTTTCCAGTTAGGGTGTTGTTCGAAGACAAATTGACCACGATGCCAACGTTATTGTTTGTTATGTAATTCCCAGAAATGATGTTGTTCAAAGCATGCCAGAGTTCGATGCCAAGATTGTGGTTTGCTGTTATGTTGTTTCCAGTTAAGGTGTTGTTTGAAGAAAACTCACAAAGAAAGATACCATGGTTATTGTTCACCATGTTGTTTCCAGAAATACTATTGTAGTTTGAAGAATTCCACAGAGAGATGCCATAGTATTTGTTTGCTGTTATGTTGTTTCCAGAAACGCTGTTGTTTGAAGAATGCCAAAGCAAGATGCCAGTATAGCTGTTTGCTGTTATGTTGTTTCCAGTTATTGTGATGCCTAAAGAATTACCTACCCCAATGCCGTGATCGAATGCTTTGATCCTCATGTTCCTAACTGTAACGTTGCTTCTTTCCGACATGTTCATTCCCATCCCGCTTCCTGTTCCCTGAAGGGTGTAGCCCGCTGCATCAACCACGATGTTATCCCTCTCCACAACAATTGCACTGGAGTATTCTGAAACGTTTCCAGAAATGTTGTCTGATAGTGTGTAAACAACGTTGTCAACGGTTGAGATAGGTGCCGTATCGGGTGTAACACTTCCATCAACCCTTATGTAGATGGTCTCAGTCCAAGTCCAATCTGCGTTAACTGGGTGAATATTAAGAGATAATCCCATTAGAAACACTGTGGTTAACAAACACAAAATCGTGAAGGAAGTTAAAACAGTCTTCTTCATTTAAATCAACCTTTCACACCATTGGTGTACTCTACTTTTAGAACTTACGGTAGAAGCTACGCTTTGTTAAAATCTAATGCAAATGTGGTGTATAGATGATTAGAAAACTCAGAATGAAATGTCCTAGTTGTGGTCATTAGAATAGAGTTCCAGTAAACAAGATTTTCATTGAACAGAATAGTCCAGAACCTGAAGTCAAAGTTCTAATTCCCATGTATGAACCATTAGAAGTTAGTAAATGTGAGAAATGTGGTAAGATAATAGCAGAACCTAAAGAACTAAGAAACACCACTCAACATTCAAAGAAACCAGCTAGTATCACGATTTAAGCATGCCCTTAAAAAATGCAGTGTTAGGGTTTAAAACTTATCTTGTATTAATAAAAGAGGAGACAAGGAAAGTGGAATCTGAAATGAAAACTAGAAGGCAAGCAATTTTAAATATCAGATTTAGAAGTCTAATTGATTCCTTGCATCTTTCGGAACTTTCGGAAGTGAGGTCTGGAAGAGGAGCTTTGAATACGTTTGTTTCGGGTTTGATTTTATCCTCAGCCATAATGGAAGAAATTCGACAAGAGGCCCCATACAATGTGCATGTATCATGGGGACAGATATTGGATGAAAATGATGTGTTATCTGGAGAAGTTGATATAATGACATATTTGGGAAAACCTCTTCATGAGTGGAAGAGCATTGGATATGCAATAATTCAGAAATTTCAAGTAGGGAAGATAATAGAGGTAAAACGAAATTTTCAATCCTACCGAAAACATGAAAAGGATTTTGAACGGTTGAGTAAATTCGGTAAAATCTTTCTTATTGTCTATCAGACTCGCAACACAATAGATGGCATTAAGAAAAGAAGAGAGAAATTGAAGGCTCTGGGATACCAAGACGTTTTTCATTTGATACGCCTCGCTATGCGAGGAAAAAAACGCTACGGTTCCATGGAATACTTGTATGGAGAATGGTATAGACTTATGGATACTGTTGGTGGAAAATTGGAAATGGGTGATTTCTAAGCTCAGAAATAGCCTTCTTAAACTGTTTAGCCTTTTCAGATTTTTTCTTTGAGATACTTCCACATTTTTGGGACGGTTTCTCTAAACATAGAATGCCATTTTTCATTCTTCACTAGTTCTTGAGCAAATGTTAAAGACAACCAAATTATCGTGGTTGCCATTGTCATAAGCATTAGGGATTGCACATTCTTGAATTGTTCTTTGTTGTATTCTCCTAGAGTGGCTTTTGTTTTACCTTTTTCTATTTCGGTAAATGCAAAGGTGCTCTTAAAACTTGAGTGAATAAACTCAGACATTTCTTGATAGAGTGAATTACTTGCATAGCTAACATTCTTTCTTAGGAAAGTTGAAGAGAATCGCTTTCCTCTAAACCATAGTTTGGCTTCGTTCTCGTTCTCTGAAAGATACCTCATGAGAAGGTGATTCTCGTATGCTATTCTCAGTAGTGCCATGCCTACGTCATAGTAACCTTCAAGTGAAGAATTCATAGCACAACGCAATATTCTAAATATTCTATAAGATATTCTGTAAGTAGCGTCTTTACTATAGGTAAACTCTTGAACCTTCTCAGTGCTTAATACTTCAAAGGTTCTCAAAAATACCTCTGAACCTTCTCTCACAAAACTTAACTCTTTTTTGAAATCTTTTTTGCTCTTTCCAACAGTTCTAACTTCATCCTTTCCTAGTATTGAAAGCCTTTCACACAACATAAGTCATCTTCGTTAATACTATTGAGATGTTCTTCTTAAAAGTCTCTAAATGTGAGAAATTCAGAAAACTTATAGCAGAACCAAAAGAATTAACCAGAATTAAGAAAAGGGAATTCTCAGTCTATTGATCCTGATTATGAGGATTATGGTTTCTAACTATTATTGCTCTTCAATAATAAACTAATCACTATGTATAGCAGGACAGAGATATATCAGAAATTTTCAGAGGCTAGGGGGTATTTGTTGGTTTTTTCAAGTAATTAATGAGTTTTTCCCATTCTCCAGTTTTCGACAATTCATGATTTTCTAGCATATCTTCAATCACATCCACATTATACAATTGCTTAGGAGTCCTTTCCCGCAAAATACAAGTGAACAAAAATTCTGTATTTTCTTTCGTATATCTCCGCAGATACTTGGGATTTTCAGATAGAACAACCACAGCAAAACGGTTTACTTTCGTTAGGTTTTTAATCTCCTCAAATTTTTCTCTTGTTTTCCGAACTATGTCACCCACTGCATTGTTCCTAATTTCCACCACAGTGTGCACTTCGTTATGAGAATATTTCTTGTCTGGATTAACGCCATTTTTCAATACAAGCAGATGTATTTTTTTGGTCGAAGGGGTAATGGAGACACCGTTCTGTGAAACGCTAAAATCATGATTCTGAATATGTTCACTAATAACGCCTTGAGTTATCAGACCCGACCGCACCCTAACATTTATCTTCTTTCCACTCTTCTTTGCATAGTTAATTTCTCCAGTCAACTTTCCAGCCCATTCACGAAGCATCTGAAATTCTTCATCTTCTCTAGTCAACTCAGACATATTTTCGCACTTTCCAATTCTAATTAGTTCTTTTGGTTCTGTTATAACTTTTCAAGCACATAAACTGTAACGATAGAAGAACATAGTAAAGGTAAATAAGAACTAATAGAATTTTGGAAGAAACATCAGAGTTAGATATGGTTATACTAGACAAAAAAGGGAAAGGAGTTTAGAGGAGAGTTTGTAGGCATGTTATGAGGTCGTCTATGAGGGAAATTGTTTCTTGTCTCTCTTCAGATTCCACTATCTCTTCGTACATTCTCATCTTAATTGTGTTAAGTTTCTCTATTGCACCTTCATAGTTGCCTTCATCGATACTTTCAAGTGCATCATCGAATAGATCTGAGAAATCGTTCTTCACATCTGGAACATCTTCTCCTGGTTTGTTGAATATGTCATCCGGTAAGTTTTGCATTGTTTTATTGACGTAATCTATGTAAGCTTCTGTATCTTCTACTGGAGGCACTTCTATTGGAGACCAGGGTTCCATAAGCGGGTAGTTATCCTGATTGTTCTCGTCAATAACGTATGGCGTGCTCCATATCCCTGAACCATCTAACTCCTTAGCATCAGGGTACCTCTCTTCATAGTCACTCCAGTAGTTTCCTCCAGAAGGATAACCATCATCCCAAACATTAGCATACCCAGACGTGTAGATATACACCTGCTGAGTGTTGTTGATGAAGTTGTTGTGATAGATTGTGCTTTCACTTGAAAGATATAGCCTCATTCCATGCTGGTTATCTGACAAGGTATTACATGCGACAACATTGTTATTGCAATACCTGCCTAAGCCGATACCGTCATATTGACCTAAGGTCACCTTGTTTCCGACAACTGTATTATTCATTGAGTAAGAAACAAGACCGATTCCATGACCATTCCCGACTAATACGTTGTTGCTAATGAGACTATTGTCTGAATTATACAGACGTATGCCCAAAACAAAATTGTCAGATATAACGTTCCCAACAATATGGCAATAGTCTGAAGAAATTAGACGTGTAGCATTTCCATTATTTGCTATTATGTTGCCACTGATTGCACAGCTGTCAGAGTCGACTAAGACAATTCCGCCAAAACCATTTTGGATTGTAAATCCACTGATAATGACGTTGTTAGCCGTTACATGCATAACTGTTAAGCTGCCACTTCCATCAATAATTGTGGTATCTTTGTCTTCTCCAAGCAGTGTCAGATTGTTCTTGTTTATGACAATGTTTTCGTAATACAATTGTGCTTTTGCATAGATTGTGTCTCCCTCATTAGCATTGTTAATAGCTTCTTGTATTGTTGGATAATCATCTGGAACTATGATTGTTTTAGGCTCTGCTTTGACTGGTTGAATGTTAAACGCCAACGTTAACGTGCCTATTAACAGCAGTACCAGCATTATTTCAGAAACTACTTTTCTATTCATTTTTCTCCCTACTCTGCAACATATGTGCAATTCAATCACTTAAAACTTCTGAAACAATATTCTAGTACACATAGAAGTTTCTTTCTTAAGTCTTTAGTACGAGTCGAAACAGTTCATTTGACATTGAGAAATGCATGCAATAGATGATTTATTATTGTTGCTAAGAGAGAATAATAGATGCATGCTTTCAATTTGCATGCATGATTTAATTTTGCATACATGGAGTAGTTTCTTCCACAAGTCATAAAAACCTGAGCAGAAAGACATTGCTGAGGGATACAGATTGAGATTGAAGATTGAACTGGCAGTTATGGGAATAAGTCTTTTGGCTTTGATTGGATGGCTGATTGGAGCTTTATTAGAGCACCCGATTGGTCCTGGAGGTCTTCAGTTCATGGGAGCCTTAATTGGTGCCCTGGTTGCTCTGGCAATTCTAGTGCTTGGCGAAGCCTTAAGATCCAAGTAATGAAAGCACGAAAGCTACTACTCATACTAACAATATTACCAGCAGTCATAGTCTACAGAAGAACATGAATATCAAGCAAGATAGAATAAACACCTAATACTCAACTATTCCTTCTTCATTAACTATGTTAGATTATTGAACATAAAGAAGTCACAGTTTGTTAAAGCCAAATGTCAATGCTTTCATACTTTGATAAAGTGAGTCCCTTTGAATCCGTTTTACCTCTTCCAACAACTTCTCCTGACATGGCTGTTCACCTACCGTTCACCAAGTGAACAAATTTAGAGAAACATTCCCTTATCAAAGAATCCTGGTAAAGGGAATATACCATGTATGCGTGTTCTCTTAGCAAACCATAAGTTCACTAAAAGATAATTAGCTTATAGGGGTGAGCTTTG
>Ga0209991_10001535_pt1 | contig 10516 bp, 13 predicted proteins | sample ChitaG_FD_183167 | JGI IMG/M metagenome (GOLD analysis project Ga0209991, IMG submission 183167) | Deep subsurface microbial communities from South Pacific Ocean to uncover new lineages of life (NeLLi) - Chile_00310 metaG (SPAdes)... | ecosystem: Environmental > Aquatic > Marine > Oceanic >... | reverse complement strand
CCTGACTTTTAATCAGGGTGTCACAGGTTCGAGCCCTGTACGGCCTACCAAAGCTAACAAACAAGATTCTCCCCCCAAATCTTGGAAGAATCAGGGTGTCAGAACACCAGGTGAACCGACACCCTGTTTTTATCATTTATACAAGAAATGTCAATCTATAAATATGCTCTGAAATCGAACGTGTGATCAAACAGTCGAGTGCTCGACAAAAGGAGAGTCTGACCTAAGCTAAAACGTCATCTGCGGCAATAGACCATCAGCTAGCTATTCTGGACCTTGCCCACTTCTTTCTTGAATCCGGTCCATCGGTGAGTATTTGTGGTGCTGGGCGGTAATCTGAGAACTGGTGAAGTGCAGATAATGATTTACCATTTCGAGTGTGGTATGGCCGAGGATTTCCCTCAGAGAGAATATATCACCGCCATTCAACAGATAGTTAACGGCAAATGTATGCCGGCATAAGTGAGCGTGCAATCGGCGCACTCCCGAACTCCTAGCTAACTTGGAGAATATCATTTTCACAGTGTTGGGCGTCATTGGTCTGCCGCTCTGAGCGAAGAATAGGTTATTGCAGTCGTCACCGTAGACCTGAGGTCTTATCTTTTCTATGTAATGCAAGAGTTCCATCTGAACGAACTTGCCGATGGGCACTATACGCTCCTTGCCACCTTTCCCGGTGATTCTTATGTAGCCGTCCTTGAGGTTCAAATTACTGAGCGTAATACTTGCCAATTCAGATGCCCTAAGGCCACTGTCAAGTAGGGTTACCAGCACAGCATGGTTACGCTCTCCGCTGTATGATTTTCTATTGATACTGCTCATAATCTTCCTGATCTCTTCTGATGTGAGGGGTTCCATAATCCTAATAGTAGCCTTTGGTAGTCTCAGATTTTTAAGCCTGTTGACGTTAGTGTATTCTTCCTCATAGAGCCAGGTAGAAAAGGCTTTGAGAACTCTCACATGGCATTGCACTGTTTTCGGAGACAGCAAGTCCCCTTTTTGTGATATGAAAGGATGCCCCTGAAACCTCGGTCGTCCCCGAAGAAAAAGAATATAGCCCCTGATTATGTCTATGTTGAAGGTCGAGAGTGTGCACTGATAGCCATTGGCCTTAAGGTACCTGAGGAACTGGGTCATGATATCGGTATACCATGCTATTGTTCTTGTGCTTTTGCCATCAGCCTGGTTGCTAACAGCGTAGCGTGCCACGAGCTCATCAATGGTGAGAGCCTTTGCTTGTATCGTGATGACTTCTGTGTCCGGCACAATTCTTATACTCATATGGCCCCAATATGCTATACAAGATCAGGCTGTCAAAATCCGAGGCTTAAGAGGCTTAAGTGGTTAGCTACGCAACTCTGATAGCCAGAAATCCTATTCCGCTTGAACTTCATCAGGTTGTTCTAAAACAGTCGTAGATTCCTTAGGCGTCAGCTCCTCCAATTTCTTGTATACCTGGAATATGACCCGGCCGCGCTTTTCACAGCATATCCCCAACTCTTTGCAGACCGCGTCACCTAAGGCGATGGCAGTATCCAGGTTCTCTTGGTCTATCTCGTTCATTCCTCGACCTCCAGTTTTCGATAACATGCCCAGGTAAACTGTCCGAGTCTCTGACAGCACATTCCCGTTTCATCAGCTACCAGTCGGGCCAGCTCCAAGGCTGCCTCGAGTTTTTCCTTATTCAATCCCTCTTCTTCTAGAATCTCATCAATTTCATTTGTGTCATCCATATCTGTAACTCCTTTTCCTTCTAGTCCAGCCACCTCAAGCTAATTCGACCTTATCTTCATTTGGCCTCTCACTTAATGTTTAGTCAATTTCTTCATATCGTTTTCCTCCTTAATCTGTGTTCTACCCACCTGTCAAATACTCGCTTCTTACCTCCGCTGAAGCCAACATTATTAGCTATTGCTGAGCTTGTTTTCATTACATCGGAACCGAGATACTGCAGACGCTCTAAACCAACACTGGTAATCCGATACTTGTAACCCCTGGGGACATAGTAGTTGCGCTCGCGAGTAACCAGACTCTGACTACGATAGCGACGGAGGAGTTCAGAAACGTTTGTCAGGCTCAAACCACACGCTTGTGCAACTTCTGGTGTGGTCCACCACTGACCGTCAGATAAACATTCCAGAATGTCGACTTTCGTAGTATTCATACTCCTTCTATTCATTTCATTGGCCGAACGCGGACGCTCTTGTCACCGCCCAACCAGAATGCTAGAATGTTCAAAGGCACAGGCAAGTGGGAACCCTTCCATTTGTCATTGCCCGGAGCGGTAGGCGGTCCACTCGCTTGCCGCTCAGCTAATCTTGTTCATTCATCATCAGTCTGTTCACAACTTTAATACTCCCGCTGCTCCTTTAAATGTCTATCCGCTCTTGCCACTTTCCTCATCTTTCAGCAATTCCTCCACTTCCTCCAGCAACTTTTCCTTCCCAGGAGCGCACTCGAAGGCATTCCTGTATTGATCAAGGGCAGGGCTAACGCCTTCAGGAATTTCTGCAATCGCTTTTTCAATCTTGCCGACGTGCCGCGGTCTACGCAACCCTCTGTCGGACAGGCAACTATTTAAAAGGCTCCTAAATCGCTCCTCATCTGCCTCCGACCTGCCTTTCTCCGCATGGACGCTACTATGCACATAGTGGATGTGAGAACCAAGAGCTTTACTGTTGGCAAAGTCATTGCCACAATAGGGGCACTTCTCAGTCATGTCAGTCACCTCCTGATACATAAGAGTCTTGTGATGACCGCATCAACGCAATAGCTAGAGCACATCAAGGAGATGCCCAGGACACAGCTACCAAGACCACGCAAAAGTTAAGCAGGGTAATATCAAAAAGCCTACTGGAAAACACCATGGTACTACAGGCTTGTTTCAACATATTTCAACATATATGTTGAAATATACATTGAAATTAAATTAGAACACGCAAAGAAAGTTGAAATACACAAGACTGAAGAAGGAATTAAGAACCAAATTTAAAAGACTTACAGGTAGGACTGGAAAGTTAGACAGGAATTATCTATGCTACACAAAACGATGATTTGTTAGGTAAGAAAAGACAATGGGAGCTGATGAAGCGCCCTTGCGTCAGTATCTTACCCTGCTTTTGGTGCTGGGTGATAGACTATTAATTGAAATGAGAAAGGCAAACCGTATTCAAAATGAGTGGATTTGTTGTCCAGAAACACCATGCAACTCGTCTACACTATGATTTCCGGTTGGAAATGGAAGGGGTGCTCAAGAGTTGGGCCGTGCCAAAAGGTCCTCCTACCGAGTCTGGTATTCGAAGATTGGCTGTCCGGGTAGATGATCATCCAGTAAGTTACATAGATTTTGAAGGAGACATCGCCGAAGGTTTGTACGGTGCAGGCAAGGTCGAAATCTGGGACAGAGGTGAATATGAACTCCAACAAAAGGAGCCTGATCTGTTAACATTCACGCTTCACGGAGACAGACTACAAGGGGAGTACGCTCTCGTTCATACAGGTGCCAGGAATTGGCTCCTGTTAAAGAGAAAAGAACAATAATACCACAACACCGATATCCTTCCAGACGTGAAACGAAAATCTGCTTATTTTGGTAACGTTTGTGGATAGCTTGAGACTTTATCGGAATCACAAAACGCTATATTGTTACCCAACCGCCAATGATTCTTCAAACGCAGCCCATATCGTTATATTGTAACCTTGAACCCTATTAACCACTGTGCAAACATTGAGACGAATATCTACTAAAAGGGCCTTTATAGTAGCAAATACTATTCCTTGGTCTTGGGTAGTGGTTCTATAGAAAGTGGTATTCGCAATACCAACTCACATTCCGGTAATCTGTCTTTGGATAAAAGCAAGGACAAACATAATTAGAAATGATAAAACCGTGACTACTGTCCATCTTTTCCCTGCGAGACTGGCTACACCTATCATACCTCCGGTAGCCCCGAAGAATAGCATTACGTATGGAATGACGATTAGTAGATTATTTCGAAATTCGATTTTGGGATACCAATCTACCAGGAACTCCACGATTATGAATACGATCATGAGACTAACTTGAATGTAATAAATCCTTGCTCGGTTCAAGGATCTAGCCGCATAAAGAAGGTAAAACAGCGGAATAATAGTAAACTGGATTATGATACCTATCCAGTGTCCAATCTCTGGTTTTTCTAGGAGTCGTGCTACAAAAATTAAGATAGTACTGATATTAATTACATTGGCGGTTATGGCACCATAAAGGTTAACTCGATTGATCAGCATTACAAATACCGACTCATTGAAATCGCTGAGGGGCCTTCAGTCACCAATCTAAGAAGAGTACGCTCTTATTCTTACCTCCGCTGGTACTCTGCGGCCCGGACTGTCTCCTCTTGCTACAGCAACTCCAACATTCTCCCCAACCGCTTCGGTTATCTCCGCAACATTCTTGTCCGAAAATCCTGGGCAGAGTAAGACTGAATGAATGCCCTCTTCCTTGACAAGCTTCTTACACTCTTCAACTGCTTGAACCTGATCTTTGACCACTATTGAAAAGAGTTTGTATGTAGATGTTTCTACTAGACTTCTATCCTTCTCTGGTTCTGCATCTGGGGCATGGGTAAGGAAGACTACTTTGAATGCCATGTGCACTACTCTCCTATGGTAATTCCTATCTATATTCGCTTTCACAGTCTATGATTGTGGTATGTCAATGTCAAGCTATCGGTGTGTATTCATAGCTATGAATACACACTTCACAATTTGAGTGAATGTGCAGTTAACGACATGTTTCAGACTATTGTTCTTGACCCATTGTTGTAAACTTACAATTCACTCTGGGGGATATACACAATTTATCTTTATATTGACGACATTTGTTCAGGCACCACCAATAAATGTCATCAAATTGAACTGGGGTTATTCGGTTGTTATGCCTCTCCATATTAAAACGGCGAACCAAGCTTTGTATTGCAACATACTTTTCCTTGTTTACTCGTCGGATATTCCTTGGCCAAGGTTCAATTGCATCTGGATATTCTCTCTTCAGCATCTTCATCATTTCATTATCAACAGCCGAGTTTAACCACGGTGACATTTGCTTAGCTTTACTACAATCGGGCATGTGGCCATAATCAATAACCACTTTGAGAATCACATCAAGAGTTTTGGCGATTTGACCATAACTTGCGTAGTCTGAACCTCCGTTGGAAAGAACACTATTAGTACCCCATTCGCAAATCGATGAATGAACCATTTGAAATTGCTCTTCTGTCTCTGATTGCAGCAAGGCTGGCATCTCACTCAGTACTTTCTCGTAAATTCTTTCCTTGGCTCCTTTCTCGTAGAGTCGTAACATCGCGGAAAAATTTAAGCCTAGGTCAATGAGACAGTGAAGCCTCACTTTTTGTACGTCAATACACGATTCAACAGGACTCTTCATACCGTTTTGCCTCCAAGTTAGTTTCTTTTCAAGGTTCTTCCTTATCCTTGTCTCCTATACTGATAATCCACAGCTTCATGATGATGCACGAATCGCGACCTTATTAAACCATATTGGGCGTAACCCAACAAAACCGAGCATTGTGCAATCACCTTTCGAGGGCTAGTTCCTCTCTCACCCTTTAAGTTAAGGAGAGGGGGAAAGAGAGGATTAGAAAGGCTTCGCCCTTCTTACTTTCCTGCTTCTTCTTTGGTTACGGGCTTTTTTTGATCCTTCTTGGGTTTTTTCACATTCCTTCTGCCTTTAGTTCCCATTGCTTGTTCTCCTCATTGTATTTCGGAATCGATTATTCTTGCTCTCCGTACTCTTTTATTATTGACAGAAAGGCAAGTTGCCTAAAAAGATGGGTACTATGCTTAACATGCCATTTAGGTAAATCAGTCTAGATAGCCCTTAAGCTTTCGACTGCGGGAGGGATGACGTAACTTGCGCAGGGCCTTGCCTTCAATCTGTCGTATTCTTTCGCGAGTTACATTGAATTCTCTGCCCACCTCTTCAAGGGTTCGAGCACGTCCGTCTCTAAGGCCAAACCTAAGCTGGAGTATCTTTTTTTCTCGTTCGGTAAGTTCATCGAGCACTTTATCTATTTGTTCTTTGAGTAGCTGCTGTGAAGTGGCTTCAGTTGGTGCTAAACTGCCGCGATCTTCAACAAGGTCACCTAGACGGCGATCAGCATCTTCGCCAATGGGCATGTCTAGCGACATTGGCTGACGGGAAAACAAAGCCATGCCCCCTTCCACCTTCTCTGGGGATATATTTAGGCGGCTGCCAATTTCCTCGTAACTTGGTTCGCGTCCAAGTTCTTGAATTAACTGTCGTGTTGTGCGTGATAGCTTGTTCATTGTGTCTACCATGTGTACCGGAATGCGAATGGTACGGGATTGGTCAGCTGTAGATCGAGTGATACCTTGCCTGATCCACCAGGTGGCGTAGGTACTGAACTTGTAGCCTCTTCTATACTGAAACTTAACTATAGCTCGGATGAGGCCAATATTCCCTTCCTGGATAAAGTCAAGGAAGGACATGCCATGGGCGATATACTTCTTAGCTATGCTAACCACCAGGCGCAGGTTTGCTTCAGTGAGGTGTCTTTCTGCTGCTTCTGCTTCGGTCCTCACCTTTTCAAAGTAAGCTTTGAACTCACTGCTATGAGAATCGAGTTGAGACAGGAACCTGTTGTTAGTCAGGAGGGCCTGTAGTTTTTGCCATGAAGGTTTATCTCTAGCCAGGAGCTCTAGCAACTGCGGGGGCAGCAAGTGACTGTTTATGGAAAGATTTAGTATGGCTTCTTCGGCCGCAGTGGTTCCTTTGTCTATTCCCTCAGCGATTGCCGCTATTAACGCTGGGTCTATAACAACGTCGATGGCGGAGCGAAATTCAGGATTCTTGATCGTCTTTACCACATCGCCGGAGGGCTTGATACCAGTATACTCTTCGATAATCTGAACAACGGGGGCTACCTTGGATAATTGAGAAATTATGTGACTAACTATGTCAACGGGTGAAGGGAATTTCTTGTATTTTCTGAAATGGTTGTCTTCGATTCTTTCTAAGCTTCTGCCCAGCTCTATCTTCCGGCATAGAAACTTCTCTTCTTGGACCTTGAGAAGTGGTACTCTGCCGATTTCCTGAAGATACATACGAATTGAGTCGTCAATTACCTCGTATTCCCCTAGTGCTGCCGGAGGCTTGCTCTCTTCAGCTTCATCGGGAAGGAATTCTTCGATTTCTTCTTTCTCTTCAACTTCCTCGACTATGGCGCTGACATCTTCAACTCCGGCTTGATCGCTGAGTAAGCTTTCAGCCAATATATCATCATTATCCAGGTTGATGCTTCTTCCTTTAGCCATTGTTATTTCTCTTTCTTGTGCAAGACCCGCTGAAGTTGTTGCTCGGAATTTGTGGTTGTGTTAATTTGTTGGGGGAAATTCAGCCCTTGGCTTGCTTGCCTTGCCAGACTGCCTTCCAGTCGCTCTTATTGTAGCACAACGTCCGTAGTTTGACAAAGAGCCGATTGCTCACTCCTTCAATAGACCAGCTCTGCCCGTGTCTCTTGAATCTCTCACCCGTTCTGGTCGGAGAGGAGGTATCTCTTGGCAACGAAAAGTTATGTCGCAACTATTCTCCACGGGATGCTAGTGGCTTTGGCTTCAAGGAGATTGCACTTTAGTCAGTTTTGTTATATCGGTATAGAGCTATATTGACTCTGCCGAATAGTAACTGTGTTTCCGGTTAATTTCCTTAGTAGCTATCATACGCATCTGATTTGATGATAGTCTCAATGATTATCACAGCTCGCTCATCTGGGTTAGAGTCGTCACGTGCTATAATTGGATTTCTGTAACACAATACGTTCTTCCTGAATAGTAAATTATATAAATTAGGCCTATCATGCCTATACAACGAGTTCCGCAATCGCCCAGGGCTAGACCACGATTTTTCTATGGCTATATCGTGGTCGGGGCTGCCCTCATCATTATGGCGGTAATGTACGGTGCTTATAATTCGTTTGGTATTTTCTTTAAACCGGTGTTAACCGATTTTAACTGGACCAGAGCAGTGACCTCGGGCGGCTTGTCACTTTCCTGGATTGTGCACGGCCTACTCGGTATCATCATGGGGAGATTAACAGATAGGTTTGGCCCCCGGGTGGTGTTGACAATTTGCGGATTCCTCTTAGGTCTGGGCTATTTGCTTATGTCACAGATTGGTACTGTCGGGCAGCTATATCTGTTCTACGGCGTGATAATAGGCGCTGGTATGGGAGGTTCCTGGGTCCCCATAGTGTCAACGGTAGCCAGGTGGTTCGTAAAGAGGCGGAATTTGATGACCGGAATTGTCCTGAGCGGGGTAAGCATAGGCACATTAATTGGGGCACCAGTGGCCAGTCGGCTAATCTCTGCTTACGACTGGCGTATGTCTTACGTCATAGTGGGCGGCATAGTCTTGGTGGTTGTTGTATTAGCTGCCCAGCTTTTAAGACGTGACCCAACCCAGGCAAGGCAAAGGCCCTATGGTGGAAGTGAAGGGGGAAAGCAAGAGTTCGTATCGGAGACTCACGCACTTTCTCTCAGGGAGGCGGTTCATACCCAACAGTTCTGGCTCACTTCTGGTATGTTTTTCTGTTTTGGATTTCTTTTATATACCATAATGACACACATTGTGCTTCATGCAATCGAGTTAGGCATCTCATATATTAGTGCTGCCAATATTTTGGCTACAATTGGCGGGCTAAGTATTGTTGGCAGGATTGTGTTTGGCAGCGCTGCTGATAGATTTGGTAATAGGCAGGTCTTTATCATAGGCTTTATTCTGATGGCAGCAACTTTGTTCTGGCTGGTGCCAGTCAAAGAGGTGTGGGGGCTATACCTGTTCGCTGTTGTCTTTGGCTTTGCTTTTGGTGGGTGTGCTACTTCAGAGTCACCCTTAGTAGCAGGGCTGTTTGGGTTGAGTTCACATGGTTTGATTCTAGGAGCTATTAATGTTCTTGGCTTTACATTTGGAGCCGCAATTGGTCCGCTTATCGCTGGCTATATATTTGATGTGACCAGTAGTTATCAGTTGGCTTTTATAGTCTGTGGTGCCATGAGTGTTATCGGTCTTATATTAACTGCGCTCTTGTCACCAATTGAAAGGAGTTGAGCCTGCACAAGTGGAACAGTGGAGCCTTTTTATTCAGAATCCCTTTCGTGAAGACTCTTTGATTACACAAACCACTAAAGTGTTAAATGTGCGGCTAACCAGCGAGGTGTAACTGCATCCTCACCGAGTTAACAAAAAACTATTATGTTTAGCTCCTCGTCTTGCATTGACCGGGACGAGCGACTGCACAATCCGCTATATTGTTATGCCAGAGATAATAAAAAAACGAACTCCTATTGCCCGAGTTGAGCAATATGGACTTATGTGACATCATCGAACCTTCAGTCTCTTATTCGACTCTGAGACTCTGTTTCAGGATATCACCTTAATGTTATAATGCAACCTTGCACTTTAACCCCAACCATCTTATTCGTATCGATAGCAGAAAGAGATAAGAGTATAGGCAATGAACATTCGCGAGTACAATAGAGACGCCTGGGATCGAGAGGTGGAAAAAAGCAACAAATGGACGATTCCGGTGAGTGCTGAGACCATCGTAAAGGCACGCCAAGGTGACTGGCAGATTGTTCTCACACCAAGTATACCCGTTCCGGTAGACTGGTTTCCGCAACTCAAGGGAGCGGATGTACTATGCCTTGCAAGCGGCGGCGGACAGCAATGTCCAGTGTTAGCAGCGGCAGGTGCCAATGTAACTGTCTTCGACAATTCACCATTGCAGTTAGAACAGGATCGTTTCATAGCGGAAAGGGATGGCCTGAGTATCTGCCTGATAGAAGGAGATATGGCGGACCTCCATATGTTCGATTCCATGAGTTACGACCTGATAGTTCATCCAGTCTCAAATACGTTCGTGCCAGACGTGCGGCCAGTCTGGCGGGAAGCGTTTCGTGTGTTACGGCACGGTGGTATACTTCTGGCAGGTTTCATGAACCCTGCCGCCTATTTGGTGGACTACGAACTAGCGGAACGTACGGGCGTGTTGCAAGTGAAATACCGCATTCCTTATTCGGACTTTTACGATCTACCGGAAGAGGAGAAGAAACACCGGCTGGAACAAGGTGAGCCGATGGAATTTAGCCACACCCTTGACGATCAAATAGGTGGGCAACTTGCAGCCGGTTTTATTATTACGGGTTTCTTTGAAGACAGGACTCCTCCTTCACAGAAGGAACCCTTGACTATGTATATGCCTAATTGCATGGCGACGCGGGCAGTCAAGCCATAATGAGTGCCTTGCCGTATCCTCCGAAGAGTCATCACAAGACTCGACCGATGATGCACTAAAATGTAAGTTACTCAACTGGGAAGACAGTTCGGATATCTTCTATTTTAAGAATATGAGTTATCGTGCAATTCGTCAAATTGCACAAAAGTCAGAATTGTTGGGTCACTTTCTGATGATTTGGGTAGCGCGTGAATTGGGAT
>Ga0209991_10001534_pt1 | contig 10518 bp, 6 predicted proteins | sample ChitaG_FD_183167 | JGI IMG/M metagenome (GOLD analysis project Ga0209991, IMG submission 183167) | Deep subsurface microbial communities from South Pacific Ocean to uncover new lineages of life (NeLLi) - Chile_00310 metaG (SPAdes)... | ecosystem: Environmental > Aquatic > Marine > Oceanic >... | reverse complement strand
CAATCGCTTCCCCGGGAAACTGTGGCGCGCCAGGAAATAGGCCAGGGGCACCCCCAGAACAAGCCCCACCGCCGTAGCGATTAGCGCGGTATAAATGCTGAGCCAGATGGCACTCCTCACCTCCCCCTCAAGCAGGGTATCCCACAGTGTCGCCGGGCTTGAGGAGAAGAGCATCTTGCCCAGGGGGATGAAGATGAAGAGCAGGATAACCATCCCCAGAAGAAAAAAAGTGACGGTCAACCTACGCTGCGCCGCCCATCGCAGGATGTTTCGCAGTTTTCCGCCATCACCAGTTTTATCGTTCGCCACCATCGCATATCTCCTCTCTTACATAAATAGAAAAGCCCAGCGAGGTTCCCTTACGAACCTGCTGAGCACATAGCATTAAAAAACCTCCCGAAGGAGGCATTAACCGGGCATAAGTCGCCCATACGTTAAGCCATCCTTTCCACAACGGGGGGCGCAGGCGTTTCCCCCTACACCGTATCGGCTGCCCGCCATGCCCTTTTCGTCCTCACTAATATGAAAAAGGTTTAGGCGCGGCAGCTCGGAAAGCTTCCTCCAGTTTATAACATGACTTTAGGTGAGAAGTCAAGCTCCGTCCCGATTCGGAAGGATGAGTGAAACGTGATAGCTGATATTGCCTCAAAGCTCGCCGAGGGTCGCAAGTCAGTGATTACCAGTTCAGGTTCTGTTTGGTTTTAGTTAGTGGCGAAGCCGAGCCGTCACGTGTAGCGCTAGTTAGAACCCACGCTAATGGGTCTTAAATGTGTTCCACTCACTCGTGTCGAGTTCCATTGCACTGAACGCCTCGAACAGATAGAGCTCAAGCGGATTCGAGATTTCAATGAATGCGACGTTTAGCTCCCTAATATACTGTTGGGCTTCCGCAAACCCTACCTGAAAGTCTTTATTAGCCATTGCCTCCGACCTCGTCATGTTGTGGGTCTGCCTGGTCGCAGCGATTCCATAGGCAAGGGTTGCATCGTAATGGGTGGTTCCGCGCACGTGCTGTCTAAGTCGCTTTAACACAGTTTGGGATATGCCGACGTAGATAGGACGAGAGTTGTCAATAAGCACATAACACCCCCCGAAGTCGGAGTTGAGGTTGAATTTCCGAGAAAGCGTGGCGACACCAACACCTTTGATTGCGAACTCAGACATAGACGTCGGCTGCTCTATTCGGCTGCGCAGCACTGCCATGTATCGGGGAAGGACCTCGGTAGCTAACTGATCGAATGTGTATTGGCAATTGTCGATCGACATCTTTAGCCTTCCTTAGGTTCTATTATTTTATGATCTGCATTATACCACGAACTATGGTGGTTTACGGGGGCTACCCGAGAATGGTTGGCCCTTCTCTTCTATAGCCACCATTATTGACAGCTTAGCTCTTTAGGAGTATGCTCAGCACCACGAGAGAGCTCATGTAGGTTATAGGTAAAATGAACGTATCTGCAGGGTACCCATTCAATTAGTATTTCCACTATAATTATAGTAATGGTGATATCCTTAAATACGAAGAGGTTAGATTCGTGATTCGCCAAGAACGCCAACAAGCCATTCTAGACATCCTCAAGAATCTTCGCGGGCTTGATCCTCTCAAGCAGTTATTCTGGTCCGAGTTGAATTATCAGCGTGTTAATCAAACTCTTTCTCGACGGGATTGGACCTCTACAACCTCTATGGCAATCGTTGAAGACCCCATTCTATTCGCCAGCGGAGGACAAGACGATGTTTTTCATGTTATATATGCCCGACTAGCAAATGACCAGCTACTTTTAGGTCAAGAGCGTCCGGTCATCTCCAGATTACTACGTGATCACCCTTACGCTTTGTTCGTTTGTTCCAATACAACTCAGGACCGCTGGCATTTTATAAACGTTAAGTATGAAGAAGACAGTACCAAGCGGCGTTCATTCCGCCGTATAACCGTAGGTTCTGAGGAGCGATTACGGACCGCGTCGGAGCGGTTGGCCATGCTTGACCTAGAGACTGTAAGCCAAGACCTCTTTGGCCTTTCCCCGCTGTTAGTTCAGGAACGCCATGATGAGGCATTTGATGTTGAAGCAGTAACCAAGCAGTTCTTCGATGAATATCAGACGATCTTTAATATTCTCGAAAAAGACTTAGCGAAACAAACGAAGGACACCGCCTGGGCACACAATTATGCCCTTCAGTTCCTCAACAGGTGCATGTTTCTCTATTTCATTCAACGCAAGGGGTGGCTGGGGAATGACAGAGATTTCCTATCTTCATTCTGGGGTAGTTATCAGCATTCTGCACAGAACAATGACTCGTTCGTGGATAAATGGCTCAGGGTTCTATTCTTCGAAGCCTTAAACAATAAATTCCACGGTGGTCATAAACATTTCCCAAGTGAAATCAAAGAGGCATTATCTCTCGCACCCTTCCTGAACGGTGGGTTATTTACCAAAAATGAACACGACACGAGATATAGCACTGAGATTTCAGACAGGCTATTCGGGCAGGTATTTAAATTTCTAGAACGCTACAACTTCACCATTGCTGAAGACAGCCCCCTTGATAAAGAAGTGGCTGTTGATCCCGAAATGATAGGAAAGGTCTACGAGAGTCTGGTTAATGTCCCCGAAGGTGTAGACGAACGCGGCGAAGCAGGTATCTTTTATACACCCCGGACAGAAATTGATTTGATGTGCCGCCTTTCCTTAGTGGATCACTTAACCAACCACCTTGGGGAAGAAAGTAAGAATCTACTCTACCAACTGGTATTTGCATTGGAACCGGATGAAAAGATTGATGCGGATAAAGCTGTTGCTGAGGCTGCCCTCTGGAGCGATATAGACAAGCGCCTACGCGAAATTACCGTCCTAGACCCTGCTTGTGGCTCCGGTTCCTTCTTAGTTGGTATGCTTAATATTCTCGATGACCTTCAATCTCGAGCTAACCAGCAACTCAGCGTACATGAATCGTCTTATGACCGCAAGAAACGGATTATCGGGCAATCGCTGTACGGTGTAGACGTGATGGAGTGGGCATGCCATGTTGCTGAGCTACGACTGTGGCTTGCACTTATTATAGATGCTGAGTTTACCCGTGAAAAACTCCATGTTCGGCATGAACCACTTCTCCCTCATTTCTCGTTTAAGGTGCGGTGTGGGGATAGCTTGGTGCAGGAAGTGGGCGGCATTAACCTGGGGCACATACGTAGCTCATATGAGGTCTCTCCTCCGCTTAAGTCCCGCATCACCAAACTTAAGAATGAGAAGCTCAAGTTTTATAATAACGATCAAACCTGCCAGTTCCGCACACCGGAACAAGCTAAACAAGAGGAGAAGCGAATTTTCGCGGACATACTCGATGACAGGCAACACAAAGTTGAAGAAGAGATAAAACGCCTGCGCCGCAAGATTGAGGGGCCCCAAGAACTCCGAATACGTCTGGACGGTACAATAGAAGAACGTTCCCACCAAATGGGATTGGAGGCTACCAAGTTACAACAGCAGATCGAATCTCTGTCGGCTATGCTAGACCAGATTAAGCGGTCCCGCATGGCCCTTCAAAGCGCCAAGGAAGTACCTTTTATATGGGACGTCGCTTTCGTGGAGATCTTTGAGGGTGAAGAGCAGGGGTTTGACATCGTAGTCGGTAACCCTCCATATGTTAGGCAGGAGAGTATCTCAGACCCCAGTTTACCACGTGAGCGAGTAACTACCGAGAATAAGAGAGACTATAAAAACAAGCTCGCCAGGTCAGTCTATCAAGCATTCCCACGATTCTTTGGCTACAATCCTGCTACAAACTCGGCAGCACATAAAATCGATGCCAAGAGTGACATTTACATCTATTTCTATATGCATGGGCTTTCACTGTTAAATACAAAAGGTTCGTTCTGCTTTATTACCTCTAACTCATGGCTAGACGTAGGCTATGGAGCTGATTTACAGGAATTCTTGCTTAAACACTGCCATGTTAAAATGGTTCTGGATAACCAGGCAAGGCGTTCCTTCTCTAATGCAGATATTAATACTATCATTGCACTCTTTTCTGCGCCCAATGACCACTCCCAATGGGCACTGGAGAAAACGGCTCGGTTTATAATGTTCAGAGTGCCCTTTGAATATATTGTTTCTCCAATCATCTTTGACGAAATCGAGGAAACCACCGAGCGAAAGACTACACCTGAATACCGTGCTTTCCCTATACAGCAAGGTATACTACTAAAAGATGGTTGCGAAGTGAAAGAGGATAACGAAGATCAGGTAGAAACCACCTTAGGCCCTCTTATTAAATTCGAGCGGTATATTGGCAACAAGTGGGGCGGAAAGTATCTGCGAGCACCTGATATATTTATAAAGATTTTAGAGAAGCATGGAGAATCATTTTGTAAATTCGGAGCTTTGGCCTCTCATATTCAGAGGAACAACCTTCAAAATTTAAAGCACATAAGACATATTGAGCGTTCACTTTGTCCTGATGGGTTTCCATTCCTTCACTCCGTTAAGGCTGCAGACACTATTAGAATTAATCCCAAATTACTTCCAGAAGTAATACCTTCTGAAAAACAAAGGAACGCGACTTGGTTGGTTCCCGATGTAATCTCTAATAGATTCATTGGCACAAAGCTTTGTTTTTTCGAAGGCGGTGACTTTCTGATTAATGATTCATTTTTTATCGCCACTTTAAAAAATAAGAACGAAAAAATCATTACCCTTGCCTTGTTAAATTCCACTCTTAGTTTAATGATGTTAGAAATATTAGGCCGAAAGAATATGGGAGAAGGGGTTTTGTGTATCTATGGACCTGAGTTTGCTAATCATATAGTATTGTCTCCTAAAAAAATACCAGAGAGCCAAGTGCAATACCTTGAAGAACTTTATGAACAAATAGCAGAAAGGCCTATCAAACCTATATTCGATGAAATTATGATGGATGACAGGAAAAAACTAGATGAACCTATCTTTGATATTCTGGGTTTCACCCAAGATGAGCGTGACGCCGTGTATGAAGCTGTAATAAATCAAGTGAGATTAAGATTACAGAAGGCGGATAGTATTAATTAGATGATTATGATATTAAAATTAGATAGAGGAGCAATAATGTAGCCACGAAATAATAAAAAAATATTAAGAGAAAGATATTTTCAAGGACTTGTATAGGTGTTTGTGGTATCTTGTTTGCATAGTCAATTGTAAAGGAGGTTATCATGGGGAAAAAGGGTTACAGAATCGGTAGAGAACTACCTCCAGTAGGCACCAAACTTAGTGGTAAGTTTAGAGGAGTAGTTTATATGGCCGAAATAGTGGGTAATAATACGAAACCTGGTTTAAAAGCGATTGAATTCTCCGGTGTTAAATACTATTCTATGACAGCTGCTGCTAAGGCCATCACCAAGCAACCCGTAAATGGTTGGAGATTTTGGAAAATCCAAAAAGAGGGCTGAAATGCAAACATGACAAATCATGACATTATTGACAACCGTAAAGAAATACTTGTAAACCATATCAATCTAATTAATATTTGGAGGTGATTCTATGGGTAGCAAGTCTGTATGCCCGGTGTGTAATAGTACCGTTACCACCGACCCCTTAAAATCATGGAAATTTGGGAAATATGAAGTAAATCGTTATAAATGCCAGAAATGTGGATCGAAATTCAACCTATACCAAAGCCCTACAAACAGTTACACAATACCCAAATCGAAATGAAAAGTCTGGCAGAGGCATGGATAAATAGAGCTAGGAGCCTTGAGAGAAGGCGATAAGAGATTAGGTGTTGCAAGGAGTCCATCATGCCAACACATGACATTATTGACAACCGCAAAGAAATACTTGTAGACCATATTAACCAGATACTCAGCTCCAGCGAAGCAGCACGGTTTGCCGTGGGCTATTTCTTCCTCTCCGGATTTACCAGTATTGCAGATGAACTAGATGGAATAAAGGAGCTCCGTCTCCTTATTGGTAATACCACAAATAGAGAGACTCTCGAACAGCTGGCTGAGGGTTACCGTCATCTTGAACTGGTAAAGGACGTGGCGGAGGCACAAACCTATCCCAAGAGAACCGAAACCCGGCAAATGGCCACAGAGACTGCAGAAAATGTACGTTTCACTATGGAGTTGATGGACCAGACTGATGAGGCTGAAGCTCTAGTAAAAACACTGGTGCGGATGATTGAAGAAAAGCGACTCAAAGTCAAAGTCTATACTAAAGGACGTCTGCATGCCAAGGCATATATCTTCGACTACGGAGTGTTATTCCATAGCGACGGTAAACCTGTTGAGCGCCACGAGAAGGGTATAGCCATCGTAGGCTCATCAAACCTGACCCTTTCTGGCGTAACTCATAATACAGAACTCAACGTAGTCGTTCAGGGTAACGATAACCATACTGAATTAGTGCATTGGTTTGATGATCTCTGGGATGAATCTCCAGACTTTGATGATACCTTGATGCATGAGATGCAGCAATCCTGGGCTGTTATTCCCGTTAGACCATATGATATTTATATGAAAACACTCTATAGTCTGGTGAAGGACAGGGTTGAAGGAGAAGACGAGAAAGATATTCTGTGGGATGATGATATCACCCGAGATTTGGCGGATTTTCAGAAAGTAGCCGTTAGACAGTCCATCCAAATGATTCGTGATTACGGGGGTGTTTTTATATCCGATGTAGTCGGACTGGGGAAATCATACATCGGAGCTGCTGTTATCAAGCACCTTGCGCGGACTGACCGTTTTAAACCTTTGATTGTCTGCCCAGCTTCCCTGGTAGATATGTGGGAAAGATACAATGAATTGTATGAATTAAATGCCCGAGTACTCTCGATGGGCTATTTACATGAGGAAGATGATGGTGCCTCTGATATTCTTCTAAAGGATGTTATATACAGGGATAGAGACCTCATATTAATCGACGAAAGCCATAATTTTCGCTACCCTGACACACAGCGATATAAAGTAATGCAGCGATTCTTAAGTACTGGTAAACGTTGCTGCTTTCTCACGGCCACACCGCGTAACAAGAGTGCTTGGGATATTTTTCATCAGATTAAGCTTTTCCACCAAGATGACAAGACCGACTTGCCCATCGACCCACCGGATTTGAGACAATATTTTCGCCTTATTGAAAAAGGTGAGAAGAAGCTACCGGACCTGCTTGCTAATATCCTTATCAGGCGCACTCGTAACCATATCTTACGCTGGTATGGTTATGATTCAGTAACCCATCAACCAGTTGATCCCTCTCATTTCAGGGAATACATGGATGGCCAGCGAAGAGCATATGTTCTCGTGGGTGGCCGACATCAATTTTTCCCAAAGAGAGAACTTGAAACTATCGAGTATAGTATTGAGGAAACCTATCAAGGTCTCTACCATGAAATACGTGGTTACCTAGGCAAGTCTCAAAAGGGTCAGCCGATCAAGCCACCGGTAAACGAACTTACTTACGCTCGTTACGGGCTATGGAACTATGTTGAGAAGAGTAAACAGAGGCAAGAGCCTTATACCAATCTTCAACGTGCGGGTGCCAACCTTCGTGGCTTGATCCGAGTATTGCTTTTTAAGCGATTTGAATCCAGCGTATATGCTTTCAGCGAGACAATCCGGAGACTATTAACTACGCATGAACGATTTCTAGAGGCATTGTTACAAGGTATTGTGCCTGCAGGTGATGCTGCACAAGATATCCTCTACGAGCCAAACCAGGCAGAGGAGCAAGATTTGGTTGACGCTCTACGGCAAGCCTCAGGGCGATACAAGGCTGAGGACTTTGACATCGACAGACTTAAAGAACACGTAGAGCATGATGTTCAGTTACTTAGAAAGATTCTACAACTAGTTGAACCTATTACACCTGATTGTGATGACAAACTTCAGACACTAAAAAGATGGCTGGCGAAATTACCACTCAAGGCTGGCAAGCGTTTAATATTTACTCAATATGCTGATACAGCACGCTATTTGTTCGAAAACCTTAACCAAGGGAGCAAGAGAGACGATATTGAAGTTATCTTCAGTGGTGATAAGAGCAAAGCCAGGGTAGTGGGTAGATTTGCTCCAAAAGCCAACCCGGACTATCACTTTGCATCTGGAGAGTCAGAAATCACGACACTATTTTCTACCGATGTTTTAGCGGAAGGTCTAAACCTTCAGGACTGTGACAAGATTGTTAACTACGACCTGCACTGGAATCCTGTGCGTCTTATCCAGCGATTCGGGCGGATTGACCGCATTGGTTCGGATTTTGATGTTATCTATGGCTTCAACTTTCTTCCTGAAACTGGTATTGAGCGCAATTTAGGATTAAAACAAAAGCTACATAATCGTATCCAGGAAATTCACGATACTATAGGAGAAGACTCGTTTATCCTTGATCGCACTGAGCAACTTAACGAGGAGGCTATGTATGCCATTTATGAGAAAAAGGGAGGTCAACTAAGTCTTTTTGAAGATGAGGAGGATGAATATGTAGACCTAAACGAAGCTGAAGAAATATTACGCCAATTGAAAGCAGAAAAACCCGAAGAATATGAGCGAATTTCCAATCTAAGGGATGGTATCCGTACTGCCAAACCATCTACAAGCAAGGGATTGTATGTCTTTTGTCAGGCAGGAAACTATCAACAATTGTTTCATGTGGATGATGCGGGTAATGTCATAACTAGGGATATCCCTCGTATCATTGGTATTATCAAATGTGGGCCAGCTCTCGAAGGGCAGAAACTACCAGAAGGTTACAATATCTCTGTAATGAAAGTGAAACGCCAGTTTGAAGAAGATTTTAAGCATCGCCAAGCGGAACGCGAGCATACGCTTTCTCTAACTCAAGGACAACGTTACGTGCTCCGGGAATTACGTGTTATGTTTAGTACGACCGAAGATGAGAATCTAAAGGCTCAAATTAACATTTTGGAGAAGGCATTCCGAGGGCCAGTGACCGTAGCTGTTAATAAAGAGCTGAATAGGATCCGACGAAATGGAATAAGGGGGCAGAACCTGTTTGAAGTATTGAGGGACATTTATTCCCAACATAACATGCGTGACTGGTTAGACCGAAGGAAGTTGCAGCCTGAAGAGCAAGCGATAACCAGAATTATTTGTAGTGAGAGCCTTCAATGAAATTATTGAGAAGCTACCAGAGTGAGTATATCGTTTTAGCATTTCTAGACTTTCTGATTACATCCAGCCCGCATCCTTATACCACTAGAAATATGCCTCTCAGATTTACCAACTAAAAAAGAATAGAGCCATATTTTTCACTCTATTGATGCACTGGTTCCTTCGGGTTATAATCCCGCCTACCTGTCGCCAGCGCTTCGGTGGGCAGCTTTTCATTCATTGGAATTACCAGGTATCGCACGACCACTCCCGCTACCAATACTTGGCAATTCGCCGGTAATTGGTCAGTAATGTCCTTACCTACATAGAGGGGCTAAAACACCCGTAATTTTTACAAGCATTGACCACTTTAGCCAGCCACGGTGCCTTAATATCAAGCACAGGTGTTAATTACAGGTAATAGTGGATTAGTGAGGACGTTGGCTTAGCGAATCTTAAATGCTTACGAAGCCTTAAGTGTGAACCTCTCTCTTGGATTCCACCCTTTCTTTTAGGGAAATATCCAAGCCGAGAGCATCTGCTACTTTGAAAAATGTTCTAAGCGTAGTGTTATTATCGCCCTTTTCTAATCTAGATATGGCAGGTTGTTTAGTTCCAACCATTCTAGCAAGTTGCGTTTGACTAATATGTAATTGATTTCTCCGTTCTATTAAACCCCGTATCATGTCATACTTGGGCTTTAAAGACTCATATTCCCTGCGGACTCCTGGCCTCTTAAGTAATTCTGCTTCAAATTCTTCAAAATCCGTAGCTTTTTTATTTACCATTTTACTACCTACCCATTCAGTCTATGAGTATTATATAACATATCTGTTATAGTGTCAACACCTTGATATATAGTCATTCATTCTCTGGATAGCTAAACGTTTATCATTTTCTGGTATTTCATCTGTCTTTTTCAGAATGGCATGCAACAATATAAATTTGCGCCCTGTACGGGCAAAGAAGAGAATACGATATATATCTGAACCACGTTTTTCACTCCCTTGACGCACTGGTGCCTAAGGGTTATAAGACTGCCGGCCTGACGCTATCGCTTCGGTTGGAAGCTTCTCACTTAAGGGAATTGCCAGGTATCGCACGACCACTGTCAATGATTGACAACACGCCAACCGCGGGAATTGACGTATCTAACGCCGTTCGTGGTGAGCCCTTCGGCTAACTCAGGACAGGCCTGTCGAACCATGAACGACCCTTCGACATGCTCAGGGCAAGCGGACTAGACTCCATTTTCGTAGCAATGACAAAACCCATAAAAAGCGGCAATGTGCCAATAATCTACTGCTCCTGTAAAATCTATTGACTTTATCGGGGTAAAGAGTACAATATTATTGTGATGCTTGGATTAATCTTGCAGCCAGGCTGATACGAAAGCACCCCAGTGTATCGGGGTGCTTTTCAGCTTTAAG
>Ga0209991_10001533_pt1 | contig 10525 bp, 7 predicted proteins | sample ChitaG_FD_183167 | JGI IMG/M metagenome (GOLD analysis project Ga0209991, IMG submission 183167) | Deep subsurface microbial communities from South Pacific Ocean to uncover new lineages of life (NeLLi) - Chile_00310 metaG (SPAdes)... | ecosystem: Environmental > Aquatic > Marine > Oceanic >... | reverse complement strand
GTTTCCCCTCGTTGTTGGGCAACCTCATCCCATAATCGGGCAATCTCTCTATCCAGAAAGTCGATGTCATCTCTGGCAATGCGGCCAGTTCTTAGTAGCGCTTCAGCGATACGGGGGTTATAGCTCTTGAGCAGGGGCAGGAGTTGCTGGCGGATTCTGTTTCTCAGCGGCGATAGGGAAAGGTTGGAGGCATCCAGCCGGGGGACAAGCCGGTGGTGGTGGCAATAGTCTTCCGTTTCCTGATGACTTATCTCTAGCAGGGGTCTTATGATAATCAGGCTACCGGTTTTTGATTTCCACTCGGTATATGGTTGAAGTCCTCGCAGCCCCCTGGTACCTGCTCCCCGAATGAGGTGCATCAGTATGGTCTCAATATGGTCGTCCTTGGTATGTCCCACTGCCACCCGCTTGGCTCCGATAGCCCCTGCTACCTGGGTCAGGAAGCTGTATCGCACCTCGCGGGCGGCTTCTTCCAGTGACAGGCGTTGCCGGGCTTGATAGCCCTTTACATCCCGCCTTTCTATAGTGGCTGGAACGCCCCATTGGTGGGCTAAATCAGAAACATAGTCGGCGTCAGCCTCAGACTCAGCGCCCCGCAGTTGGTGGTTGAGATGAGCCACGTGTAGCTTCGCCTTTAGCTCTTCCTGCAGCTTGACCAGAATATGGAGCAGGCACACTGAGTCCGGTCCGCCGGATACCGCCACCAGCAGCTTCTTGCCGCCTGATACCAGGTAATGCTGCTGAACGAAGCCTAGCACTCGCTGCTCCAGCATCGGCTGCTGGCTTTCTCCCTTCATGCGACTTATCCCTTAGCCTGTTTTCAGGATGAGTTTGGTGCGGTGGATGGAACAGGGGTAGCTAAAGCCCAAGGCTGCCGCCACCTGCTCCGGTCTTCCTGAACCACCGCTATCACAGCGTAACCTCATGCCTATGGTGCAATAGCCGCTACGCCAATCAATGAGCCGCAGGTCATCAATTAAAGCCCTCAGGTCGTAATTTCGGGTGCCGGTATCCCGTTGGTGGTGCCAGGGCAATTGCTTTACCGATAACAGAGAGGCCAGTGCTGCCTCTATACCCGGCTGGTCCTTTTCTGTTTCCAGTTCAACCTCATATTCGGCGTGGCTTACCTGCGATTGTAGCGAGGGCATGGTCGGGGCTACCAGATACACCTGCAGTATTTGGATGCTTGGTGGCAGTTGCCGACTTACTGCAGTGGAGAAGAAGTGCGGGGAGACCCATTTGGCGCAAAAGATATCCATTAGCTCGCTCTGGCTGGTCACCCCCACCGCCAGGGGTGCGGCCAGTGATATCCGGGGGTGGGGGCTAAATCCCTCGGTGTAGGCTAGTGGTATCCCGGCTCGATGTAGGACTCTTTGCCACAGGCGCATTATATCCAGATGGGAAATGAACTTTAGCTCTTCTCCTCGGCTGAACCTAATCCGCAGTCGCTGCATGCTTTTCCTTGGTCAGTACAATCTTCTCGATTTTCACCCCCCGCATCTCAGTGATAACTATCTTCAAATTCTTATACTTTAGCTGCTCCCCCTGTTTGGGTATGCGCCCCAGGAGGTCGAGGACAAAGCCGGCTACCGTTTCATAGTCGCCTTCCGGTATGTCCAGCTCCATCTCTTCATTGGCTTCCTCAACCCGCATCCCGCCATCGATAGAAAAGGTATACTCGTTAATGGTTTCATACTCCTTTTCTATCGCCGCCAGCTCATCACCTACCGGACCAACGATTTCCTCCATAAGCCGGCTGAGGCTGACTATACCAGCAGTGCCGCCAAACTCGTCGACCACCACCGTCATCCGGTAGTTTTTATCCTTCATCTCGGCAAAGAGTTCGCTGACTCGTTTGGTCTCAGGGGCAAAGTAAGCCGGGCGAATCAGGTCATCAATGAGGCTCTCCTTACTGCCCGTCCCCTTGGCTTGAGCCATAACTATATCCTTTACCGAGAGGATGCCAACCACATTGTCCATGTTATCCTCATATACTGGAAAGCGGGATAGTGGGGATTGGGCGTAAAGACCGAGGAAATCAATCAGTTTGGTGCCCTTCTCTACCCATACCACCTCGGTGCGTGGTACCATAACCTCCCTGACCGGGCGGTTGCCAAACTCAAATACCTTGTGCAGCATCTCAGCCTCTTCCTCCTCCACCGTTCCCTCTTTGTGCCCCACTGATATCATAGTTCGAATCTCCTCCTCGCTAGCCAGGGACCTGGGCACCGGCGTCCCACCGAGCAGTTTACTGAACCCTGAGGCAATCCAGCTCAGCGCTACCACAAAGGGGGTAAGCAGCCAGGAGAGCGCCTCTATCGGTCGGGCAAAGATTATGGATAACCTCTCAGCATGCTGGGTGGCTATGGTCTTGGGGGTAGTTTCACAAAACACAAGGAGAATGATGGTTAAACCTATAGTGGCATAGAGAATACCCCACTGCTCCCCCCAGATGCGGATGGCTAGGAAGGTAGCTAAGGCAGTAGCCGCAATGTTTACGAAGTTGTTGCCCAGTAGAATGGTGGACAGAAGCTTTTCCGGTCGCTCCACCATCTTGGCTACTCGTTTTGCCCCTCTCACCTTGGTATCAACCAGATGCTCAATCCTTATCCTCTGCAGTGAGATAAAGGCTGTTTCCGAACTGGAGAAGAAGGCTGATAGCAGCAGACAGACGACAAGAAACACCAGGTACAGTGTTTCAATGCCAGACATATAACATCACCCTACTTTATTAGTCCCTTTTCGTCATCATAGCATTGGCCAGTAGGTGTGTCAAAAGCAGTTCTTGAGGTTGTTGGACAAGCTCATTCTTCCCGCCCGCCCCCTGGTTTAGTTTTTCCTCCACCCCACTCTCCCCCTTTTCAACATGTGTTTTTCCTCCCACCCACCCGCCCTATAGAGGTTTCGCCCCCAATCTCCCGTTTTCATCGGGGTGTTTAAGAGGGGGTAGTCTCTCCAAAAATTACCTCCTCCATCATTTTGAGGGTTCAAGAGGCGTCAGCCTTTTTTTATTTGCCTTACTCCTGCTTTTAGGGGTGTCTAAGAGGGGCTTACGCCCCTCTTCTTAAAAACCTCTCCCCCTCTCCCTCGAGGGAGAGGGGGATTAAGGGGGTGAGGGTGATAAATAATCTCAAAGGAATACATTATTCTACTAATGGCGTCTATGCTATAATCCAGGCGTATGAGAATCCTGGGTATCGAGACCTCCTGCGATGAAACGGCGGCGGCAGTGGTCGAGGATGGAACCAGAGTCCTGTCCAATCAGATTGCCTCTCAGGTGGAAATCCATGCCCGCTATGGGGGCATTGTCCCTGAGGTAGCCTCCCGCCAGCACCTCCTGTCCATTATCCCGGTTATCGACCGGGCAATGACTGAGGCCGGGGCTACCTGGAGCGATTTGGCTGGCATTGCCGTCACCATGGGACCGGGTCTGGCTGGCTCATTGCTGGTGGGGGTAAACGTGGCTAAGGCTATCGCTTTGGCTCATGGCTTGCCCATTACCGGGGTTAACCACCTGGAGGGTCACATCTACGCCAACTGGCTGTCAGCTCAAAGCATTGATTTCCCCGTGGTCTGCCTTATTGTTTCTGGGGGACATAGTGATCTGGTGTTGATGAAGGGGCATGGCGATTATCTGGTGTTGGGGCGTACCAGAGATGATGCTGCTGGTGAAGCCTTTGATAAAGCAGCCAGAATATTGGGCTTGGGCTATCCCGGCGGTCCGGCTATTGAGCAGGCAGCCAGGGGAGGTACAGCTTCCATTCAGTTACCTCGTGCCTGGCTGAAGGGGAGCAGCGACTTCAGCTTTAGTGGGGTTAAGACGGCACTGCTGCGCCTAGCGGAAGCAGGTAAAGTGTCATCGGTGGCTGATGCCGCCGCCAGTTTTCAGCAGGCAGTGATTGATGTCCTGGTGGCTAAAACGGTGGCAGTAGCCAGGGAACGCCGGGTGAAGCAGATCTTGTTAGCCGGCGGGGTGGCATCAAATGGGTTACTTCGGAACCAGCTGGCAAAACATTCACCCCTCCCCGTCTTGGTTCCCCAGCCGATATTGTGCACCGATAACGCCGCTATGATTGCCGCCTGCGGCTGCTACCGCCTCCAAGCGGGTAAGATAAACGGCTTAGACCTGGACGTGGTCCCCAGCCTCAGGCTGGCTTAACTGGCAGCAGTTACACCTGCCTTGGCTGCATAGAGTATTGTAGATATGGATTAGCCCCTGCTGGCGCTGGGCTGAGTTGACCAGGCTACGGTTCAGCCTCAGCTGCTTTATCATATGCTGTTCCAGAGTGTTTGCCGCTAGCCGGGGATAACCGCGATAAAGATCAACAGCCTTTCGCTCAACCTCTGGTTGGCAGTTTAGTTTACCCCAAACAAGGGCGAAGGGCAGTAGCACATTGACCGCAATATCAGCCGCTCGCCATCTGCCCAGAAGGGTTGGATTGTCGGTCCTGCAATCCGGGCCAAAATCAAAGTGGCTAGCCCAGTAGCCATCGGCAGTAACTATAACCCCCTGTTCTAATCTGAGGTAGCCCCCGCTCACCGGCGTCCCCTTTATTATATCCACCACCTCGGCAACCGTCCCCCTCTTCTGGTAGCGGAGAATAAGATAACTCATAGCTGCTATCCGGCGCGGGGGAAAGTTGTTTGGCCTGACCTTAAACAGTTGCCACTCATCCTCGGACATCGCCTGGCTGAGACCGCAGGCAGCCCATAGCTCCTCCAATTGGTCTATCCACTTATCATCCCGGTGCCTATTCTGGCGCTGCGAGGGTAGCAGCCCAGCCATGCCCAGCAGTAGCGCTTGTAGCCGGGCAAGGCACTCTTGGTCTGATATTTTGTCTCCAGTCACAGACTGTAGCCTGTGGAGTGGCAAACTGCTGGCTAGCTTGAGCATGGGCAGCTTATTCTTGGCATAGCCCAGAGCCACCATTATCCCCTGATAGAGACACTGGCTTGCCTCCATCTGGCTCAACTGGGCTTGAAACCGGGCAGCCTTGCTCCCAAACCGCTCCTCCCCAGTGCTATCCAGAAGTTGTGCCAGCGTATCGGTGGTCAGGCCGTTTATCGTTTTACGGCAAGGCAAACTGGCGGGGAAGGGAACCAACCTCGCCCCAGGGCCGATGGCATCCCCGAGGTATTTATCTATGGCTAGGATGGGCGCTGTTTTCCCATTATGGAGGTTGGTAGCTACCTCACCGCCATGCCACAGCACCACGTGCAGCATTACCCGGTTATAGACTGGGTCTTGGTGGTGCCGGTGAGCCTGCCAATCGCTGGATTTGACATGAACCTCGATATCCCCCCTTATTATCCCCTGGCTGGTGGCAATAACCGCGTCCCGGAAGTCAGCTCCTCGACCATCATTCCTCCTTCCCGGGTAGATTATCCTTATCAGCTCACCGTCGGTTGTGGTCAGGTCAGCTCTATCCGTTAACTGTTGCCACCTTTCCACCACCACCCTCTCTGGGATATTCTTGGGCAACCCTCCCCCTTTAGCTTTTTATTTGGAGCCCCTATCCCCTTTAAGCACCCAGAAAAATCTTTGATTTTCCTGGGAACCCCCTTTATCCCCTTCCCCTCGAAGAGTCTTCGACTTATCAAGGGGAAGGGGAGTTATAGTTTCAGAAGGGGCTAACGCCCCTTCGGGCTTCCCTTTTATTTAGGAAGGGCAAACTATCAGGTTTTGAAGGGGCAAAGCCCCTTCAATCTACCCTTTATAAGGGAGGGGGAATCGGTTATGTAAGAGAGGCTTCGCCTCTCTTCGATTCTCCTTGTTTATTTAACACGTTATCGTGTATCCATAGCCCAATAGCAGCGGTTTAGCCAGGCTAAACCGCTGCTATCCCGCCCTTGGCACCCAATTCCGCTTGTCATCGATAATATGGACTACCTTCCAGCCGTGCCTCTCCAGCTCTCGGCTGATGAACCGGCGATGACAGTGCCAGGGAAAACCGCAGCCGCCTATCTTGACCTTTTCCTTCATGATGGGTGTCCCTCAACCCTCTCCCGGTGGTTTTTGAGCAGCAGCCTGATATTCAAATTTGGCTCGTTCGGCAATAATGGAGAGCAGGGTGATTGAGGCACCGCGGGGTTTGTACATCCCGGTTTCCCATTCGCTTATGGTTTGCTGGCGTATCCCCAGTCTCTCCGCTAGCTGGCGCTGGGTCAAGCCCATATGGCGCCTTAAGGCTTGAACCTGCCCCCCCTCCCACCGCGGTCGTTTTATTTGCTGTCGTTGGCTCACCTTCGCATTTTACACGATTCAGTGTAAACTGTCAACAGGGAAGTGTCATATGCCTTAAGATGGAATCGGAGGAAAAAAGAAGTTTAGGGAGAAAAAGGGGAATTTATGCCCATAAATACCTGTTAATTGCTCACATTAGCTCTGAGTTATCATCTGTTGAGTTGCGACTTATGCTTATGTGCTGTATGATAAGACGTTAGCACTCTCTCCCTGAGAGTGCTAAAATGAGGAACTGGTTAATTGAATTGAGGAAGGAGGATTGAAATGGCGGTTAAGCTTCAGCCGTTGGCCGACCGGTTAGTCGTCAAGCCTATTGAGAGGGAGGAGGTGACCAAGGGGGGGATTGTCCTTCCCGATACCGCTAGGGAGAAGCCCCAGGAGGGGAAGGTGTTGGCTGTTGGTCCAGGCAGACTATCTGAGGATGGAAAACGGATAGCCATGGATGTTAAGGTGGGTGATGTGGTGATTTATGCTAAGTATGGCGGCATGGAGTATAGGATTGATGACGAGGAAGTTGTAATCTTGCGTGAGAGCGACATTTTAGCTAAGAAAGCTAAGAAAGGCAAGTAACAAGTCGGTTAATATAAGGAGGGAAAATGGCCAAGCAGATTATATTTGATGAGGAAGTTAGGCGTTCGGTAAAGAGGGGGATAGATACTTTAGTTGATGCGGTTAAGGTGACCTTGGGACCCAAGGGGCATTGCGTGGCGCTGGACAAAAAATGGGGTGCTCCATCGGTAATTGACGATGGGGTTACTATTGCCAAGGATATTGAGCTTCCCGACCCCTTTGAGAACATGGGTGTTCAGCTGGTTAAGGAGGCAGCCACCAAGACCAACGATGCCTGTGGCGATGGTACTACCACATCAACTGTTTTGGCTCATGCTCTTATCACCGAAGGCTTTAAGAATGTGGCCGCTGGGGCTGAGCCTATGGCGCTAAAGAAGGGCATTGAGAAGGCGACCAAGGCTGTTGTTGACGAGCTTAAACGAGTATCTACTGAGGTAAAGGGGAGGGAGCAGATTGCTCAGATAGGTGCTATTACCTCCGTGGACAAAGAAATCGGCGATTTAATCGCCGAGGTGATGGAAAAGGTGGGTAAGGACGGGGTTATCACCGTTGAGGAGTCCAAGGGGATAAAGTATGAGACCGAGTTTGTGGAGGGGATGCAATTTGACCGTGGCTATATTAGCCCCTATTTCGTCACCAATGCTGAGAAGATGGAGACGGTAATAGAAGACCCCTATATCCTTATCACCGACAAGAAAATCTCAGCAATGTCTGACCTTTTGCCGGCTCTGGAGAAGATATTGCAGGTATCAAAGAACCTGCTTATCGTTGCTGAAGACGTGGATGGTGAAGCCTTAGCTACCCTGGTGGTCAATAAGTTGCGGGGCACGCTTAATGTTCTGGCAATCAAGGCTCCCGGTTTTGGCGACCGGCGTAAGGCAATGCTGGAGGATATGGCGATTCTCACCGGCGGTAAGGTGATTTCGGAGGAGGTAGGGCGCAAGCTGGACTCGGTTACTGTGGAAGATTTGGGTCGGGCGCGACGGGTAACTGCTGATAAGGATAATACCACTATAGTTGAGGGCAAGGGCTCGGAGGAGGATATTAAGGGTAGAATCAAGCAGATTAAGGCTCAGATAGAAGAGACCACCTCCGATTTTGACCGGGAGAAACTTCAGGAGAGACAGGCAAAACTGGTGGGTGGAGTGGCGGTAATTAAGGTGGGCGCCGCTACTGAGGTTGAGCTTAAAGAAAGAAAGCACCGGGTTGAGGATGCCTTATCAGCTACCCGGGCGGCGGTAGAAGAGGGCATTCTTCCCGGTGGTGGCATCGCCCTGCTCAGGGCTACTTCGGTTCTGAAGAAGCTAGCGGTCAGTGGGGATGAGTTCACCGGAGTAAATATTGTTAAGAAAGCGGTGGAGGAGCCAATCCGCTGGATTGCCATAAATGCCGGTAGAGATGGCTCAGTTATTGTGGAAGCGGTCAAAAAGAGCAAGCCCGGGATTGGCTATGATGCTGAAGCCGATGACTTTGGTGATATGGTAGCCAAAGGTATTATTGACCCGACTAAGGTGGTACGGTCTGCCCTGGAAAATGCCGCCAGCATTGCCGTTATGGTTTTGATTACCGAGTCCTTGGTTACCGATATACCGGAGAAGGAGAAGATGCCGGGAATGCCACCCGGTGGTATGGAAGGCATGTATTAGTCAACCTTTGCTAGCTAGCAGAAATAGCCGTGGCATAAAGACCACGGCTATTTTTTTATCTATGCTTATCAAGAGTAGATTGAAGGGGCTTCGCCCCTTCAAAACCTATACCTCCCCCTCTCCTTTGAAGGAGAGAGATAAAAAAGGAGAGTCAAAGAGGGGCGAAGCCCTAAATACATTATAGGGAGTTTAAGAGGGACGAAGTCCCTCTTCAGAGAAAATCTTCCCCTTCCCCTTGATAAGGGGAAGGGGATACAGGGGATGGGGTTCTAAAAATTAAGGGGGTGAGGTAGATAAGCTATTTCACAGCTTTAGCAGCTCCTCTAAGGGCTCATCCTCAGCCACAGGACCAACTACCGCCAGGCGGAGCTGACTGGCTACCAGCAGCTCCTGGGCTAATTGCCTGAGTTCTTCGGCGGTAATGGCATCAATAATGGACATAACCTGGTCAACGCTGAGAATGCGTCCGGTGAGAATCTCCTGTCCCCCCATCCAGCCAGCAACACTACGGCTATCCTCCATGCGGAGTAGCAAGCGCCCTTTGGATAGTTCCTTGGCTTTGGACAATTCAGCTTCAGGGACTGTTTCCTTGAGCTGGGAAAGTTGCTCTAAGATAGCCTTGATGGCTACTTGGAGGTTTTTGGGTTCTACCCCGGCGTAAATGGTAATCGAGCCGGTGTCAAGGAAGTGCTCTACATAGCTTTGAATGATGTAGGCTAGTCCTCGCCGGTCACGAATCTCGGTAAACAGGCGACTGCTCATGCCCTCCCCCAGGATGACATTAAGCAGGTCGAGGCTAAAGCGCTTGGGGTGAAGCAGTGGCAACCCGTTTAGTGCCAGGCAAAGGTGGGCTTGCTCTGTGTCCTTTCTCTCAATATGAAGCTGCGGGAATGGTTGTTCTTTATATGCCTGATATCCAGGGCGAGGCTGCTGGTCAGCCCAGTCGCCCAGGGCTTGACCCACAGCGGTTACCATCTCCTGGTGCTGGAGAGCACCGGCGATACTGACTACCGTATTACTGGGTAGATACTGATGCGCCAGATAGTCGAGCATCATGTCCCGGCTAATGGCAGCCACCGAATCCTTATCGCCGGCTACATCCCTTCCCAGGGGGTGACCGGGCCACAAAAGCTCATCAATGAGCATGTTAACCAGTTGGGAAGGGGAATCTTTTCCCATGTTAATCTCTTCCACGATAACCCGGCGCTCACTCTCGATGTCCTTGGGGTCAAACTTGGAGTGGAGCAGCATATCCGCCAGTACATCTAGGGTTAGGGGGAAGTGGGGTTGAGCCATCTTGCACCAGTAAACGGTTAATTCCTTGTCGGTGCCACCATTAAGGATTCCCCCCACCCCCTCTATTGCCACCGAGATTTCCCTGGCTGTAGTGCGCTTGGGCGTGCCCTTAAACAGCAGGTGCTCAATAAAGTGTGAGACACCGACCTGTGGCTCGGCCTCATATCTGGAGCCGACCCCGATAAAAATGCAGATAGATACCGAGCGGGTATGGGGCATGGTGGCGGTGATAACCCGCAGTCCATTATCCAGGATGGTCTTTTGATACAATTCCTGCCTCTATAAATCGGGTTAAATGATATTCTAATGGCATGCCTGACTGGATGTCAATTTAAGGGGGGTTAAGCCACATTTTTCTTCCCCTCCCCCCACTAAACTTCTTTTTCCCACCCTCCCACCCTTAGAGGCTTTGCCCTTAAACCTCTGCTTTATTGGAGAGGGGTTGTATTCCCCGCTCCCTCACTTTAATTGGGGTGTTTAAGAGGGGCGAAGCCCCTCTTTTTAAAAACCTTCCCCCTCTCCTTTGAAGGAGAGGGGGATAAAGCGGGTTCCCAGGAAAATCGAAGATTTTCTTGGGTGCTTAAAGGGGGTGAGGCAGATATAAATCTTTAATTGACTTCACCTGCCGGCACTGCTAACATTGAGTAGATGGTATCTAGGCTTAGTCTGTTTCCAGCAACATCAGCTATAGATGATAGCGGTCACCTAGTTATCGGCGGCTGTGATACTGTGGAGCTAGCCGCTGAGTTTGGCACGCCGCTTTATCTCT
>Ga0209991_10001532_pt1 | contig 10531 bp, 12 predicted proteins | sample ChitaG_FD_183167 | JGI IMG/M metagenome (GOLD analysis project Ga0209991, IMG submission 183167) | Deep subsurface microbial communities from South Pacific Ocean to uncover new lineages of life (NeLLi) - Chile_00310 metaG (SPAdes)... | ecosystem: Environmental > Aquatic > Marine > Oceanic >... | reverse complement strand
CTTCATTCGACAAACAGACAAATCAATTGGTCTTAAGTGTCTCATAGCAAAGAGTAATAAGGAGAATATTATGGCTGAAGTATATCCATCCGACAATGCATTGTTAAATATACAGTCTGACAGCGAAACTGGTGTTGAGTATATACCAACCGGCACATCGCCTTATTATCTGCAATTCAGGAAGCTGCTTCATCGGCTGCTTCTTGCTGTAAGGCGTGCAAATGATTTGAGGGTCTATGATGAGGGCGGCCTAGATATTGGTGTAAAAAGCGGCAAGTTCTGGCTGGGTACGGAGTTGATAAGCTACGAAGGCTCCTCGGGCAATACCCTGGCTGACGATAAAGAACATATTTATGTCTATCTGGATTCGTCTGGTAGTCTTGTAACCAACGAATACAGTAGCTTCCCGGATATGGCAACTACGCCGCACATTCGCCTGGCAATAGTAACTACGTCAGATGGGGATATCGAGTCGATAACTGATTCTCGCGCGGGCCATAATGTGGTGATGCCATACGGAGCTGGTGGGGTGAAAAAGACAATCGAGGTCCATACCAGTGATGACACACTTATGACAGCGGAGTCCGGCAGTGTTCACAGCAATCTCGGTGCGCCAGGAACAGTTACGCTTACGCTGCCCGCATCGGCACCGGAAGGGACGACATTTACCTTTGTAGTCCAGGTGGCGCAGGAGTTACGCATCGACCCCGGCACGACGACAATCAGAGATGACAGCGGCCAAACCGCTGATAAATACAAGTCAGCTGATGCTATCGGCGAGTGCCTGACGGTTGTGGCTGATTCAAACAGTGATTGGGCGACGATAGCCAAGAACGGAACATGGACCGAGGAAGCGTAAATAAAAATTTGGTTGGAGAGCAAACCGGATGGCTGACATTTATGTAAACCATACAGGTTCATCTACGCCACCTTATGACACAGAAGTCAAGGCAGCTACGGATATACAGGTTGCACTCGACGCTGCGAGTTCTGGTGATACTGTCTGGATAAAAGCCGATGAAGATTACGTAATGGACGGGGTTGACCAGCAAGCAGCACAATTTGATGTTGACGTCAATGATAGTGTGGCAATAAAAGGTTATTATCTAAATACAGGCGACCAGGATTACGGTGGGGCTTACTATAAAGATGATACGAATGGTTGGGTTGTTATAGATGCTAACAGTGGGGCATATCATGTCTTCAGTGCAGGAAATTACAACAAGCTTGTTTGGATGAATTTCAAAACTATAAATGCAAATACGGCCTACATCCCTTTTGATTTAACTCTAACCACTTATAAGACCGGATATATGGTCAAGAATTGTTGGGTTACAGGTGGCCAAAGAGGAATATCTTGCAGTTATATACAAAACATAATAATACAGGATTGTAAGTTTACTGGAGTGTATAGCTCTGGCTTAAATCCTTCTGCCATTTATTTCACATCCACAGTTAGCAGGGGAGTGCTAATAGAGTCGTGTGAATTTACACACGGTAATGCTAAATATTCAATATGTACTTTGGGTTATGGCTCACCTACTATATGCAACAATACTTTCAATATAAATGGTTCAGTAACGAGTGCTATAGAATTAGGTTATTCAGGATGGGTTTCTAATAATACAATATATGAAAATAGCGGGGGAGCGATTGATTATGGCATAAGAATTGAAGCAACTGCCTTGTGTTCGGCTGTCTATAATAACATTATAGTAGGGTGCACAATAAGTATAAAAGAGACAGCAGCAGCCACTTTTGGCGGTTGGAATTGTTTGTATAACAATGGCAGTGACTGGTCGCCTCTGCGAGAGGGTGACATTCAGTCAGACCCGCAATTCATGGATGCCGCCAATGGTGATTTCAGACTCAAGCCAACATCACCTTGTTTGAACACTGGCAAGCCGACGCCAGGCAGTGGCTACACGAGCATTGGTGCCTGGCAGAGAAAATCTTTATTGGGGTAAAAATAAAATGCAGTTAATCGAAAAAGGCTCAACAGGCGTCAGTTTGGCGATAAGGCTTTATGATGCCACAAACGGCTCGCCCAAAACCGGCTTGACCATTGCCAATATACAGATTCGTTATATCAGGGTCGAAGATGATAACGATGTGACTATTAGCAATTGGACGAACTTGACGGCACTGGTAAATTTAGAGGCTGCTCACACAGATAATTACGGATATGAGATAGGCGAAGGGTATTACCGTATTGATGTGCCGGATGTTGCATTTGCAACGGGAGCGGGTTTTCTCAGCGTCCTTGTCCAAGATAGTGTAGACAATAGCATTCTGGTCGAGGAGAAGGAAGTCCAACTTGGTATTCTCGAAAAGGCAGCCAAATCACTCGTTAACAAGGCCGTCCAAAATAAAAACACGGGCGCAATCGATTATTATGATAATGACGGCCAAACGGTTATCTTAACTCACACTCCAACTGATGGCGAATCAGAGATTACGAGGACACCGAGCTGATGGAGACGAAGTGGTTGAAAGAAGCGCTGTTTGTGGGTATGACGGCCAATGCGTTTAAGCTGGGCACGGTATTGACTTTAGGCTGGTTCTGGCCTCGAGTTGCCGGCTGCTCTGTGCTCTATCGCGGCAGCAGTATGGAGCAAATAGATTTTACGAACATATTAGCTGTGGCCGAGGTGGATGCTGACGAGATATCACCATCCAGCTACGTTCGGCACAGCGACAGCTCGACATATTTTTATGTTATTCGTCGGGCAAATAATTGCGGTGACCAAGAACATACCTTATCTGCTGCAGTCAAAGTTTCACTAAGTGCCAATGGTGAGCTAGTGCCACCACGACCGAATAGTGTTTTCGGCGTAAGAGCCCGACAGCTGAACGGCAGTAAGATACAACTTGTCTGGTTCTATTGCCCTGTGGAACAAAAGTCAGAGCCAACGTGTTTTAAGGTTTATTATGATGGCGGGACGGGGCAGATCGACTATGAAACGTGCATCGCTGCGATTCGTTACGCCGGCCGAAGGTTTTACAGCTATCAAAGTGGCATACTCGAGGCAGGCAGATACTTGTTTGCTATAAGGACGGAAGATTCTGCCGGCACAAAGGATAGTTCTTTAGCACAGTTAAGAATCCAGCTTGATACCACAAGTCCTGACGCAATCGATATTTTAAGTATCGAAACTGCTTAACACATCCGAGGTTTTTTTATGTCTAACAGAATTGACTTTTTCCAGTCAGATCAAACACAACTTGCGCTTCCTGGCGCTACTGTTTCGATCTTGCTTGATGGTTCGTTGTGTCCCTGTCTTGAGCTGATAGAGATTGTGCGCAATGACTGGCCGGAATTTAGCTGGGCCAGATTGGCTTATAATCCTGCTGCATATCCGCAGGCCAACCTAACAGTCGTTGAAGAGATTGAGGCTGAACTTGCGATGGGCAAACCTATTTGCATCCGACAGGTTTATAATAGTGCTGCGCCCGGTGCATCAGCTTTTAGCTTTCCTCTCTTCACTGGTCAAATAGAAGGCATCGAGACAAAGCTCGATTCTTATGGTGAAAGGGTGGAAATTATAGCTCAGGATTTTAACGCAAATCTAAAACGCATCACTGTCTATGGACAGCGGGTAGGCAACTTAAATGGTTCGACCTTATTCTTGACTGGTGCCGAAACTGCTTTTAACAAAGATGGAAGGGCTAACGCCAGACCCGAGCCAATCGAGAATAATGGCTACAGTTACACGGTATTCTGTGCTGAGCCATCAGCAGGCAAGCTCTGGAGCTATGCCAAGGTAATTGACTATCTGCTCTGTGAATATTTGCCTAATGGCCAATTGCAGACTCCGAGCATCGAACAACTGCGGGCGATGACCGAAAACCAAATAGTTCGCGACCTTGATGTCACCGGTCTAAATCTATTACAGGCCCTGTACCGCTGCTGCGAGAGAATCGGGTTGAGGTTCAAATTCGTCCCCCGGCCCATGCCGACCGGACCTAGCCAGGCACTTGTGTTCTATAAGCCAGGCATAGGTAGGGTGGTTGAGTTAAATTGCCAAGGGGCTAAAGGGCAGCTTAGCATCTCAAAGACAAATATTGCGAGCTTACACAGTAGGAAAAATTTCTGGCCGGTAACACACAAATATATTGGCCAGGGTGACTTCAAGGTTTATGAAGCGACGTTCGAATTGGTAAAGGCCTGGGACCAGAACCACGAAGATACCGATTATGATAAATTCTCACCTTCGACAAATGCCGATTTCTATCAGGTAAAGGATGTATATCGTAAATGGTGTCTTAATGAGGCAGGTGACTACAGCAGCGCACCATACAATCAGGGTAATACATTTGACTTCTCAAAAATTTTCCAGAGTGGTAATTTCGCTCATCGCCGCAGGCGCTTCTGGCCGACCTTAACCACTGACAAGCAGGGAAAGTCGCTAGGTTATTTTTTGCAGGTCTCTTTTGACAACGGCTTGCACTGGTGGCAGTATCTCTACGCTTTTAATAACTTGCTCGATGAATGTGGAGTGTGGCTTAGCAGTGACCAACTTGATGTTGACACGTGGGTGGCAGCTTTGAAAGGAGTGTTGAAGTTCAGGATAACCGCATCGGTAATCAGCGATGAGAGATTAAGTTGCGTGGTTGCTGACGGACCGGCTGATTCTACAGCGCCCGTGGTTGAGCATATTATTACACTTCCCCGTCAGTTCAAATATCGCAAGGTTTCCAGCCAGAGCATTTTTGCAAATTCATCCGACGATACGCTTGGTGTACCGGATGAGGCTGACGATTCTACTGCTCTGTATGAATTTGTGCGTAAGAGAGCACAGGTGGAGTCCGAGGTTATCGAGACTGTCGACATTCAGACGCCGTATATAGTCTTTGGTTACCAAGTTGGTGACAAGGTGACTTCCAGTCCAGAAAGCAGGGACCTGCTTGGCACAAAAAATGATAACCGAAGCATAAGTTGGATAGAGCGAGTACAGATGGATTTTAGAAATCAATGTACGAACTTGAAAATCGTTCGCAAAAGGAACGGACAGTTATGAACAACGGCATGAATGTTGTAGATACCCAGCAGTTGCTGGAGCGGCTCGCCCGGGCTGGTTCGCAGGAGACAGGCGAGGTATCGGTTGTTACCTCACCCGGCGCCAGGGCGGGCGCCTGGGCTGTTAAGGTCAAAAGTCATTCCTCCTACAACGTCTATAACGTCCGTGCGGTAGTAATAGGCGATGCTGGCTCTCTTCCGGTAGAAATCGGCGGACAGATGCAGGCAGTCAACCTGGCTGAATCATTTCTTGAGACCGGCCAACTGCCATCTGGAACCTTTGCAGTAATGTCCAGAGTGGGCAGCAAAAACGTCTTTTATGCAACACCTTAAAATATCAAGAAGAAAGACGAGAGACAAAAGATGTCTGAGCCAGTTCGACTAGGACAAATTTTCCCAACGGTGATGAGAAATATAGAAGAGCGTAAGGAAGCGAGGGTAAAGATAAGCGATACGAAAAATCAAAACCAGCAAAGCTGGCAATTTAATCGCAGAGTAAATCTTTCCATACTGATTCAATTGGTGTTTTTGGCCTCTCTGATTGTGGGCAGTTGGATCAACTTGCAGCGTCAGCTTGATTTACTGCAGCACGATGTGACTATACTGCTGCAAAGCCAGAAGAGCTTTGAGCGAAAACTCGAATCACTTTCGGCCAAGAGCATTTCCTACGAATATCGCTTGCAGACAATCGAAAAACACAGATATTCTGACCAAACAAATAACTAACTGTTTGGACTGCGGGTTTTGTATGGTAGAATGCTTCCCATGTCGACAGTTTGACCGAGCTACTCAAACTCTGCGAATCAAGGGTTGTATTCAGTGTGGTAAGTGTCTTCGACTAAAGTTTTGTATGGGCTGGCGTCATAGGTTTTGGCGTCGTATCATTCTGGAGAGTTAATAATATGACAAGCAAGAGCCTGGGTTGCGATGGCTATCTTTTTGATTGCGGAGTCAATTTCGAACCTGTGCTTATCAGCGCCTGTTTACTTGGGATTCCCTGTCGTTGGCATGGACGCAAACCAAAGAAACGCGAGAAATTAATCGAACGTTTGAAGAAAAGGTATGTTCTTGTTCCCGTTTGCCCTGAACAACTCGGCGGTATGCCAACGCCGAGAACCGGTGAAAGGCTCGAAGGCAGCGGAGCAGAGGTTCTTGATGGCAAACTGCGAATAATCGCGCCGGAAACAGGACAAGACGTAACCAGATTTCATGTCAATGGCGCCAAGTACGCATTGGAGATTGCAAAAATTGTAGGTGCTCGCCGAGCCTACTTGAATGGTGGAAGTCCTTCCTGTGACAGAGAAGGAGTGACCGGTGCAATGCTCAAACGCAAAGGTATAAAGGTTATCCGTGTTCAATAACAGCAACTTGTCTTTCAATAAACCAGTGGGAGCGTTTTTAGGTCGGGGTTGGTACACCACGATAGCAGTTGAATAGAGTCACGTTGCACGATTTTACCATATCACGCAGTTGCATTTTTTGGGTTTGCAGCGATCTTTGAAAATGATCCAAATTTCAATAATAGTTGAAGGGAGAAGCGATGAAAAAAATGCTTATCATATTGATTCTGTCTTGCTTTTTGCTGACTGGCTGTGATAGTTTGCGTTTTGCGCCGAGCGAGGCCCAGAAGCAGAACACTTGGCTGCACAATCGCACAACGACAGTAGCTGCGGAAACTGCCAGGAGTGAAAACACCTCGGAAAAATTGCAGGGGTTGACTCAACTAAGTGAGCTTCAGAGCAGGGCTTTTACTTCTTATTACGGCCTGCCTAAGGAATTTCCGCAGGCCAATACAGCCGAAGATATACTTGTCGAATCTAATTTCCAACTTGCCCGGACGGCTTTGACCGAATCGGCCGAAAGGCCCGATGCATGGCAGTTGGCCGATTCCGCATTCGAGTTAGCTATTGGCATCTGCGCTTTACTGGGCGGCGTCTATGGCACAAGAGCAATTCGGTTCTTAAGAACGACCAGAGCGAAATCACAGGCCTTACAGGAGATAATTTCCGGCAATGAGCTTTTCAAAAAAGAGCACAGGCCTTATGCTGGCGCTTTCAAGGAAGCTCATAAAGACCAATCACCCCGGACCCGCCAAATCGTCGCACAGATGAAAGCGTGATTCTCGATGTTAGATTCTTGATTCTCGTTGCAATCTCGGCAGAAGAATCTATACTTGATACTCGTTCGAGTATCGAATACTAGGAACCAAGTATCAAGATGATTGTCGGCGTGATGACAGCTCAACTGCATATGCAGGGACCCCGCCTTGCGGGAACCAAGGGGATAACCTCGCTCAAGGAAAAGCGAAGCATCATCAAAAGTGTAATCGGCCGGCTTAAAAGCAGGTTCAACATTTCTATTGCCGAAGTTGACCATCAGGACAACAAAACCTCTGCCGTCATCGCTATGGCGATGGTCTCAAACGACACTCGTTTTATAGACCAGAAGTTTGACGCCATCATTAATTTCATGCAAAAGGATGGGCGATTTTACCTCGGAAAAATCGAGCGGGAAACCTTTTAGTCGTTAGGATTTAGCCCTGGGTTTCACTCAGGCTTTGCCATTGCGAGCAAAACGAAGTAATCCATTTAGCATTTAGAAAATCTTGTCGACAATAAATCTTGCACCAAAAAATATATCTACAGCCATCGCAGAATATAGAATAACCAGCCGGGGCCAGCGGATACGCAATTTTGCACGTGCCATAAAGAATATGATGGCCGCCGCAACTGCGCCGACTATATACATCGCAGCGGTTTCAACAAAGAGCCTGCCATATCCGTCCGCCAGAGCCGCAAATATTTGAAAGTATCTCGTCGCCAGCAATAACGCAACAAGAGCAAGCGCCAACATTATTATAGAGCTTGCTAATATCCATCTTATGTCGGCGAAGCCGGCTGAAACAAGTCCCTGCATCCCTACCCCTACAAGTACCGAACAGCACAAAACAGGAACCGCAAGCCAGATGATGGGGCTTACATCAAGAAAAGAGCTGCAAAAGGCTAATATAACACCGATAGCAAAAATTGTCATTATGCCGAATCGCCGAGCCGCCAGCAGCATCGAAAAACCAATTACCAATGCTGCTATTGGAACATGGTAAAAGCCGATGACAGTTATGCTTCTGTTTACCATAACAAGCGGAGCCAACAGGCCGGCTAAATCGGCTAAATGCAATTTGGCCTGTATTGGAATTACGAATAAGTGATAGTGGGCGGATATCTTGAAAAATAGTAGTATTGCCAAAAACGGCAGTGCCGAAAGCGGCCAGCTTACCCACCGCCACTTGGCTTTGAGACCAAACGCCGCAAGGCAAAACAGCCACGGTATAGTCGCTACCAGCAAACCGGCCGTTGGGTGGAATTTAGCCAATCCAAGTACAAATGGCCCAAAGCCATAGATAGCTCCCGCAAAAAATGAACCCCCAAACGCAGCCACCCATCGGCGACTTAGCACAAAACAGCCCAGAGAGGCCAAACAAACATTTACGACGATAAGGTACTGTAGTTTATTGAAGTGCTTGAAATAAGGCTGATACAGATAGAAAGTGAAACCAGCATAAATTACCATCGCTGCAGCGAACCTGCTGTGTTTCATATTTAGCATTTCGTACCTTGCCGTGCCAGGGGCACGAGCGACAAGCCACGAATGATTTGAGAATTACCTTGCCGGTTCCTGTTGTTGTGGCTCGTTAGAGTGCGACCTTTGTTTCTGTTGTCTTCTTCACAGACGGTTTCTTTATATCCACTATATCTATTGCTGGTTTTGGAAATGCTGATTTTGGACATTCGCCGGTCCAGCAATAGAGACAGAGGTTGTCCTTAGGTAGGCCGATGGCCTTAACCATATCATCCACAGTCTGATATCTAAGTGTGGTAACCTGCAGGTCCCCGGCAATCCATTCCACCATCCTTTTGTACTTTTCGCTATCTGCGTCTATATATTCTGACACGTCTTCAACATCATGACCTTCCAGACCGCGAATGGCCCTGCGGGCGGCAAGCTCCTGGATTGAGCGCGTGGAAAGATTAAACCGGCAGGGAAACATCAGAGGAGGACACGCGGGTCTTATGTGTATCTCTTTGGCGCCGCAGTCCCAGAGCTTCTTTATAGTGAAGTTCTTAAGCTGGGTACCCCTGACGATAGAATCTTCACACATAACAATGCTGTTACCATCAATTACCTCCTTAATCGGGATAAGTTTCATCTTTGCTATGAGGTCGCGCGTCTGCTGTGAAGGGGGCGTGTAGCTTCTGCCATATCCTGGAGTGTATTTGACAAGGGGACGCCTAAATGGTTTGCCCGATTCCATCGCATATCCTAATCCGTGAGCAAATCCGGAGTCAGGAACCCCTGAGACTACATCAACCTCGATATCTTTGTCGCACTTTGCAAGATAGCGGCCACATCTTTCCCTGACCATCTCTACGTTTATCCCTTCGTAGTTTGACGCAGGAAACCCCGTATATATCCAGAGAAATGCGCATATCTGGTTTACATCTCGTCCGGGTCTTCTTTGCACTATGCCGTCTTCATTTATCAGAATTATCTCTCCCGGTTCAATGTGTTTTGCTATTTCAAACTCATTGTTTGGAAAGGCGCTGGTCTCGGTAGTCACCGCCCATGCATCTTCTCGCTTGCCAATAACAAGTGGTGTATACCCAAATCTGTCTCTTGCCGCATATACTCCATCTCCATTGAGCAACAAGAGTGAGCAGGAGCCATCTATGAAGTCAAACATTTTCTCTATTCCATCAACCAAATCGTTTCCCCGGCTGATTAGCTTTGCTATCAACTCTGTGGTATTGACTGCTCCTTTGCTTACCTCGCTAAAAGATATTCCTTGCTTTAGTAGCTTTGCTGTTAATTCCTTAGTGTTTTCAATTATTCCGTTGGTAACTATACAAAATGGCCCGAATTTTGAGTTAAGATATATGGGTTGTTCCTCAAAGGCACTGATGACGCCAATGCCTTTGTTGCCGTTCATATGCTTATAATCATCATAGAATTTTGACTTGAACTGGCTCTGGCTGACGTCATGTATCTGCCGGGTGAAATCTTCTCCAAGTACCGCTAGGCCACCGTATTCTGTTCCCAGATGCGAATGATAATCTGTGCCGTAGAAAAGAGTTTCTGCGCAATTTCCCCTTGAGACTACCCCGAAAATACCACTCATATTTTACCTCCTAATGATATGTCTGAGATTTCCGATATTAAACGCTTAGCGACACTGCTAAGTCTCACGATTCCCGCATTCTACCATATCCGCATTCTTATGTATAAGCCCAAATGGGAAAACCACGTTAGCTTCACTATTGGTATAAGCATTAAGAAGCCAAGGCCGCACTGAGCTATTTAAGGATTACTTTGCCGGTTCCTGTCGCGATTCTGCCTATCTTGTAGACCTGCTCGCCGTACTTGGTCAATTTCTTTTTTATCGAATTAGCGAAATCCTCAGCAACTATCAGTACGAACCCTATCCCCATATTAAAGACTCTGAACATCTCGGCC
>Ga0209991_10001531_pt1 | contig 10532 bp, 7 predicted proteins | sample ChitaG_FD_183167 | JGI IMG/M metagenome (GOLD analysis project Ga0209991, IMG submission 183167) | Deep subsurface microbial communities from South Pacific Ocean to uncover new lineages of life (NeLLi) - Chile_00310 metaG (SPAdes)... | ecosystem: Environmental > Aquatic > Marine > Oceanic >... | reverse complement strand
ATAACTACTAACCTTATAACTAATAATTACAAAGGAAAAGTTTATCTTGTTAATCCAAACGCGGAAGGAAAACTGTACGATTTAGAATTCAAAAGATCTATTCTAGATATTGAAGATGATGTAGAGATTGCTATATTTTACCTTCCAAATCGACTTATCCCAGATATTTTAAAAGATTGCGTAAAAAAAGGAGTCAAAGGAGCGATTATTGAAGCTTCAGGTTTCGAGGAAGTCGGCGAAAAAGGCTTGGAGTTGAAGAAAAAAATAATCGAGATAACGCAAAACTTCACGAAAATCAGAATCGTCGGACCGAATTGTATGGGACTTAGTACTTTTGATGGAGATAGCGACAGCGAAGAAAAAGAAGGGTTTTTCTCCGGATTTGGCGTTTTTTCTACTTTTAAGAAAGGCAATATCGGTCTAATTAGTCAATCTGGTATGTTGAACGGAGGATATTTAATGCATATTATGACGAAATATCCAAATTTAGGGTTTAGATATTCATGTTCTATTGGAAATAAAACGGACTTGGGCGAAATAGAATTTTTAGAATATATGCTAACGGACGATACCGTGAATGTTATTGCTATTTATTTAGAATCGTTTAAAGATCCGAGGAAATTTATTGAACTATGTAAAAAAGCCAGATCTATGCCAAATAAGACTATAATCTTGCTTAGAGGTGGAGTTACCTCTCAAGGTCAAAAAGCTACTCTTAGTCATACAGGTTCTATGGCCGAAAATGCGCGGTTAATCAAGGGAGTTATTAAGCAATCAGGAGTAATTCACGTTAACAGTTTTTACGAACTTTTTCAGTACGCTCGTTCATTTTCAATCATGTATAAGACTGGAAAGACCTTCCCTAAGAAGGGTAATGTTTCATTCATAGCGGGTTCTGGAGGCGCTGGGACAATAACCGCCGATCTTACTATGAAATACGGTTTAAAACTTCCCATTCTAGAAGAAAAAACCTATAATGTTCTCGTTGATGTTTTTCCCGTTTGGATGCATCCTAATCGGTTTGCTTTTGTAGATATTTGGCCTGCAATGGAAAAAGCTATGATGAACAAGATAAAGCCCGAGGTTGTAACCAGTCAAGTCTATGAAGCCTTATTAAAAGATTCTAATATTGAAGGAATATTTAACATGCTGTTTTGCTCAAGGCAATTCAGAGCACTGAATAATATAGATGACATCATTAGAATTGCTGAAAAATCGCCCAAACCATTTTACTTCTGGTTAGTGGGCGAAGCAAAAGAAGTCCAGAGAATTTCAAAACAGTTAGGGGCGCACCATCTCCCGAATTTTCCTAGTTTGGAAGAAATGGTTAAAAATTTTAGTATTTTAGTTCAAGAATCAAAAAATACCAACAGTGCTTAATTTCTAAATAAACTTTATAATTTTTTATTTAGAATATAAAAAAAAGGAATAAAATACTCAACCCTAAAACCTGAAGTTTTCAAGACTGAGATTTAACATCTAAAATTTCACGTTATCTTTTTGTAGTTTCCAAGCCCCGTATCCTTGAATTAAAAAACAGAGTAAGAAGGAGTATTGAGAGAACTTTTGCATAGAAGCTTGTATTATTAATCCGTCTAAAGTTATGGATTTTGGTATACTGACTAAAATTATGGTGTAAATAACTGCTATGATTAACAATGCGATATATACGAAACCATATAAATTGGGGTAGTCTCTATTATATAGAACGGCAATAGTAAAAAAAACCACGCCAAGCATACCGGTAATATTAAATAAATTAGCAAATACCAAATGCGTTCTGTCAAAAACATCCCAAGGAGTAAGAATCGTCGCGATTAAAAAAACGATGGAAGTTAGACAGATTAAAGAACCAATTCTAGCTACTAAATATTGCTTTTTATCGCTTTTAAAATACGATGAGATTACGAAAGCAAAGGGTATAAACGAAATACTTAGTATTGATGCCGTTATCGTAAATATTGTAAAGGAAACGACATTTGGAGCTCCTGAAAGCGCTATAACACGACCTAAATCGCTAAAAAAATTCCCCCAAAAATAATATCCTGGACTTAGAGAGTCTATCATGGTACCTCCTGCGTAAAATAACATAGCTACAGCCGTTAATATTATGTATTGAGCGGCACCAAATATTATAAATAACGAAGCAAATAATTTCCAATTTTTAATTAACTTCAATAAAACCACCTAATGGTTATTCTTATATTATTTTTAAATTAAAGTTTTTAAAGCTCGAAAATAATACCCCAAACTAAAAAAAAATAGTAAGAATTAAAAAAAAAAATCAAAAAAAAAGGTTCAGATTTACCTTTATTTAGATCATTAAAATGATGTCGTTAAGCATATTTAGGTTTGGAAATGAATCCAAAAAACATGAATAAATTGACGCCAATGTCGATTAATTCGGCAAAAATGCTATAAGAAAGATTTGCATTGATTAGGATTGTCCTCAACAAACCTGATACGATAAAACAAATAAAAGCAACTCCGATGATCAATCCATTTGCTTGAACGAGGCGCTTATTTTTGTACATAAACAAAAACATAAAAGCAATTGCAACGTAGATTATTATGGTGATGAACGGAAACACAAGATTAAGAAAACTTAATGTTGGAGCTAAGACAATAACCAGTGCCGTCACTAATGCATAACCAAACATTATTCTCAACCTCAACTTGTTGAACTGCTTCTTATTCATCTCTTTATTCTTATTCATATTAATATATATAAGAATCGCGTCTAAACCAATGTACAATATAGGGATTAAGTTTACAATTATTATGAAAAACCTGATCTTTACTAAAAGTAAGATAAATTCAGTACTAAAAGACTCAGAGATAACTGTTAAATTAAAATAGAGATCATAGATTTTTGCGCAAGATAATATTCCAAAAAAGGATCCGAATAAAAAATAAGCATCTGATGTATATGCTGCTTCCTGTCTTAACCATTTTCGGTAAAGAAAGAACGACATAATTCCTAGTATCAAGGCTCTGCAAATTATAGCAACTACGCCTATCCATAAACCTTCACTACTAAAAATCGTTGTGATTAAAGTAGGCCAAAACAATGAAAATAATACGGTAAATATGATCGTTAAACCAAGAATTACGGTAATACTACTATATAGAAACTTTTTCTTTTTGCTTTCCATTTTTTAATACCTTTTAACTTTTAAGAAGAGATTTCTATTTTACTAAAAAATTAAAATAGTTTATCTATTCTAAACATTATTTTGGAAAATTCTTTTATAAACCCTCTTTTTTTTTCGTTAAACTTAATTTTAAGAAGAAGGATTTCCATTATTTTAGAAACGGTTTAGCCTGTAAAAAATATTTTTTTTAGAATAAACAGATTTGTTTCAGGGGTTTTTATGGTATACTTTAAAATTAATGATTTAGGGTATAACTGCGGATATAGCGAGAATAATTGCCCAGAAGAGAAGTTATCTTGTATAGAATGTATTAAAACCCGGTTAAAGGAATTAGGGTTCGAATTCGACTCAACAATAGAGATATATAAAGTAGATTCTATTGAAAAGCAACTTAAATTAGAAAGGGAAACAATTTGGCAGAAATTTTTGGATGTATTAAATATAAAGCACATAATTATAATGGATAAAGGATCGGGGCTAACTCTATTAAACTACGCAGTCTCGGGAGTAGATATCGATGCTGATTTGTTGAGTGGCTTTATTCAAGCTAATATAACTTTTTCCGAATCGGGGGAAGTTTCGAACCAAAATCCTATACCTTCATTTGAATACCATTATTACGAATTTCAATATAAAAGCTTTAGCATTCTACTCAAGGATGGAGATTATGTTAGAGTTTGTTTGATACTCGATCATAAAGCTTCTAATAAACTGAGAAATCATACTTTTCGATTTATAGGAGAATTTGAAAATAACTTCAAAGAAGAGCTTGTTATTTTTCAAAATACAGGTGCTATTGGTTTTAAAAGCATGATTGATGAGATTGTAGAGTCATTTAATATAAGTCTTACGTTTCCAATGACTTTAGCGCACTCAATTCCCCCGTATGAGTTAGAAAAAGTAAAAAGAAGTTTAATTCAAAATGCAATATACAACCTCGCAAAGGAAATGCTTGCGGTGAAACCTTTCTTTTTTATTTATAATATGCTTAATCGTCTTAAAAAAATAGTAAATATTGAAGATGAGGTAGTTCTTTATGAAATTCACCAGCTTTTAGAAAGACAAGTTATCGTTCCTACGCCAATCGAAGCTATAGCAGATAATATAGAATCAGTTCAAGCCACCGATCAAAAAAGAGAAATAAAAACTAGCTCAATATCTTCAATTATTATGAATGATGCCAATATCGATGAGCTGAAAGACCAATTAAATACAATGGATGAAGGATCAGCACGAAAATTAATTAAAGAGATAATGAGAAAAGCCAAAGTGGCAGAAAAAGATTCAACTTATCGAGTAACCCTAAATGAGTACAATAAGGCGCTGTTTATAGCTAAAGACTTCAAATTCAAAGAAGAAATCAATAAAATTTCTCAAAAAATCTTTAATTTAGAACACAAAACCAAGAATATTGAATTAGATTTCAATATCGAAAAAGCAGAAAATGCTGAGAAATACGGTGATTTTATTAATAGTATTAACTATTATCAAAAAGCTTTAGAAATTCTTGACGGCTTTAAAATTTATAACATCACTGACCCCAGGCTAAAAAAGTTTAAAAAGAAAATATTAAAACTTCGAGAAGAATTTTAATTCTAACTAATAGACACTTTTATAAGAGATTATAAAGCGTTCAATATACTAAAAACTTTTTTACGTGCTAATATTACACAAATTAACTTTAACTAGAACTTTTTTAATCTTTATCTACACAGATATTAGTAATCATGAAAAAAACGGTAAAGGTCATTGTATCTGGAGATGGCGGAGTAGGAAAAACCTCATTTTTGAATCGCCTTGTTAACGATCGTTTTTTCGATAATAGTAAATTAACCAGAGGCATAGATTTTTATTCAAAAAACATTTATGTTAATGGAACTGAATTCAATTTTATAATGTGGGATTTTGCTGGGCAGAACCAATTCAAAACGCTTTTAAATGACTTTGTTGAAGGCTCTCTCGCCGCATTAATTCTTTTTGATCTAACGAGAATCAATACAATAGAAAATGTTTATGATTGGATAATTACACTTGAAACTTTCGGACACATTCCTATTGTATTGATAGGAACTAAGAGTGATTTAGTTAACCCTTTTGAATACCAAGCTATTGATAATTACATCTCAGAAATTAAGCAAGAATATGACAACATAATATCTTATATAAAGATATCGTCAAAGACAGGCGAAAATATAAAAAATGCTTTTAAAATTTTAATAGAGAATCTATGTCTTTAATAATAATTGATATAGAATTTTTTATTAAACTTTCTCAATCCATCCAAATTCATCATCAATATCTAACCGCTGAATTCCTGTTAAGAGCTCATATATTTTTCTCGTAAATTCACCTGGTTTACCCTCACTAAAAACCTTTTTTTTATCGTTTACTTCAACAGATTTAATTGGAGTGATAACAGCAGCAGTACCAGCACAAAAAGCTTCAGTACAAGAATCTTCAAACAATTCTTTGTAGGAAACATCTCTTTCTTCCGTTTTCATTCCTATTTTCTTTGAAGCTAATTCAAGTATTGACTTTCGAGTAATACCTGGTAAAATCGTTCCAGCTACTTTTGGGGTCACCAGAGTTCCATTAACCACCGCAAAAAAATTGGCTGCTCCAACCTCGTCTATAAATTCCATATGGACCGCGTCTAGAAATATAACTTGTTCGAATCCCTTTTCTTTCGCTTCTTTCGCAGGTAACATAGATCCTGCGTAATTACAGCAGGTTTTAGATGCACCAGTTCCTCCGGGGGCAGCCCTTGTATATTTTTTTGTTATTTCTAAATCTATACCCTGAAAACCTTCTGGAAAATAGGGTCCTACCGGAACCGTGAATATTAGTAGTTTGTACTCTTTAGCGGGTTTTACTCCAACTACGGAGCCCGTTCCAATCATCAACGGTCGAATATAGAGTGCTCCACCACTATCATAAGGGGGTATATAATCCTCGTTAGCCTTCACTACTTCCTTTACAGCAGAAACAAAATCATCGGTATTATAATTTGGCATTAATAATCTGTCCGCACTATCGTTGAATCTTTTTGCGTTTTCTTTAGGTCTAAAAAGAACAATCTCTCCATTTCTAGTTCTTAAAGCCTTCATGCCCTCGAAAATTCCCTGTCCATAGTTTAGTATGCAAGCAGCGGGTGAAATCTCAAATTTACCGAAAGGTACTAATTTTCCTTTATCCCATTTGCCATCTTCGTAATTTGAAACAAACATTTCTTTTGTTTCAATAAATTCGAAACCTAGAGAATAATAATCTATATCTTTAGCATCCATAAATATCAATTTTTTGTGTGTTTTATCAGATTTATTTAATGAATAGTTTATTAAAAAATCTTATTGATAATAATTAGGTTATTCTAAATCGATATTTTTTGTTAAACTATTGGAAAAATCAATAAAAATAAATAAAAAAAACAAGATTTATAAATTAATTTAAAAAATTATCGATTAAAAAAAGTTTAAACTCAAGAACTATGTCAGTAGTCCCTCGCAAATCAAACGAATTTAAGCTGGTTATTGCAGGTTTAGATAACGCTGGTAAATCAAGCGCTTTAATCGCGTTAAGACAAAAGTATAACTTTTACGAGCGAGTTAAAAATTTGAAACCTACGATTAAAATAGATTATAGTTCTTTCAAGTTCCTTAAAACCTTCCGAATAAATTTCTGGGACATGGGGGGTCAAAAAAAATTTAGAAAAATTTACATCGACAATCCTATTTATTTTGAAGATACAGATTATATTTATTATCTCATAGATATTCAAGACGAAATTAAATTTGAAGAAACCGTAGAATATCTTCACGAGTTACTAGATATTTATAGAAATTTGAGTTATTCAAACGAAGTAATAATCTGTTTTAATAAATTTGATCCCCAGTTTAAAAATAGTGAAGAATTTTTAGATAGAGCGAATATGATTAAAGACTTGATTAAATCTCAAAACAACGATATTAAATTTGAATTTTATTACACATCATATTACGATATCTCATCAATTTCGAAAGCCTTATCTCACTCGTTAAATACTCTATTAAATTTAGAAGATATAGATGACGGATTAAATAAACTAGTAAATCAGTTTAATTGTAGGTATGCTATATTATATACAGATTCGGGTATAATTATATCCGATCATTATCTGGATGCGATGGACATTAGAGAGTTTGAGGAGAAAATAGGACGCAGAATTAGCGAAGATCTTGAATTTTTTCAAAGGCTAAAAGATGAGAATGTTAACATAGATGATAGAATAGCATTCTCCAAGGATAAAGCGGATTATGTTAAAAAATATTCAATCACATCAGAGAATAAAGAAAATGTTTTCTACATAGGAGTAAGTACAACAATAAGTAATATTAATGAAATTAAGATTGAATTAGAAAAATTAAGGAATGTTTTACAAACTAGTTTCACCTAACCTTAGATGGAATCAATATTCACCAATTTTTTAACGATATCGATTTTTTCAAAACCTCTTATTTTATTTTTATAAATAAACAAAAGATTTTTCTAAATTATAGAGTTACTTCATATATGGCGCTTCAAAAAATGACTGCCAAAAAAATCATTGAGAAAAAAAAGCGTGGTGAAAAAATCGTAACTATTACCTCCTACGATTATTCATTTGCTAAAATCGTTGATGATTGTGGTATAGACTTAATTCTCGTAGGTGATTCCCTCTCCATGGTGGTTCTTGGACATAAAAATACTTTATCTGTTACGATGGACGAAATGATTCACCACACTAAAGCAGTGGCGCGCGGGGTGTCAAATTCTATGGTAGTTGCTGATATGCCCTTTTTATCGTATAAAATTGATATTAAAGAAGCAGTAAAAAACGCTGGAAGGTTTATTCAAGAAGGTGGTGCAGAAGCTGTGAAAGTTGAGGGTGGAGCTAAAATCTGTCCTTCGATAAAAGCTATGATTGATGCAGATATACAAGTAATGGGGCACATAGGGCTAACGCCTCAAGCAATATATGAATTTGGAGGTTTTTTAGTACAAGGAAAAACCGTAGAGACCGCCAAAAAGTTAATTATTGACGCTAAGAAGTTAGAAAAAACAGGAGTGTTTTCAATTGTGCTTGAGAGTATTCCCTGGCAAATTGCAAAATTAATAACAAAATCGATAGACATCCCTACCATTGGTATTGGTGCTGGATCGCATTGCGATGGTCAAATACTAGTTATAAACGATATGTTGGGGCTTTTTACAGATTTTAAACCGAAGTTTCTCAAATACTTTGGGGAAATTGGTAGTTCCGTTCGAAAGGCTATAAATAGCTATAAAAACGAGGTAGAAAAAGGACTGTATCCCGATACAGAACACTCCTACGAATTTCCAAAAGAGGACTTGAATAAGATTGAAAGCTGGTTTGAAAGCGTAGAAATAGAAAAAGAATAAAAGTAAGGACAAGATTTTGATAATTTAACAACTTAGTAAAATAGATATAAAGTTGTTAAAGGAGATTTAAATGATTTTTATTTTCAAACGATTGGATATATCCTCAAAATATGCTCATAATACCTTTTCATTAATCAAGAAGAATTTAGAGAATAAGATGGAAATTATCCAAAAGTATAATTAAATAAATTTTTATTAATAATAATAATATAAGAACTTTGTTTAATGTTTTAAATTTATAAATAAAGACGGAATAAATTAGTGGAAGTTTTAAAATGGTTGAGGAATACGATTATCTTTTTAAATCTATTGTTGTAGGTGATGGAGGGGTTGGTAAAACCGCTCTTACACTCCGATTCTCAAAGGGATTCTTTACTGAGGATTATAAAATGACAATTGGGGTTGATTTTCATGTGAAAACAATTTCAATTGATACTTCTGAAGGACCTATTAAGTGTAAGCTCCAACTCTGGGATACGGGGGGACAGGAACGATTTAGTTCCATAAGACCAATGTACTATAGGGGATCGTTAGGAACAATACTCGTTTTTGACCTAACAAATTCCGCAAGTTTCGAACATTTACCGGGATGGATAGAAGAAGTTAGAGCAAACATAAAATCTGAAATTCCAGTATTGCTCGTGGGAAATAAAAGCGATTTAATTGACCAGAGAGCCGTTTCAATTGAAGAAATTAGTAATTTTATCAACGATTTCAATTTGTATTATATGGAAACTTCAGCTAAAACAGGTGATGGAGTTGGGGATTGTTTTTATATTCTTGCGTGCTTAATGATCGGACAAGGTGTTCCTGAGCAATTGATTGCAAATCATACCGTTTATACTCCTGGAAATGGTCCTAAAGCCGGAGACCAATTCTCCGCACTTGTAACTCCATCTAACGAACCTCAAGATGCATATATCGCTCCACCCGCCCCTGAATCCACACAAACTATAAATTTACAACCTGAAATCGAATATGAGGCTCCACCTGTTCCCGAACCCAAATTAACTAAAATAGTAGAACCTCCTCCTCTTTTTGAACCTGAACCAGAAATCGAATACGAAGCACCACCTGTTCCCGAACCAGCACCGGTGATGGAACCGCCTTCAACCCCTGAAATCTCAACACCTGAACCAACCGAAATAGAATTTAAAACTCCTGATGAAATTCTGATTGAAGATGCGGCGAAACCAGAACTAGAAAATTTAACTAGTGATGATAAGGTGTATAAACCAAAAACAATTCCTTTTACGCCTAATGTTCCAGTACCGGCACCAACTCCCAAGGAGTTTCAGAGCCCATACTCAAAAAAACCAACAGAAAGCTCTCCAAGTCAAACTCCATTTCGCGTAATAAAAAGGGAAGAAACTCCTAAACCTAAACCGGCTTCAATGACGTTTGAACCTAGCCCTGAACCCCAACCAGAATTGACTGGTAGATCCCCAATCTTTCCAACCGCAACACCTCCAGGATCTTCTTCCGATTCGTTAATTGATTATATGCCTCAAACAATTATAACAAAGAAAGAGAAGAAAAAGATAGCTAAAGAAAAAAAGAAACAAGATAAAGAAAAAGCCAAGATTGAAAAAGAGAAGAAAAATATTGAAGAACGGGAGAAGCAAGAGAATTTAATTGAAGCTATGAAAAAATCGAAAAAAGATAAAAAAGCAAAGCAACTTGAGCCTACAAAATCGAAACCTTCACAGGCTCCTGTTCAAAAAAAGCCCAAACCTGAGATGGATTCCTTGTTTCAAACTCTCACTAAAAAAACTGAAGATTTAACCACTGATCAGAGCGTTCCTTTCATATCTTTTACCGGAGAAAGTAACACTAAGGACGAAGGGGTATCCAAATTAAGAATTATTCCTAATGTAGCAGATATTGAAGCCGATTCTAGTTCTTTCACAGCGTTTACATCTACTCAACCAATTCAAGAAGAAAAACCTAAACCTAAAT
>Ga0209991_10001530_pt1 | contig 10536 bp, 7 predicted proteins | sample ChitaG_FD_183167 | JGI IMG/M metagenome (GOLD analysis project Ga0209991, IMG submission 183167) | Deep subsurface microbial communities from South Pacific Ocean to uncover new lineages of life (NeLLi) - Chile_00310 metaG (SPAdes)... | ecosystem: Environmental > Aquatic > Marine > Oceanic >... | reverse complement strand
AAATAAACAAATTTTATATTGGCTACAAAATAGGATTTTTTAATGTTTGTACTATTCATGCTTTCAAGTCCAAACTAGAATTACATTTAATAAGAGTTGGAAAAGGAGATTTAAAAGATCCAAAAAATGAAATAGATCAAACACCTTGGCAAAAATATGGATGGGGAAAATTCTGTTCTTATACGATTAAAAACTTTAATGAAATAGAGTATGGTATATTTTTAATAAAACAAGTTTATGAAAAATTTTATAAGTAATTGGATTTTAAGCAAGGAAGCAGATATCATTTTTAATAAAAAGGGACCTGTTGCCCCTATTTTTGTACAAAAAATACCATTTTAAAATAAATGTATGGAGGTAATATGAAAGGAAGAATAAAAGCCGGCGAAGGGGCATTGATAGGAAATGCTGGTGAGTATTATGTAATGGCTGAATTATTGAAACGAGGTATAATTGCGGCTCTCACTCCTCGAAATGCTCCATCATTCGATATTTTAGCAACAAAAGGTAATCGTACTGTAAGAATTAGAGTTAAAACAAAATCTCAAGAGTATTCAATTTGGCAATATTCTGTTAAGAAGGATGGCTGCATCTTTCGCAATCTTTCTAAACATGGAGATTTTACCCTTTTGGTGGATTTGACGATGGAAACTAAAAACTTAAAATTCTATGTAGTGCCAACCTACCGAATTAATGAATGGCTGAAAAAAGATTTCAAGGAGTGGGTAAGTACCCCTGGTAAAAATAATCGACCTCATAATCCGGAAAATAAAAAAAGAAATTTGAGCCAGGAAAAATATGCCCAGGAATTAGGTAAATGTCTCAATAAATGGGAAAAATTATGGGAATGTAAGGACAAGTAGATTGAATATATTAGATAAAATAGTGCGAATAAATAAGCCTCTATTAATATTAGCTGGCCCTGGTATGGGTAAAACCTATGCTTTAGCATATAAAATAAAACATTTAGTAGTGGATGAAGAAGTTAATCCAGATAAAATAGCAGTTATTACATTTACTAACGAAGCAACTATTAATATGAGAAAAAGAATTAATTTAAAAAATGATCAAAATGTATATATTAAGGGTGAGTTACAACCATCAACGATAGATACTATGCATAAGTTTGGTTATAGAATTGTAAGAGAGAATTATTTAAGATTAGGGTTTGAGCAAACCCCAAAAATATTAACTTCAAGTAGCTTAAAAGAAATAATTATGAAGGATTGTTCGCAAATTATTGGGGCAAAGAGAGAGAATGCTCAAGAAACAATTATATGTAGACAGGAAGGTAAATGTATAAAGGTAGATGATTGTTTAAAATGTACAATATGTACAGAATATAAAAAACTATTGAAGAAGTTTGGTTATATTGATTATGACGATCAGATATTATTGGCTTATAAACTCCTAGAAGATTATCCGGAAATTTTAAAGAAAGAACAAAATAAAGTTGAATATTTATTAGTCGATGAATATCAGGACATCAATCATGCTCAGTGGAAATTAATTAAACTGTTAAGTGAAGGGAAAACTGAAAATCTTTTTGTTGTAGGGGATGGTGATCAAAGTATCTATGGCTTTAGAGGAGGGGATCCAAAATATATAAAGAGCTTTGAAAATGATTATGGTACAAATGCAGAAATTAAGCATTTAACAACAAATCATAGATGTCCTTCAAATATATACAAAGGATCTTTCTATATGGTTCGAAAATATAATGGTGGCGATATTCGTCTGATAGATAAGTTTCAGTTTAAAAACGAGCTAACTACTAAAATAAAAGTTTATAATTTTGAACTGCAAAATAAGGAAGCATATTTTATAGCAAATAGAATACATGAGATAGGAACTTCATATGATATTTTAATATTGGTTCCAGGATTACTCTATATTAAACCAATAACACGTGCCTTAACAAAGAGGCATATTGATTTCTGTTGTGATTATGATATAGAGAAAACCGAATTTTTTTTATTAAGTATATTATTGCAATGGTTGAAAGAACCTAGCGATAATTTTCGATTTCGAATGCTTATAGAAGAAATTATAAATAGAAGAATATCAGATACACCCGATAAGAGGGAAAATGCTAAAGAGCAAATAAGTAATTTTTGGGATGAAGTGGGCGGAAGAAAAACTTTATATACAAGAGTAAAGAAATTAAAAAACAATGACCTATTCTGTAAGTTAATCGATGGACTTTCTAAATTAAAAGAAGCTTACAAAAACAAAGAGGATATTTCTAATTTTATATCTATAGCAGTTAATGAATTAAAAATCTGGAAAGACATATCTAGTTTTGAAAATGAGTTAAATTCAATTGTCAATGAAATACAAAATTCAGTAAATATTCCAGCTAAAACTAATGTTAGAATTCTAACAATGAAGAAAGCGAAAGGGCTTGAGGCAGATTATGTCTTTATTATTGGGTTAGAAAATGGTATTTTGCCCCATAAAGATGAATCAGACATTAAAGAAGAAAGCCGATTATTGTATGTTGATATGACTAGGACAAAGAAAGAATTATATTTATTACATTCAGATAAAAGAGATAGAAAAATTACTAAATGGTTGCCGATGGAAAGATCTGAATTTATTGATGCAATCCCGAGTCGATATATTGAGGAAATAAATAAGATATGAATTTTATATTGAAACAAGGAACGTTGCCTTGACATACTTTTAAACGCAGAATTTAATTTTTGTTATTTACTCTTAATTTTTTATATCTCGAATATATTTTAGATATACTTAGATAGACTCAAAAACCAATGAAAAGATCCTGATTATATGAGTATTTAGAATTGTTTTATAAAGAACAAACATGAATAATAATCTAAAATTATTTATCATAATAGAAATTAAGAAAGATTTGACTTTAATTAAGATTTGCATAGCAAGGAGGATAATATGGCTATGAGTATTCCAAGCGAACTTTTAGACAATATACTTAAGGGGAATTGTGTTCTCTTTTTGGGGGCTGGAGCTTCTATTGAATCAGGTGCACCGTCATCTAAGGAGCTTGCGAAAACTCTTGCTGATCAATTCCTAGAAGGTTGCCATAGAGAAGATCCATTACCTAAAGTAGCAGCCTATATAGAGAACAAGCCTGGAATTGGTCGTTCCCCCCTTATTAAATACCTTGTAGAGCGTTTATCTACTCTTTCACCTTCTTCTGGACATATTATATTAGCCAAATTTAAGTGGAAAGCAATCTATACAACGAACTACGATATGCTTATTGAAAAAGGATATGAAAAAACTTTTGGTAAGGAATGCCGATATATACGTATTTTGCAAAGTAAAGAATTTTCTAATATAGAAAATAGTAGGAACTGTGTTCCCATTTACAAGCTCCATGGATGTATCTCCCACCCATATAGTGAAGAAAATCTCCTAATTATAACTGAAGATGACTATCATCGTAATTACACAAATAAAGTTGCTTTGTTAGATCAGCTTCGAGTACATATATATAGATGTCCTTTGGTTTTTATAGGATACTCTTTTGCAGATTATAGTCTCAGCGAGATATGGTTTGAGATATCTAAAGAACTTGGACCTTTCAAGATTTGGTCATATGCAATTTGGCCTGGTCATACAAAGTATGAAAAATCTCTATGGAGAAATAGAAATGTAGAACTGATTGATTGCACTTTTCAGAAATTTTTTGAAAATATTTTAACATATGATACAGAGAAAACCCATGAACTTTCATGGGCCTTGAATGAATCTTGGCTTGTTGAGATTGTGAAGAGCTTAATCGATACTATTGATGCAAGGGATTCATATACTAAAGGACATAGTATAAGAGTACAAAAGATAGCGTCTCTTATTAGCAATGAAATGGGTATTAATAAAGATGAAAGATATATAATCGAAATCGCTGCATTATTACATGATTTTGGTAAAATATCTCTTGAAGATAGTGTCTTAATGAAATCAAGAGCACTAACTCAAAAAGAATTGAATCAGATGAAGTCTCATTCAGTACTTGGCGCAAATAGATTGAGAAAAATTAAAGGTTTAGAAAAAGTTGCTACAGCTATTGATCATCACTATGAATGGTTTTATGGTAGCGGGTATCCTAAATGTCTTTCTGGAGAGGATATACCTATTGCATCGCGCATAATTGCAGTAGCAGATGCGTATGATAGTATGACATCACCACGCCCTTATAGAAAGAAGCTAAGTAAGGATAAAATAATAAAAGAACTAAAATGTCAATCTGGTAAACAGTTTGATCCTGAAGTAGTTAAAGCACTTTTTTTGATTATTAATAAAGGAAGAAAAAAATGAATGTTATATGTATATATTGTAGTTATTTCTATTTTAGTTGGATTACTTCTATTTAGCTTACCATATGAAGGATAAACAATTCTTGGTTTTCTTTTAGACTTTATACTAATTATAGTTTAGGGGGGAAGTTTTAGGAGAAATTTGTATTTTTAAAAAAAATGAAACAGGGGAGGTTGTAATAGCTCAATAATTCTGAAATTTTTTCTAACTTTTTATAAGGGGTTTGATAGTTCAGTCCCCGTGTCTTCCTAAATGATATATTCAAGTAGAAAGCTTCCTATATTAAATAAATAAATTAATACTATTAAATAAGAGTGTGATAAAAATGACAAATAGAATAAACGAAAATATATTAAGAAGGTTAGTTTTTATAAAATATTTATACAAACTTGGTTTAGAGCAATCTCTTAAATCTGAACCCATGTGTTGTATATCAATTTTAACTTTTCACGATTCAATAGAATTATTTCTTCATTTAACTTCAGAGTATTTAAATGTAGGGAAAAATCAAATCAATTTTATGCAGTATTGGGATCTAATATCAAAAAAACTTAAAGGAAAAGAGTTATATCAGAAAGAGTCAATAAGAAGACTAAATAAGACAAGAGTATCATTAAAACACCATGGAAATTTACCTTCGAAATTTGATGTGGATAATTTTAAGATTAGTGTAACTAATTTCTTTGTAGAGAATACTTCTCTTATTTTCAAATTGGAATTTAAAGAAATATCGTTATTAGATCTCATAACGTTATTTGACAAAACTAAGGAAAGTTTAATAGAGGCTACCAAGCTAATTAAAGAAAAAGATTTTAATAATGCACTTGAGAAAATTACTATAGCCTTTGAACAATTGAAGAATGATTTTTATAGAAAATATTTATTTAATTATAATAGAAGATCTTTTTTTATAGGGCAAAATGATTTTTATATAAATTCGTATCAAGCTAAATTGGATTTTGATACAATTAGAACTTTAAATAATGTAAATCAAAAAATATTTGATCACATTGTTAATATAAATAGATCTTTAGAGGATTTCGAGAATATTATATTAATAATATGTATGGGTGTTAATTATAATAAATATATAACATTTAATTCTATTACTCCTACAATCTTTCAAACTTCAAATGGGAATTACCGTTTCCAAATGAGTCCTAATCATGAAAATAATGTAAATATAAAGAATGTTCAATATTGTTTCGATTTTGTTTTAGAGAGCGCAATTACTTTACAAGGAATGTATGAAAATATTAATCAAAATAACAAATTTTAATATCAATCAATTATTAAATAAATAAATTTTAAGTTGTAGGTTTTTATTATATTTTAATGAGTGTTGTAAATTTTACAATGTTGGGCTTTGGAGATTTTGTTCCTAAGCCAGGGGTTTATCGAATATACGCTTCAGTTGAAGCACTTTTAGGTGCAATATTTGTGACATTATTTAAATTTGTTTTTACAAGGAAAATGATTAGATAGTAGATCGAAATTTTTACTTTTTGATTAGAAAGCTAGATGTGGTATAATTATAACAACAAATTAAATAAAGGAGGCGATGATCTTGATTGTTACAATTTTTTTATAATTCCGAGGACGACCGATTGATCCCTAGTTAATAACTAGTGGCGTAGGGAATGATTCGGAGTTAAACATAAATCATTCAGATTGGAAATTATTCTGATCCTCGTCCCTACTTCAATTAATAAAATCTTTAAAAATTGCAAGCCCTTTATTATTAGGGTTTTTTTATTTTTTAAGTAATTCCTAATAATATATAATTTTGAAATATATTTTTGTACTCTATTTTCCTTAATCTAAAAAATGATGTTATTTTAGAGAGTTACAAATTTCAAGACCTTTGGTCTTAACAAGAGAGGTATTATTTTTCGGAACACGATGATGATATCCTTAATTTTCCATATTTCATTCTGTATATATGAATTCTGATTTTATCCTACATAGCACGATTTCAGACACCCACACGGGGAGCCAGTAAAATAATCAGCCCTTTGGCTTTTGCTGAAGGGCTTTTTATTTTTAAAAAGAAGGATTTTAGAAAAATTTATGGTAATATATAATTGAAAAAGTTTTTAAATATTTAAAAATTATGATAGTTTAATTTACCAAATATATTGAGCTTTTTATATGATTCGGAGTAGGAAAATATAATAAATACCGATAATATATAACCAATTGCTCTAAGTCTTGAGGATAATGAAATAAATATCTAGCATAGGAAGAATATTTTTATCGACATAATGTTAATTAGGGGAGAGAAATTAAGATGATTAATAAAGAAAATGAGATAGAAAGATTATTTAATTATACTGATTTATTAGTAGCTAAAAAAAATAGAGAAGTTTTAAGAATTTTAGAAAAAGATAAAAATAATATTAGAAATGAAATGGAAAGGAGGGGATTAACAAACTCTGGGTTTCTTTTTGATAAACTTATTAATAGAGAATTGGAAGCTATTGAGGAAATTGTAAATTATCAAATCGATTGTGATTTAAATGAACTATCCGCGTCTCTTACTAAAGATATTTGTGATAAAATATATTTAAGAGCAGAAAGTTTAGCAAAAGTCAAATTAAATATTGTAAATGATACGCTAAAAAAATATGAACGCTTTTGTAATAAAGATGAAAATCAAGTAATTTCAATGAAAAATAAATGCGATGATAAAATAGCTTATATTTTAGATAGTGCAAGAACAGAAATAGAAATTCGTAAAAAGAAATTTGAAATAGAAACGACAAAACATCATAAAATTAGAATAATTGATGATATTATACAGAATAATCAAAAAAAGGACAAAATAGAAGAAAATAACAAAAAGTCAAAAATATTTCTCTCTTATAGTCATAAAGACAAGGAAATTGCTGATAGAGTTGATGATTTTTTTATTTCAAAAAATATTCAATTAACTAGAGATGTAAGAGATATCCCAGCATATTCAAGCCTAACAAAATTTATGGATACTATTCGTGACCATGATTATGTAATAATGCTAATTAGTGATGCGTATTTAAAATCTACAAATTGTATGTATGAGGTAATTCAATTTATTCAAGAAAGAAATTATAGTGATCGTACATTCCCCATAGTTATTGATAATGAAGCAACTATATTTGATCAGTCAAAACATAGCAAATATATACATTATTGGCAAACGAAATATAAAGAACTTGGAGATGAAATAAAAACTCTACAAAATACCGGCACTATTTCTTTACATAAGGAATTAGATAAAATAAATAAAATTCAATCAAATATTGGTGAGTTTCTCAATAAAATTGCGGATTTAAAATGTTTTCCATTAGATGAATTGGAAAGGAGCAATTATAAAGCTATTATCTCGGTTATAATTATTTATAAAAAACAAGGGGCCAATTTAATGGCAAATAAAAATAATGAAAAAATGTTATATAAAGTATACTTAATAACAGCGATAGTTTTGGCAATAGTATTGATTATTTATTATACAACGCCATGGATAAAGGGTCTCATTACAGATTATAAAGAGACAAAGGAAGATGTAATTACTAATGAAATAATAGAAGGTCCTGAAAAAATAGAAGAAGGTATTGACAGTTTAAAAATTAAGGATAAAGAGACTATCTATTTAGAGCCCCGCATATTAGTTTTTGTCCCAGAGATGTATGCTGGGAAGGAAATATCAGATAACTCGACTGAAATAGCTATTATTAATGGATTGCTTAAGGCTGGTTTTGTAGTAGTAAATAAACACGAGCGGGATGATATACGTCAGAATCCTCTAATTAAGAGAGTTTTAAAAGAAGATAAACAGGCAACTTTGGAGCTTGCTATGGACTATGAAGCGAATGTAGTAATTGTTGGTAAAGCTATTAGCGAGAAAATAGGCATGATATCAGATTTTCATTCTGTGCAAGCTTACTTAGAGATTCGGGCTTATAAGACAGACGAAGATAGAGTAATAGCGGCTCATAGTCTGCAAATTTCTGGTGTAGGTATTACGGAAGATAGTGCTTGTAAAGTAGCTTTTAATTTAGCAGGGGAGCAGATGGTTGATTATTTAGTAGAAAGATTGGCTGAATTTCGAAATCCTGAAGAGATTAGAACTATTGATTTATTTATCGATAATTTTAGAAATAAGTCTCAATTTGAAAAACTGAAAGAAGTAATAGGTAAAATGCTCTTGGTTATTGAGGTAAAGGTCAATCTCTTAGAGAATGAAAAAGCCGAATTAATAGTTAAAACCTTAGGAGATGTTCAAGAACTAAATGAAGATTTAGGTAATTTGACTTTTATAAATTTAGAAATTAAAAAGGTAAATGATAACTTAGTACAAATTACAGTAAAATAAAACATTATCATATAATTTATTATATATGGTATATTGGAATTTTAAAAAATAATTTATAAAAGGTTAATTATATATTGTTAAATTTACATAAATTATTAATATTAAAAAGAAGAAAGGAGATTTTAAAAAATGAAGAAAATTTTATTCATCTTAATTGTCTTAATCCTGATATTTAATTTAGGAAACATCTTTGCCCAGGAAAATGTACTTTCGCAAAAAGTTAGTGAACTTGCTGATAAATTAGCCTTTGCGGTAGAAGGTTATGTAGTGGGAGTGAATGGTGAAGTAGTATATATTAATCTTGGGCAGGCATCGGGCATTATTGAAGGTATTAAATTTGAAGTAGTAAGATTAGATAAAAAACGTCCTTTTAAGATGGGTGAAAAAATCATAGGTTATCCGGAGACAGAAGTTGGTCAGATAGAGATAACCAAGGTTAGAAAAGAAATGTCCTTGGCTAAAATAACTAAGAAGGTTATGGATATACAAGAAGGTGATAAAGTTTATCAAGAGATGAAAAAAGTTACTAGAATTGCTATAACTGAATTTACCTATGGAGATGAATTTAATGACTTCACGAGAAATGTCCAGGATATACTTTATACTAATCTAATTCAAAGGGGAATGACAGTTGTAGAGCGAGAGAAAATGATACAAGTATTAGAGGAACTTGGTAAAAGCTTTAGTGGGATGATTGATTCTTCTACTGCGGCTAAAATAGGAAAGATGCTGGGAGTGGAAGCTATAGTAGTCGGTACTGTAGCTGATATGGGTAATTCTGTTGATCTTAGAGCTCGTTTAGTAGATGTAGAAAAAGGCGCTGCTATAACTGCTGCTCAAATCGATGTGGTTAAAGACCCATCTATTATAAAATTGTTGAATAGTGGAAAAAAACAAGCGATTTATGGCAAAATTATTCCTAGTGATGAGGAAAAAGAGGGTGCAGAAAAAATACCTTTAAATATGTCTTTACAAGTATATGATAATAGGTGGAAGGCTACATTAATATCTTATCAATTGATGGAAGATAGGTCTATTCGATTTAACCTGTTGATTGAGAATTTACAAAAGATACCGGCTTATTGTATATTTTATTCAAATGATTCTAAAACATATCTTCTCGATAATTTAACAAATAAATATTTTAAACCTAATCATACTGTACCAGAAGAAGGAATGAATCTTATTCAAAAGATGCCTGTAAAAGTGACTGTAGATTTTCCTAAATTAAAATCTGAGGCTGAAGCTGTTGTTTTATATTTATATTGGAAGTTTTATAGAGCGGGTAGCTCTTATTTTAGCTCCCAACAACTTTATTTTGGCCCTATAGAAATTAAAGAAGATCAATTTTGATGAATTCCAAATGAATAAAGTCTTTTTCTTACGGTGATTTCAGCTCGTCAAGAATTTAAGATAGAGAAATGTCTATAAATATTATTGCTATAATAAAACAGGGTATAGTCCTTTGTCACGATTTGAATTCAATAAGATTTAGTTATATCAAATGATGAGACTTGACTACATGATTCTATATTTTGATATAAACGTGCTAGCCACAATAAATTCTTAGGAAAATAGCAAAGTTATAAAACCGTATAATATGGGTTGATAATATGGCTTGGTTACTAACTAGCGATTGGCATTTAAATCCGGGAGATATGATGCCTCCTTTGACTAAGAAAGACTTCCCTAATGTTACAAGCATAGGGTTAGTAGGTGACATTATCAATGTTTTACCTTTGGGAATTAACTCCTGGAAAACAACCGAAGGGAAAACTACTATTGAATCAATAGCTCGGCTGACAGAATTAGCTCCGGTTTATTATGTATTCGGTAATCACGAAGGCAGACTGAGTTGGTTAAAATTACTATTAAAAGAT
>Ga0209991_10001529_pt1 | contig 10538 bp, 10 predicted proteins | sample ChitaG_FD_183167 | JGI IMG/M metagenome (GOLD analysis project Ga0209991, IMG submission 183167) | Deep subsurface microbial communities from South Pacific Ocean to uncover new lineages of life (NeLLi) - Chile_00310 metaG (SPAdes)... | ecosystem: Environmental > Aquatic > Marine > Oceanic >... | reverse complement strand
AAAACTTCTATTGCAGAAATACATAGATGGCATAGTCCGTGCAGCGACTGAAGTTAGAAAGGCTAGGTATATTGTTAGAACTCCAAAAGAAAATATAAAACAGCATGAATATGCTTCTACGATATTTGACAAGCTTGTAAAAGAAGTTGGATATACGTTTGAAGAAGCTCAAGAAGAATTCCTCGCAAAATTTCCAGAGGCTGAAAAGATGATGAAAATCTCATATAGGAAACTTCGCACTCAGCTTCTTAAAATAACTACAATTCTGAAAGAGTATGATATTTCATTATTGCCTGAGATGGCAATCGAAATAAAAAAAGAAGAATTGAATGGAATACTTCAAGATTTAGAAAGAGTTCTTGGTGACTTTAAGCAAGATTTTCAAAATTTATCTTAGGAGTGACTAATCTTGATAAATTATGAAGCGATTATTTCTAAAGCCCTTGATGATTTGCACAAACCTTTTAATTTTGTAAATGATCCCAACGAAAATATCAATGAGATACTTAGTAATAAAGAAATACTTTGGTATCCACCATACTTAGTTATCTGTGAAGATGAGTTCTTTATGTTTTATCCTTTTTCCAATGAAGATTTTGTTGATGAATCTGAAGTAAGAGAAGAATTTGAAAATGCCCAATACCTTTTAAATTGTTTAAAGGAGAAAGGAAAGAGTGCAAAAGTTTTCTTAATAACCAATGTAAACGAAGATGCTGAAGCACTTGAGTCACACAACCTATCAAGCGATTTTGGTATATTACATAATGAATTGAGAAAACCATCATTGGCTTTCTCAATTACAAACGTTTTTAGGATAGAGTGCAAGCTTCTTCCCAACATATTAGAATATCTTTCTAGTTGTAAAAATCTTAAAGGGAAAATAGGTGACCTAATAAAAGAGTTTTCTAAAAGATATTTAAGTGAACAACCAGCAGGAAATAGTGAAGAAGAAATGATCAAAGAATTTATGGAAAAGATACTTACTTGTGATGAACGGTTTAAACTGGGTGCTGATCCTATTAATTTTATGGCCGAAATAGAAAAAATAATAGCAACCTTTGAACAAAATCATATTCGGGACCATTTTTTTCATGCATTCAACACAATGATGTTAGGATTTATGATAATAGATAAATTTTATGATAAATTTGATGCCCTAGCTAAGAAAGATGGTAGTGACATTGTTTTGGAATTTATTTGGATATTTACCTCACTATACCATGACATTGGTTACCCTGTGCTTTTTCAACGATCTCTTTTTTGTGAAACTTATGGACTATATGGCGAACAAAGTCTCCAAGTAAGTGACAAATGCCTACAGCAAGATAGGCAAAATTTATGGGACTACTCTAAAGATTATAGCTTTGCTATTACAGTGTTAGATAGTCTATTTAGTCATATAACCAATCATGTACCAGAAAAATGGGTTTTTGATGGATTCCCCCATCAAAATCAACAAACAGCATTTAAAGATATCATGAAAACTTCTTTTGTTGAAGAAGGAGCCCATGGGGCAGCAGGTGCATTAAAATTAGTATTGTTGACGAGTCAACTTGTCAGTAGCATAGAAAGAAACCCAGACAGAGAGTTCTTATATAGGCATATAATGCTCGCAAGCATGTCTATCTTATTTCATGATTCAAAAGTAAGAGATTGCTTTAGGAATAACTCTATACAAAACATTAAAGCCGAAGACTTTCCATTCCTCGTTCTTCTAACTTATGTAGATATTCTTCAAGACGATAGAAGGGATTTGACAGGTTCTTCGAGTAGACCTGACATTTTTAAAGATGTAGAGATCGTGAATAATATAGAAATAGTGGCTAAGCTTAACAAAGAGGTTCTTGAGGAATCGGTAAAACAGAAATTACGTGAAGAGCTCGAAGAAGCACTGTCCTTTTTTGTCATGAAAGAACTTGTATTTGCTATTCCAGAAGAACTCTTCATTACAAAACCTCGAAAATATGAGAGATAAAATGAAAGTTAAAGATCTAAGCCCATTAAGATACCCTGGATCAAAAAGAAAGCTAGTCTCGTATCTTTATGAGATAATAAAATTCAATAAACTAAATCCTAATGTTCTTATTGAACCTTTTGTAGGTGGCGGTAATATTGCATTACATTTTCTCTTAAATGGAATTGTAGATAAAATTATCATTGCGGATAAAGATAAACTCATTTATAGTTTTTGGGAGGTATTGTTTTCCAATCCTGATTATCTAATTGATTTTATTAAAAGGGTTAAAGTAAATCTAAATACTTTCTATAAGTATAAAGAGATCGCCAGATCTTTCGAGAATTGTGAGAAGGAAAAGCTGGCGGAAGCTTGTATTTATTTGAACAGAACTAGTTTTTCAGGAATAATGACTGATATGGTTGGTCCTTTAGGAGGGAAAAGTCAAAAGTCGCAATACAAAATCGATTGCAGATTTAATAAAAAAAGACTCATAGATAAAATAAAAGATATTTCTGCTTTTAGCCGAAGTGTAATTGTTTTGCCATTTGACTGGAAAGATACAATAAAATATGCACAAGATTGGGTAAAAAACAAAAAGAGATTAAATAGATTGTTTTTTTATTTCGACCCCCCATTCTTTAATAAAGCTGAAGGTTTATACAGATGTTATTTCAACAAGGAAGAACACAAACAACTTCATAAAAAAATAGTCTGTTTAAGCTATGATTGGGTATTGAGTTATGATAATGCCCCAGAAATAAGAAGATTGTATTCTAATGACAAATACATTATGGTGCATATAGAAGTAGAAGTACCATATTCTATAAATTCTCATGCCAAAAGAATAGAAAAAGAATTAATCATTACTCCTTTAGCTTTACCAAGATTCAGTTAATCTAGTTTCGGGATATAAAATACAACAAAAATTTCCACTGATAGCATATTTGCGACGCTATCGCTAAATCACTTCGGGACTTCGTAAACATGCGAGACGTTATAGGAAATGATGCCCTTATAGGAGAGTAATAAAATGAAAAATTTTAAAAGTAAGTTAAACCCTTTGCCTATTGCAATATCAGTGTTAGCCGAATTAGATAGTGATGACTTTTTACATATCATTCATCGGAGTGGGGTCTCTATAGATTTAACTTTAAACAAGGCTGAGAGTTTTTCACATAAGACTAGACTTAGAGTATATATTCCCCGTTTGAATAATGCAATTAGAGAATTATCTGATTTAGAAGCGCTACATGTAATATATCTAATATTTATGAATATTTCAGATAAATTTCCAGAGAAACACCTTGAAATAGAAGAACGTCTAAAACAAATTGGATGGGAATTAATTAAAGGACAATTAAATCCTAGGAGAAAAGAAATTATTGAGCTTTATTTTAAAAAGGGCTTAGTACATGATGCTTATGTTTCAATCAGAAAAATAATAGAGAAAACTACTTCTGAAATTGCAATTATCGATCCATATATAGGTAGATCTCTTTTCGAGTTTTTGAAAAATGTCAACAATACCAAAACAATTCATATCAAGGTATTAACAAAAGATAAAATTTCAGATTTTGATCGTGAATTAAGTTTGTTTAACTATCAATTTCCTAATTTAAACGTTGAAAAACATGTAACAGAAGATTTCCATGATAGATTCATTATTGTTGATAATATTAGAGTTTATCATATTGGAGCCTCTATAAAAGATGCAGGAAAGAAAGTTTTTATGATAAATGAGATCGAAGATACCAAAAATAAAGATAGTATTCTTAAATCTTTCAATGATGCATGGAATAAATAACAAGAGGCGCCACTTCGTCTAACAGGGCTTATGCGGTTCCGCGATTTCGGCTCTTCACATAAATGGCTCGGCTTAAGGCCAGCAACTTTGCATATGCTCGGAATGTTAGATGAAATTGCATTTTTATGATACACAGGTGGCATTATGTTAGCTTTGTTTCTTGGAGCTGGCTTTTCAAAATGGGCTGCGGATTTGCCAGTGGCCAACCAGTTGTTCGATTTTGACATTGAACCATGGGGTCCGCGTGAATATAAAAAACTTGAGATTGTAAAGTCTCTTAAACATAATTGGGATATATCACACCTGCATGGGCTTACCGAACAATTCATAGCAGATGCATTGAATTTTCAGGAGAAGAACAAACAGGCGGTTCTTTGGTATATTGTTCGTAGGCTTTCGGAATTATTCATTTGGAAAGAATATCATGCACAGAAATGGCGCAGACATGTTTTGATGATTGATGAAAACCGCAGATTCAATGTTCCAGGGATTGTTAAAGCACAAAACTTTTTCCAAAGATTTTACGCCCCATTATTAGGTGGCATCATCACTACAAATTATGACATGATTGTGGAATATGCGCTTGGGACAAAGGGATTTAACTACGGTATTCCTAATGAAATGTTGACAGGTCGAGGACCATATCCTCTTTCCCAGTGGAGAAATCCAGTTACACTCAAAGGCAGGATTCCGTTAGCAAAGATTCATGGTAGTATTTCATGGGATGAGCAAATTCATTATACAAATGGCCGACGTGGTTTGACAGGTCATGCTTTGATTGTGGCACCAACACCCGAGAAACAATCACCAGACTCTTTGAAATCTGTTTGGAATTTGGCTAAAGAAATTCTCAGAAAAGCCACACAAATAATTGTTTTTGGGTTTGCATTTAACCCTTACGATGAAGCAGTTTTGAATCTTCTACAATCCGAGGGTAAGAATTTGGAGTCTGTTCTTTTAGTCAATATTGAATCAAAAACTGAAGCAGCACGTAGTCTATGGCCAAACACTAAAATTATATCTGCAATGCCACCACCAGATGGAAATAAAGAAATACAAAATTGGCAATAGATATTAAATAAATAGAGACAGGTGTCTATTTAAATTAGTAATAAATGATTATGAGGTTATGAAATGGATCTTCCAGAAATAATGAATAAGAGATTCGAATCTACCCCAATACCATCTTTAACCAGGGACACTGGCAAAGATGTCGAATCGATAATTCAGTGGTTATTAGATTTTTCATTATTCAAGGATTTCGTCTATAGAAATCCAAAAAGAGAAAAAGGAAAAGAGTTTAGTGATGCTGTAGTAATTTATGATGATATAGTAATAATTATTCAAATTAAAGTTCAAGAATCGTCAAAAAATCCCATAAAGTGGGCAGAAAAGCATCTACAAGCAGCTATTAAACAGTTAAATGGAAGCTACAGAATGCTAAGAGAAGGAATTGTAACAGAGTTCGAAAATGAGGTGTTGGGTACGAAAATTAAAATAGATTTAACAAAACATAAATGCATCTATGGAGTAATTATATTAGCACAATGTTCACAACCATATAATCCATTAAATTTTATTTCTCAGAGTGATTGGCCAAATATTCCGTTTAACATTTTTTCTTTAAATGATTTTGAAATAACTTGCAGAAGAATGACTACAGCGGGTGATTTAATTTGTTATATTGAACTAAGATGGGATGTAAAAGAGAAGATAGAAATACTAATAAATGACGAAGAAAATAATATGCGTAAGATAGTGCCCCTTCTCCCTCAACTGCTCAACACTGATTCATTAAGAAAATTGGAATTAAGTAAACGAGAAAATACCATTAAAATATTTTCTAAAAAGTTAAAAGGTGAAATAATCTCAGATCCTGATTTCAAATACAGCTTATTAGTTGATGATATAATATCAAGAGCGCATGACATTGACATAAGTGTTTTTGGTGACTCTGAAGATATAAAAATTTTAGCCCATAAGATAGCTACATGTTTGGGATATTTAACGCGTGAACGTAGAATTGTAATTGGTAAAAAAATATTGGAATTTGCAGATAAAGCCAGAGATGGTAGGGTCTACAAATTTGTGCATTTACAAAAACCTATTAAACAGATCTATATCTATATTTTTGGCTGTATAAACCGTGAGGATCGAGGTCAATATTTAGAAGCACAAAGTGCAGCCGCCCAAGTAAAATATGGATATAACAAAGTATTAGGAATTCTTACGGAACCAATTGGCAGTGGTCGCTCATACGATTTCGTGTTTTTAGAGGAGAGACGTTTTCCGTCTAGTGTTCAAGTACCTGATGAAATATTGGAACAACTTCCAGATTTGGAATAAACAGGGGCATATCTCATTTTCTTTAATATGCCTTTTAGAAAAGTAAAAAAATTTGCTATTTATTCTAAACACCCAGTTATTTTATATAATATAAACGAGGTGAAAAAGATGATTTTACAAAAAGCAATTAAAGATACAAAAAAAGAATTTGAAAATATCGAGAGAAAGAATGAAGAATATGAAGTTATTGAAAAGTATGGTTCTGTGTTTAATCCAAACAAACTAGATTCTTTAACCAAAGAAGATTTCAAGTCATTTTTATTAATAAAAAATAACAAACATTGGGAGGGAATACACAGGCAAGGAAACATGATAACTCAGGATATGGGCAAACTGAAAAAGGCGCTTAAGATTCTTTTAAATGAAGAACTACCTATCGAGGAAAGATTGAATATTCTAATTCCTAAGAATAAAGCTAATTATATAAAAGGGCTTCACCGGTCTGTGGTTACACCAATTATGTTGGTTGTATATCCTAAGATATACGGAGTTTATAATAAGAGGAGTCACGATGGTTTAACTAAAGTTGGACTAATGCCAAAATATACAAAAGGAGAAACTTTTTCTAGAAAGTACATTAAAATTAATCAAGTTCTCAATAGCCTTGCTTCAGAAAATAATATGAGTTTATTTGAATTGGATAGTGTTTGGTGGAGAATTACCGAAGGATATAAACCAATAATAGATAAAGAAAAAGAAGAAATTGAGGAAATCGAAACAAATTTTGCTTTAGAGATGTATCTGAGAAGGTTTTTAGTTGATAATTGGGAAAAAACACAGCTTGGCAAAAATTACGAAATAATAAGTGAAGATGGCGAGATTATTGGAGAAGAATATCAAACAAAAGAAGTAGGGAATATTGATATTTTAGCAAAAGATAAAAAGAAGAAAGAGTGGGTTGTTATTGAGTTAAAAAAGGGGCAGAGCAATGATGCGGTTGTTGGACAAACATTGCGATATATGGGCTGGGTTGAGAAAAATTTAGTTAAAAAAGGTGAAAGCGTTAAAGGTATTATTATTGTAAAAGAAGTAGATAATAAATTAAAATCTGCTTTAAGTTTCTTAAAAAATAAAGTTGATGTAAATTGTTTGTTGTATAATGTGCAATTTTCATTAAATGAAATGACCCAATTTCAATAAAGAGTGAGTAATAAATGTTCATGCTCCATACTATTTGGAGGTGTTTTTGTGTACTTAGCTGAATTGCGTGGTAAACTTTCTTCCAGAATTGAAAGAATGGAAGACATTCTTACCTCTAATGTTTTTTCTTTTTTTAAATATTCATCCAGAGATATTTTTCTAAAAAAGTATTTGAATGATTTAGGGTTTAATATTTCTGACCAGGAAGCAGAGGAAGCAGAATTTAGATTTTGGCCTGTATTTGAAGATGGTACTGAGCCCGATTTGGTAATAATGGCAGGCAATTATTATTTACTGATAGAAGCCAAGTATTTTTCAGAATTTTCTGAGGGAAAAGAGAAGAGCGACTCTCAACTTTTACGTGAGATAAAGAATGGAAAACTAGAAGCAAAAAATTATGACAAAGAATTTAATTTAATTGCTATTACCGCCGATTATTATTATAAAAAAGATAAATTTGAAGTAATTCCCCAAAAATTTCGTCCTCATTTTAAATGGACCAATTGGCAGTCGGTCTCTTCATTTCTTGATAATATTTTAAGTAATAATCCAAATATTAAAGAGTCAGAACGAGATTTTTCTCTGGATTTATACAATCTCCTTGATAAAAAGCAGCTTAGAAGTTTTCAAAGTATTACTTATAATGGTCCCTTACTAAAAGACTATAGTTCTATCTTTTTCAATGCCAAGACCGCTAAACTCCGAGGTGATTTCATTGGGTTTGTAGATAGTCTTTCCTTGGCCAAAGGATTGAAACCGGTTGGGAAAACTGTCTTTTTTAGTAGTACTAAAAGGATATTTAAATCTCTATTGAAATTAGAAAAGTTAAAGAAAATTAAAAGTCCTATATTTTTTAAGGAGGATGAAAGTAATGAATAATAAAAATGAAATTATTGAGCAAAGTAACTTAGCTTTTAATTTTGTAGAAAAGATATATCTTGAGTCGTCATATTTGATTAAAGAAATTGCCGGGATATTAAATGAAGAGGAAGAAAAGTTTGTAATTGGAAAACCCGGTGGTTACGGTATTAGTACTACGAGTTCGAGGGGACTAGAGGTAAACTATGTTAGATTATGGTTATTAAAAAAATTTTCGGTATTCTTTGTCATGGAAGAAAAGACAGCATTAAAAGGCGGAACAACCTTTACCAAAATGGATAAAGATTTAAAAGTTTTATATTTAAGAATTGTTTTTTACGATAAGACTATTAAAGAACCGACAGTTTATTCGGGAGTATTATATAATATTGAAAAGAAATCCAAAACTAAATGGTTTAGTAAATTTGAACAAGCGATGAGTAATCTTGAATATAATGATTATAAAGTTTTTAAAGATATTAAGAAAATTGATTATGAGAATATTTATATAAAAGTTCAAGGTGAGTTGATAAAGAATAGTTTGTATGAGATTACTGATAGCGAATCTATTGTTAAAAAGATTATAAATCCTTCTTTAAAATTATTTAGAAAGCATTAATTAATATGAAATTTATTTTATTTTCAGAGATTATATTTGAAATTCCTGCTCCTATCGCTTTAATCGAATGCTATTGCTATCAAAATGATTTTTATTCTAAATATGACCTTCTGGAAGATAGGAAAATTGAGGATGTAAATAAAATTGGCGCACGTATCAAGAAAGAAGTACTTTTAGAATGTAAAGTAATAACTGAAGGGACAAAGAGTTTAAGTATATTTAAATATAATCTCGAGCAGTTTTTAGACCTGGAAGAGAAAAAAAGAAATGAACAGATTAAAGAACTAAATGAATTTGTTATTCGGAAGTTGTTAAAGATTAATGGTATTGGTTTGTCTACTACTACAAAGATTCTGCATACGCTTTACCCAAAAATTATCCCCATGATTGATAGCCTGCTTCAAAAGAAATATCGTCAAGTAATTAATGATGTATGGGCGCAGAAGCAAGCCGATGAAATATTTATTGATTTTTATAATAATCTGAAAATAGAAAGTAATCGGAAAAATCTAAATTATATCTTTAATAAATTATTGGAAAATAATATTCAACATTTAAGTAAGATAAGAATATTTGATATTCTTTGGTGGTCATATCTGAAAGCTGAGAAATTAAGGAAAGAAAAAGGTATTAATTGGAATACAATAAGATATTAGTTAGATGCCTAATTTGCAATTTTATAAAATTAATATAAAAAAGGAAGGTGTATTATGGGTAGATTTATTCAAGATTCCAATTCACATGGTAGTCTTAAAGACTTGCAGGATGCTATCAATAAGAAAAAGAAATATCTGGACGCTGAAATCTCAAAAGTAATTGGAAAGCAAATGAAGATTGATTGGAAATCTCCATTGAAGTCAGATGGATATGCAGAGTACCGCGATGAGGATTTTTTAGAAAAGTTAGGGATATTAAATAAAATAAAGTATCCTTTAAGTAAATTTTGGCCTGAAAAGGGTCCTCAATGGGATGCATTAGGTGTTAGCGGGGATGAAATTATACTGGTTGAAGCGAAGGCAAATATTCCTGAAATGGTAAGTTCCGGAACTGGTGCAAAAAATACTCAATCAATTAAAAAAATAAGGAATTCCCTTGATGAGGTAAAAAAATATTTGAGTGTTAGTGATAGCATTGATTGGACTGGAACGTTTTATCAATATGTGAATCGAATAGCTCATCTATATTATTTAAGAGAGAAAAATCAGATTAAAGCCCATCTTTTATTCATCTATTTTATTAATGATATAACAGTTCATGGACCAAAAACTAAAGATGAATGGCTTGGAGCTATTCAAACAATGGAGTGTTATTTAGGATTGTCGAAAAAACATAAACTAAGAAAATATATTCATGATATTTTTATAGATATCAATGATTTGTAATATGTAATATAAGAATGAGATTGGGACAGTTTTATTAGGTCAATAATTCAGTTACTTTTTCTAAGTTTTTTGAAGGGGCTACATTTGTTTATTCGTTGTGGGAAGGGTATCTACAGGATTATTCCATGCAGAAGATGATGAAATTTGTAAAGAAGAAGAATATGAAATTTTGCCAGGCCCATACCAGCGGCCATGCCGAGATTGATACCTTGAAAAAGGTGGTAAAAAAATTAAAGCCGGGGAAAATAATCCCGATTCATACTTTTCATCCTGATAAGTATGGTGGTTTGTTTAGCCGGAAGATAATGCAGGTTTCAGATGGGGAGGTTTTTGAGGTGTAAGGTGAATAAAATAGAGATACATTCCATTTTCTTAAGAACTGCTACCTGACAAGCTATATACAGAAATAATCTCTTTCTTTTTATATGCCTA
>Ga0209991_10001528_pt1 | contig 10538 bp, 9 predicted proteins | sample ChitaG_FD_183167 | JGI IMG/M metagenome (GOLD analysis project Ga0209991, IMG submission 183167) | Deep subsurface microbial communities from South Pacific Ocean to uncover new lineages of life (NeLLi) - Chile_00310 metaG (SPAdes)... | ecosystem: Environmental > Aquatic > Marine > Oceanic >... | reverse complement strand
AAAGCATCGCTTCGCTATCTGGATGCCGGTGTGCCTGTCTGCGATCATCTCGCTGATCAGTTGCTCCTTCCCTTTGCCCTGGCAGGCGGCGGATCCTATAATACACTGAAACCGACTTTGCACACCAAGACAAATTCCGAAGTATTAAAGCTTTTCATGGATATTGGAATCAGCATGGACCGGATCAGCAAGGATATCTGGCAAATTACCCTTTCGCAAGCTCATCAGTAACATGAATTTAACTGTAGATGGGACTTTTTACGACGCCATCAAATTTAGACCACCTTTTGAGTAGATTGTGCCAGTATTTCGATATTCAACGGAATACCTTTTTCAGCATCCAATATAAGAGAAATGTTTTCTTTTTTACATTTGCTTTCGCATATTCCGCAACCAAAACATCTCTCAGGAATAATCTTAGCCTTCTTCTTTTTTTTGTCGTTATCCGAAATTGAGATAATTTCTATTGCATCGAATTGGCAATATTTTGCACATTCACCGCAACCCATACAATCCTCTCCGTTAACAGCGCGATATCCTGACGGAAAAACTGTTTTCATGTTGTACTCAGACATGAATTTCATTCCCAAACAGCAGCACTTACAACAGTTACAAATTGCGTAAAAACGATTTAGCATAACTGTCTTAAACCACGCGGTATGGACATGACCTCTCTGATCCTCTTCTTTGAGAATCTTTAACGCCTCTTCCGGAGTTATTCTGCGAGAACGAAACGGTTGAACCATACGGGCTAGATCAGCAAAAGGCTCACCAACGACCAAACATACATCTGTCGGTTTACATGGATCACTTTTTTGAGCCCTGCAAGGGCATTCATAAACCACGATATTTTGAGGATTTTTGAGTATAATGTCTTTTGCATATCTATATGGAAGTACTTGATCCAGGTTCCTGAGTTCAATATTCTTATTAATGGTAATGAATTTTGCTGCATCATCCAATCGAACCACTTTGCCATGATAAGTTTCGCTTATGTGGTTGCGAAACGATTTGGGATTTAGCTTTACAAGATTTTTCAACACCCTTAAATACGTTACTGTAGCCGCATATAAGATACTATGAATTATGGTTATAGGATTGTATTTAGCTTCTTTCAAAGCATAAAGGAGAGACTTAATCAAAGACATATCAACCCCCTCTTTGATCATAAAGCGGGATAAACCGTTACCCCCGAAAGCTGCTTGTTGGCTTGTAGCTACGAATTAAGTTCAAAAACCGTTCTTAAAGCCTGGTCTATTTCATGCATTTTTGTAAATAACAGCTTTCCACGAATTTTTACCAGTCTCTGACTATGATCGATAGGACATGTTTGCAAGCAGTCGTCTATTGCAAATTTGCCTGTTTTTCCTTATACCCACATTCCTTTTTTATGCAGGCGCAAAAAGCACCTTCTCTTTTAGTTGTTTTTTCGACAAGAAATTTAGCCTTGCATTCGGGACATTCTTTTGCGACCGGCTTATCCCAGATGGCAAATTTGCATTCAGGATAGCGGCTGCATCCATAGAAGATTTTCCCGCGCCTTGACCTTCTTTTGACAAGGTCGCCGGAGCAGCCTTTTTCAGGGCATTTTATACCTGTAGCCTGCACGGCATGATTTGAATTTATTGATTTGGTGTTTTTGCATTCCGGGTATCCACTACAGGCAAGAAACGGCCCGTATTGTCCCTGTTTAATGATCATAGGCTTGCCGCATTTTTCACAAATTTTGTCTGTAGCCTCATGTTTGGGCAGTTCAATCGGCTGGATTTTTCCTGTTTCATCCCTTGTGTAGTTTGTTGAATATTTGCATTCAGGGTATCCGCTGCAGGCAAGATATTGTCCATTTTTACCCACCTTGACATGCAACTGCCTGTTACATTTAGGACAGGTTAAATCTGTTGGGAAACCAATGCCCCGCATGCTGAGCATCGATTCTGACGCTGCATCCAGATCTTTTTTAAAAGGGTCGTAAAAACGTGTAAGTATCTCTAAATAATCGGCCTCTGCGTCTTCAATACTGTCCAGACTATTTTCCATTTTAGCGGTAAAATCGACGTCAAATATATCAGGAAAGCTTTCTATTAGAAGGTCGTTTACAATGAAGCCTAATTCGTTTGGTCTGAAATAACCTTTGACAAAATCCACATATCCTTTTTGTCTGATTATCGATAATATGGCGGCATAGGTGCTGGGACGCCCTATCCCGTTTTCTTCAAGCTCTTTGACAAGTGATGCTTCTGAGAATCTTGGGGGCGGCGATGTAAAATGCTGCTTTGGCTCCAATTTGTTGAGTTTTAATATCATGCCTTCAGAAAGTTCGGGAAGATCATCTGCTTTTCTTTTCCTTTCATCTGCATCGTCAACAGACATGTAAAGGGCCATAAAGCCTGGAAATTTAATGGTTGATCCGCTTGCAGTAAATAAACAGGAACCGGCCTTGATAGATATCAAGCTGGTGTCTATAAGAGCCTGCGCCATTTGCGATGCAACAAACCGTTTCCATATAAGGGTGTATAGAGCTAACTGGTCTTTGGAAAGATAACCGGCAATTTTTTCAGGTGTATTAAATACCGATGTGGGCCGTATGGCCTCATGCGCGTCTTGAGCCTTTTTGCGGTTTTTGAAAAACCTTGGCTTTTCAAGAGCATATTGTCTGCCAAAACGCTCTTGGATCAGCGAAAGGGCTTCCTTTGCAGCCTCTTGTGATATCCTGGTTGAATCTGTACGCATGTATGTGATAAGCCCTTCCGGCTTGCCGGGCCCCAGGTCTATACCTTCATAGAGCTGCTGCGCTACAATCATAGTTTTTTTGGCGGAAAATTTCAGTTTTCTAATGGCTTCCTGCTGCAGTTTGCTTGTGATAAAAGGGGGAAGAGGATTTCTTTTTGTGGTTTTTTTCTGAACTTTTTCTACTATAAACCTGGCTTCAGACAGATCATTAAGGATGGCGGTTGAAGCCTTTTCATCAGGAATCCTGATCCTCTTTCCGTCTTTTTTCGTAAGCTTTGCGGTAAAGGAAGGTGGCGCGTTATCCTCAAGATAGGCTGTTATCAACCAGTATTCTTCTGGATTAAAGGCATAAATGGCTCGCTCCCTTTCGCAGATTATCCTCACCGTGACAGATTGCACCCTTCCCGCGCTCAGCCCGCCTTTGACCTTGCGCCACAGCAATGGCGAAACTTGATATCCAACCAGCCTGTCTAATATTCTGCGTGCCTGTTGAGCCTCATATTTTTTCTTGTTGAGATTTTCAGGAGCGGCAATCGCCTTATTGATGGCGTTTTGTGTAAGTTCGTGAAACAACACTCTGTGAAATTTTCTATCCTTTTTCTTCAGAACTTCGGCTGCGTGCCATGCAATTGCCTCGCCCTCTCTGTCAGGATCTGGAGCAAGGTAGATATCTTTGGCATCGCCCGCAGCCCTTTTTAATGATGATATAACCTTTTGCTTTCCAGGGATGTTCCTGTATTTCGGCTTGAAATCTTTTTCGATATCTATCCCCATTTCCTTTGCTGGAAGATCCTTGATATGGCCAATTGTTGCAACCACATTATAGGTATTGCCAAGATACTTTTTTATCGTTTTTACTTTTGTTGGTGATTCAACTATAATAAGTGGTTTGGTCACTATCATTCCTTTCTGTAACAGTTCACGGTTCACAGTTCACGGTTCACAGTTTTTTTAATGCGTTTTGTAATGATTGAAGCATGTTTGATATTGATCTTAATTCTTAAATTTTTTCCAGAAAATACCTTTATACCTTTGTCGATTATTTTTTTTACAATCATCAATTCTTTGAGCCTCTTGCTTTTTTGTTTTGAACAACCGTTAACTGTAAACCGTGAACCGTGAACGGTTACTCCTTTCTTAACGCATGTTTTTTGTTTTTATGGAAAAGAGTTTGCCGGGTGTTTGCAGCACAACTCCTTTTAATTCCAGCTTAAGCAATATGCTCGAAAGTTTCCCTGGTTCCATAGAGATTTTTCTCACAACCTCGTCTATATGAACAGGATATGGCCCAAGCGCTTTATATACCGTTAATTCCTCTGATGAGAACGGCGGAAGTTTATCCGTTGTTTTGTTTTGATTAGTATTTTCGGTTGCGGCATGCCCTTGTATCAGAGGCGCAAGTTCTTCTATAATATCCTGCGTTTGTTCAACCAGTTTGGCTCCTTGTTTGATAAGTGTATGTGTGCCGGTGCTTTTAAAGGAATGGATGCTTCCCGGAACAGCAAACACTTCTCTGTTTTGCTCTGCTGCCAGGCGCGCTGTAATGAGCGACCCGCTTTTTTTAGTCGCTTCCACTATAACGGTTCCAAGTGAAACGCCGCTGATTATCCTGTTTCGTACAGGAAAATTATGAGCTTCAGGTTCTGTCATGAGAGAAAACTCTGAAATAACGGCGCCGCTGACTGCAATTTTATGAAAAAGCTTTATATTCTCCGAGGGATAAACCCGTTCAAGACCGCTTCCCAGCACGGCGATTGTTTTTCCTTTACCCATCAAGGCGCCTTCATGGGCAGCAGTATCTATACCTATTGCCATGCCGCTGACTACTGTAATTCCATTTGAAGCCAGATTTTCGCAAAGCTGTTTGGTCGTTGATATTCCATAGGTTGTCGCATTCCTGGAACCAACAACAGCAATATTTTTTATAGATCTGTCAAGATTTCCGTAGACATACAAAAACGGGGGTGGATCCGGTATTTGCAGTAAAAGTTGGGGGTAATCGTTATCTGTCATTGTGACAATCTGGTACCCTTTTTGTTTAACAAGATCAAGCTCCTTTTTAACCTGCTTGGGTATCCTGTGCTGCTTTATCGCCGACACAAGACGTTCGGACATGCCGTCGAGATCGAGAAGTTTTGCGCGTGATGCTTCAAAAACAAGTTCCGGAGACTTAAAATGGTCGATAAGACGCTTGAAATGGTAGCGCCCAATTCCCGGGACGGTTTTAAGAGCAAACCATGGCAGGATATTTTCCACTTATTTTTTCTTCCCATGTTTTTGCCAGGCAAGGAGTATGGGACTTGCCACAAATATTGAGGAGTATGTTCCTATAAGCACTCCGACTATCATTGCGAATGCAAAGTCGTGAATAATCCCGCCTCCAAGAGTAAAAAGGGTGACAAGCACAAAAAGAGTTGTCAAAGAGGTTAGAATTGTACGACTGAGCGTTTCATTTATACTTCTGTTGATGATTACTTCCATAGTATTTTTGTGGTATTTTCTGAGGTTTTCACGGATGCGGTCAAAAACAACAATTGTATCATTCAAGGAATATCCGATTATGGTGAGAAGGGCGGCGATAATCGGAAGTGAGAACTCCTTATCGCAAATAGAAAAAATACCTACAGTAATAGTAATATCATGGATAAGGGCAACAATAGCCCCCATAGCGTATTTAAGCTTAAGAAACCAGAAGAGGATAAGCGTAACGACCACGGCAGCGCCAATAAGGAAAGCTACGCCGACATTGAATAAGGAAAGAAAATATACGGCAACCATCAGCGATCCAGCCATGACGCCGCTTAAGATCCACTTTAATTCAAAGCGCCCGGATATATATATGGTGATAAAGAGCAGGGCATAGAACATGGCAAACAGAGCTTTTTCACGTAAATCTTTGCCTACCTGTGGGCCTACCATCTCGACCCGACGAATCTGCACATGATTTCCTGTAGCGTATTCAAGGGCTTTTTTTACCCTGGAAGTAAAATCTTGAGAGTTCGAGATAGACATGTCGGTCCTTATAAGATACTCATTATCTTTTTTATCGCCAAACTCTTGAACCGATGATTTGCCTAATTCAAGTTCATTTAGCCCCGACCTTACATCACTTAAGTTAACAGGCGTGTTAAACTTAACCTGTATTAATGCCCCGCCGGCAAAATCGATCCCGTATTTCGGCCCCTTATGTATTATCAACGAGAAAAAACTGATGCTAATCATTACAATGGATATATAGAATGCGATTTTTCTTTTGTTGATGAAATCAATATTTATATCAGGTTTTATAAACTGCATTAATATTCCTCTTAGAGACCTCGTCAAGTGGTCAAGTAGTCAACTATTTGACAATCTCTGTCTTATCTAAAGTGATCGGTTTCAGGTTCAGGGTTCAAGGTTCAAAGGTTATAGCATACTGATATCCTTAAATTTATAACAGAACACTCAGATTAGTCTCTTTCACCCATTGGGTGAAACATAACATGCGCCACTATTAGGGCCTTCGGCCACCTTTAGCCAATGGCTAATAGCTCTAATAGTCAAAGGTAAAGCAAAGCTTTCTAGGCCTTCAACCGTGAACCGTGAACGTTGAACCGCTCAACCTATGTCTTATATACTTAAAGTTTTTACTTTCCGGTTAATTAAGAAATAGTCGAATACAAGCCGTGTCATGACAAGAGATGTAAACAGACTGGCAATTACACCCAGGCTCAGAGTAACGGCAAATCCTTTAACAGGCCCTGTTCCGAACTGGAACAAAACAAGGGCCGCGATAAGTGTTGTGACATTTGCATCTAAAATTGTAAGTGTGGCTTTCTTATACCCTGCATCCACTGCAGCGCGCGGTGTTTTGCCGATGCCTAACTCTTCTCTGATACGTTCAAAAATAAGAACATTTGCATCCACGGCGATTCCTATGGTTAGTATAATGCCTGCAATGCCCGGAAGTGTTAAAGTAGCCTGGAAAGCCGCTAGTCCTCCGGCAATCAGGATAATATTAAGGATAAGAGCAAAATCGGCTATGAAGCCTGAACCCTTATAATATATAATCATAAACAGGATTACGAGAATACCTCCGACACACACTGAAACAAGGCCTTTGTTGATTGAATCGGCTCCAAGAGAGGGGCCGACTGTCCTTTCCTCAAGTATTTTTACAGGAGCGGGAAGCGCGCCGGCGCGCAGAGCAATGGCAAGATCCTTGGCCTCTTCCATAGTAAAGTTGCCTGTAATGCGAGCCTCGCCGCCGGTAATTTTTTCCTGTATAACAGGCGCGGAATAGACATGATTGTCCAAAACAATTGCAAGGCGTTTTTTTACATTTTCTTCTGTTATTTTGGCAAAAATTCTTCCACCTTTTTTGTCAAAAGTAATGGAAACATAAGGTTCATTGAACTGTGAATCTATCTGAACCCTTGCATCTGTAAGACTTGCGCCTGTTAAGAGTGTGTGCTTTTTAATGAGAAAGTAGCTTTTTATTTCGCGATTTGTGTCAGGGCTCTTTGTGATCTGAGTAAGTATTTCGCTTCCCAGAGGAATATTCCCATTTCGAGCAGCATTAACATCGTGTGTTTCATCCACCAGCTTGAATTCCAAAAGGGCTGTTTTGCCGATGAGGTCCTTTGCTCTTTGTGTGTCTTTGATTCCAGGCAGTTGTATAAGGATACGTTTTTCGCCCTGAAGTCTAATGTCGGGTTCGCTCACACCAAACTGGTCGATACGGTTTCTTATGGTTTCAAGGGCCTGTCTTGTCGCAAGTTTTTTGATATGATCGGCTTCTTCTTCATAAAGATCCATAACCATGGAAAGCACCCCGTCATCTGTTGATCCTGAAACAAGACGCATATTTTTAAACTCTTTGTCTAAAATCTGTTCAAACCCGTCGATGTTATCCTTTCCCTGCAGTCTGACCGAGATCTTTGTGCCGTTAACCCGCTCTACGTTTAGGAACCTTATGCGCTCTTTTTTTAAGAGGTTTCGCAGTTCAAGTTTAATGCGTTCTATTGTGCTTTCCAAAGCCTTTTCCGTATCCACTTCAAGCACAAGATGCATGCCCCCCTGAAGATCGAGACCGAGATTTATCTTTTTGTGCGGCCACCATGTCGGTTTGATTGAAGGAAGAATATAGATAACAGCAGCTATAACGACGATTATAACTAAAATTAATTTCCAGGAAATATTTTTCAACGATCTATTCCTTCTGTTGCCCGGCTATTGTCTGGTTTTTATCATATTAAAGCCCCGGTTAACCTATATCACCGGGGCTTTTTTTATTTGGGGCCGTTATTTTTTATCTTAATTTGTTTTCTCTATTTTTGCCGGCTGAGCCTGTGATGAAGACCGGAGCAATGCTGAAACATTAGTCCGATTTAGCTTTACGCGTACTCTATCCGCTATCTCTATTGTTAAAGTGTCATCGCCAACAGAGGTAATGCGTCCGTGAATGCCGCCGCTGGTTATTATACGATCTCCATTTTTAAGATCGCTGATCATTGAACGATGGTTTTTCTGCTTTTTTTGCTGGGGCCGGATAAGAAGAAAATAAAAAATAACGAACATAAGAATAAGAGGGATAAATGATGAAAATCCACCACCCCCCTGCCCGGCTGCGCCGCCCTGACCCATTGCATATGCTATGTCAATCAAAACTAACCCTCCTTTTTTGTTATTTGTAATATGTGTAACTATTTAGCCATTAATGCACTAACTTGTGCCTTTTATTCCCAAACCATTTCAGCAGAGCCTAATACGCCTGTGATAATAAGTTTTATATGTTCAGCGCCGCTATCAATCACAGCCTTGCCGGCTTCCGGAGATGTTGCGGGAAATCTGACCAGGTACACCGATTTCCATGGGGTTATATAAGGAAAAAAGTGAGTTGTTACAGCATCAACCTTTTTTATTTTCCTGATTTCAAGCGGCTTTAGCAGCCCGCCTTTTCCAACAGTTAAATATATTTTCCATATGGAATCCTTTTTATGAAAATCATCGAGCTTTTTATCAGGCACATATGCGGCAAGCAGAAAATCATTATAAGCTAAAGCGGCATTTTTTTGATCCTCTAACAGTTTTGTTTTTTCACTACCTGTCAGCTTGTATGCCCTTGCATACTCATTTGAATAAGCATCTCTAAACTTAGACGATTTGAATGTGGCGGTAGCTATTAGTTCAACGCCAAGGCCTCTGTAAATACGGGCTTCTCTACTCCAATCTGTAAGGGCTGCCTTATATTGACCACCATGGTAGGGATCGTACGACTCTTTAAGCCGTTCTACAGGCTGGCACCCCAGACAAAAGGTGATAACTATAATTGCCAAAAAAATTTTTATAGAAAATATTTTGTGATATTTTAGCATTATGCAAAAAACTCCATGGTAAAAGCGGATTTATCTTACCTGCCAGCAAATACACGTTTAAAAATGGCGCTGATATACTTTAAATGATAGCTTACGTCAAATATTTCTTCAATTTTTGCAGAGCCTAACATGCTGCAAATCTTTTTGTTTTTCAAAATAAGGGCTTTGAAATCATTTTTATCCTTCCAAACACGCATTGCAACTGTCTGTACCATTTTATAAGCATCTTCACGAGTTGCTCCGGATTCCGCAAGAGCCAGCAATATTTGCTGAGAAAAGACAAGCCCTTTGAGCATATTGAGGTTTTGTTTCATTCTTTCAGGATATACGACCAGATTGTCTATGATTTTTGTGATTCTGTTTAATATATAATCGATCAGTATCGTGCTGTCAGGCGCTATGACCCTTTCAACAGAAGAATGGCTGATATCCCGTTCATGCCACAGGGGAATGTTCTCAAGGGAAGCCATGGCATTTGAACGTATGATACGGGCAAGACCGCATATATTTTCAGATCCTATTGGATTGCGCTTGTGCGGCATGGCTGAAGAACCTTTCTGGCCTTTTGAGAAAAATTCTTCTGCTTCAAGAACTTCTGTTCTTTGCAAATGTCTTATTTCGACCGCCATCTTTTCTATGGATGAAGCCATAATGGCCAGGCTTGTAAAATATTCAGCATGCCTGTCCCTTTGAACAATCTGGGTTGAGGCAGGAGCGGGTTTAAGCCCCAGTTTTTTACATACATAGGCTTCAACGTCCGGGGAAATATTGGCAAATGTTCCCACCGCTCCTGATAGCTTCCCGAAGCTTATCGTTTCAACAGCGTGCTCAAATCTTTCCTGATTGCGGCGCATTTCATCATACCAGACCGCAAGCTTTAGTCCAAAGGTTATAGGCTCTGCATGGATTCCGTGGGAGCGTCCGATCATTACTGTGTTTTTGTGTTTAAATGCTTTTTTCTTGATTGTCTGTAAAAGGGTTTTGCAGTCTTTAAGAATAATCTTGCCGGCCTGTCTGAGAAGATATGCCATGCTTGTATCAAGAATATCGGAGGATGTCAGGCCCATGTGAATGTATCTTGAATCAGGGCCGACATGTTCGGCAACATCTGTAAGAAAAGCGATTGCATCATGCTTGGTTTCAGCCTCGATCTTTTCGATCCGTTTTATGGAAAATCCTGCTTTTTTCCTGATATTATCAATGGCCTTTTTAGGGATCTTTCCTTTTTTTGCCAGGGCTTCACAGGCTAATATTTCAACCTTTAGCCATGCCTGATACCTGTTTTCATCGGTCCAGATATCTCCCATGACCTTTCTTGTATAACGCTTTATCATAATTTAATAGCTGGTTACTCGTTACTCGTTGCCTGCCGCGACGGGCGCGAGCACGGCGGGCTGGTTGCTCGTTGCTGTCTAATCTTCTAATCTTCTAACCTTCTAATCTTCTGCTGGT
>Ga0209991_10001527_pt1 | contig 10539 bp, 8 predicted proteins | sample ChitaG_FD_183167 | JGI IMG/M metagenome (GOLD analysis project Ga0209991, IMG submission 183167) | Deep subsurface microbial communities from South Pacific Ocean to uncover new lineages of life (NeLLi) - Chile_00310 metaG (SPAdes)... | ecosystem: Environmental > Aquatic > Marine > Oceanic >... | reverse complement strand
TGGCATGCTCAAAAGTGATGCCTCTTTCGGAGGCTAATTCCTGAAACGACCTGGCATTCTCTTCTGACAAGCTTTTAAATTCTTTGCAAATCTCATTACGTGAAGATGAAAATAATTTGAAAGTCTCACAGGATAATGGCGCGGTATTTAAGGCGATGATCTCAAAAGACATCCGTTGAGCCATTTCCAGAGCATAGTCCATGATTTCTTTAGAAAAGTTGCTTTCTCTGCCGACAACAAGAAGTTTTGTTGGCTCCTCCTTAACAACCCTTTCTTCCTGAATCAATTCCCGTACATATTCCGTCTCACCTGCTTCGGCAAATGTTATTGCCTCCTGATACTGGTCCATTTTACCGGTCAGTCTGTGGACCCTCTCCTTTATTCTTCCAAAAATACCTGCCATTGTTTACAACCTCCTATTAAAATTTTATGTAAAGATTGAAATGTTTCTTGATCTTCAACTGCGCATCACCACCAGCGGGATAAGCAATGCCTCCTTTATTTTCCGGAACACGGGCGTCTCTTTTTCCCAAACGCCGGTTACACGGCGACCTTTTTCGGGTACATCATAAATGGTTAGCACAACATCCCGGTGCGCATTCACATAATCGATAATTTCTTTATCGGGAGCCCCCGGCTTGATGGTGAAGTGGCATTGGACACCTTCTTTTTCCGATTCCGGTAGCAGCAGGTTAATATTCCTTAAAGCTACTGACATGATCTCTTTAGCAGTCTCATGTTCTCCGGCTTCGGCAAAGGTGGCGGCCACCATAGAGCTTTCAATGTATCCTCGGGCATGACTGGCGCCCTTGCGCACCTTTTTAAGATATTCGCTGTAATTGCGGGGATTGATAATTTGAAACACATTCAACTCCGCCTTGATCCGCTTGCAAAGTTGTATAGCGTAGCGAAATACTTTCTTATCAGGGGTAATACCGTCAATGGCCAGCAACACTTTTTTCATTTTATTTTTCCTGTCTGTCCTGAAAACCGGCGTTTTTACATGCTCAGGCCCGGCCTTGTTTCTTCCTGTCTGGTTATCCTGGACCCAACCCGCTTATCCTTTTTCTTCTCTGGCACATCATGCAGGATATCCAGCGCTTTTTCGCGTTCTCCGGCTTCGGCAAAAGTGATTGCCGCCATCATTCTGTCGAATTTATTAATCAGATCCTTGAGAGTAAACATGTCCCTGTACCCCCTGTTAAAAGTTGATTTTATATAAGAACTCATTGATATAAGGACTTAGCAACTTCCATGCCAAGAGGATCAAAACGACTTAACATGTTAATATTGATATAAATTTTGTTATAATAGGAAAAAGGGCAAAAAAGCATAGGCCGTTACATTTTGCAATACTTTCGCAATGGATGAGAATATTTATTGAGATACAAGGATGTTATGCTATATTTCAGAAATGGACGCAGTGTTGCAGATTGTAACGGCAAATGATCCTATTAATCGGATTTCAGACGGCGGAGTAACCCGGATATTTATCGAGATGGAATTTGCTTAGGGCTCGCTCAAAAACAAATTTGCTTTTTAGGCGCTCGGATTTGGGTTAGATTTGGTTGATCCGATTGAGCGAACCCGCAGGAATAGCGAGCTATTTCGAGGAGTTCGTGATTGAGGATCGGCCAAAGATGGTCTGAATCCGGGATGCATAAAATGTGAAGTTATTTTTGAGTGAGCCCTTAGTTATTGTTTATGAAATATTCTGGTTAAAACTGTTGCAGATAGATCTGAATTTATCATATATTCGCAGGAACAAAATGTTAATAATGTTAATGAGGTCAAATCATGCGCATATTCAAAAAAGGACAAGAAAAAGAGCTATCCTCAGAGATAGAAGAATTAGAGGAAGCAGTACTTAATGCGAAAATGACGGAACTGGCAGAAAAAGTAGCTTTCAAAGAGATTGAAAGGCTTTCGAGAACCAGTCCTTCCGGTGCGGAATATACCATTGGTATTAATTATATCGATTATTTGGTAAGTCTTCCATGGAACAAAATGACTGAAGATAACCTTGATATTAAACGGTCTGAGTCTATTCTCAATGAAGAGCACTTTGGACTGGCCAAGATAAAGGATCGGATCCTGGAACATCTTGCGGTCCGAATATTGAAGCAAACACGCCAGCATAAGATATTGGTAGTGGATGATGAAAAAATGACCCGTCGGAATCTCGAGTATGTTTTTAAAAAGGACGGCTATTCCGTCAAAACTGCCGCAAGCGGGGTTGAAGCTCTGGATCTTTTGGAACTAGGCGCCTTTGACGTTATTGTGACGGATCTCAAAATGGAAAAGGTCGATGGAATTGATGTCCTGGAACATGCCAAAGCCAAGGATCCCAGTACCGAAGTCATTATAATAACCGGCTATGCCACCGTAACAAAGGCAATTGAAGCCATGAAAAAGGGTTCGTACCACTTTCTGGCCAAACCGTTGAAGCTGGATGAAATCAGAAAAACCATCCAAGCAGCTTTGTTCAAAAAAAAGGTTCGGCTGGAACCCAAAGGTCCTGTTCTATGCTTCGTCGGTCCGCCAGGTACCGGCAAAACTTCGCTGGGAATGTCAATTGCCCGGAGCTTGGAACGAAAATTCGTACGCATTTCTCTGGCCGGGATGAAAGACGAAGCTGAAATAAGAGGACATCGTAAGAGTTATGTCGGGGCTTTGCCAGGTAGAATCATCCAGGAAGTTCGCCGGGCGGAATCCAAAAATCCGGTCATTATGCTGGATGAAATCGACAAGATCGGTCAGGATTTCAAAGGAGATCCGGCCGCGGCACTGTTGGAAGTTCTCGACCCCGAGCAGAATACGGATTTTGTTGATCATTACTTGGACGTTCCATTTGATCTGTCAAGGGTTATGTTTATTGCTACAGCCAACACCGTTGATCTGATTCCTGGTCCGCTTCTGGATCGATTGGAGGTTATTACCCTTGCGGGGTATACCGAAGAAGAAAAAGAGAAAATTGCTTTTAACTTTTTAATACCAAAAGAAATTGATGAAGCCGGGCTTTATGATGACCCGCCTGTTTTTACCACCGAAGCCATTCACAAGATCATCAGAGAATACACCAGAGAAGCAGGGCTGAGAAATCTCAAACGTCAGATCGCTTCCATCTGTCGTAAAACTGCCCGTGGAATTTTAAGTGGTAAAGTAAGAAACAAATCAAATTTGGTAATCCCTGAGATGGTTGAGAGTCTTTTGGGTCCTAGAAAATTTTATTTTGAGGTTGCTGAAGCTAAAGATAGAATTGGTGTCTCTACCGGTCTGGCATGGGCAGAGACAGGCGGACAGATTATCTTCATTGAAGCCGCGAAAATGAAAGGCAAAAACAACCTTATCTTAACTGGTTCTCTGGGTGATGTAATGAAAGAATCTGCTCAGGCAGCAATGAGCTACATTCGAAGTCATACCGGTTTATTTGATATTCCTGAAAATATCTTTGATGAGAATGATATACATATTCACGTGCCGGCCGGAGCCATTCCAAAGGATGGTCCTTCAGCGGGTCTGACCATTGCCATTGCTCTAATCTCTTTGTTAACCGGCCGTCCCAGCAGAAGAGATATGGCTTTGACAGGTGAACTTACTTTGAGCGGCAGAATACTCCCTGTGGGTGGAGTGAAGGAAAAAGTTATGGCAGCAAGTCGGGCTGGTGTAAAATCAGTTGTTTTCCCGGCCAGAAACGAGGCGGACCTCCAAGACATTTCCGATGATATAAAAAAGGATATAGAAATCTTTACAATAAATGAGTTGTCAGAAATTGTTGATCAAGTTTTGAAGTGATGGGATCTATATGATTTCGGATTTTAGATTTCGGATTTTAGATTTAGATTGCCGGCCATTTTTTTGAGGTATTGAAAGACGTCGGGTCCTTCAGCGTCAGCCTTTTCCTTTCCTGAAGCAACTTGGTGCACGAATTCTATCTTTCCCTTGTCAAAGCTGCCGACCTGCCGGTCGATCAATTTTAGGGAGTTGTGGATGATGCTGTAAATGACCATGGGGCCGAAAATAATCTCACCGCTTTCTTTCTTGGTTAATGCACCGATAATCTCGTGGTGGCCGATCTTGAAGGCTTTTGGCGGCGGGCTGTAGCCCAGGATCTCGGCAAAAAGGTCAAGAGACTCAATAACTCCGTCCGCATATTCTCTATCCAGTGAAGCCGCGCCGTCCTTTACAATTTCGTCAAGATCGGATTCGTCAAAGGAAAGATCCAGCATGTCGATGCATTCTTTTTGAATGGTTTTTACAGATTCCTCCTTTTTACTGATCACCACATCAGTGTCATTTAATATTTTGATAATATTGCGGATATTGATCATTTCCTTGACGGTGGGGCTTTTGCGTAAGGCAACGTCCTCAATAAAGGTGTTGTAAATGGCCAGATCATTGTCAAGGACAAGAATCCTGGTTTTGTCGGCATCAACATCCTGAATATAGAGATCAAGATCACGCTCCTTTCTGTATGTATAAGAACTCACTTTCAAAAGACGTCGCATGATCTCCTTGTCGACCTTGCGGTCGCTGTCAGGAGGACCGATGGAAGCTATTACCTGCTTTGCTGTTTTGTCGATTTTGATCTTTTGTAAAAGATTTTCTTTAAAAGACATAGGGCCTCTCCTCAATATTTGAAAAGGGTATTGCACTTAATTTTACTCAATTTTACCACAAGCCGGAGGCCAAGTAAACTACGCGTTCAATTATTTGGCATCGTTTGCTTGACCCTCAATTGATATTCAGTTATATAGCACCTTATTTTTACCGAATTTAGGGGAAACTTCACCTGCTTTAAGTAATTCGCCAAGTCTTTTTCTTGAACCTTTGAAGAAAAATATACGGGTCTGTTAACTTCGTGTTGAAAAAGCAGCACGATTTTTGTTTAATTTTTTATTAAAAAGGATGAAACATGGCTGAGAATGTAAAGATTGTATATGAAGGAAAAACATATGAATTCCCGATTATTGTCGGATCTGAAGGAGAAGAGGCGATTGATATCTCAAAACTTCGCCAGATGACAGGGTTGATTACACTCGATCCTGGATATGCCAACACAGGCAGCTGCATAAGCTCCATCACCTTTATGGATGGTGAAAAGGGAATTCTTCGTTATCGGGGGATTCCTGTGGAACAGCTGGCCGAGCATTCCAGCTTTATCGAAACAGCCTATCTTTTAATTAACGGAAGGCTGCCCACCAGGGAGGAACTCGATCATGTTTCGGCTCTGTTTAATGACAATTCACTGGTGCATGAAGATATGCAGATTTTTTATCAGAACTTTCCCAGGGGCTCTCACCCAATGGGTATTCTTTCATCCATGGTCAATGCCTTAAGAAGCTTTTATCCTGAGCTACAGACCATTGAAGAGGAGATCAACATCACCGTTATTCGTCTTCTTTCCAAGGTCCGAACAATGGCGGCCATGTCTTATAAGATATCGAGAGGTCACAAAGTTGTCTATCCCCGCCCTGACCTGAAGTATTGTGCAAATTTTTTGAACATGATGTTTGACACACCGGTCAAGCCTTATCAGGTCGATGATATCATGGAGAAGGCGTTAAACGTATTCTGGATTCTGCATGCCGACCATGAACAGAACTGTTCGACATCAGCCGTAAGGCTTGTGGGCAGCGGAAGGGTCAATCTTTACGCCGCGATTTCGGCCGGTATCGCAGCCCTCTGGGGCCCTTTGCACGGCGGCGCCAACCAGGCTGTAATCGAAATGCTTACCGATATTCAAAAAGACGGCGGTAATTACATGCGAGCGGTTGAGAGAGCCAAAGACAAAAAAGATCCTTTCCGGCTAATGGGTTTCGGGCACCGGGTCTACAAAGCCTATGATCCCCGTGCCAGAATTATGAAAAAGATGTGTGACAGGATACTTGATAAGCTTAGCATTGACGATCCTTTGCTCGATTTGGCAAAGGAGCTCGAAGAAGTCGCGTTAAAAGATGATTATTTCATCGACCATAATCTATACCCGAACGTCGACTTTTACAGCGGTATTGTTCTGCGCGCCATGGGAATTCCTACCAATATGTTTACGGTGATGTTCGCCATCGGCAGGCTCCCCGGATGGATAGCGCAGTGGAAGGAATGCGCCGATGATCCCAACTGGAGACTCGGTCGCCCCCGCCAGATTTACACAGGACCGGAGAAGAAGCAATATATTCCTATTGACCAACGCTAGCCCGCATTTTTCATAACGGATTTGACTCGAGTCAACATTTTTACCCTTTGAAAACATTAACGCATCTGTGCTTGTGGGACACTTTTTTCAAAAAGCTAAATTAATGCGACTCAATAAATCCGGGTTTGCCAGGGCGAATGATGAGTTCAATTGAGGAACCTCTTTATTTTACGCCCATGCGTTGCGCCCGGCAACTTTTAGAGAATAATCGATGAACGCCGTAGATACTGAGCTTAGACGCTTGCTGCAACAGCTCACCCTGGGTTCGCTGGTGAAGCCGACAAACTTGCTTGAGGAAAGAAAAGCCTTCCTGTACCCTCGTTCTCCACTACGCAGGGGAAAATCTCCTGTGTATAGGTATAAAAACTCTCCCTCAAAATGGGCTGACTTTGAGCCGATTTTGCCGCTTGAGTCATTTGACGCTCCAGAAGAGGTAGTCGAAATCTACCAGGAAAAACAGCGGGAACTGGACATTACGAGGAGAATGTTCGCTGCGGTCGGCAGTGACAAATTTACTCGGTTTGCCATTGAAATCTTCGGTGCTCCAACTGCTGAAGACGCTCGGCAGGCTCGTGAGGTTCTCAGGGAACTGTCGGATGTTGCCCCTCCCGAAGAAAACTGCACGGCAGAGGAATTTGCGGGGTTAATAGAGAATCGTCTAAAAAAGCTCGGTATTGCAATGGATATTAAGCTGGTTCCTTCCATGGCGACAGAAGTGTGGGTAGATGGTGTTTCCCGCGGAATTTATTTGAACAAGAACGCTCTTTTTGCGCCTCAGGAGGTAAGTCGTCTCCTGGTACATGAGGTGGATGTTCACGCTGCCCGCATCCACAACGGTTCTTGCCTGCCGTGGGGAATTTTCTTCATGGGTACGGCAGGATACAGGGAAGCCGAAGAAGGTTTGGCGGTTCACTACGAACGCCAATTAGGGCATCTTTATCCCTTCCAGGAGAAAATTTATGCGGGGCGCTGCTTGGCGGTATACCTCTCGCTTTCATCCGGTTTTGCAGAAGTTTTCGAAGAGCTGCTAATGTATTTCGATGAAGAGACGGCCTACACTATTGTGGAACGAATAAAGCGGGGCCTGGAAGATACATCCCGCCCAGGTGCGCTCACAAAGGAATTCCACTACTTCACTGGTCCTGCCAGGGTTCGATCGTATCTTTACAGCAGGGGCAATCTCCAAATGCTTATGGGCGGGAAAATAGCTTTCAAACACGCACGAGTCATGGCAAAGTTGGTGCAAGAGGGGCTTGTGGATATCTCGAAATGGGTTTTCCCGGTGGGAATAAACAATGATAGAGAATCTATACCAACTTAAGAAAGCCCTGAGTAAGTGTCAGGGGACCTGGGCTTGGGTGGGGCAGAGGGGAATCGATGCATATGCGGTGGCAGACTTTGTTTCCGTAGAAGCGGTGTTCTGCTGCGACTTTGGTGAGGAATATCCTAACTTCTGGCCAAAGGATTCAGTATTTTCTGTCGAAAAGGACCTCGGAAGACGTGAAAACTGGGGGAACCAGGACCTTGAAAAGCTTTGGGAAGGAGAGACCCGGAAACGGATTGAAACGTACATCGGCGAAGTGAAGGCTTCCATCAACACTGTCTGTTATCGTTCGCTTGCGGTTTTAGAAAAAGACAGGCGCTTCCATGTGTTAGCACCTTCCCTGGCGCTTAAGGATATGTTTGACGATAAGTTGCGGCAACTGGAACTATTCTCCAGATTGGATGTAAAGACACCAGCTACTTTTGTATGCCGGTTGGATGAAACAAACTTTATTAAAGCAAGCGACATTTTAGACGGCCCATTTGTAGTTCAGCCCCCAGTTGGTTCTTCCGGGGAAAACACCTACATTGTTAGCAGCGAGGCCGACTTCGACAAGGCCAAAGAGGCCCTTGGCCCCGGTCAACGGGTAAAAATATCCAAATACATGCCGGTACCGTCATTAAACGGGAATTGCGTCGTGCTGCGCACCCGGGAAGGATTGCGTGCACTCGCTGTCTGTCCGTCAGTTCAAATTGTCGGCGCACACGGATGCACTAACCGGCCTGAAGTCTATTGCGGAAATGATTTCGCAGCTGCCGGCAAAGTTCACGAAGCCGTGCGAGAAGAAACCTGCACAATCATGGAGAAGATAGGTCTTTATATGGGCAGCAAGGGTTTTCTCGGGGTTTTCGGCATGGATTTCCTTTTTGATGGCGACGAGGTGCTGGCGCTGGAGATAAATCCAAGGTTTCAAGGATCAACAACGCTTTTGTCGATGCTGCAAGTGGACAGGGGAGAAGTGTCTTTGGCAGCCCTGCACGTGATGCAGTTCATGGGCCTTGTAGAAGAGTTTTCCCAAGAGTTCCTCGCGCAGTTGGGGAGAAGGTACCTGGTCCCCTATGCAGGCGCCCACTTGATTGTCCATAACTTGAGGGGGACATCTTGCAGTATCGAACACGATCTGGAAGCAGGCATACACATCCTGTTGGACGACACAATCAATCGGGTTCGAAGTGGAACGAACTACCGAGACGTGGAAAGCCCCGATGAGTGGTGTATCTTGGGCAATCTACCATCCCAGGCGACAGAAATTTGTAAGGATGCCCGCATTGCCATGATACACACGAATAAAAGTATTCTTGACAGCAACTTGCAACAACTCGGGTCCTCTGCTGTGACTTTTGTAAAGGCGCTTCAGGGTCGCTGCAGAATGGTTCCTTTTTATGGAGGTAGTGAATGAAACAATTACCATTGGAAAACAACGATATCGAAGAACGTTTTATCGAATTGTATGCCCTGGGCCACGAGGGGCCGATAGCTGAAGCGCCGTTCTACCGTCATGCTCTGGGGTTCGACGGCGAACCAGGCAAGCTTGGAGCAGAACTCATATCCTCCTTTAATAAGCTTGCGCAAGAAGACGAAGAGCTTTCCAAACACGCTTTGGATCTCCCGAATGTCAACCACCTCCCTGAAACTATAGTCTTGATTGATGCCTCGAACGACCGGCTTCCAACCGGCCCTGAATCCTTTCGGGTATTGCGGGATGAAATAGGACGGTCAGGTGTCGAGGCACGTTGTCTCCTAGTAAATACAAAGGAAGAACTGATGGAGGCTGTGAATGAGAACCCCAAGTCTACCCTGGTAATAAGTGAATGTGTTGACTCTGGCGCATACAACATTGAAGTTCTGGAAATTCTTGAACGTATGGGAGTAATTGTGCGCCCGGTCGCGTCACGGCACCGGGATCCATCTTCTCAGACAAGGGGGCGACCTACCAGATGCTGCAAGATGCGGGACAAGAAAACCTGCTGGCACGGTACGTATCAGCACCTGCATCGCGGATGAGCACTACCCAAGTGGTTTCGACTATTTTGGATAGTACCGATGAACTTTCTCGAGAATGGAATACCAACCGCTTCTTTGTAAAACCGGTTACAGGCGGTAGCGGAGTCGGGGGATTCCGGATATCGCTTACAAACAAAGGGTATTTCGTTCCCGACTTTTCCAAGGTTACCGGAGATGATTTAGAAGTACATCCCATACTCATGGACGTGGATCCGCAGGACGACCACAGACTTGACGAACTCTTGTGGATTTTTTCCTTGTTTTCAGCCGATCCTTACTACAGCAGGCAATACATACGGGTGAGCCTTGAGACGCTGAAGCATCGCTATGGAACCGGTGACGACCGGGAGGCACTCAGACAGCACCTATTAAAGGCTGACGCAATCCACACAGCCAAGGCTGAAGAAAGAAGCCTGGACCGCAACAGCATGCACACAAAGCTTGAAGATGCGGTCCGGCGCTACGAAGAACACTTTTCCAAACGATACGATCCGGTAATATGCGAGTATATCGATTTCGGGGCATGGGGACTTAGAGCTCACTATCGTCTCACCAACCGTGGCATACAGCTCGAGTGCATATATGCCAGGATTTTCCAGTTGGCCCTGACCGAAGAGGGGGTCTGTTATGTCGGCTCCGACAACATTTCCAACAAACACACCGGAAAGCTTGAGGCTGTGCGGCTTACCCCCATAAAAGAAGTCATGGTAAATACAGTCGGAGGCCGCACTGCTTTCCTGGATCTTCTGAGGAAAGGCGGCCTTGCCGCTTCAGCGCTTGTTTCTACCCAAGAACCCGAATTGCTTCGCCGCATCCCGGTGCGTTGCCAGATGGACTTAGCACCTATTGGCGGGAAAATAGGGGAAGGCAACGCCGATACAGCCAGAGGGCAAGCCTTGGGGATGCGATGGTCTGACTTTGTCGCAAACATGCGAGAATGGTTCCAGGACTGCCTAAAACTCTATTCCCTACGCAGATCAGTGAAGCTCACCGCCCTAAAGGGCAGGGCTTCCCG
>Ga0209991_10001526_pt1 | contig 10539 bp, 11 predicted proteins | sample ChitaG_FD_183167 | JGI IMG/M metagenome (GOLD analysis project Ga0209991, IMG submission 183167) | Deep subsurface microbial communities from South Pacific Ocean to uncover new lineages of life (NeLLi) - Chile_00310 metaG (SPAdes)... | ecosystem: Environmental > Aquatic > Marine > Oceanic >... | reverse complement strand
ATACATCTTCCGCATCCTGTGCAGGCGTCCAGTCCTATATTCTCCGGAAAAAAGTCGAATTTACAGAGAAGTCGATTAGCAAACCGCTGAGAAAGCTTACTTCTTGGATTTGCTCCTGCTGCTACCCGGGCAAACCCTGTATAGAGACAGCCATCCCAGAGACGAGTTCTCTCAAATCCCTTCTCTCCTTTTTTATCAAAAAGTAAAAAACAACGGCAGGTCGGACAAATATGATTACAGCCAGCACAGTCTACACAGGGCTCAGCCACCTCTTCCCAGGCCGGGGAATCAAGGCTATCTTTTATGATGTCTCGAAAACCCTCCTCAAAATCAAAATCTTTATTAATTTCCTTTACCCTATTAACTAGATTGGCACGGTTTTTGTCTCTTTCCTCTATTTGTCCTTCTTCTACCTCTCTAAACAGGTCTTTACTTCCCTCCACTATGCTTTCCCCTTTGTCTGACCCTATCTCTACAATAAAACCTCCCTTAATGGGAGAAAGATTGAGGTCAAAGCCCTCTTTGGGATAGGGGCTTACACCGAGAAGAACACAAAAACAGGTTTCGGCAGGAACTGTGCAATCACTAGAAATGAGAATAATATTTTTTCTTGCCTCAATATAAAAAGGATCCTTGAAATCTCCATCGCTATATACACTATCCAGGATTTTAAGAGATTCCAAATCGCATGATTTTGCACCCAGGATAATCTTTTCCTCTTTATTGGAAAAGGAGGGAGAAGCAAAGTACTCACTTACCCTTTCCTGGGGAGGGATAAGAAAAGACTTAAGAGATTGGATGGGACGGATTTCCCCCAGAGCAATATCGTCTAATGAGTCACTTTTTACTCTTTCATAAAAAAGAAAATCTCCCTTTCTGCGGGGAGCATAAAGGGGGCTTCTTTCGTTCAACTTTCTCGTCAGACTACTAAAATCAGTCTGAGTGATAAAAAGATTCTCCACCTTCTCTCCTATAAATCTCTGACACCCAGATTCCAACGCTGGTTTGTGAAAGTTTTCACAAACTAGATTACATTATAATACACCCATATTTTTTGTCAAGGGCATTTCCGTCAAAAAAAATTTTGGATAAGAACCTGAACGGAAGGAAAGATAAACACTTCTCCTCAGATGTCCTTTGAGATTGCTCAAACTTATGATTTCATTTGTGAGCTATTCGAACTTCCCTCCAAATAACCAGCGGAATTTTCGTGTCCTTTTCCTTTTATCATATCCAAGGCATGGGGGACAAGAGGAAGGATAATCTCCAGACATTCCTTGACTGCCCTGGGGCTTCCCGGAAGATTGATTACGAGGCTTTTCCCTCTAATTCCGGCAATTGCCCGGGAAAGAACGGCGGTAGGAGCAATCTTAAAACTTTTCTGACGCATAAGCTCAGCAAAACCAGGAATCTCCTTTTCTACTACTTCCCTGGTAGCCTCGGGAGTGACATCACGGAAAGATAGACCTGTTCCTCCGGTAGTCAAAACAAGATCTGCCTTGAGCTCATCCACTGCTTCTTTAATGGCCTGGCTTATAGAAGCCTTCTCATCCGGGACGATTTCATATTCTATCACCTTACCCATACTCTCTACTATCTGCTTGATAAGAGGTCCACTTGTATCTTCTCTCTTTCCTTCTGAACAGCTATCACTCACCGTGATTATTACGATTTTCATCATCTGAACCTATCCTTATCTCATCGCCTACTTCTACTTTTCCACCTTTTAGAACTTCGGCAAAGATGCCTTCCTTGGGCATAATGCATTTCCCCACTCTTTTATAAATGGCACAGTGGGTGTGGCACTCTTTTCCAATTTGAGTCACCCTTACCTTTATTTTGCCCTCGATCTCGATTTTATCACCCACTCTCAGTCCAGCCAGATTCAGGCCTTGGGTGGTGATATTTTCAGCAAAATCGCCAGGCTTAAGCCCTTCACTTTTCGATTTCTTAATCCTGGGGCATTCATTCTGAGATTTGATACTCTCCCAGGAAAGAAAACTAATCTGTCGGTGCCACTTTCCACTATGGGCGTCCCCCAAAAGACCCCAGCCTTCTTTCAAGTAGCCTTCCTTAACTGGCAGTTTGGGAACCCCCTTGGCTTGACTCTGGTTAATCGAGAAAACTCTCCCTTTCATTATTACCTCTCTTTCCTAAGAAAATCTCCACTTCTTCCCCCGCTTTTTTTGATCAGTCTGATATAGGAAATCTGCATGGTTTTATCCACTCCCTTACACATATCATAGATGGTCAATGCGGCAACTGTAACGGCGGTTAGGGCCTCCATCTCCACCCCAGTCCTATCCACTGCAACTACCTTAGCCTCTATCTCAATTTCATTTTTTCCCAAATCAAAATCTATTTTTGAATAGGTAATCCTTAAAGGATGGCACATAGGAATAAGCTCGGGTGTCCTTTTCACAGCCAGGACTGCTGCTATTCTGGCGCATTCCAATACATCCCCCTTGGGAATCTTTCCTTGTCTGATAAGCTCTATAGTCTCATGGGAGAGAAGAATCTCTCCTCTAGCCACAGCCTCTCTTTTAGTAATCTTCTTGTCTCCTACATCGATCATCCTAACCCCCTATTTGAAACATATATTTATTTCTTTGATAAGGTGGTCCTGGTCTCCCTTTTAGCTTTTCCTTCATGGCTAAATCAAATAATATCTTAATTTCATGGTCCCCAACTTTCTCCCTGAGGGGTTTTCTAAGGTCAATTTCTAGATTGGAAGCCAGGCAAGGTTTGAGTTTTCCTATGGCAGTAAGTCGTAGTCTGTTACATTGATCACAAAATGGTTGGCTTATAGGACTAATAAATCCTAAAACCACCTTAGTATCATCGATTTTATAGTACCGGGCTACTGAGCCGGCAAAAAATGATATAGGCTCCAGTCTCCCCCATTTTCTCTCTATCATTTCCTTTACTCTAGAATTTGAAAAATACCAGTCATTTTGTTCCAATCCATTAGTAGGCATATATTCGATGAAGCGGATAATCAAGCTATTTTCCAGGGCAAAATTAATAAAATCAAGAATCTCGTGCTCATTAATTCCTTTTAGGACTACTACATTGATCTTAATCGGCTCCAGTCCTGCTTTCTTGGCGGCCTTTATTCCCCTTAGTACCTGGCCGAGATTATCCTGGCCAGTGATTCTGGTAAATCCCTTCTTGTTTAGACTATCCAGACTCACATTGACGCGGGAGACTCCTGCTTCTTTCAATAAAGGAGCAAATTCTTCCAGCTTCACTCCATTAGTAGTTATCGGTAAATCCCTTATCCCCTCTATGCCTGAGAGTATTTCTACCAGCTTAATAATGTTGTTTCTCAGCAAGGGCTCTCCACCGGTAATTCTCACCTTTCTTATTCCCCAGTCAACAGCCAAGCTAACTAGGTGGCTTATTTCCTCAAAACTTAAGAACTCCTCTCGTTTAAGATGTCTCACCACCTCAGAAGGTCTGCAGTAAAAACAACTTAAATTGCAGTGGTCAGTGACAGAAAGGCGCAAGTAATTAGCTTTCATTGTAGAAGCTCCAGGAAAACTTCCTCTCCTTTTTCTATTCTTTCCACTTCTTTAGGTAAAATTAAAAAACTATCAGCCCACACCATTGATTTTAGAACGCTAGATTGTTGAGAGGTAGCGGGAACTGCCAGGTATTTGTCTCCTTCTTTGACTAATTTAGCCCGAATGATTTTTTTTCTCCTACCCCTGCTTGAAACTGCCTTTTCAAGGATAGCTTTCACTCTGATTCTCTGCCAATCATCTCGACCCAGCATGGAAAAAATAGCCGGACGCACCAGATTCTCAAAATTGACCATGGAAGAGACAGGGTAACCGGGTAGACCAAAAACTAAGGTACCTTTTCTTACACCAAAAAAGGTGGGCTTTCCTGGTTTCACAGCCACCTTCCAAAAAAGCATCTGTACTCCTGCTTTTTTTAAGGCATCTGTCACCAAATCGTAATCCCCTACCGAAACCCCTCCGGAGAGAAGGAGAAGCTGGTAAGATAACCCTTCCTTAATCCTGGCCAGGAGATTCTCCCTCTTGTCCCGAGCAATGCCTAATCGGTAAGGTTCACCTCCACTGGAAAGAACCTGAGAAAAAAGGGCATAACTGTTGCTGTCATAAATTTCGCCTTTTTGTAAAGTCCTACCTACTTCTACCAGCTCATCTCCAGTAGAGATGATAGCCACCCTGGGTTTTATTTTCACCAGAACATTTTCCTTGCCAAGACTGGCTAACATAGCCACCTCTGCCGGCCGAACTAAGCTGCCCTGAGATAGAATGAGTTCCCCTTTTTTCACATCCTCTCCGGCAAAACTGACATTTTTCTGGCAGGTGACTTTCCGGAATATCTTCACCTTTTCTTCTTCTTTTTCCGTATCCTCTACCATAACTACTGCATCAGCACCTTTAGGCATGGGAGCACCAGTCATAATCCTCACCGCCCTGCCATTTTTCACTACCTTCTCAGTACTATAGCCTGCCGGAACATTAGCTATCACCTCTAGAATCACAGGCTTCTTTTTACTAGCAGAATTGGTGTCTTTTGAGAGCACTGCATAACCGTCCATGGCTGCTCTATCAAAACCTGGAATATCAAAATCAGCATAAACATCTTCAGCTAAAGTGCGGCTCAGGGAAGATAAAATATCAACCTTTTCCGAGGATACAAGCTTGACTTGCGACAGAATAATTTCTAGTGCCTCTTCTAATTCAATCATTTATGCTCCTCTTGTTTTTTGATAAACTGTGCCCTGGCAGTCAGCTATTAATTTGCCAGAGGAATTTTTTACCTTTATCCGATAGACACTGATTTTTTTTCCTGAATGTATCTGATGTGCTTCTGCTGTAAGCTCATCTCCTATGACCGGAGGAGAAAGATAATTAATACTCATCTGTAGGGCCAGAGCAAGACGCTCCAAAGAGTTTGAAGCAGCGGCAAAGGCCTGATCAGCCAGAGAGAATATAAGACCTCCATGAACATAGCCAGAAAAATTCTGAAACTCCTTTTTCACTCTTAGGTGGGCTCTAGCGTATCCTGGCTCGACTTTATCTACTCTTATTCCTAAAAAACGTCCGAAAGGATCCTTTTCAACCATTTCTCTAAAATCTTCCCTAGCGGAAAGCTCCTTTTTATTCACCTTCTTCTCCTTTAATATCTGAGTTTTCAGGCATTAAGTGCACCGCGGAAGCTTTGAAGGTGAGATAGACCTTCTTTCCAGGAGTAAGGTTCAGGTCTTCCTTTGACCTTTTGGTGAGGACCACTGCAAAAGGAATTCCGCAGTCAACCGTTAGTTCAACCAATCCGCCCCTCTCCTCCATCCTGGTGATTCCCCCCTGGAAACAGTTCCGAGCGCTGGAGAGGAAAGGCTTTCTGGAGACCAGAATTTCCTCTGGCCGGAGGAAGGCAGATACCCTGTCTTTCTGTATTTCTAAGTCCTGATTAAGATAAGCAACCTCTATTTTAATCTTCTCCAGGTTCAAAAAGGTAGCTCCATTCTCTCTAAGCAATTTCCCCTGAAATAAGTTAGTTATCCCCATAAATTGCGCCGAGTAGAAAGAGGAAGGAGAAGAAAAAATTCTCCCCGCCTCTCCTTTCTCTACTATCCTTCCCTTTTTTAAAAAGTAAACCTGGTGAGCGAATCTTTCTGCAAGCGAAAGATCGTGGGTAGATAAGACCACAGTTTTCTGGAACTGGCTCTTTAGCTGAAAAATGAGTTCTTCCACAATTCTCTTACTGATAGGATCCAGATTATGAGTCGGTTCATCCAGAAAAATTACCTCAGGGTCAAAAACCAGAGCCCTGGCTAAAGCTACTCTCTGTGATTCTCCTCCTGATAAGCTAAGTGCTGATCGAGTTTCCATTCCAGAAAGACCTACCATCTCCAGGACCCTTTTTACCTTCTTTTTGACACCCTTCCTTTTTCTTGCTTTCAACCCGTAGGCAACATTATTGAAGACCGAAGTATTGAACATCACCGCTTCCTGTGCCAGAAGAACCATTCTTCGCTGTAAAGAAAGCCTGTCTATCTCAGTATAATGCTTATTATCATAGTAGAGATTTCCCTGACTGGGCTTTTCCAGTAAGTTCAATATCTTAAGCAGAGTCGTCTTCCCCGCACCATTAGGACCGATGAAGCAACTCACCCTCTTTTCTTGAATTTCCAGATTAATGTTGTCGAGAATAACTTTACCGTCAAAGCTCTTACCCAGCTTCTCTACCTTGATTCTCATTTTCTTCCTGCTCCCTGCAATAATTGAAGAGGGATACTTATCAAACCACAAATAAGTAAAAGTATTATGCCCAAAATTATGGCCAGCTCAAATCTTCCTTTCATCGTCTCCAAAGCTATAGCGGTAGTCATAACCCTGGTACTACCTCTAATGTTTCCCCCCACTACCATGGTCATTCCTGTTTCCCCAATTACACGAGCAAAAGCCATAATGAGAGCTGCCATTAAGGGATATCTTGCCTCTTTGAACATGGTCATAATCAGTTGAGGCAAGTTGACCCCTAGAGTGACAGCTGTTTCTCTGACACTTCTTTTCACACCCTGAAGGGCTGCCAGACTCAAAGAAGTTATAATAGGAATTGCCAAAAAGGTTTGAGCCCCAACCATGGCCCAGGGGGTATAGAGCAGACCGACGGCACCCAGAGGACCTCGTCTAGTAAGGAGAAGATAAACGATTAACCCGATAGCTACTGCCGGAATCATAAGCAGACTGTTAACTATGCTGATGATAACTCTTCGGCCGGGGAACTCCTTCAAGGCAAGCAAAAGACTGAAAGGAAGACTAATCAAAGATGAAAAAAAGACGGCACTTAAAGAAACCCGAAAAGAAAGAAGAACAATGTCCAGAACCTCTTTATCGAGAGAAGAGGTAAATTCGATCAACTGATGTATGTTCTCTATTAGGTAGGTCACCTAAGACTCCTCCTGGGCATCGGGAATGAAAAGTGGCTCTCCCAACTCCGCCACTCCATATTGACCGATAATTTCCTGCCCCTCTTTGCCAGTAATATACTCTACCAGCTTCATCGCTAAATCATATTTTATCCAGGGATATTTCTGAGGAGAGACGGGGATAATACCATAGGAATTAAAAAGAAGCTTATCTCCCTGGCAAAGAACTACCAGATCAAGCTCTTTCTTTATATTAAGATATGTGCCTCGATCGCTAAGAGTGTAGGCCCTTTTCTCATTGGCGATACGCAGAGTAGAGGTCATTCCACTGCCCGATTCGATATACCAATTTGCCCGTGGCTCGATTTCCGCCATTTTCCACAAACTCATCTCCTTGACATGGGTTCCGGAATTGTCTCCTCGGGAAACAAATTCGGCTTGGCTAAGAGCGATTTTTTTTAAGGCAGCCACAACATCCTTTTTGCCTTCTATTTCAGCTATATCCTCAGCAGGCCCGACAATGACAAAATCATTGTGCATTACCTGGTATCTTTTTGTCCCGTAACCCTCAGCTATAAACTCATCTTCTAAACTGCGAGCATGAACCAGGATTAAGTCTGCATTGCCATCTTTAGCTATCCTGATAGCTGCTCCTGTCCCTAGCGCAATTACCTTAACTTTGACTTGGTATTTTTCTTCAAAGGGGGACAGGAGTATATCCAACAAACCCGAGTTCTCTGTACTGGTAGTAGTAGCCAGTATCAACTCTTTATCAGTAACTTGGCCCAGCAAAGGCAGAGAGCTGATCTGCAGGAAAAACGCCGTACTTGCTAATAACCCAACCAATGAGTTTCTTTGCAGTTTTATAATCCATTTATCTCCTTTTCTTTGAGTCATTCCCATAAAAATAAGCCGATCTCTCCCCTGTTGGTAAAGAGATCGGCTTCCATATTCTTCTCCTTTCCAAACACGGGAGGCACAGCAGTTTCCCGCCATACCCTATCGGTCAGATTCCCTGGAAGTATCTTTAGGAACTCTGACTCGGAGAAATGTTCTCACAAAAACTAACGTAATCCTTACAAGGACTTATATGTAATGCTACCTCGGATCTGGATATCTGTCAAGGGAATGCACCCCTTGCCATCCCCCAGTTTTTGAAATCTTGCTTTGAGCCTACCAAGTTGACAAGTGCTGAGATTTGGTCTACGTTGTCTTCAGATGATTCTTGCTCAAAGAGTCTTGAGGAAAACGGCCGGCGAAAGAAGAAAACTTTTGCAAATTGGCTTTGTAGCCAAGAAGCTAGAGGCACTGAATGAGTGTCGGCGTTTTGGGAGGTGAATATAATGTCTGAAGAGCCTATAGATACTTCTTTGCAGGACGAAGAACTTCTCTATCCTCTAGAATCCTTCCGTTCTTCAGCTCATGTGCATTCGGACAAGATCTATGAGGAGGCGAAAAAGGATTTTGAAGGGTTCTGGGCGAGTGCAGCAAAGGGTCTAGACTGGTTCAAGAGCTGGAAGAGGGTATTGGAGTGGAATCCTCCTTTTGCTAAGTGGTTCCTGCAAGGTAAGATCAATGCCTGTTATAACTGTGTTGACCGCCACATATCCAGCTGGCGACGAAACAAAGCTGCCATAATCTGGGAAGGAGAACCGGGCGAAAATCGGGTGCTAACCTACTACGACCTTTACCGGGAGGTTAATAAGTTCGCTAACGTGCTTAGGTCCCTAGGTGTGAAGAAAGGTGACCGGGTGACCATTTATCTGCCGATGATTCCTGAGATGGTTATCTCTGTTTTGGCCTGTGCTCGCATCGGCGCTCCACACAGCGTGGTGTTTGGGGGGTTCTCTGCAGAGTCCCTCTGCGATCGAATCAATGACTCCCAGACCAAAGTGCTCATCACCGCTGATGGCGGCTTTAGACGAGGTAATATAGTTAACCTCAAGCGAAATGTTGACAAAGCGTTGCAGAAATGTCCCATTTTAAAGAGTGTAGTCGTGGTTCATCGGGGGGTAATGGATGCCACCCGTGTATCTATGACTTCCGGAAGAGATTTATGGTGGCATGAGCTTATGGAAAAGGCACCTTTGTATTGTCAGCCTGAGGAGATGGACGCTGAAGATACCCTCTATATCCTCTACACAAGTGGTACCACAGGAAAACCCAAGGGTGTGGTACACACCACCGGCGGCTATATGGTTGGAACCTTCATAACTACTAAATGGATTTTCGATTTGAAGGATGAAGATGTGTACTGGTGTACCGCAGATGTAGGTTGGGTCACCGGTCATAGCTACATCATCTACGGACCGTTAGCCAATGGTGCCACGGTAGTGATCTACGAGGGAGCGCCTGATTATCCCGATAAGGACAGATTCTGGGCAATAGTGGAAAAATACGGGGTGACCATACTCTACACCGCGCCTACCGCCATTAGGGCTTTTATGAAATGGGGTGTCCAATATCCTAAGCAGCATGATCTCTCTTCTCTTCGTCTGCTTGGCACGGTTGGTGAACCTATAAATCCTAGAGCTTGGCTCTGGTATTACCAGAATATAGGTGGTAGTCGCTGTCCTGTGGTGGACACCTGGTGGCAGACAGAAACCGGTATGATCCTCATCACCCCTCTTCCTGGGGTAACCTCCCTGAAGCCTGGTTCGGCTACCAAGCCTTTTCCGGGAATAGAAGCTGAAGTGGTGGATGAGACCGGTCAGCCTGCCAAAAAAGGGTATTTAGTCTTAACCAGACCATGGCCAGCTATGCTACGGACTATTTACGGTGATCCTAAACGATATGTGGAAGAATATTGGAAAAGGTTCCCTGGTGTCTATTTCACTGGGGACGGGTGTAAGAAAGACAAGGACGGGTATTTCTGGCTTCTAGGAAGAGTGGATGATGTCATGAGTGTTGCCGGACATCGGATAAGCACGATGGAGGTGGAAAGTGCGCTGGTTGACCACTCGGCGGTTGCCGAAGCTGCCGTAATAGGAAAAAGCGATGAGATCAAAGGGCAAGCCATTGTCGCCTTCGTTACTTTGAAGAGTGATTTTAAAGGAATCGCCGGGATAATTCAGGAATTGAAAGAACACGTAGCTCAAAAAATAGGAGCTATCGCCCGACCTGCCAATATCTTCTTAACTTATGAGCTCCCCAAAACGAGAAGTGGTAAGATTATGAGGCGTCTGCTTAGAGATATCGCCGAAGGCAGGGCTCTGGGAGATACCACTACTCTGGCGGATCCTTCAGTGATGGCAATGCTCAGACAACAATACGAGGAGAAATATGAGGCATAGGTGAGAAGGGAAACAAATTTGATTCGCGCCACAGAGTTTCTGCTGAAAAACCGAATCTTTCGAGAAGCTCCTGCCATTGACGGCAATATTGTAGGTGATCGCAATACACTGCGTACCTGCCGTGCCAAGTACTCCAACGTGACTTAGGATATCCTGGACGGGTACGGGGGAGCCTTGAAATGGAGTCACGGTTCAGAGTTCTCCCCAAACAGATTCACAGGTGCTGATATCTTGCCTAAGGTTGGTATTTCTCTGAAATTGTTGAATTACACTCTAACTAATGGTTTTACTAGCTCAAACTCATATGTCATATTGCCAGCACAACATAGTGCGCGG
>Ga0209991_10001525_pt1 | contig 10547 bp, 8 predicted proteins | sample ChitaG_FD_183167 | JGI IMG/M metagenome (GOLD analysis project Ga0209991, IMG submission 183167) | Deep subsurface microbial communities from South Pacific Ocean to uncover new lineages of life (NeLLi) - Chile_00310 metaG (SPAdes)... | ecosystem: Environmental > Aquatic > Marine > Oceanic >... | reverse complement strand
TAGAAAGCCTAAACCGTGCCAGATCCTTATGGTGTGCTCCCACCCACACCACTCGAAAGGCATACTTTCTAAGTTACCTAGCAGTATCTCTCCGGGCCAGTAACAGCCAGCGCCATGAGAGCCGTCGAGTAATCCTGTGCTAACAGCGGTGAGCATTTGATCGCTTGGCACCAGTGTACCCCCATAGTACCAATCAATCACGAGTCTCCCATCACTCATTTTCTCGATGTCTTGGACAAAGCGCTGAACCCAGAAATCCTCTTCCGTTCCAGCGTAAGTCTGCCATCGCCAGGTGGTGACCTCTACCTCTCCCGGTGCCCTTAGCTCAGCAATTTCATCCTCCAGGTCAGAGACATCACCCTGGAGACCAGAGACCTTGGCTTTTTCCGCAGCTAACTTTGATTCCAGGGCGGCAACCTCCCCGGCAGCCTCCTCTGGTGTCGCTGGAGCACAGCTTGCCACCAGCGGCACTGCCAGCATCAGAGCCAGGCAAACACTGCCAAGTAACGTCAATAGTCTTTTCCTTTTCAATTTGATAACCTCCTAAAAAATTTAGTCACCTTGGGTATCCATCCAACTATCTTATGTCTCACCTCCTTTCTGGGTCTCCTCGCTTACTTTTCTTGACCCCTTGGCTATCGACCCGTTAATAAAACCGAAGGGCTCAAAGGTACACCCACACTTGGGGTCCACGAGCCCTTTTGTTTGACTTATATTTATGATTGCTTTACAACTAGAGCAAATATACCCCATTACTCGTTTACTCCAGAAAAGACCTGTTGCCGACAGGTCTTTTCTATTTTGGCTTTGCTTCTTGTCTTTCCTCCGCTAGTATCCCGCCCTCAGTTTTCCAAGTATATCCACACCTTCGACAGACAAACTCTTCTAAGATTTCCGGTAATATACCTGCTTTGAACCACACCTTGGACATTTCGGTATTTTGATTAAGTTTTATTAACTCACAAAAATATTAGTTTGTCAACCTCCTTTCGTTTAGCTTCTTCGCTGCGGTGTTCGTACAACCTTAATTTTTTCTTCAATTTTCCCACAAAATGCATAATAGAGCCAAAAGGTCGAGGCCTTGACTTTTTTTGTGATAATTGGTATAATGTGGGCAATAGAGGAACACCGTAACGCATAGTGGAACACTCATGGGAAAAGCGGCTTACTATCAGATTAAGTCCATCGTCAAAGCTTTCAGGCTCATGGAACTTCTTGTAACCAAAAATGAGTTCCAATTAGCCGAACTCTGTCAGCTCCTTCAGTTTCCTAAAACAACGGTTCATAGGATGCTTCTCACCCTTGAGTCATTGGGATATGTACAACAAAACCCTCAAAGCCTTGGCTATATGGCTTCCATAAAGATTTTCGAGTTGGGTGGCAAAGTTGCACAGAATTTAAACCTTATCCAGATAGCCAAACCGTTGATGATTAAGCTTTCCGAGAAAACCGGTGAAACTATCAATTTGGGCATCTTAGATGGTACCGATGTAATCTGCATTGACAAGGTAGAGAGCAAACAACATTTGAAAATTGACCAGCCCATTGGATACAGAACTAAGGCTTATCAGACTGGCATGGGAAAGGCGATTCTAGCCTATTTGTCTGAAGAGGAGAGGGCGGGGCTCTTTGCAAAGCATACCGTCAGTACTGGTACATCGAAATCGCTGAAAACCGTCAGGGCCATCGCGGAAAACCTCAAGAAGGTTCGAGAGCAAGGCTATGCAGTGGACAATGAGGAATACATCATAGGGGTCCGTTGTGTGGGAACTCCAATCTTCGACCATAATTCGAAAGTGGTCGCAGGGCTGAGTATCGCCGGCCCGGCTTTGCGTATAAAGGAGAGAAATATTGGGTCATTGGCCAAATTAGTTACGGAGACGGCTGCTTTTATCTCTAATGGACTAGGCAATTTGCGTGGAGGAGTTACGGGGGCAGATTTTTGAGAGAGTGAAAACAGGCAATGGCATTACCTAGCTATTTTCATTGTAACGTAATCCTGAAGATAAGCCAACCAAAAGGGCTCAGAGACCCAAAGTATTGGTGTACTTCTGAGCCCTTTTGCATTATTGAAAGTAAGCGGGGAGACCCAGAAAGGGGGTGGGAAATGGGATAGTTAGATGGATACCCGGGATGACTAAACTTAATTAAGGAGTATCAAAATGAAAAGGAAAAGGTTATTGACATTGCTTGGTAGTGTTTGTCTAGCCGTGATGTTGTTAGTGCCACTAGCGGTAAGTTGTGGTCCAGCGACACCAGAGGCTGCCGAGGAGGAAATTGCCGCGCTGGAGTCGGAGATTGATGAGCTAGAAGGCGACGTATCTGCAAAAGACGCCGAGATTTCTGACCTGGAGGATGAGATTGCTGCTCTAAAGAAGCCGGCTGAAGTAATCCGCTGGAGGTTCCAGTCATATGACTCACCTGAGTCCTTAGGACCCTATCTCGAGTTTTGTGACAAGATTAAGCGAAGCACTGACGGACAGATCGAGATTGAATACTTTCCATCAGGCGCTCTGGTGCCAGCAGCTGAGCAGGCAGCAGCTGTCCGCGACGGAACACTTGACCTTACCCTCACCTGGGGAGACTACCACAAAGGGCTAATACCAGTTGGCGAGGTTGAAGCTGGTTTGCCAATGTCTTGGGGTAACATTCATCAGGCCCAACTCTTTTTCAACGTCTATGGGGCTAGAGAAATTATTCGGGAGGCCTATGCTGAACACAACATTTATTGGGTAACTAATGATTTAGAGACGGGTTGCTATGCACTACTAAAGAAGCCAGTTACCAAGCTTGAGGATATGACAGATTTAAAGTTTAGGTGCACAGCAGGTATAGGTGAGCTACTGGGCAAGTTTGACATCCCCACAGTGTATTTACCAGCAGAGGAACTCTACACATCAATGGCGACGGGTATTATAGATGCAGTAATCTATGGTACTGATGGCGACTACTATTCGATGAAATTGCACGAACAGGCCAAATATGTCGTAAACATGCAGCTACTAGACCCTTACACCAGCGCCATTCTATTAAACATGGATGAGTGGAATGCGTTGCCAGATGACCTCAAAGGAATATTTCAGGATGCCGCTATAGCTCACTTCACCATAAGTTACTGGGAGTATTGGCTGGAACAGTCCTCTGCAGCCAAAGAGGCTGGAGTCTTCGAGTACTTAAACCTAGCACCTGAGGACGTTAAAAAATTAACAGAGGCTGCACTGGTCATGTGGGACGAGGTAGCAGCCAAATCTCCGCGGTGTGCCGAACTCATTGAGTTGCTGAAGAAAATGAACAGAGGAGTTGGGCGTCTATAGTCTCCAAAAGCATTCACCAAATTTCCCTGAGGGGAGGGGGGGTAAACCTACCCCGCTCCCCTCAGCGGGGTCATGTCAGGTAATAGGGAATAAAAATGATAGAGAAGATAGTTGTTGCAGTAGAGAAGCTTAGTAAATGGTCAGGGAAAACATGCTCTTGGTTGGTATTAGTTATGTTGGCAGCGATGGGTTATGAGGTAATGGCAAGGTATGTTTTTAGCTCCCCCACCATTTGGGCTCATGAGCTCACGACCTTGCTGTATGGTGGGTATTGTCTTCTGGTGGGAGCCTATACCTATCTTAACGATGAGCACGTCCGTATGGATATCGTCTATAATCGCTTTTCTAGACGAACGAAGGCAACACTAGATTTCTTTACCGGCTTGCTGACACTCGGCTTCTTAGATGTCTTTCTCTTCGTAATGGCGAAGCAGACTGTGCTGTCGTGGGCTGCTTTAGAGTACTCGACCTACAGTCCTTGGGAACCCCCTATCTACCCCTTCAAGGCAGTAATGGTCGTGGCTACATTGCTACTCTTGCTTCAGCACATAGTTTGGCTTACCCGCAATTTCGCAGTGATGTTAAACAAAGCGGGCTTTCTCACCGAAGCTCCAATAAAGGAGGGATTCTGATGGATCCCGTTATCCTCACCATTGTCATGTTTGCCTCGCTGCTGCTGCTAATGATAGCAGGGATGCCGCTGGCTTTTGCGCTGGGTGTAGTAGCTACGGCTATAGTTATGCTGTTATGGGGACCCGGTGGTATTGACATGCTATTCCATTCTCTCTTTGACGTTTCACACTCATTTTGTTTGGCAGCTATTCCCCCCTTTCTCTTCATGGGGATAGTGTTGCAAAAGTCAGGCATAGGGGAAGAGCTTTTTGATATGGTTTACCGATTGATGGGAGGTGTAAGCGGTGGGCTGGCATTAGGGGTGGTGGTTATCTGCGCCCTATTTGCCGCTATGGTTGGCCTGAGTGGGCCGGCTACCATCGCTATGGGACTTATTGCCCTTCCCACCATGCTCAAGCACGGGTATGACAAGCGGTTGGTAACGGGGACAATTCAGGCAGGGGGATCACTGGGGGTTCTCATTCCACCCAGTGTAGGCTTTATTATGTATGCTTTCCTAGCCAGTCAGTCAACGGGGAGAATGTTTGCCGCTGGCGTTTTTCCAGGGCTATTACTAGTCGTGTTATTTATGCTATATATCTTTATACGATGCCATTTTCAGCCACATATGGGACCACCTGTTCCAGCTGAGGAGAGATCTAACTGGCTGGAGAAATTGAAATCCTTGAAGGCAGTGATTTTGCCCGCACTACTTATCTTCATAGTGCTGGGATTTATAATATTCGGAGTCACTTCTCCAACTGAGGCAGCAGCGATAGGAGGCATTGGTGCACTTGTAGTTGCTGCCATTCACCGAACCCTTAGCTGGAAAGTTCTGAAAGAGGCGGTCCTTTCAACTGGTAAGCTTATGGGCATGATAATGTGGATTCAATTTACAGCGGTGGCTTTTAGCAAGATCTATCAAGGCTTGGGAACCCAGAAAATGATAGAGGGCTTCGTAGCTGGCGCTGGCTTAAACCCTATGGTTGTTATTATCCTGATGCTGTTCACTTTGATTGTCTTTGGAATGCTTCTTGACCAGACTGCGATTTGCTTTCTTACTATTCCCCTTTTCACTCCTATAGTAATGGGGCTAGGCTTTGATTTGGTATGGTTCGGAGTCCTCTTTCAGTTATGCATGGAGATGGGTTACATTACTCCCCCATTCGGCTGGAACCTGTTTTATATGAAGGCAATTGTCCCTCCAGAGATAACCATGGGAGACCTTTATATGTCGATTATTCCCTTCACCGGGCTGATGATACTTGGACTAGCAATAGTTGTAATGTTTCCTCAGATAGCCCTGTGGCTTCCCAACTTGCTGTTTGGTACCTAGAGGAGGTTCAGGGGTATCCTTTATGAGCCTTGTAGAAGGAAGTAAGCAGGGAGACCCAGAGAGGGGTAAGAAATGAGATAGTATTATGAATGAGGGGGGTCCGATTAAATTTAAGAAAGGGAGGATTTATTATGCCGGTATTTGATATAGCTGAATACAAAGAGAGAGTTTCAAAGACGAAAGAGAGGATGAACAGGGAGGGCATTGAGGTATTATTGGCTACTGACCCGGCAAACATGAACTATCTTGCAGGCTACGATGGCGACTCCTTCTATGTGCCTCAGGGCTTGATTTTAAAAATTGATGAGGAGCAACCGGTCTGGTTCGGTAGAGGGATGGATGCGAATGGGGCTAGAATAACTACTTGGTTAAAGGAAGAGAACATTAGGGCTTACAGTGATGATTATGTCCAGTCTTCTATAAAACATCCTATGAATTTTGTTACCGATATCTTAAAAGAAAAAGGGTGGATAAATAAGATAATTGGGGTTGAGATGGATCAATATTATTTTACCGCCCGTTGTTTGACAGAACTAAAAAAAGATCTGCCTAATACAGTATTTAAAGATGCGACTCTTCTGGTAAATATGGTTAGACAGATAAAATCAGAAAAGGAGATTAGCTACATGAAACGAGCCGCCCGAATAGTTGAGAGGGCTATTCAGGTAGGTATAGAATCCATAGAGGCAGGAGTTAGGCAGTGCGATGCCGCAGCCAAAATTTATTATGCTCAAATTAGTGGTACACCCGAATATGGAGGAGACTACGTCGCAGGAGCTCCTCTCATGCTGACTGGTAAGAGAGCCTCGGCTGCCCATTTGACATGGTCTGATGAAAAATTCCATAGAAATGAAGTTACTATCTTGGAGATAGCTGGCTGTTACCACCGTTATCATTCCCCAATCTGCAGAACGGTTTATGTTGGTAATCCACCTGATAAACTTAAGTGGGTAGCAGAAAAGTCTGTGGAAGCATTAGAAAAAGCTTTAGATGCTATAAAGCCAGGAATTACCTGTGAAGAGGTAGAAAAGCACTGGAGGAAGGCGGCAATGGCTGAAGGCGGCGTCGCCAGGGAATCCAGCTATCACCGCCTGGGATATTCTGTGGGACTTGGCTATCCACCAGATTGGGGCGAACACACAGCAAGCATGAGACCGGGTGATAAAACCATTTTACAGCCGAACATGACCTTCCATTTGATACCCAGCATCTGGGAAGAGGACTGCGGTTTTGGAATTAGTGAGGCTATCAGGGTCACCGCGGATGGGTGTGAAACACTGGCTAATTTCCCTCGGAGACTTTTTGTGAAGTGAAGAGGTGAGCTGGTAAAGTATCGGCTAGCAAAATTTCTACCAGGCGATAAGGAGGGATAAATAGCATGATTTACAAAGTTGAAAGACGACAAGGCAGTTATGGAGAGGCCATAGGAATTCTTCAGATTGAGGGTCTTGTTCCTTGCATACCCGGGAGTGTAGCAAATGCTTCTACTTATTCTTTCCCTGTGAGGTTTCAGAAAGTAAAAGGTCTTTCAGTTGAACGTATATTTGCAAAAGATCTAACACTGCTCGATTCAGTGATTGAAGCAGGGGAAGAGCTCGTTAAAGAAGGAGTAAAGGCGGTAACATCTGGCTGTGGCTATATGGCATTATTCCAAAAAGAGCTTGCCAATCACCTTGAAGTACCCGTCTTTCTATCAAGCCTTCTTCAGGTGCCTCTTATCTCTAGGATGCTTGGTGATGGCGAAAAGGTAGGGATAATGTGTGCTAATTCCCAGGTACTTGATACTCCCCTATTGGAAAAGGCGGGGATTGATAGCTCTGTCCCCCTTCATATTAAAGGGTTAGAAAGCAAAGAAAATTTTGCCAAAGCAATTCTTGAAGAAGTTGGGATGCTCGATTCTGACAAAATTGAGAAGGAGGTAGTTTCTTCGGCTAAAGAGATGATTCAAGAAGAACCTAAAGTTAAGGCAATTCTACTGGAATGCAGTGAATTGCCACCCTATGGAGCAGCAGTTCAGGAAGCCGTGGGTCTCCCAGTCTTTGACTTCATTACCATGATTAACTATGTCTATTCTGCCGTGGTTAAAAAGGGATTTTATGGATTTATGTGATTTTGGACATTAAGGTCAAATAATTAACCTCTATCTTTGATATATTTTCTAGCTAGAGAGTCCGAAAGGTAGGAAGATACTGTGAAAATAAAAGAAGAAGTGGCGAATCTAAATCATGAATTAATTGAACTGAGAAGGGATTTTCATATGCACCCCGAGCTGGGTTTTGAGGAACGGAGGACTTCAAAGGTGGTATCAGATTATCTTGAAAGCCTTGGATTGGAGGTAAAAAGCGGAATCGCAAAAACCGGAGTTGTTGGATTATTGAGGGGGAAGAAAGCTGGTGGCACAATCTTGCTTCGGGCGGACATGGATGCCCTCCCCATACAGGAAGAGAATGAGATACCTTATAAATCGATTAGTAAGGGGAAAATGCACGCATGTGGTCATGACGGACATAGTGCTATGCTTCTAGTTGCGGCAAAGGTTTTATGCCAACACAAGGATGAAATAAATGGCAATATTAAATTCGTGTTTCAGCCAGCAGAAGAAACCGCCGGTGCAAGATTCATGATAGAAGAAGGGGTGTTGGAAGATCCTCATGTTGACGCTGCCTTAGGACTTCATTTAGAAACACCGCTAAAGAGTGGGGAAATTGGAATTACTGCTGGTCCTCTGATGGCAGGAGCAGATTATTTCAAGCTGACTATTCAGGGAAGGGGGGGGCATACCGGTGAACCTTATAGCTCAATTGACCCAATTATTGCTGCTGCCAATGTTATTACAGCAGTACAAATCATTCAAACTAGGGAAATAGACGTGTTAAAGAGAAACATACTAATAATGTTTGGCAGAATAGAAGGTGGAGTAGCCCCTAATTGTATTCCCGAGAAAGTTGAATTGGAAGGTACAGTAAGATATTTACATCGCTCTGCTAAAGAAGAGGAGAAAAAATTCGAGAGAATTATTGCTGGTATATGTGAAGCTTACAGGACAAAATATGAATTAGAATTTATGCGCAGTAATCGCAGCCTTAGCAACGATTCTAAGATGGCAGAGCTTGTAAGAAGCGTTGCTCAAAAATTAGTCCCACGAAATCACATTGTTTCGGACATTAGGGAGATGAGTGGAGAGGATTTTTCGGTGTTCGCCTCAAAAGTACCAAGCACCTTCTATCTTATAGGCACTGGCAATAAAGAAAAAGAGACAAATTATCCGCATCACCATCCTCGCTTCAATATTGATGAAGACACGCTTTCTACAGGTGTAGAAATGCACGTGAGGACAGCTCTGGCATACTTGAGTAGTAATTTAAGCCCCTAAATATCGATAAAAGGAGGAAACTAAATGACTAAGACACTTGAGGAAATTAGGGAATTTATGGAGGGAATGGGAATTCCTGGAAGAGACCTCTGGGACCTTCCATCTTCAACGAAAACTTTTCCTGACGGTGCACACTGGAGAATAGAAATTTCAGGAATCGAACGTGCATCAACCATGCAGGCGATGATTGACGAAGCTAAGACGAGAAACATAAACATTCATAGAGTTGTGGCTACTGTGGGCGGGTCAACATATTGTGACTTTGAAGAACTAGAAGCTATGGCTCAGATGGCACGAGATGAAAAGATAGAAGTTGTAATGGCGGTCGGTCACCGTAAGGCGTGGGATGTAGGCTCAAAGGAGATGTCTAACTGGGAGGGAGCCATGTGGGGACCCAGGTTAAGAGGTTCGGATAATGTTTCCTATTGGCTTGCCGATATGATGAGAAATATTAAGGCTGGTATCAGAGGCTTTCTAGTTTATGATGAAGGCGTGCTTTCCATTGTAACTCGAATGCGCAAAGAGGGTTTTATACCTAAGGAAACGGTTTTTAAGTGTTCTGTTTTTGCTGGATACTGCAGTGCGGCTGGGGCTCGGCTCATCGAGTCGATGGGTGCTAATACACTTAATCCTTCGTCAGACGTTTCACTGCCCATTTTGGCATCAATCCGAAAGGCAGTTAATATGCCCCTTGACGTCTATGTCAGCACTATTGATTCAATGGGGGGAGAGTTCAGAGTTTATGAGACCCCAGAAATTGCTAGGGTGGCCTCGCCTTGCTACTTTAAGTTTGAACCTGGAACATCGGAGCCGGATATTTACAAACCGTGGATTACCGAGACCTGGCATCAAGAATTCGTCAGGCAGAAAGTTAAAATGGCAGCCATTGTTAAAGAAATTATGGAAAGGCACGCCCCTCAGCTAAAGCTGTCAGAGAAGGGGCCCTCTGATTTGGTTCTTGCTGAGCCTAAATAAATTAGTAACAGGAGGTAAGCGTGACTAATTTTTGGGAAGCAACAAAATTTCGTTTACAGAGTGCGGGAAAGTTGATGAAACTTGAACCTGAAATGGTTGAGTTCCTGAGCCGGCCAATGCGGGTGGTGGAATTTCAAATTCCGTTAAGGATGGATGATGGCAAATTGCAAATTTTTACTGCCTATAGGGTCTGCCATAATGATGCTCTAGGACCAACCAAAGACGGAACCAGAATCGTGCCAAATTTGACATTGGATGAGGTAAAGGCGTTGGCCATGACTATGACCATAAAGCATGCCGTGGTTGATATACCCGCTGGTGGGGGTAAGGGTGGAATTGTGGCTGACTCCCATAAGTTAAGTGAGCGTGAGTTAGAGCGTCTTTGCAGAGGCTTCATACGTCGTCTCAGCCCCAAAGGTGCCTGGGTTGACGTTCCCGGTGCCGATATCGGTACCAGCTACAAAACCCAAGCCTGGATGCTGGACGAATATGAACAAATAGCGGGTTTCCATAGCCCGGCTGCCATTAACGATAAACCAGCCATTGTTGGCGGGTCTCTTGGTGGTGAAGAAGCTACTGGTCGCGGTGTTTTTTATGTTGCATTGGAAGTCAGCAAACGTAAAGCTCTTAACCCCCGATCGTGCCGGGTAGTAGTGCAGGGTTTTGGGGCTGTGGGTCGTACTGCGGCCAAGCTTCTCTATGACGGGGGATATAAAATCGTCGCGGTTGGGGATATAAGAGGCGCCATTTCTGCTCCATCAGGTATAGATATCTCAAAGCTCGCAAATCATGTTGCGCAGACAGGTTCAGTAGTAGATTTCCCTGGAACCAAAGCCATAAGCAACCAAGAGTTATTAGAGACGGAGTGTGAGATTTTGATTCCCGCGGCTGTCGAGAATGTGATTAACGAAGAAAACGTAGGTAGAGTCAAAACAGA
>Ga0209991_10001524_pt1 | contig 10547 bp, 7 predicted proteins | sample ChitaG_FD_183167 | JGI IMG/M metagenome (GOLD analysis project Ga0209991, IMG submission 183167) | Deep subsurface microbial communities from South Pacific Ocean to uncover new lineages of life (NeLLi) - Chile_00310 metaG (SPAdes)... | ecosystem: Environmental > Aquatic > Marine > Oceanic >... | reverse complement strand
TCACTGTAAGCCCTGCCCACTTGTGCAGCGTTGGCCAGTCCTAATCGAACGCCGCCGGAATCGGTCTTGTGGACAACATCGTGGGAGCATATCTTCAGTACTACAGGAAAGCCCATTTCCTTGCTTATGGAAAGGGCCTCCCTCTTGCTTCGGGCGAGCTTCGTCGCAACAACAGGTATCCCCGCCCTCTTAAGAAGCTCCTTGGATTCGACCTCAGTCAACGCATTCTGGCCTTTTGTCATTGATTAGGTCCCTTCATCAAGATGATGATTCTTGCAGGCCCTAATTGTAACCCATCGCTCCTCTTTTCTCCAGTGGCCGAAGACGATGGCCTTGTCTGGGTTTCTGGCGGGTGCCAGGCAGTGATATAGTTCGTCTCGCTTCGGCGGGATTCGTTCCTGACGATTATCCGGGAGTCTCTGTGAGCGGCTTGAATGGCTGCGCTGATATTGTCGGCCCTATACCTGAGCCGTAGTTAAAGCTCCAGCAGTTGCCATCCGGAACTCATGGCGGTCGGTCTGATAGCCAGTATCGGGGCTATCACAGGTGAGCCTACCCTGCATGTTGCTGGTCAGCGGGGTTGGAGCATTCCTTTCGGACGGGGCAAGCAAAGCACTGTTTGCCCTTGCAGAAGTCAAGCCCTATTCTTACCAGACCTACCTCCACTGCGGGGTGTTCAAGGTCTTCGTCACCAAGACCGAGTTTGGAAGCTACATCTCTGGCAACCGGAGAGAGGCCAGGCCTTGCCTTTTCCCAGATGCTCCTTAGCTCCCTCAAGAATGTGTCTACGGTAGTAGGCCCCACACCTTTGAATTCCTGCAACTTCTTCTCCAAGTCCCTGTTGTTTCTTGCCTGCGCATACAGGTTCTCCAGTGAGCCATACCTCTCTTTTAGCTTAGATGCTGTTTCCAGCAGCTTCGACGCCGTGGCGAAGTCGTAGACAACGTAGCCTCCCGCGCACAGGACCTCCACCAGCCTGTCCCAGCCTGCGTCAATGATGCTCTCAGGAGTTACGATGCCCTCCCTTTCGAACTCCCTGTAGGCCTTCTTGGCTATCTGCGACGGAACCCCCCCCGCAAGAAGAATTGAAGCCAAGAACCACCTGAACCTGTGTTCTTCCTTCTTCAAATCCAGGCCCAGCTCCTGGGAATAACCTGCCAGCCGAGAGAGTTTCTTCCGGACCGTCATGTCTAACCTATCGTTGTCGCGTCCCTGGCTCGATCTACTTGCCGGGGCAGGACTTCACATGCCTTACAGGGACAGCATTCCCTGCTAGTATATTATAGACTATTGTCTGGCAACATTCACTTGTAGGTTTGACCGGAAGGCGAGGAACCTGGTCGTTAAGCCAGGCTGAGCGGAGTGCTCCTGCACCGCTCAGGATATCCAGTTTTTTCCAGCCTTTGGCTTTCCGTTCGAATTGCCAATGGTCTGGCGGGGTTACTATAATAGTGTCTGATGGCTAACGAAGGGCAACCGGTGAATCTCTCTCTTCTACTCGCTTTGCTCCAGGAAATGCCTGCCTACAGGCAATTGGTGAGGGACCTGTCGACAGCAGAAAATGAGCATAAGGCGGTTGTACTCGATGCCGCCAAACCGTACGTGATCGCTGCCCTCTACCACGAGCTCAATGTGCCCATTATGGTGGTGACCGCTCAACCTGAGAGCGCTAGAAAGCTCCACGAGCAACTTCGAGTCTGGTGTCCTCCTTCCGTCGAATTGCATCGCCTCCCGGAGCTGGACTTCCTCCCTTATGATAGCTATCGGCTATCAGCTTTCAGCCGTCAGATGCTGGAGAGGTTGAGGGCGCTGACTATTCTGGCGCTTCACGGGCCTCTTGGGTCCTGTCGTTGTGAGGGAGCCCCGATGAAATCGGGACGACCGGAGAATCTCCTGGATAGCGGTCTCCACGAGGAATCCGAAGACCCTTCGCTGGCGCTCAGGGCGACACAAGCGCCCTTGATAGTCGCCTCAGCCCTGGCAATCATGAGCAAGACTATACCTCACGGGGATTTCGTTGCTGCCTGCCATGTTCTAGAGCCAGGCATGGCTGCCGACCCATTGGAATTACTGCGCCGATGGCAAACCATGGGCTACGAAGTGGAGGACGTCGTTGAAGTACCTGGCCAGATGAGCAAGAGGGGTGGCATCGTCGATGTCTTTACGCCTTTCAGCGAGTTGCCGGTGCGAATAGAGTTCTTTGGCAACCGGATAGAGAGCATGAGGTGCTTCGACCCGGAAAGCCAGCGCTCAAGCGGTCCGATTTCCTCGCTGATTCTAACCCCGGCCAGGGAGTTGATGCCAATGGCAGAGAACTCTCGACTGGTGATTCTCGACTCAGATAGCTGCACTCCTGAGGTGAAGCAGCGCTTCGAGGTAGACTTGGTCAGACTGCAGGAGCGACAGTGGTTTCCCGGGGCTGAGTTTTACTTCCCTCTGTTCAACACCGGAAGCGTGTTCGATTACCTTGGCAGGAATGCTCTGCTCATTCTCGATGAGCCGGAAGGAATGGAACTCGTCGTCACGAGGCTGAACAGGGAGACCCAAGAATTGAGAGCGACTAAGATGGAAAGAGGCGAGCTACCTCAAGGCTTTCCCTCTCCTTACCTTGCCTGGGAAGAACTGGAGTCGCAGGTGGAAGTGAGACATCGCCTGACCATGGAAACATGGAATGCCCCCCAGGGCTATGGACAGGCTTTGCCCTTCGTTAGGTCTCAGAGTTACGGAGGACAGCTGGAAAGGTTCCTCACAACAGCGAGGAAGCTTGTCGAGCAGGGACAGCGGGTGTTGGTAGTTAGCCACCAGGCAAATCGTCTGGCTGAGCTTCTACAGAAGGAGGATATTCATACTTCGCCCGCATCCGAGATAGAGGAGGTACCTCCGCCCGGTTCAATCACAGTCCTTCAGGGCTCACTGGATGGGGGCTGGCTGATGGCCGACGGGTTGACTCTTATCACCGATACTGAGCTGTTCGGCTTTGTTAAGCAGCCGCGAGCAGGGAAGAAGAAGCGGATACCCCGCCGGTGGTTCCTTCCCCAGTTAGTCCCCGGCGATTATGTCGTACATGTCGATCACGGCATCGCCAGGTTCAACGGTCTGACCAGGATGTTCTCCCATGGGATCGAGGGAGAATACCTTGTTCTGGAGTATGCCGCCGGTGACAGGCTCTACGTGCCCATTGAGAGGATAGACCGCATAAGCTGCTATATCGGTGCTGGCGACCAGGCACCACCCTTGAGCCGCTTGAGGAGCAGGGAATGGCAAAGGACCAAGAGAAGGGTCAAGGAGTCGGTGGCGGAAATCGCTCACGAGCTACTCGACCTTTATGCCGCTCGGGAGATAGCTCCCGGCTTCGCTTTCTCCCCGGATTCACTGTGGCAGCAGGAACTGGAGGCTTCATTCCCCTATATGGAAACACCGGACCAGGTTGAGGCCATCATGACGGTCAAGAAGGATATGGAGGGGGCTAAGCCCACGGACCGGCTTATCTGCGGAGATGTCGGCTATGGCAAGACCGAGATAGCATTGCGCGCTGCCTTCAAGGCGGTTATGGATAATAAACAGGTGGCCATTCTGGTCCCGACCACCATACTCGCTCAGCAGCATTTGATTACGTTTACTGAGAGGTTGCAGACTTTTCCTCTGAGAGTAGAGATGCTGAGCCGCTTCTGTCCCCCGGAAAAGGAAAGAGAGATCATTGCGGGCTTGGCCAATGGCACTGTGGATATCTGCATCGGTACTCACCGCCTGCTACAAAAGGACATCTCATTCAAGGACCTCGGAATGGTGATAATCGACGAGGAACAGCAATTCGGTGTCGTGCAGAAGGAGAAACTCAGGCAGATAAGGAAGGAAGTGGACACCTTGGCACTCAGCGCCACTCCTATCCCGCGCACCCTTCACATGTCCTTAAGCGGAATCAGGGATATGAGCATAGTGGAAACGCCTCCCGAAGAACGCCTGTCCATCAAGACGTACGTTGGGGTTTACGATGCCACTCTGGTCAGGCAGGTGATATTGCGTGAACTGGAGAGAAACGGTCAGGTCTTCTTCGTCCATAACCGTGTTCAGAGCATTGGTCTGGCCGCCGGCAAGTTACAGGATTTGGTACCTGAGGTCAGAATCGCCATAGCTCACGGGCAAATGCATGAAGAGCAACTAGAGAAGGTGATGGCCGATTTCGTCTCTCGTAAGTATGATGTCCTGCTGACTACCACCATCATCCAGTTAGGTCTGGACATGCCTAACGTCAACACGTTGATTGTCAATCAGGCTGACAAGTTCGGTCTGGGCCAGCTTTACCAGCTAAGAGGCAGAGTGGGACGTGGTGTCAACCAGGCTTACGCGTATTTTCTTTTCGACGAGGGGAAATTGCTGACTCCGCAGGCCCATAAGAGGCTCAGGACCATATTCGAGGCTGCCGAACTGGGTTCCGGATTCGGTATCGCTATGAAGGACCTGGAAATCCGGGGAGCAGGCAATCTTCTGGGTGTTAAGCAAAGCGGGCATATAGCCGCGCTCGGCTTTGACCTTTATTGTCAACTGCTTGCTGAGGCGGTGGAGGAGTCGAAGGCATCTTCTCGGAACATCTCTCCTGAAGGGAGAGGAACAGGCGAGGGTGGAATCAAAAGGAGTGTTGTTGCAGGGCAACAGAACGAATCCCCCAGCATATCGCTACCCTTGGCTGCCTACATACCGGAGGAGTACGTTCCCAATCTGGGTACTCGGTTGGGCCTCTACCACAGACTCGCCGGGTTGGAACTCATAGAAGAAGTGGCCGATTTCGTTCAGGAATTCAAAGATAGATTCGGCGCGCTGCCTCAGCCTGTGGATAATCTGCTTTACATGGTGAAGATCAAGGTTCTGGCTATAAAGGCTGGCGTAAGCTCTGTTTCCAGGCAAGGAAGGCAAATCGTGATAAGGCCTCGAACCGAGGGCGGACGGCTAACAGTCAGCAGCGCTATCGACGCGGCAGTCAAAACAGGTGCCACACAGATCAGGTTAGACACCAAACTCGCGGGCGATAGGTGGCAGGACGTCCTGGAGGAGATACTGAGGTCTAACTGCGACTGAACCCGCATGAACGCTACAGTACGCTCAGTGAGTCAAAGCTTCACCCAGCATTAGAGAACTCCTGCTTCCTAACTTGATATGTGGCAGATTTCCGTCTTTCCGTCCGGAATAGTCAGCGTCAGAAGCGTTCCGTTTTCCATTTCCTTCCATTCTCCAGCAGAACTGGGTAGCCGTTCAGAACATACGACTGTGTAATCGTCTGCCTGCGAATACTTCATCGTGAAGTACTTCGGGGTTTTCTTGCCACGTTCTCCGTACATGTTGAGGATGTGAATGTGATCGTCTCTGAACAGTATGAAGTTGAGCGCCGAATACTCCTTCAAGGACCTCGCTGTTGCTCTTATGGCTTCCGTTACGTCCTGGCATGCCTTCAGATCTTCAAGGAGCAGTGCGAATAGCTGTTGCGCGTCACTTTGTTCTCCGGCCTTGAAATCGTGAACTGTTCCATTATGGCAGAAGTACCAGCCATCTTCCTCGAATGGGTGCGTGAACTCGTGTTTCACCGCTATGCCCGGCGAGGCTTTCCTCGCGTGCAGCATTATGAAATCCAGATCGGCGCCATAGAAATCGGCGAATCTCGGGTCTCTCCAACATGCAACAGCATTCTTATAGGATTCGAGTTCTCCCGACCTCCCTGTCACTATACCCCAGCCATCGCCCTGAATATGATCGGGGCGGCCCCAATGTTCATGCCTTTCATTCTTGTTTTGAGCCATCAGCTTGAAATCGTCCAGTAATCTGGCTACAGGCAATTTGCCAATCCCGACTAGCATTCTGCAGGCCATACATCCTCCACAGGAGCATTTTAGCAGTTCAGATGAGAATTCTCCTCTGCTCTATCCTGTGGGCAGTCTTCTTCACGTGGTCGGAATCAGCGTCCTGGCTGGTGTGGCTGGGGTAAGCTCTATTTCCATCCAGGAAGGGCAGATCATACCTAATCCCCAAACTGATAGGCAGTGTTTGATAGCTACCAGCCCTATCGATGGCGTAGTCAGAATAGGCGCACCAGAAATCAAGTTACATACTAATCGCGGGTGACGGATGTCCGGAAGTCCTGGAAGGGATACTAAGATCTAGTCGTGTCCAGACCTGCCTGAAAGCTGCCCCGACATAGAGCCTGAAGGAAGAGAAGGCCAATATTAACCCTTGACGTTGAGATAAACAGGCGTTAAGCTTAGTGAGAGGAGCAGAATTTTTCTGGTATTAGATGGCTGAGGGTGGACACAAAATGAGAGTGCTTATCCTGGGCGCAGGCGCGGCGGGGATTGGCGCTGCGCTGGAATTGAAGAAGGCCTCCGCTGGTGCACCGGGGCTGGAGGTAACACTGGTGGATCAGCGGGATTATCATCACCCCCTGCCCTTCATATGGCATGTAGTTAGCGGGAGCGTTGAGCCCCGTCGTATCGCTTTCCCCCTGCCTGCTCTGCTGAACAGAAAGGGTGCTGCAGGACCGGTTAAATTCAGGCAGAGTCGGGTGCAGAGCATAGATGTGGGAAGGAAGGTGGTCAGTACCGATGATGGAGAGATGGAGTGGGACTATTTGGTGGTGGCTTTGGGCAGCACTACCAATTTTTTTGGAATGGCCGATGTCGAGGAAAATTCGCTAAGCTTGAAATCTCTGGGAGATGCTGTCAGCATCCACAATTACATCTTGGACAACTACGAGGCGGCATTGCGGGAAGGAGATGAACAACGCCAGCGTGAACTACTCACCTTTGTGGTGGTGGGAGGTGGGCCCACCGGTATAGAACTGGTGGCGGCTATTCAGGACTTCCTGTGCAAGGTATTGATACGGAACTACCCTTCTCTGACGCCTCAGGTTCGAGTGCTCTTGGTTGAGGCACAAGATGCTCTCTTATCTGGCCTAAAGGCTAAAATGTCAGAACTGGCTATCAGCCGGCTGCGCTCTCGAGGAATTGAGGTTCTATTGGGAACTCGCATTACCAAGGTCTGGTCAGGTGGTATCCAGACTGCTGATGGGCAGACTATATCGACTCACACTGTTATTTGGGTAGCGGGGGTGAAGCCGGTGGCTGTTATGGCATCGCTGCCTTTCGAGAAAGCCAGAGATGGGCGAGTCCTGGTGAATCAATACTTGGAAATTCCAGGGGCCCCTGGAGTCTATGTCATTGGAGATTGTGCTTATTTACTACAAGAACGTGGCTCGAGACCCTATCCCCCAACCCATCAAGTAGCTGAGCGACAGGGCCTGACCTGCGCTAGGAACATCATCTGTACTATACAGGGTAAGGATCAACGAACATTTCGCTACGGATTTAAGGGGCAGCTAGTATATATGGGCAGGAATCTGGCGGTGGCTCAGTTAGGGGATCGTGTTTTCGATGGGTCCGCTGCCGCACTGCTGCGGCGAGTCTTTTATCTATGGATATTCATCTCGTATCTTGGGCTACCGACGGAATTTAGGAGAAAGCTAGGTGCCATTCGTGATTGGATCCCTGCCTACTTTTACCATCGCAAGACAACTCACCTGCATGAGTAAGGGCAGATTGCGTGAGGCTGAAACGATGGAACCGGTCATGGGAATTGTCCATGCCCATCACTGGTCCGTTTGTCACTGACGCCAAATCGGAGGACGGTAAGACTTGTCAGTATCCGCTGTCACGATACTAAGCGAATCAGCGTGCGACGGAAGGCAGCCTCCGGTTGGTGTAAGGCATGAAGCAAGGATTGTGAGTGAGATGAGCAGCCACTTTTCCTGTCCCGACGGACGGAATGATGTGTGGTAAGCGAGACACGTTATTCCGCGGTTCTGAGTTCGGAAAGTGGCTTGGAACTGATGATCGAATCAGTCTGGACAAGGAAATCAAGGCTCCAGCCGGAACAGTCGGATTTGCTGCCAGGATGACACCGGGATATGTTGCTGCGGATTAGTGCGACATGGACGAGACTTATGATAGAATTGCAGTCGCACCATAGTGGAATCAAGAGAGCCGTGGATGCGCCCGGCTGGCCGAAAAGGAGTCCTCGGCTGGAGTGGCAGATTATTCTCGATACACTTGACATCCCTACAGAAAGAGAGAAGATAACTCTGGGCCGATGGCGAACAAATAGGAGGAGAGAAGAATGCTGAATATCGAAGGGATTCCCGAAATACCAAAGCCGCAGAATGCGCCCATGCCGGGTTTTGCCAGGGGCACGCCCGAGCGAAAACTGCTCGAAGAGGCGATCAAAGAACTACGGTCGCAGGATTCGGCAAAAGTGAAGCTGCCGCTGATGATCGGCGGCAAAGCGATCATGACTAGAGACCTGGGTGATTGTATCGTGCCCCATGACAACAAGAGGCTGCTTGGTAAATACGCCAGGGCTCAGGCAAGTCATACTGAAGCAGCGATACAGGCCGCATTGGATGCGCGAGAAAAATGGCACCGGATTCCCTGGTACATGCGGCTCAATATCTTCCGCAAAGCGGCTTATCTTCTACAGACGAAGTACTTCTACAAACTGGTTGCGGCAACCATGGAGGATCTTTCCAAGAACCCGTATGAGGCAATGGTCGATGTCTGCGAACTGGTCGATTTCTGGAATTACAACGCCTACTACGCTTACCAGATCTACAAAGAACAGCCTGATAGCCAGCCCTCCAGTCTGAATTTCACCGACTGGCGGCCGCTGGAAGGATTTGTAGCGGCTCTGTCGCCCAACAACTTCGTCGCTATTGCCGGCAATCTCTGCACGGCTCCTGCCATGATGGGCAATGTGGTTGTCTGTAAGCCGGCTTCCGATGCCGTGTTTTCCTTTCATGCTGTTCTGGACGTCCTTTATGAGGCGGGCCTACCCCCGGAAGTTCTCTCGGTGGTTCATGGCGGCAGGGAAGCAAGCCAGGCAATCGGGGAAACACTCCTGGGCAGTTCCAGCCTGGCCGGCGTTCATTTCACAGGCGGCACCAGTACTTTTGACTGGATAGTAGGCAGGATCGGGAAGAACACGGAAAAGGGAGTATATCGCTACGGCTATCCGCATCGTTCCTGCGTCGGAGAGACGGGCGGGAAAGACTTCATAATCGTTCATGACGATGATGACGCCAGGACGGTAGCGGCAGCGATTGTCGTTGGCGGTTTCGGTTGTCAGGGCAGGAAGTGTTCGGCTACCTCGAGAATCTATGTTACCGAACACATGTGGCCGGCTGTCTCTAAGGAGCTGGCTGGCTTCATCAACTCAATCAAGGCTGGAGATGCTGCTGATTTCAGGAATTACATGGCGGCGATTATCAGCGAGGCGGAGTACAAGAAAATCGTCGGATACATTGAAGCAGCGAAAGCCGATAAGAATGTAGAGGTAATCGGCGGTTCTTATACCGATAAGCCCGGCTGGTTCATCCGGCCGACATTGATAGTCACCCGCGATCCGGACTACAGGACTATGAAGGAAGAGATCTTCGGACCGGTGGTGACGATCTGTCCGATGAGTGCAAAGGACTTCCGCGGAGTTCTTGCCAAATGCGATGAGACCAGTCCTTACGGGTTGACAGGAGCGATAAACACTGCAAGTCTCTTTACTCTGTGTGAAGGCCTTGAGAAACTGCGCTATGCCGCGGGCAATATCTATGATTGGAAAACCACGGGAGCCGTCGTCGGCCAGCAGCCATTCGGTGGCGCCAGAAAATCCGGTACCGACGACAAAGCCGGCTCAAAGCTGAATCTCTACAGATGGGTTAACTCGCGATCGATTAGTTTGATGCACAATCGACCTCAAGTTCCCTGGCCGGCATTTCTTGACTTGCAGTAGGAGAACAGGGGCTGCTGGCTGGCAGCCAGGAACCTCTGAAGGTCGCCCGTGGAAGACCGGAGACACGAGGGTCTCTTGACAGAGGATGATGAGGATTGCGGCGTGCTGCTACAGGCGGTTGTGTCAGGAGACGATTGAATCCGTACAGGATACCATTTGTGGCGAGCGAAAACCATGGACGAGGTAGAAACACTACTGAAGGAACTCACTGAAGCCAGCGGTATACCCGGGCATGAAACCGAGGTGCGGCGGCTGATTCAAAACCGCTTCAAGCAATTGGGTGAGGTTAGCCATGACAAACTGGGCAGCGTGATCTGCAAGAAGTGCGGTGAAGCGTCGGAACCGAAGGTGATGCTAGCCGCTCATATGGATGAGGTTGGCTTCATGGTGAGCCACATCACAAAGGACGGGTTCATCAGGTTCGCTGCATTGGGAGGATGGTGGGACCACGTTCTGCTCGCGCAGAGAGTGGCAATCAAAACGACGAGAGGGGACGTTATTGGCACGATCGGAGCCAAGCCCCCCCACCTTTTGTCGGATGAAGAACGGGCAAAAATGGTTGACAAGAAGAACATGTATATCGACATCGGTGCTACTTCAAGCGACGAGGTTGGACAAGCCGGAGTACGTGTGGCAGACCCTATTGTGCCCGTGAGCGTATTCACTATCCTTGCCAGTGGCAAGACGTATTTGTCGAAGGCCTTCGATGACCGGGCAGGCTGCGCCGT
>Ga0209991_10001522_pt1 | contig 10553 bp, 11 predicted proteins | sample ChitaG_FD_183167 | JGI IMG/M metagenome (GOLD analysis project Ga0209991, IMG submission 183167) | Deep subsurface microbial communities from South Pacific Ocean to uncover new lineages of life (NeLLi) - Chile_00310 metaG (SPAdes)... | ecosystem: Environmental > Aquatic > Marine > Oceanic >... | reverse complement strand
AATCAACAAAGCATACTCCCAAAGGAAAAGTGTCGATGTTTCTATTATTCGGGAAAACCGTTTACGTGCTTCCGAATCACAAGTAGGACTAGTTAAACAGTATAAGAATGGCACATATCTTCTGGATATCGGCTGTGGTGAAGGCTTCTTCCTCTTTAATGCCTCTAGAGCTGGTTATATTACTAAAGGGATTGAATTATCACAGGATGCGGTAGAATATGCGAGAAGAGAATTTGGCTTGGATGTAGAAGCAAAGCCCTTTGAAGAACTGCAGTTTCCTGAAGACCATTTCGATGTAATTACTCTGTGGCAAGTTCTAGAGCATGTGCCATACCCACGTATGATTCTGAAAGAAGTTCGTAGAATACTCAAACCTGAGGGGTTATTAGTAGCATCCACTCCAAATATTGAGGGAATACCGGCGAAAATGTTAGGGAAAAGGTGGTGGAATGTAAGGAGGCTGCATATCAACCAATTCACCGTGAAAACTCTTACGACCGTTCTCAAGAATATTGGGTTCAGAAATATATCTTCTGTCTCTTATAAAGAATCCATAAGCTTGCTTATGCTGTTTTTACCAATACTGAAATATTTAAAATTGTATAAGCCGTTAAAAGATTTATTCCACCCTAGCTCTATGTTGGGTAAGGTTATGAACAAAATGATGTTAGCATACTCCTCAAAACTGGATAACTGCACAGTAATTGGTTTCAAATAGGAAGATAATAAATGGCGCATCTTTCTCCATTACAAGGGGCTAAGCTTGTCACGAGAGGCATACATAGCTATATAGCTAAGCGTCCCATAGTAGTATCTTATGAGGTAACGCTTTCTTGTAATTGTAATTGCCGTCACTGTGACCTTGGGGGGTTCATAAAGGATGAAAAGCAAATTAAACCAGAGGAGTACAGAGATTTAACTCAACGATTGAAACCGCTTGCAGCGCAAATTTCTGGTGGTGAGCCACTTCTACGTAAGGATATAGCAGCCATAGTCAAGGCTATCAAGCAATCTGGGGTACAATACTTGATACTTGTTACCAATGGAGTGTTGCTAAACGAGAGCAATTATCTACAATTACGTAAAGCAGGAGTGGATCAATTTTCCGTCTCACTTGATTTTCCTGATGAGCGACATGATGAATTTCGACGACGGCCGGGTCTCTATGCGCGTTTGGAGCAAAGTCTTCCCCGGCTAGCAAAGCTTGGGTTTCGGGATATTATCTTAAACACAGCTATAACTAAAGCCAATGTGAGGGAAATATTGCCTTTGGCAAAAAAGGCCGCTGAGTGGGGTGTAGACATATCGTATAGTGCTTATACTGCGCTGCGAACAGGGAATAAGGACTATTGCCTTAATTATGAAGAGGATTTGGAAATATTACGCCAGGCCATCAACGAACTAATAATATTAAAAAGGCAGGGCATTTATCTAACTAACCCAGAACTGACACTCCGAGATACCTTGAAATTCTTTGAACAAGGACACATGCCAAATTGTAAGGCAGGCATAAGATTTCTTATCGTAATGCCTGATGGGAGCCTAGTTCCCTGTTCACTGCACCGCAATAAATACGCTACTCGTAAAGAGATGATAGAGAATTTTTCCAGAACTAACCAATGTGATAATTGTTACGTCGCTATAAGGTCCTACAGTGAGATGTCATTTTTGAGTCACGTGAAAAATCTCCCTAAGTACATCCAGGAAATGATTCTTCACTGAGAGATATTTATTAACCGCTCTTGGTGAACTTGTCGAACCATGAGCGGTACTCAAGATTAAATTAGCTCACCCTTAGACACGCGCAGGATGAACGCATTATTAAACGAATACGTTTTACTGAAATATTTGACAGGCTTTATCTTAAGTGGCAGCTGGGGTCTCGCCGGGGTGTAGCTCGCGCCACTTTTCTAAAAGTTGCTCCCGTGTTTCCTTGTGGGCAGGATCAGGAATGCAACAATCCACAGGGCAGACCTCAACACATTTTTGTGTCTCGCACCAGCCAACACACTCTGTGCATTTGTCAGGGTCAATGATGTAAATTCCCTCTCCCTCAGTTATGGCCTCGTTTTTACATTCTGGTTCGCAGGCACCACAACTAATGCATTCCTCGGTAATTTTATATGCCATCTTTCTATAACCTCCTTAATTTTCAGCTCTTAATTTTACACTTTGCTTTTATTAATGGCGAGCCCAGTAGGCATGGAAAACTTCTCCTTGAGAGCTAAAGCCACATGATCGGGAACCATACCTTCAAGACAACCTCCTAACTTACTTACTTCCTTGATTAGTGTGGAGCTAAGAAATTGATATTGAGAGCTAGTCATCAAGCAAAGTAGCTCAATGTCTGGCGCCAGTTTTCTGTTCATCAGCGCCATTTCAAATTCCCGTTCGAAGTCGGAGTTTGCTCTCAAACCGCGGATCATGACTTTGCCTCCTACCGCGCGTACGAAATCCACAGCCAGCCCTGCAAAAGCTTTAACATGGACGTTGGACAGGCCGGTTACCGCCTCTTCCACTAACTTTACCCTTTGCTCCAGAGGGAAAAACGGCTGTTTAGCAGGGTGCTCATAGACGCCGACCATTAACTTATCGACCAGGGCTGCTGCTCGTTCGATAATATCCATGTGCCCGCAGGTAAGAGGGTCAAAGGTACCAGGATAAACTGCTACGGTCATAGTCAAACCTCCTTTTGGTATATAAAAATAAAAGTATCACCATAGCGGCGTTGTTTAACTAGATGGAGTCCGTCATAGTTGGAATTTAGGGGGAAGCGGTTTGCGTGGCAAAACACGATCGTAGAATTTTTTCCTAGCAAATTTGACTTGGCTATACTTATAAATGAATGATTTATAGAAGAGTCAGAGTAAGGTGGGTCCAGGAAGACAATATCATAATCATTGCTAAGGAAGTTAACTGCTTTGCTCACACTGCAGCAATAAATATGAGCTCGGTGTAGTTCCCCTATTTTTTCCAGGTTGGTTCTGATAACGTCACAGCAGCTTTTCCTGTGGTCAACAAAATCAACCCATTCTGCCCCACGGCTGAGCGCTTCAATACCCAGAGCACCGCTGCCGGCGTATAAGTCAAGAACCCGACGCCAATTGGTAGTACTGTTCTCCAGAAGAGAGAATATAGCTTGTCTCACTACACTGGTCGTAGGTCTAATGGAGTGCCTTGGCAGGGTTTTTAATCGAGTTCCCTTTGCTCTACCACCAGTGATCCACATTTCATTAACCTTAAAGAATAGTTTTATGATATTATATTATTATTCTGTTCTTTAGTTCAAGTAAGCCAAGATTGTTGACTAGAAGAGTAGCATGCTCTATACTTTAGCTTAAGCTAGGACAAAGGTTGAAATGAGTACAGGATTTGAAAGGTTTTCTGAAGGAGCCCGCAGGGTACTGACTCGCGCTCAAGGAGAGGCACAGCGTCTGGGACACAATTACATCGATACCGAACATATCTTGTTGGCGATAGCAGGGGAAGAATTAGGGCTCGCGGCCAAAGTTTTGAGTAATTTAGGTATATCGCCGAGCAAGATACAAGCGGCGGTGGAATTTGTAATTGGAAAAGGAGAACATCAAGCCACCAGTGGAGGAGTTGACCTTGCTCGTCGGGCAAAGAGAGCTATCGAGTTTGCTGTGGACGAGGCACGTCGTCTTAATTCCAGCTATATAAGTGTTGAACATCTTTTGCTTGGATTACTGCGTGAAAGCGAAGGGGTGGCTTTTAGTGTATTAGAGAGTTTGGGCATTACCCTGGAACGAACACGTGAGGAGGTCAATCGGGTTGGGAGACAGGAATCTATACGAACTCGAGCTGCAGGTCGCGTTGCCACGCGCACACCGACCTTGGACCAACTTGGCACTGATTTAACTGCTCTGGCCCGGGCAGATAAGCTTGACCCTATTATTGGGCGTAACAAGGAGATTGAACGGGTAATTCAGATACTAAGTCGACGCACTAAGAATAATCCCGCGCTTATCGGTGAACCTGGTGTAGGCAAAACAGCTATTATTGAAGGATTAGCCCAGCGCATAATAGCTGGGGAAGTTCCCGAGGTGTTGCTGGGTAAGAGAATAGTGGCACTAGATATAGGGGCTCTGGTGGCGGGAACGAAATATCGTGGCGAATTTGAGGAGAGGCTGAAGAGAGTCATTGAGGAAGAGAAAACTGTCGGTAATTGCATCTTATTTATCGACGAAATGCAGACTATTGTAGGTGCTGGAGCAGCTGAGGGCGCGGTGGACGCCTCTAATATCCTGAAGCCTTCGTTGTCGCGTGGCGAGATACAATGTATCGGTGCCACTACTCTGGATGATTACCGTAAATATGTGGAGAAAGACCCAGCTTTGGAACGGCGGTTTCAACCTGTCTTAGTAACTGAACCTACTACGGAAGAAACCTTGGATATATTGCGAGGTATTAAACATAGATATGAAGAATTTCATCAATTGGATATAAGCGACGAAGCCTTGCAGGCAGCAGCTTCGCTGGCTACCCGATATATAGCGGACCGTTTTTTGCCTGATAAGGCTATTGACTTAGTGGATGAAGCTAGCTCTCGAGTACGCATTAAACGGGGGAGTGCCCCCATTGGCTTAGCTGAGGCACGGCGGGCTTTAGAAAGTGTCCGGAAGGAAAAAGAATCGGCTATAGCAGCTCAGCAGTATGAATATTCCAGCGAGTTGCGTGATCGCGAGCTTCAACTGGTGGAGAAAATCGAGACCATAGAGAAGGAGTGGCAAGTTAAGCAGGAACAAGGCCGACCTGTGGTTACCCCAGAGGATATTGCCGAGGTGGTCAGCATGTGGACGGGCATACCCGTGGTGAAGTTGACCACCGATGAAACCAGTCGGCTTTTGCAGATGGAGGAGGCTTTACATCGCCGCATCATTGGTCAGGATGAGGCCATAGAGACCGTGGCTAAGGCGGTAAGAAGGGCTCGGGCTGGGTTAAAAGACCCGAGGCGTCCCATCGGTATTTTCATCTTTTTGGGCCCCACCGGGGTGGGTAAAACTGAATTGGTAAGGGCCCTGTCCGAGTTCATGTTTGGTAGCGAAGATGCTTTGGTCAGGCTTGACATGTCGGAGTTTATGGAGCCTCACAATGTAGCTCGCTTGGTTGGAGCACCACCTGGTTATATTGGTTATGAGGAAGGTGGTCAATTAACCGAGGCAGTAAGGCGGAAGTCCTATTGTGTTATTCTTCTCGATGAGATTGAAAAGGCGCATTACAATGTATTCAATATCCTGCTCCAGATTTTCGATGATGGTCATTTGACCGATGCCAAAGGGCGAAGGGTTGATTTTCGTAATAGCATCATAGTCATGACCAGCAATGTTGGTGGCGAGCTTATTAAGCGTCATATGACCATTGGTTTTGCTGCTCATATCGATGGCGAACGAAAACAACAGACAGAGTATGAGAAAATGAAGGAGAATGTTCTGGGGGAGGTGAAGAAAGATCAAAGATTCCGGCCCGAGTTTCTTAACCGCATTGATGCCCAAGTCGTGTTCCATGCTTTAAGCGAGGAGCATATCCGCCAGATTGTGGACCTGATGCTTGACCAGGTTATCGCTTCCGTTCAAGAGAAAAAAGTCACTTTGGAAATAACTGATGAAGCTAAGGATTTTCTAGGCAAGAAAGGTTATGACCCTGATTTTGGAGCCCGCCCCTTGCGTCGCACTATCCAGAATTTGGTTGAGGATCCACTCTCCGAGGCTTTGCTACGTGGCGAATTCCTGCCTGGAGACACTGTGGTTGTGGATTGTGTCGAAGAGGAAATTGTAATGAAACCATTGGTCAAGGAGACTACGTAAATATGGCTCAAGAAGTAATCGAGGCGCCACTACCTGGGAAGATAGTACGCGTTGAGGTAACCGTGGGTAATGCAGTTGAGGAAGGCGGGGTGATTTGCATCATAGAGGCTATGAAGATGGAAAACCCTATATTATCTCCAGCAAAAGCTTCAGTTATAGAGGTGGCAGTTTCGCCAGGGCAGGTAGTTAAGACCGGGGAAAAGATAGCCGTTATCGAGTATTAGGTATCTTGGCCAGGGGACTTGAAATCTAGCGAGCGGGGCAAATCCAAATTCAAGAATGTTTTCATTTGTCAGCAGTGCGGCAAAGAAAGCCTCAAGTGGTTAGGACGCTGCCCTGATTGCCAGGCGTGGAATAGCTTCGTAGAAACCAGGGTCACTTTATCCCGCGCTCCCAGTCGGCCTTACTCTAGCGGAAATAGACCCCAGGAACTTTCCCAAGTAGAGAAGGGTGACTTTCCTCGCTTTCACCTTGGTTTTGCTGAAGTGAATCGAGTTCTGGGAGGTGGTTTAGTTCCAGGCTCTCTGGTGCTTGTTGGTGGCGAGCCGGGAATAGGCAAGTCTACGCTTTTACTCCAGATTTCGGCGATGATGGCTGAGAATAATAAAGTTGTCGCCTATATCTCCGGTGAAGAATCTATTAATCAGGTCAAACTTAGAAGTGAGCGCCTCGGCATAGGGGGCAAAGGGATATACTTTCTCTCTGAGTGTGATTTAGCCGCCGTATTAGAATGCTTGGAAGGACTTTCTCCTGAATTAGCGATTATTGATTCCATTCAGACTATGTATTTGGAGGATGTAGCTGGGATGCCGGGCAGTATTTCCCAGGTACGGGAGTGTACCTGGAGGTTGGGGAGGTGGGCGAAGCAGAATAATGTACCTCTTCTAATCACAGGGCATGTGACCAAAGAAGGAGCTATTGCAGGTCCAGGAACATTAGAACATATCGTTGACGTGGTGCTTTACTTTGAAGGCGAACCATTTAGTAATTACCGAGTGCTACGTAGTGCAAAGAATCGCTTCGGCTCCACTAATGAGGTGGGAATATTTGAGATGGGCGATAGCGGCTTGATAGAAGTGGATAATCCCTCTCAAGTTTTCTTATCCGCATATAAGGATGGAATTGTTGGGTCGGTGGTAGTGCCCACTCTTGAAGGGAATCGCCCTTTGTTGGTAGAGATTCAGGCCTTAACTACCCCTAATAATTTTACTCCGCCACGGCGTATTGCTAACGGAGTTGATTTTAATCGGCTACTGCTGATAATTGCTGTGCTTACTAAGCGTGCTGGATTAAAGCTTTTCAACCAGGATATTCTAGTCAACGTGACTGGTGGCTTAAGGGTCAATGAGCCAGCGGTTGATTTAGGAATTGCCTCAGCGATTGCTTCCAGTTTTCGTGATGCGAAGCCAATTTCAGGTTTGGTTGCTTTGGGCGAGGTGGGGTTGAATGGAGAGCTTAGAGGGATATCACACGCAGAGAGACGAATTGCTGAGGCCATCAGGTTGGGCTTTAAATCCTGCCTTATGCCCAGACTCCCCCCTAGCATTGCGAGTGAAGTGAAGCAATCCCTTCACTCTGCGGACATTCACCTAATCGAGGTTAGCTCGGTGGCTGAAGCTCTGAGGCTGGGACTCACAAGGGAGAGTAGAATGCAAAGGGCAAAAGGCAAAAATACAGGGCAAGAATAGAAAATTCTTGCATTTTGATTTGTCATTTTAATTTTTTATCTTTGAATTTTACTTTTCAGGAGCAGAGTTTAGAGATTTGAATTCGGTGTTTGGTAAAGTAGGCGTGGTTATAGTCGCTGCCGGAACCAGTCAGCGGATGACGGATATAAACAAGCTCTTTGTTCCTCTAAAGGGGAAACCTTTATTGGCCTGGGCTGTGGATACTTGTCAGGGATCCAACTTGGTAAAGCAGATAGTCTTGGTATTGAGCGATAAGGATTTGGCGCGGGGGCAGAAGTTGAAAGAAGAAAGAGGCTGGGCTAAAGTTATTTTATGCCCGGGTGGTGCACGGCGGCAAGATTCGGTGGGGGAAGGGCTAAGACACATGAAAGGTTGTGATTGGGTTGTGATTCATGATGGAGCTCGGCCTTTCTTGACACCGGATTTGATTGAGGATGGCCTGAAGATAGTCGAGGAGATTGGGGCTGCTGTAGCGGCAGTGCCAGTTAAGGATACTATCAAGCTTGCTACAGATGGGAGATTGATTGGGGCAACTCTTCAGCGTGACAGGCTATGGGCAGCGCAAACTCCCCAGATATTCAACTTTGATATGATAACCAGAGCTTATGATAACCTCGCCGCAGAGGTTACCGATGATGCTACTACTGTGGAACGCCTGGGATACAAGGTGCAGCTTTATATGGGCGATTACAGAAATATAAAAGTGACCACCGCCGAAGATTTAGCGTTAGCACGTATCATCGCCAAAAATATGTGATTGTTCCTACTGTGTTATGAGGTAGATAATTTCCGTGGTAAAGAGCAAATTATAGAGGGTGGTGATTGGCACATCGTGGAAAAACTTGTCTCTGGAAGTATCAAATGCAAGAAGAATTAAGGGTTGGCATTGGCTGTGATAGCCATCCCCTGGTTTTGGGACGAAGGCTAATTTTGGGAGGTGTTGACATCCCTTATGACAAAGGCCTGTCGGGTTGGAGCGATGCTGATGTGGCAATTCATGCCATAATAGATGCTTTGTGTGGCGCTGCTGATTTGGGAGACATTGGCACCTTATTCCCTTCTCAAGAGCCGGAATATAAAGATATTTCAAGCCTGGTTTTGTTAAGCAAAACCAGCGAACTGCTTAGTGCCAAAGGACTCAGGGTGGCCAACATTGATATCACCATCATAGCGCAAAGCCCTAAACTCTCCCCTTTCATCCCTGAAATGAGAAAACGCATAGGTCAGGCCTTGGGTGTAGATTCAACACAGGTGACGATGAAAGCCACCACCACCAATGGTTTGGGCTGTATCGGCAGGGGAGAGGGAATAGCTGCCCAAGCTGTGGCTTTGATCCAAAAGTAAAAAGCTAGATTATCGAGACTTTAGCTATATATGTCTGATATGTCTGAATTGACTGTCGCTCAAAATATCCATACGGAAGTATTTTCCAGCGATAGCAACTTGGACCTTGAGGGTGTGATTAAGGAGGAGAAATAGGGAACAAATGATTATCGTTGGACTGACCGGAAGCGTGGGCACAGGTAAAAGCACAGTAGCCAGTCTTTTTAAGGAGCTAGGCGCTTATGTAATTGATTGGGATGAGCTGGCCCGGGAGGTGACACGCCCTCACTTAAAGGCTTGGAAAGAGATAGTGGAGTATTTCGGGAAAGGTATTTTGAACGAAGACTTGACCATCAATCGGCAAAAACTGGCTGATATAGTATTCTCTAACAAAGAAAAGGTAGCAAAGCTGGATCAGATAATTCACCCTGAGGTGTTTAAGGAAGACGAAAGAATTACTGATGAGATTAAAAGCCTTGACCCTGATGCTCTAGTTATTAAGGACATTCCATTGCTGTTTGAGCTTACTCGCCCTGTATATGTGGATAAAATGGTCGTTGTTTCTGCCAGTGAACAAACTCAATTAAGACGATTAGAGCAAAAGGGGATGAGTCGGGAGGATGCTCAAAGGAGGATTAAATTCCAACTTCCTCTTGAGGAAAAAATCAAATCCGCCGATTTTGTTATCAACAATGATGGTTCACTTGAAGAGACAAAGCGGCAAGTAGAGGAAATATATACTTTGTTAATTACTAGCAAGAGGTGACTTGTTGAATCAAATCGAGGCAAAACTGGAAGAAGCGCTGAGTAAGGTGCTTGTCCCCGGGACAATGCGTAGCTTGATACAGATGAACCTGGTTCGAAGCACGGAAGTTAAGGAGGGCAAGGCGAAAATAAATTTGGCTTCGACTGCTATCCCTGCCCAATATCATAGTTGGCTGAAGGACAAAGCAGCGGCAGCGGTTAGCGAGGTTTCCGGAGTGGAGGAAGTAACTGTTGACCTTGTCGAAGCCAAGCCCAAAGAACTTAGTCAGATTGGGAAAATAATAGCGGTCATGAGTGGCAAAGGAGGAGTGGGCAAATCTCTGGTTGCTGGTTTGTTGGCTACTGCTTTTGCTCGACAAGGTAAGGCTGTTGGCATACTCGATGCTGACATTACTGGCTCCAGTATTCCCAAGATGTTTGGTTTAGATGCTCGCCCCAGCGGTAGCGAGACAGGTATTTTGCCCGTATTATCGAGGTCTGGAATTGAAATTATGTCTATGAATCTGCTTTTGCCTAGTGAGGATGAAGCGGTTATCTGGAGAGGTCCCCTCATGTCTAAAGCTATCACACAATTCTGGGAGGAAGTTCTTTGGGGCAAGCTGGATTATCTGGTAATAGACCTGCCCCCTGGCACTGGAGATGCCCCATTGACGGTGCTGCAGGTAATACCCATCTCAGGGGTAATCGATGTTTTTACCCCCCAGGAGTTGACTGAGATGATAGTCAAGAAGGCAGTGAGGATGGCACAAAAGATGAATGTTCGAGTTTTGGGAGTAGTGGAGAACATGAGCTATCTCGTATTGCCCGAGACAGGTAGGAAGATGGAAATTTTCGGTAGGAGCAAGGGGGGGGAATGGCTAAGGCTTCCGGAGCCCCTCTTCTGGGGAGGTTGCCAATTGAGCCGGAGTTAGCCAGGTTGTGTGATGAAGGAAGAATTGAGAAATATCGGTCA
>Ga0209991_10001521_pt1 | contig 10555 bp, 9 predicted proteins | sample ChitaG_FD_183167 | JGI IMG/M metagenome (GOLD analysis project Ga0209991, IMG submission 183167) | Deep subsurface microbial communities from South Pacific Ocean to uncover new lineages of life (NeLLi) - Chile_00310 metaG (SPAdes)... | ecosystem: Environmental > Aquatic > Marine > Oceanic >... | reverse complement strand
TAGGGAGATTAAGGTTAATCAAAGAAATAGCGTTGACCAAAGTTAATATCCAAGATACTCCACTAAATATTCCGTGGATTTTCACAAATTTATTTTCGTTAATCAATACTAAGATAGTTCCAAGAGTAAGCAATAGTAAAGCTGATAAACCGAGGATCAATCCAAAATGATCAAAAATTTCGATCTCAGGTTCAGGTGGGGCAACTCCTCCAGCACTAAACCTGATTTCTATATAAGAAAAATCAGGTGGTACACCAGGGCCTGTTGAGTTGTCTCCTGCTAGTATGAAAAGTATGTAAAAGCCTTCTGTTTCAGGAATCGTAATATTAAACGTAATAATCATCTCGTCTGGATCCAAATCTTTATCTTCTCCATAGTCATCAAATATTCTATCAATGGTAGGAAGAATCGTTAATTGCCCATTTTGCATTACACTCGTAGTTTCATTAGGAGCTTGAACAAACAAACTGGTTCCAGTGGCAGTTACATTAAAAACAATAACATCTGAAGCAGACACATCAAAAATAATATCATCTGAGGGATTTACGATTGTACCATTTATATCAGCGGAAATTGCATATCCTCCGGGTACCGTATGACAGATTTCATGATTTAATTCTTGGTCTGGAGTTGCATTTCCATTCAGGACCAGTAGCATTAATGGTAAACCAATTATTACGATAAATAATACGAAAATTTTCTTTTTCATTATCCTTACATTGTTTTGTTATAATCTTAATTGATTTTATAAAACAATTAAAGCTTTTAATTAAAAATTATAAGTGGATTTTAAATTTTGGTGCGAAAATTGCACCTTTTTTCAAAAACATCTACAGTAAAGAAAGAGTTTGGTTAGGGTTTATAATATTTTATAATAATCTTTTTTAACACTAGTTATTTCATTTTTTTATTATGAAATTTGATCACTATTCACTAAAGAAGATATTGCTCATTGATTTAATAGTGATCCTCAGTATTGTTATTGTTATTCCTCTCGTTTTAGATTTATTTGGGCTAACTATCAAGATACTGGTAATTTCATTTATTGGGAATATTCTAATCATTTCTACGATCATTATTACTATAGTTGATCTTTTTTTTCTTCTAAAAGCTAAGCGAAATTTCTACCTTTTATCTTCGCTAGGTATGAGTTTTACAATTTCATTGTTTTTACTTCTGGAGTATTGTTTTACAAATGATTATTATGATTTTATTTACGTCTGGAGTTATAGTAAATCTACACTTCCAATTGTCTACAAGATTGTAGCAATTTGGGCCGGTGAAGCAGGCTCTATCATGACTTGGATGTTATTTAATTCAATAATTATTTTCTTTTACAGGCTTAAGAATCAAAACAAAAACGATATTACATTTATAATATCAGTTATAATTTCTTTGGTAATTTCTTCAGTATTTCTGATTATTTTATTTTCTTACAACCCTTTTCAAACTAGGACTCCTATTTTCCCTCCTAACGGTAGAGGTTTAAATCCCCTTTTAATATCTCCATTTATGATTTGGCATCCACTTTTCACGTTCATTGCTTACGCAATTTTCCTAATTCCCTTTACTATATCAATTATTGAAATTATAATGCCAAACAAGTCACTGGAAAATCCTTATCAAAAATCCTTTTATGATATTAGTTTAAAGTTTGGTTGGTTAGTATTAACTGTAAGTATTGGATTGGGAGCATACTGGGCAAAAATAGCACTTAATTGGGGGAGATATTGGGGCTGGGATCCTGTGGAGACCGTCTCTCTTGTCCCTTGGTTTTTTAGTACAGCGTACTTTCATACTATGACTTTTAAGAAGAAAAATAGTAGGCTAGTCAAAATCAACATAATTTCGATTTTTTTATCAATAATTTTTTCCACTTTAATAACACGCGGAGGAGGGTTGAATTCTTTACATGCTTTTACTGGTGAAAATAATCTAATAACTTGGACTTTAATTATTGGCTCAGTATTAATCATATTCTCGCTTTACGTTGTTTATAATAGTTTAGAATCTTTATCTGAACATTACAAGAAAGTAAAACTGTTTTTAGATTATTTAAGCTATCTATTTCTTTTTATGCTAGCTTTTGTTTGCATATTTGGTCTTTTTATTACTCCCCTAACATACTTCCTTTCAAACTTTTTTAGTTTAAACATAATATTCGTAGGAACAGATTTTTTCATTTTAACAACATTAATTTTAGCTTCTGGATTAGCTATCACGCTAATCTTTTGCTCACTATATGGTGTATATAAATTGAAATGGATTACTGTTGCAATAATTATAGGCGTGGCATTTCAATCCGTCCTCTCTTTAGTAATATTCCTTTTATCGAGCATTTGGATAAATCCACTGATCGCAATATTTATTCTAGCATTACTAACTTCAATTTTGAAATTAATAAAGAACTTTGATAGCAGTAAAGGAATAAAGCAATTTTTTAGAATTAATTCAAAAACTTATGTTCATACGGGGTTATCGTTAATCTTAATTGGAACGCTAATTGATCCTGAAGCCTGGTTTTATCAAGATATTTTCTTTATTTCAGGGTTTATTTTTTTAATAAGTGGAATAATTCCTTCCATACTTATTCTATTTATTCTTAAGAGAAATAAAGTGTAATATAAATTAATGAAGCAGATTAATAGAAGTAATCTAATTGGGTTTAATTTTAATTAAAATTATTAATCTCTGATTTATAAAATATAAATTTGTTTTAACCCAGTTCAAATTGAAACTAAATATTAGATTTAGTTTAAAAACAAATCTGGAGCGATTCCAATTGTTTAAATTAGCTCGATTTAATAAAAGTTATAAATTATAAGAAATTTCCTTAAATTAAGCAATCTTTTAACACAGTTGATATGTTCAAATGCAAATCGAACTTTATCAAATGCAAAAAGCAGAAAAACAACGATAAAGCATTTACAATTTATTATATTAAGTAAAAAAGTGGTTTAAATGAAAATAAACAGGAAAATTTCATCTTTTCTAATCACTACCATACTGTTTTTATCAATCTTGGGGCTTGTTATAGCACAACCAAATAAATTTAAAGATTTCACTGGAGAGGGACACGGGAGTTGCCATGGAAACATAACAGAAAGTGCTAGCGGGTATATCTCGCTATCGTCAAGTTCAGGATCATCTGTAAATCCAAGTGAAACATTTACAATTACTATTCAAATATTAAGTTTTAGTGAGGCTCAAGGTAGTAATATTGTAGTGGGTTTTCCAAGTGGATCTCCTGGTCTAGGAAATAACAAGGATTTTTCTTTTAACACAACTCGAGAATCAATCGCTATAGCTGGTTCAGGGAATTCAGCGACGTTAGATTTTCAAGTTACAGCACCAGCGACTGAACAATCCTATACTCTCCACTCTGATGCTATTTACACCGATGGTTCCTCATCCTATTTTGCTCATGGTGATTTTAATATTACTGTGGAAGTGCAAAATAATCCACCTCAATTTAGCAACATAGTTGAGAGTAGCGATCCTTTAGAATTTGGTCAAAAAGAAATTTTTCAGGTCGATGTGACTGATTCTGAAACAAGTGTCAGTAAAGTCCTCATTGAATTAGAAGGTACTAACTATACTATGTCTAATATTATTGGAGATACATTCGAATATAACTGGACTCCAAGTACTATTGGCATAAAAAATTATGTTTTCTATGCTAATGATACGGATGGAAGTTGGAATTCAACTAATGGAAGTATTAATATAATTGATACTACAAATCCAACTTTGACTAATTTAATTGAGAGCGCCGATCCTTTAGAGTTAGGTCAAACGGAAACGATCCAAATCAATGCAACTGATTTTTCTGGTATCAGTCAGGTTTTAATAGAGATTGATAGTAAAAATTACTCGATGGCAAATATTGGAGGGACGATATGGGAATACGACAGCTGGACTCCAATTACAACCGGATTGAAATTATATTCTATTTTTACGAACGATACTGAGGGTAATTGGAACACTTTAGACAATTCAATAACAGTTCAAGATACAGTTCAACCCTCATTGACAAGTCTAGTGGAGAGTGCAGACCCTCTAGAGTTAGGGCAAACAGAAACGATTCAAATCAACGCAACTGATTTATCTGGTATCAGTCAAGTGTTAATTGAAATCGGCAGTGCGAATTACAGCATGAACCAAATTAATACAAACACATATCAATTTAATACCTGGACTCCGTCGTCAGTGGGAGTAAAAAGTTACACAATTTATGCAAACGACACTAAAGGAAATTGGAATTCTCTAATTAATTCAATAACAGTTCAAGATAAAACACCTCCAATTCTTTTTAATTTAGTTGAAAATACTGATCCTATTGAGTTAGGACAAACAGAAACGATCCAAATTAATGCAACTGATTTATCTGGTATTAGTCATGTGCTTATAGAAATTGGAGGTATTAATTACACAATGATAAAAATAAGTAGTAATACATGGGAATACAATAGTTGGACACCGTTGTCTACCGGTTTAAAATATTATAAGATTTTTGTAAATGATACTGAAGGTAATTGGAACACTTTAAACGATTCAATAACAGTTCAGGATACATCTCAACCTTTATTAACAAATTTGGTAGAAAGTTCAGACCCTTTAGAGTTAGGACAAACCGAAACGATTCAAATCAATGCAACTGATTTATCTGGCATCAGTGACATGTTAATTGAAATCAGCGGTTCAAATTATACTATGACAAAAATTAGTAGTACAACCTGGGAATATAATAGTTGGATACCAACAACAGTAGGACTAAAATCTTATACCATTTATGTTAATGACACTGAGGGAAATTGGAATTCACTATCAAACGATATCACAGTAGAAGACACAAAAGCACCAAAATATTCTGATTTAATTGAAAGTGCTAATCCGCTCCCATTTGGTCAGAACGAAACAATTTCCATTAAAGTTTATGATACACCAGGTTCTGGAGTGAAGGATGTAATTCTTGAATACAACAATATTAATCACACGATGATTTTTATGGGACTCAACACCTGGTCATGGTCAAATTGGAAGCCATCCTCCACAGGAACCTTTAATTATATCGTTTACATGATAGATAATAGCGATAATTTAAATACAACATCAGGTTCTATTGTAGTTATCATATCTTCGGGTCCAACAATTCAAAGCGTATCTAAAAGTGCAGATCCTTTAGAACTAGGTCAATTAGAAACTATTCAAGTTGAAGTTAATGATACTGATGGAATTAGTGATGTCTTTATAGAATTTGGGGGACAAAACTATACAATGGCAAATATTGGTGGAATTACATATGAATATTCCTGGTCACCTAATTCAACTGGGACAAAATTGTTTACAGTCCACGCTAATGATTCTTTAGATAGTTGGAATCAATTAAGTGACAGCTTCTATGTTCAAGACACAACACCTCCAAATTATGCAAATTTAATAGAAAATAGCGATCCTTTAGAATTGGGAAATACAGTAACAATTTCTATTGATGCTACAGACTTATCAGGTATCAATCAAATAAAAATTGAATTTGATGGCGTGAATTATTCAATGTCAAATATTGGAGGTAACACGTGGTCAAATGATACATGGATCCCTGAAACTGTTGATGTCTTTCCATACACTATATTTATTCAAGATAATTCGAATAACTGGAATAGCACAAGTGGAAGTATTGAAGCAATAGACACAATATCACCTGTATTATCAAATTTATATGAAGAATACGATCCAATAGAATTAGGGCAAAGTCAAACGATTCAGGTTAATATCAGTGATTTAGCTGCGATAAGTTTGGTGTTACTTGAATTTGAAGGAATAAATTACACTATGACAAAAATAAGTAGTAATACTTGGGAATATAACAACTTATTTCCATTTAGTACAGGTTTAAAAACCTATTCAATTTATGCAAATGATTCGAGTAATAATTGGATTTCTTTAACTTCAAATTTTACAGTTATAGATACTAATGGTCCTGTATTGGCAAATTTATTTGAAAATGCAGATCCACTAGAACTAGGACAGACGGTGACAATTCAAATTAATGCTACTGATTTATCTGGTATCAGTCAAGTGCTAATAGAACTTGATGGCGTAAATTATACCATGGTATTTATAGGTGTCAACACATGGGAATATAATAGTTGGACTCCTACTACGCCTGGAGTGAAATTGTATACACTTTACGCAAATGACACTAATGGCAATTGGAAATCTTTAAATAACGATATCACTGTAGTAGATTCGAGTGGACCATCTTTAGGTAACTTATTTGAGAATGCAGATCCACTAGAACTAGGACAGACGGTAACAATTCAAATTAATGCCAATGATTTATCCGGTATTAGTCACGTGCTAATTGAGCTTGATGGCGTGAATTATACAATGGCACTTATAAGTGTTAACACATGGGAGTTTAATAGCTGGACTCCAAGTAGTACGGGATTGAAACTATATTCTATTTTTGCGAACGATACTGAGGGTAATTGGAATACCTTAGACGATTCAATAACAGTTCAAGATACAATAATACCAGTTTTTTCAAACCTTGTAGAAAGTGGGGATCCATTAGAATTAGGGGAAACAGAAACTATTCAAATTAATGCAACTGATTTGTCTGGAATAAGTATGGTAATAATAGAAATTGGTGGCACAAATTACACATTGACAAACATAGGAGGCGTGACTTGGCAATATAACAGTTGGATTCCAATTTCCATAGGTACAAAATCATATACACTGTACGTGAGGGATTCAAGCAATAATTGGAATTATGTAATCAATAATATTACTGTAATAGATACAAATTATCCAGTGTTAACTAATTTAATTGAAAGTGCGGATCCGTTGGAATTAGGTCAAATTGAAACCATCCAGGTTGATGCTACTGACTTATCAGGAATCAGTCATGTGCTAATAGAAATCAATGGGGTGAATTATACTATGAGATATCTAAGTGGAACAAAGTGGGAATACAATAGCTGGGCACCAGCTAATTTGGGATTAAAAACTTACACAATCTATGCAAATGATACAATTAACAATTGGATATCACTGGAAGGCAATATTACGGTTACAGATACATTAGGTCCAACGGTGTTAAATATAGTAAAAAGTTCGGAATCAATTATCCTAGGACAAACAGTCTCAATTCAAGTTGATGTTTTTGATTTTTCAGGTATTAACGATGTCATTATTGAACTTGAAAATTCTAATTATACGATGACTCATGTAAATGGAAATACGTGGGAGATAAATAATTTGACTCCGAGCACAATAGGCTCATTAAGCTTTGTTATCTATGCAAGAGATACACTTGGTAATTGGAATTCAGAAAGTGATACGATTAGGGTGAATATACAAGGTGGTAATGGGGATATTGGTATGGCTGTGGAAGAAATTGATTTAATTGTTATATTTAGTACAGTTGGTATTTTAGGAATTTTTGCATTAATTCTAGTGATTATATTAAGACCTAAACGGTTTATTAAGTAATAATTACTTTTTATTTTTTTAACTACTTTAATTATTTAATTTTAATTTTAATGTCGTCTAATATGAATAAATCTGATAGAGTTTTATTAGAGTGTGACAATGTTTCTAAACAATATGGTTTTTTCTTTGCTCTAAACAAAATATCTTTTAATGTAAAAGAAAATACAATTTTAGGAATAGTTGGAGCAAATGGTGCAGGAAAAACAACGCTTATTAAAATCTTATCCGGTTTAAGTTCTCCAACCTCGGGAAAAATCCTCATTAATGGAATGGGTTATAAAGAAAATAATAGAAATATTAAGCGACTTATAGGAACGATATCAAGTAAATCTTTTTTATATGAGGAGCTTTCTATTTATGAAAACCTAAAATTTTATAGTAAACTGTATTCTGTGTACGAAAAACACGAATTTAAAGAAAAAATTGAACAATATACTGAAAAATTCAATCTTTCTGACTGGATTTATGAACCTGTTAGCTATTTATCAACTGGAATGAAACAAAAGGTCGAAATAATCAGAATTTTAATTCACGATCCTTCAATTTTACTCTTAGATGAACCATTTTCGGGATTGGATTTCAATTCTATTAAATTATTGATTAAAATATTAAACGATTTAAGAAAAGATGAAAATCTTACAATAATTCTTGCAACGCATAAAATTGAGGTAATTCAACAAATTAGCGATGCGATACTAATATTAAAAAGAGGTAAAATTAGTAAGTTTGCCCCTAAAACTGAGATGAATAAAATCAAAATTGAATCATACTTCTGAGGTGAAAAATGAGTGAAAGAGAAAGAATCTTCTAATAATTCAAACCTAAAATTATTCGCGACTATTCTAATAAAAGATATAAAATCTGAAGTTAAGCAAAAAAGCGACATTTTTTCGGTATTATTGTTTGGAATCATATCCATATTCATTTTTTCTTCGGCATATAATACGATTAATGTAGGTATTAGCATGCCTATAGAAATATTTGTTACTCAAATTTGGATGATAATATTCTTTACACTTATATTTATAATGATAAAGCTTTTTGTTCAAGAAAAAGAAAGAGGCACACTAGATGGATTAACAACATCTCCAGTTTCTAAAAATATCATTCTATCGAGTAAAATAATTTTTTGCTTTATATTATTGAGTTTTATCGAATTGATTTTAATTCTTTTCAGTTTTTTCATTTCAATCCCATCAACTCAAGATTTGAATATTATCCAACTATTTTCCTACATTTTGTTAGGAATAATATTACCTACTTTGGATTTATCTATCTGCGGAACTTTAGTTTCAGCATTATCAATGTACTCGAAAAGTAAATCTTTTGTTTTACCATTATTACTCTTCCCTATAATTCTTCCCATCACATCCCCTATTATATCGTTAAATATTAAGTTATTAGAAGGAGAACTGCTCTCATTGGCATTAATGGAAATATTGTTTATCGCGGCTCACGCTATCTTGATGTTTTCAATATTAATATTAGTTTCGGAAGAGTTGTTGTCTGATTAATGTTAATTAACTACATTGGACAAGAATTTGCGTTGCGTTTAAGAACAATAAAGAGTTAAACAATCCCATTACAACAACTTCAATTCCATTCACTACGTCATCAGGAACAGTAATAACGGAAACGTCTATTAAAATTTTATCACTACCTTGAGTCAAATTAAAGTTTCCTCCTGAATATCCTTCCACTGTGCCTATTACTTGAATCTCCTGATTATGGTATCTTGTAGGATCGTCGAGAACCTGGGAAATCTGAAGGTATGGTCTGAAGTTAAATATCAAAATTACTGTAATGATAGTAATTGCACCTATAATCCCCAAAATTGCATAAATTCGCGATCTTTTCATATTCTATGCTTTTTTATTACTTTGATTTAATTTATTGATCCTTTTTTGGATCTTTCTTTTTGATAGTTTAGGATAGAGAATTAAGATTACAATTACGAACCAAAATAAAGCATAACTGATACTGATTGTAATAATATCCTCTATTATAAAATCACTCATTTTCCTTCCTCCATTTTAATTTGTAGAAGTTCTTGTAACTTTTGTTTGGCCATATCTAACTCATTTAATTCGCGTACTAAATAAACAAATAAAAGAGTTATGGCAATTAAGTTAAAAAATAGACTAAACAATTTAATGAAATCCCAGTAAATATTTCCCGGTTCCCCAGGATTTGGATTAATTAGCGGATGGAGACTTGTGAAAATAATTGCTGAGAGATAACTTAAAGGAACGGTTGGAAAAAATACTATTCCTAAAATTGCTGATAATTTAGCTTTTTTCTCTCTATCCTCAATAAAGTTCCTAAAAATTAAATATGCGACGTATGAAAGTAATAGTATGAGCGTTGTAGTTTGTCTGGGATCACTCCACTGCCAATAGATATTATTATACGCCCCAGATGTTGCATTATACCATAGTGATCCAGTAATTAATGTAAAAGCAACAAAAAAGACTCCTACAATAATGCTATTTTTTCCTAAATTACTCCAGTTCATCTTCTTTTGTTTAAGATATAATATATGACCTATCAAGCTAACACCGAATGAAAAATAAGACAACCACGCCGCGGACACATGATAAAAAAATATCACATATACAATTTCATCAAAAGTTGCAAAGCCAAATATGAGAAATAAATTTATTATAAGCAAAGATAAAGATATTATCAGAAAATAGTAATTCTTTTTAAATTTGTAAATCAAAATTGAAAAACCTCATTTTTACATTATACAATTTTAAATTCAACTTAATAGACAAATCATCTTTTAAGATTCAATTAATTGAAAATCAAGATGTAAAATTTAATACACAGTCTTATTTTAAAGTATTAAAACCTAGTTATTAAAATTTTTTCTTATAATTTAATGATTTTTTTTACATAATTTTAAAAAAAAATTTAGTTAATCTCTTCAATTAGTAAGTAATTACCGAAAAATAAGAAATATAGAAAATCGAGTTTTCTAGAATAAAAATTAATTACTGAGGTTTTAGTTAAAAGTTACCGCATCCATCACATTTGCCGTCAAGATATGCCT
>Ga0209991_10001520_pt1 | contig 10557 bp, 1 predicted proteins | sample ChitaG_FD_183167 | JGI IMG/M metagenome (GOLD analysis project Ga0209991, IMG submission 183167) | Deep subsurface microbial communities from South Pacific Ocean to uncover new lineages of life (NeLLi) - Chile_00310 metaG (SPAdes)... | ecosystem: Environmental > Aquatic > Marine > Oceanic >... | reverse complement strand
GCGGCGTATGAGCCGGTGTGCTCGTATGTGCTTCTGTACCAGCTGTTGCTGCCCCAGTTGGCGTCCCAGTTAGCTCCCTCAAAACTATCGTCGAGCAGGATTACCTCAACAGGAGTGCTGTTCTCCCATGTTATCGTCAACTTTGCAGAGTAGGCTGGTCCCTTTTCGTAGGAGAAGATTATTTTATCTATATTTATGCCAAGGATGTCAGACTCTATCGTCAGTGCTACTGGATTTCCTTCCTGCCAATTAGGCTCGTTGACTAGTTCTTGGATAATGCTGGAAATATCGGGTGTTGTATGCCAGTCGTATTCACTCCCCCAACTGGTAGGTTTCCAGGCAACAGCTGATTGAGTCCTTGCTCTCTCATCCAAATTTTGTCTATTGCTAAAGGAACTTGAATCGGGTAAACCTCTTAAATACACGTTCTCTGTGAAGGCAGAGCCCGTGTAATCTCGTCCATAGACGCTGATGGATGCTGATAAGATGGAAGCTCCCTTTGGTATATCAACGCCAATCCAACGGTAAGCTAAGGATTCTTCATCGTAATTGGGAGTATCACCGCCAAGGTAGTGGTTACCATCATATCTCCACCCGCTCTGTTCATAATACCATACACTGTCGTTGGTTGAACTGATTTGAAGTGTCTCCGTGTTTGGTTGTGCCTTGGCGAGGCGAAACCATTGGCTATTTAATGGAGTAAGATTAATTGATGAAAGGAGTAAGAGTAAAACACCAAATAAAACGAGTGAACGTTTTTTTCTCATCATCTTCAAACGCCTTTAACCTTTCACGGGGTTATTGTCTAAGTTCTTAGAAAAACATTTTCATTGTCGGGTATAATATGATTATAGATTCAATGGTAAATCGATTTAAAAAATGTTAAAATTGCCATCGATACTTTATGTTAATAACCTGTAAAAAGGGATGTTTTTTAAAATAAATGCTGTGTTGCGACCCATTTGTGTAAAAAAGGTGTTTTTTTTGATACTTTAATGTTTATTATGTATCTTACTTATTTATTTAAATATGTTATATCTTTATGAGGTTTTTTAACTCGTTTAATTAAATGTGTAATCGAGATAGAAATCACCTTTATAATTGGTTCTCACCCCACTGGTGTAAGAATTGTGCCGGTATATGCTGGCATTGAGATGCTCGATATCGTGTTCCCGTTGAGATCCGTGTATTCTCCATCTAATCCTATGGTGTATTCTGTATTTGTTGGATTGACTAGAATCTTCACTTTTGAGTAGTTTCGCTCATAGATGTGGGTTCCTGGTATTATGTGGTAGTTTTCCGTGGGAGTTCCCAATTCTATTTGATATAGGTTTTGTGTTATTCCTGTTTCCATGTTGCCATGAGGTGAGATGTAGTTCTTTTCGGTTAGGGAAATGCCTAGCAGGCTTGAGGTGAATATAAATCTGGTCATTTCATCTCGATCAAACTCTGCAGGTATAGCTTTAGCTTGCGACCAAATTACTAAAGATTTGTCAAGGGTGGTTAGGAAATGTTCTTGGAACCATATAATCAAGTCTATGCTTTTCTTCCAGTCTGTTTCAGAATATATAGTTCCAAAATTATTGAACATACCCTCAATAAACACTGTATCAATGTTAGCTGTAGCCAAATAAGCCTGATACAATGTTTGGTCTCTATAGTAACTTCTACCATTAAATAACATGCCATTACATACCATTTGCGCCTCTGGCACAGCGTTCTTAATGAAATTAATGAAACCCTGGGTGTCATCAAACCATTCTTGGCCTGTGTAAAGCTGCCCTGTTCGGGGATTCACGGGAAGTTCGCTAATAGTCCAGGCTGTAGGTGGGTAGACCTGAATAGCATTATCTGCAAAAACCCCATCAAAACCCATTTGTATTTTGTCTCTAACCCAGTCAGCAACATATTGTCTATAACTGGGGCTTCCTCTATCAGCGACCTTATTCTCCGGATACGTTTTGGCATAGATAATCTCTCCTTCTTCGTTTCGTAATATCCAATTATTATCCAGAGCCTGTTCGTAAAATGATGTTCCAGATGGTATATTCATGAAGTCATAATATACAAGGACTTGTGATATTGGATTCAAAGAGTGCATATCTTCAATAACCCCCGAATGCCAGGGCCAGCAAAAGTACATATCTGTAATTGAGGCAACATAGGATCCATCAGAGGCTCTACTCCCAAGTGTATGGCTGCTTTCAAATCTGTAAATTATGATATCCTCACCTTCTCCTCCTATAGTCTTTGTTTGTGAGGTTACAGGTTCCCCATAATCGACACCATCACTCGGCTTCACTGTGAAGTACCAGCTGTCACCCACGCCCGTGGCTGAGGAGGGTACCGTGAGCACATCGTTGAAGCTTCCCTGGAGGGCCCCGTTCCTGTACCAGCGTATCTCCGTGCCGGACTCCGGGTCCCCATCAGGATCACTGTAACTATAACTTCCTATAAGGTCATCTTCTATGTTTGGGTTTGTGGGTTGTATGATAAGATTGAGTGCGTTTGGTGGGTTATTTACTGGTGGCTGACTCTCTGTTGACCACTCGATGAATAATGTAGAGGCAAGGGTTGTGTTCTGATTGTAAGCATACAATTGTTTATCGATGTTAGCATCTGATGTAGTGGACTGTATCTTAATCGCTAAATCCATTCCTCTCTGCCAATCAGGCTTTGAAACGATTTCTTGAATTATATTAGATATATCCGGAGTCGAATGCCAGCTGAATGAATCTCCCCACGAATCAGGTCTCCAATTTTTTTGGGTTTGTGTGCTTTGTCTCAGATCCAAATCTTGCCGATTACTGAAGGGCGAGGTATCAAGGAGTCCTTGGATTATTAGATCATCAGCGAATGGGCTTCCCGTATAGTCTCTCCCAAAAATAGTTATATTTGCGCTTTTTATGTAGGCTTCTCTGGGTATGTCTAATCCTCTCCAAATATATGCGACTGATTCTGTAGGATAATCTGGTTGGTCGCTTCCTATGTAGTGGTAACCTTCGACTCTCCACCCTGAGTCTCCATGATACCAAATATTGTCGTTCTGGGCGCTAACTTGAATATTGATTGAGCCGGATTCGCTTGGATATTTTATTATTCCATATGAGTATAGTTGCTGGGTTGAAATGGTCTCTGCCTTTACTAGTCCTATGGTATTTTGAATATTTGAAATTAGTATTAGCAATAGTAATGATAGTACCAGTAATTTGTGTTCATTATTACCACTCAAATTAGTGCCTTCTTTTAAGATTACTTTTAAAAACTCAATGAGTTAATAAATCTATTATGGTAAGATAATAACTGTGTAATACATGTAGCGAAAAAGAATACCTATAAAAAGTCATGGTACTAGGTATTAATGGAATGTGTTTTTTTATTAATTTAAATATTTTTAATGTATTAATTGTTTAAAAGACATTGTCGATATTACCCAAAACAGTAACTTAGTTCAGAAAGTGAATTTCCCATAAGTATTTATGGTCTATCTAACAAGAACTCTTGTTGAGGCTTCCAGGGCGAATACCGGGCACTATAGCGATCTATAGAAGACTCTGGTCCTGTATTGCTTGAGGTCCTGGAGGTCTGAACATCGTGGGGACCTGAAAGTGAAAAATGTAACGTCTGCTTGGAAGCGCGCACGCGGTTTACTTGTTGTTGCCTTTCTTTTGATTAGCGTTTTTATTCCGTTCATGCCCTTAAGCATGGACATTGTAGGTGTGTCCGGACAACCTCCGGATTGGTGGGATTCTGGGTGGGGTTTCCGTAAGCCCCTGACCATTGACCATACTTTGGTTAGTGGTAACCAGGTTGACTTCCCTGTTCTGGTCGATCTTGATGACGCTGATCTAGCCGCGAAGGCCCAGGCAGACGGAGACGACATAGCCTTTGCGACCACAGATGGCGTCAAGCTCAGTCACGAGCTAGAGTACTACTCAGCTGGTAGTCTAGTGGCGTGGGTTAAGGTCCCCGCGGTGAGCTCGACTGAGGATACGGTCTTCTACATATACTATGGTAATCCAACTGCCCCCAACCAGGAGGATGTCACGGGTGTCTGGGATGCCAATCACCAGATGGTGTTACACCTAGACGAGGAGGTCGGGGAGGATGAGGCGGGTTCTCACGCGTGCAGAATGTGGGGTATGGTCTCCGCGACTCTTCCCGAGAGCGTGGTTTTGGATCACTTGATAGATTTACCCGATTCTTTGAAGAATCTGGGGGATACTAGTAATCCCAATGGCTGGGGTTTAGCCTTCTACGACAATGTACTTGGGGATTATGATATCAGTAGAGGCTTGCCTCAGGCGTATCTGGACTCCAATTATGATATTGCAGCGGCGGATTTGGCTGCAAGCGGTGAAAGCGTCGGGTTAGGGCATGTAAGGAACGCTGCATCAGGTGCTACGGCAATCCCTAATCCCCATCCATTCCTTAGGTCAAGGGGCGGGAAGGACTGGGCACTTTCACACAACGGTGTCCTTTCGAAAAGTGTGCTCAAGTCCCTGATAGGTTCCGTGTATCTTTCCCAATTCACGCCGAGTGTGGGTGTAAACTGGGACGACCCGGACGTTGTGGACTCTGACTTGTACTTGATCTGGGTTCTGAAATGTATCGAGGAGGCGGATTGGGATGTTATCGCTGGGATAGCAGTGGCGATATCCGAGTTGACCGCTTTAGACCCTGGAGCTGCCAACTTCATAATGTCAGACGGTGTAAAGGTTTGGGGTTTCATGAAGGATAGGACTTTGTATTATCTGCATAATGACGTTGCTTCCCCAGCGTATTCTGTTGTAGCCTCGCAGCCCCCTGAAGGAGTTATAGGGGACTGGGTCTCCATGGTGAATTACAATCTTGTAGAGCTATCCGTTGGAGCGGCTCCTGTATTTTATGCTGACATCAGGGACTATGCTCCCGTTCCCAAGGCCTACGACTCCACGTCGAACGATAATGATGGTAGCATCGTTGATGGTGTAACCCAGGGAATCTCGGGGAAGATTGACGGTGCCGTCGATTTCGATGGAAGCACGGGTTACATAGACGTTCCTCACAACACTGGCCTTTCTGGGTTCACGACGGGTTTCACGGCCAGCGGGTGGGTGAGGTTTGACAGCCTAACTGGCACGAGGACCATAATGAACAAGTACGACACTGCCAGTGACCAGAGGGCGTGGTACATTGAGTACCGGGACTGGCATACGGGTATAGTCCTTGTGGCCTCGCCGGATGGTGGTACAGGGCCATCTCAGTGGTGGATGACATCCAGTTTTAGCACTGGAACCTGGTATCATGTTGCAGTGGTATGGGAATCAGGGGTGGTTCCGCGTTTCTATGTTAATGGTGTTCAAGCCACTACCATTGGCGCAGCTACTATCTCTCAGATCTATGATAATAGTCTCCGACCACTCTACATTGGTAGGAGCTATGATGCAGGTCGCTTCCTCAACGGAGCGCTTGATGAACTCAGGATATCCGATTCAGCCCGTAGCTCGGGTTGGATACTCACGGAGTTTAACAACCAGCAGGACCCGGCGAGCTTCATATCGGCTGGATTAGAGGAGTCCGGGGAAGAAGCTCCTGTTGTTTTTGATGAGTATCCAGCGAACGGTTCCTTGGGCGTTCCGATAACAATTACGGATCTTAGTTTCAGCCTGATCGACTATCAGGGAGGTAGCATCGACTATTATGTGGACACTGATCCCTACATTGGCTCGGATGACGCTCAGGGTGTGGGGGATGGCAGCTATTCTGTAGCTGTGAGTGGACTTGGTCTCTCCACGACTTATACCTGGGAGGTGAATGTCACCGATGGTTCAAACTGGAACAACGTGACCTTTACCTTCACAACGAGTAGCTCAGAGAACAATCCGCCGACTCACGACAATCCGATTCTTGTCTCAAGTTCGGGGACCGATACCTCGGCTGAAGACCTCACCTGTTACAACGTTTCAACTGCTGACCCGGATGGAGACAGTGTCACAAACATCTACAACTGGTTCGTCGACGGGGAAAGTTATGCAACCGTTAACATGCCCTTCGACACGAATATATCGGTCGTGAGGTCCTACTCCAGAGTCTGTCCCGCAGGGACGATGTATGGGGATGTCGCATGGACCGAGGACGGTGTGATTGGAGGTGCGTACTACTTCGACGGAAGTGGAGATTACATAGAGATACCTGATGATGACAGTGTGGATGGAGGGGGCACGTGGAACGAGTTAACGGTGGAGTTCTGGGTAAAGTTCTCCTCGGGGCAGAGAGGCAAGAGAATCGTTGCGAAATTCGATGGATATCAGATTGGTACTCAGACCTCCCTGTCCAAGCCGGTCAACACGCTCTACTGGGGTGTTTGGAACGACGGGTATTACGAGGTTGAGTATTCGACATCGCTAGCTGTCGATACGTGGTATCACATAGTGTGTACCTATTTGGCTGGCTCTGGTTCCAGCATCTACATCAACGGAAGCAGTGTCTCAACGACTGTGATGGAGGGATCTCCAAGTGGCAATGTGAGAGATGGTGGGGATCCCCTAGAAGTGGGTAGAAGGTATAACGTGGGTACAAGCTATTTCAATGGCTTTGTCGACAATCTTAGGATTTATCCGGGAAGATTATCTTCAAGCCAGATAGAGCAGCTTTTCCTGGACGGCAAGGATGGTTTTTCGAGCAGTTCGACCATAGTTTCCACGGAGACGAGCGCTGGAGAGGAGTGGCAGTGCGAAGTCACGCCGAGTGATTCCCAGTACGACGGCGACTCAAAGCTCTCCAACAGGATAACCATTCTGCCTGCGGCGGAGATACTCACACGCAAGTGGACTATGTGGACGCCCAGCGCTGGAAGGGGCGCCATTCTCGCAGACGTGGTTGGAGACGAGAGGAGAGAGGTAGTCCACGCGGGGAACGGCTACGTTACAGTTCTGGACGGGATTACGGGAGCGCAGATATGGCAGACCCAGTATGGCAATCCAGGGGCAGCAGGTATAGACTGGTACGCGTACGTAGAGACAGCTGACCTCGACAACGATGGCACCCTCGAAATAATAGTACCCATCGGAGGACCATATGACCAGGTAGGCGTTGCAGCCCTCAACGGCGAGGATGGAGTCGAGATATGGCGTTTAGAAGGGCCCTGGGGACAGCACACAGCCGCTCCCGTCATAGGCGACATCGACGGAGACGGGTATCCAACAATCTTCTTCGCTACCAGCGACATCTATAGGGACCCTCCAGCGTCCATGGGTCGAATTATAGCGCTCAACCATCTCGGTGAGATACAGTACTGGACAAGTGTCTGGCGGCTCTGCGCGGGTGGAATGTCGCTGGCCGACGCGGATGGCGACGGAGTCTTCGAGATCTACGGCGGCGACCGGGATATATACTATGGCGATGGAGGATTTGGAAGAGGACTCCAATCCTGGTGGGCTGAAAACCTCACCAAGAGGTGGGAGATTCCCGATGTTCTATGCAGCAGCAACATCCCCATGCTCGAGGATGTCGACAAGGACGGTATCTTAGATGTAATAGCGATGCACCACCGTGGAGGTTTGATTGTTGTAGACTCGAGAGACGGTAGCATAATCCGCAAGAGCCTAAGCATTGGTAATGTAGCTGGCCACTACCAGTGCTCGGTGCATGATATTGATCTAGATGGAAACCTTGAGATATTGTTGGCCGACGGAACCCACGGTTATACCCATGACGTGGTGGTCTGGGATCTCTATGACTGGAAGGAGGATTTCAGGACATATGTAGGGCGCAGCTTCTATGGGCCGACTTCAGCGGATGTTGATGGCGACGGGATACTGGAGATGATAGTTTGCAGCGATACTGGAATATACATCTTTAACCACGATTTCGAGCTCATAGCCTTCGACACCGACATTGTGTCTGGATACCTGAACTATGCGTCCGTGAATGATATCGACGGCGACGGCTTGAATGAGATAGTGGTAGCTAGCCAGATGGGGTTGGTCTATGCTTGGGACACCGCAGCGCCTGCTGCGGTGCCTCCGGCGAGATCCGAGGTGCAACTTTACAGTGAGCACAGGCTCGGCTCCTCATTGTACAGGCCGCTGGTCTCTGATGCTCCTATTGTATCGAATCCTGATCCAGCTTCTGGAGCAAGTGCTATACCCATCACGCTGACTGAGTTGAGCTTCAGCCTTGTGGATTATCAGGGAGACCCGATGGATTATTACGTTTCTACGACCCCTGATGTAGGTTTTGGTGAAGACTCGGGCGTCGGAGCCGGTTCTTATAGTATTTCCGTTTCGGGGCTGACAAGTGATACGGTGTACAGCTGGTGGGTTAACGTTACAGACGGAACGAGCTGGACCAACGAGACCTACACCTTCACAACGGTGAGCGACTATGACGACGTGATATTCGATAGTGCCTTTGAGGCTGGGAACCTCATCAACGTTGTGTACCAAGACGGCGACGGTTCTGGTTATCGGTACTACAAGGCTGAGGTTGATTACTCGATATCAAGCTTCCCCGATAAGCACTGGTGGTTCTACTTCAGCATGAGCAATACCGCTGGGAAGACAATAAAAGTCGAACTGTGGAACCTGGAAGCTGAAGACTTTACGGAGGGAAGATGGACGACTCATGAGCCGGTGACCAGCTACGACAATGTGAACTGGGAGAGGATGCCTCTCGACGGTGTTGAATACGGGAATGCGGTTACTAGGACATTCTCCATGACTATAACTCCAGCAGAGGACACTGTCTGGCTGGCGCCTATACCTCCTTACACTGTCTCTATGAAGGATAGTCTGCTTGCTTCCCTTTCTGGCAGTCCATATCTCAGTGTATCAAGCCTAGGTACGACTCCCCTCGGAGAAGACATGACCGTGGCAACGATAACTGATAGCGCTTACCCTGATGAAGGCAAGACCAGGCTCTATGTGATTGCTCAGCAGCATTCCTTTGAAAGTATCAGCAGCTTCGTCGGCGAGGGGATGATCCGGTTCCTCCTCGACGAATCTGACCCTGTTGCGGCAGCTATGAGGAGAAACACGATTTTCAGGTTCGTTCCTATCTCTAACCCTGAAGGTGTTGTCTATGGAGTATCAAGGTACACACCGTTCAGAGCGGGAACCCAGTATGACCTCAACAGACAGTGGAACCTGGCAACTGGGAGCATGCAGCCCGAAATAAACATGATTTACTTGGATATAGAGGCGTGGGGGCCGGACTCGTTCTTTGACCTTCACACCGATATCCAGACACCGGGCAACTTCTTCCTCCACGACGGGCTGTACGATGCGGACATGGTCGCATTCCTCGACAGCATAGCTACGTACTGGCCTGAAACGGCGGGAAGGGGGTCGACGCCGTACTCTGCGGGTCAGGTTAGGCAGCGGCTCGGGATACACCCGTCGGTCTTGGTGGAGCATGCACACGATAGCATACCCTGGAGTGTGACCGACCACAATCCTCAGACAATCGAGGACTGGCTGGAATGGGGTGAAGGCATAGTCCTGGGTATCCACGACTATTATGGTCCCTATGTCAATGTGCCTCCAATTATCTCAGACGAGACCCCGGCAGACGGAGCTACTGGAGTATCCGTCTCAACGAGTTCGCTGAGTTTCGACCTCTTTGACGCAACTGGGGAATTGATGGATTACTATGTTTCAACATCTCCCGACGTAGGCTCTGATAGTGCAATGGGCGTTGTAGATGGAGTCTACGGTGTCAGTGTCTCAGGGCTGACCTTTGGGACAGAGTACAGCTGGTGGGTTAACGTCACAGATGGAACGAGCTGGACCAACGAGACCTATACTTTCACTACTGGTGTTCCTTCTCCGTTGCTGGTGGACAACGAGTTCGATGACAGCACAAGCAGCGAGGATCTGAGGGCGAATGACCCCGAGCAGGACTGGTACGAGAGCCGGGAGGTGACCGGCGCCGACTTGGTGACCCTTGACGAGACCGATGTGGGCGGCGACTCGTCTAAGAAGGCAAAGTTCACGGGTAGCACCAGCGGGAACGCGTACTTGACCCAGGAGTTCAGCTCCGCGCAGACCGAGGTGTTCACGGTGCAGTGGGATATTTACGTGGACGAGATAATCGACATCTCGGAGCCCGACCGCGCCGGGTGGATGCTGATAGGCGATTACATGCCCGGCGAGGATAGGACCGGCCCGAACTCGGATGACGCTGAGCGCTTCGTGTACCTGGCGTTCTACAGGGAGGGCGGAGGAACCTCGGGGACGATGGACCTGGTAGCCAGGGACAGGGATGACGGCTGGACCTCGTTCACCACCGTCGCCTCAGGCCTGAGCTTGGATGAGTGGTACACCATCAAGGTGGAGTGCGACCTGGTTGCGGACACCTATGACGTTTACGTGGACGGTGGCTTCGTGGGCACCGTCTCGTCGCGGTTTGCGAAGGCTAGCTTGACGCACATCAGCTTCGCGCAGTGGGACGACGGCGGCGGCACCTTCTACGTGGATAACGTGTACTCCCCCGCATTGGAAATGTACACGCTGACGCTGGAGGTGAACCCGCCGGGCAGCGGCTCCGTGGCCGCGGACCCCGAGGGCCCGACAT
>Ga0209991_10001519_pt1 | contig 10557 bp, 23 predicted proteins | sample ChitaG_FD_183167 | JGI IMG/M metagenome (GOLD analysis project Ga0209991, IMG submission 183167) | Deep subsurface microbial communities from South Pacific Ocean to uncover new lineages of life (NeLLi) - Chile_00310 metaG (SPAdes)... | ecosystem: Environmental > Aquatic > Marine > Oceanic >... | reverse complement strand
TACATTCCAAACATTATGAAGATACAGATACTGGATAGGGAATATAAACCAGAGGAGAGGAGTAAGTAATGGGAAGGAAGGTTGAGGCAGGAAGAGGTTTAGGGGAGGCATATCTAAGGGCAGCGTATGAAACAGATAGGTTTGGATTGGAGTATGGATGGGCTATACGAAGGGGAGAATCCGAAGAAGAAAGATGGTTGAGGGAGGCGAAGGAAAGGAGGGAGGCCAGGGAAAAAAGGATTGAGAGGATAGGACGGTAAGGAAGGTGGACGGAGTTAAGAGGTTGAGAGAAGGAGAAGGGAGTATGAGAAGGATTTAAGAGAGAAGGGGTTAGTAGAGGTGGATGGTGTTGTAAGGAGTAGTGGGGATAAATGGAGGAGAGAGTAGGATGGTGGGGAAAGAAGGAAGCGGATGGTGGGAAGGAAGAGCGGGTGGGACGGGTGAGAGGTATAAGCTGATTATGGATGTGATTCGATTTCCCCACGAGACCCCTTTATTTTTTCCTGGATCCGACCGGTAACTAGGTAATAATAATTTGGGTTACATAATAACTATTACCGGAACTTAATTCTATTAAAAGCTTTATGAGTCAACGTTTAGATATTTGCATTACTACAAGGAACAATAGCTTCTTGATAAGATAAGCAGACAAGGACAGCAAGATACACAGTAACGGAACAGGTGTATGATAGCATAGGACTAGGGATTGGGAAGAGACATCGGAGTGTCCCGAAAGATTCCGGAAGTTGTCGGGGGAGGAGGGGGCGCCACCCACCCCCAGGTTCTTCAAGACCAATAGGGGAAGAGGATTAGTGTAGCCTCTATAATTTCCGCAGGCTAGGGGGGTCAAAAATCCGAAAGTGGGGACTCGAAATCTATAACCCCCGTAAAATCGGATAAAAAAAAAGAAAAGTGGAGAGGTTTACCCTAAATTATGCCAAATAAGAGGGGAAAGTGGGGAATGATTATTTAAAATGAAAACAAATGTTATTTATAATAAAGATTGTCTAATAGGAATAAAAGAGCTTCCTGATAGTAGTATTGATCTACTCTGCACCGACCCGCCTTATGGGATAAAATTTATGGGCAAGTCGTGGGACAAGGCTCTGCCTGATGTTCAGGTCTGGCGAGAAGCCCTGAGAGTCCTCAAGCCCGGTGCCTTCGCCTTCGTGATGTGCATACCCCGGCAGGACTGCCTGGCTAGGATGATAGTATCGCTAGAGGATGCGGGATTTAATGTTTCATTTAGTTCGATATTCCACTGTTTTGCCCAAGGATTTCCGAAAGCGATGTCAATTTCAAAAGTTATCGACAAACAGGGTGGTAGAAATTTGAGTTGGTTTATTGATTATATTTTGGAAGTAGCAAAAGAGAGAGGTATTTCTAAAAAAGAGTTATATATGTTATTCCCAAGCAAAAAAACTGGTAAGCAGACAGGATGGTTACGGAACAAACAGACAACTCAGGGGATAACACTTGAACAATATAACAAGATTAAAGACTTTCTTAATTTACCTTTTGAAAGCATAGAAGAAGCTGAAAGGGAAATCATATTTTCAAAAGGCTCAGGGGAAAAACGACAAAACTTAACTTTTTCTAATGGATTACCAGTTAAGGAAGAATTGAGTTTACCCGCTACCCCCGCCGCTAAATCTCTCGACGGCTCATACGGAGGATTCCAACCCAAGCCCGCCGTAGAGGTAATAATCGTAGCAATGAAACCGCTATCCGAGAAGACCTACGTTGACCAGGCGCTAGCGAATAGGCACGGGATTAGCTGGCTGGATGATTGCAGAGTACCTTATAAAAATGAAAAGGATTATATCTATGCTGATAGGAATTATGGAACAGGTAAAGCTCCGCAACCAATGGATTGGGATAAGCCAAAGAAAAAGAAACTTGAACTTAATAATCAAGGTCGCTTCCCCGCCAACCTCCTCTGCTCGGATGACGTGCTGAATGATGGGAAGATAAGGAAAAATAGTCCCGTAGGACATAAAAACATAGGGTGGAAACATTCGGGTAATACCAAGGATGAAATGACACCATTACGATATCAGCCCGAATATGGCGACTCCGGCTCCTTCTCCCGCTATTTCTCCCTGGACGCTTGGTGGGAAAAGAGGCTCAAGGAACTCCCCGAATCAGTCAGGCGGACATTCCCCTTCCTGATAGTCCCGAAGGCGAGCAAGGCAGAGAAGAACAGGGGGTGCGAGGGGTTAAGCAAAGAGCAACGAGATATGTCAAGAAGGCATGGGCAAGCAGGAACAGATAATCCATTCAATCGGGGGGCGGTAGAATTAACAAATAGCCATCCCACAGTAAAGCCCCTCAAACTGATGTCCTACCTCATCACCCTCGGCTCCCGCCCCGGCGACCTCATCCTCGATCCCTTCGCCGGCTCCGGCACCACCTTAATCGCCGCTAAGATTCTCAATCGTCATTATATTGGTTATGATACTAATTTAGAATATTGTAAAATTACTAAGGCAAGGCTTCAAATAGAAGATACGTTATTTAATAGAAAAAAGGAATTAAAATGAAAGCCACAAGCCGCCCCCCCGACCTCACCGAACTCCTCCTTTCCCTCTCCTGCCACCGTCACCGGAAGGTAGGCAAGACCGGCACCTGCCAAGCTACTGGGTGTCTAATCCGGCAGGCTGGTAATATAGAGGGTTATGTGGGGGAGTGTCGGCTGTATGAACGACTATCATTTCCAAAGGAAACTATAAATGAAAAAAGTGAACTCGGTACTTGAATACCGCTGGCTCGCCTTCCGCTCCGGCTTCGGCCAGGTGATGGGGTGGTATCGGGCAAAGGATATGAAAAGGGATATAGTTGCCCTGGGTGGGGAATGGGACATCTTTAAGAAGGTAGGCCACCGGGTGTGTAGGAAGAAGGTGGTGTTGGAGTATGAGCCGGGGTATTGGGATAAAGATCAAACTTGACAAGTGCTCTAAATTATGCTATCTTAGTATAGTAATATAGATTTAATCAGTCCGCTCTGTGGCAATAGCGCTGTTGCTTGGACAACTATGACATAGGATACTGCGACTCCTCACCCTTGACACTAGATAGTTTAAGGCAATCGGAAACCTAACCGATGAAGAGGGTAATAGCATAGTAGGTTCGAATCCTGCCGGAGCGGGCTAAGGAGAGAATTAGGCAAATAACGGCTATTTGGGGGTCGTTTAGGTAATATCTTTTATTAGATGAAGATTGTATCAAAGGAGAAACAAATGACTTTTGAGAAAAAACTTGTATTAATGATTAGCATTATTGCTTTGGTTTCGTTTGTAATAGACGCACAATTTCACAGGACAATTCTTAATGCTATAGGATGTGGTTTGCTTGGTATTACGATAGTAATTACATTCCTAATTTTTGGGAAAAAGTAAGAAATAGGAGATGAGTTATGATAGCTAATATTTTTATTGGAATTATCGTAGGAGGTTTATATGTTTTTGTTATCTTAATGTGTTTTTGTCCATCTGAAATGAGAGAATTATTTAGAAAAAAAACAAAGGAAAAAATAAAATGAGAGAGAAGAGAGTAAATGGAGCACGTATTAAAGCTTTAGAAAATGGTTGGGTTGTTAGCTACGATACATTTGAGCATATGGGGGAGGGTTACGAGGACAGAAGAATTGGCAGATTAGAAAAGGCGTTCACTTATGATTTTAAAGATGAAGAAAAGAAATGCTGGGAAAAAGTAGTTAAGTTTCTAACAGATTGGTTTTATGCTCATCCTGGCCAAACTGAATATTAATATAGCAAGATTAAATTGAAGAGAAGAAATAATGCAAATCAGCGAACTAAAGAAAATGAAATTTCTCAAAACCCCCTCCGACGCCGACCACCTCATCCGCGCCGCCCTCTCCGCCTCCTCCCTAGGCAAGCCCATCCGCACCTCCTTCGACGACGGTATGTACACTCTGGAATTCAAGGCATCTTCCGGCCGGTTCAATCTGCTGAAAAAGGATGGCCCGTTGGCTCTGGCGGGGGCAATCCTGCAACTAGCCGTCACCTGTGCCACCTACATTTCCGTAGTCGATGAGGGTATCAGCGAGATCAGGATTATGTGCCGGGTGGGTTCAGACACCCATATTACCGTGACACCTTGCGACTTCCTCCGGCGGGTGAATGAGACCGGGCTGTATGCGGAGGTGATTCGGGATTGGCTGGAGGTGGGGAAATATACTTTTGTAAGGGAGAAATAAAATGAATAAAAAGGAATTATTGAAGTGGATTAATAAAGAGTTAAGAAGAATACAGATTGATCCTGTAGGTAAGAACAGTGAAGAAAGTGTTGCTAATGATGAGTGGTGGAGAGGACGTAATACTGGTTGGGAAGAAGCACTTATGGAGATAAGAAGGATATACTATAAATGAAGAAAAAATGGCTTAAAGATTTAGAGGATTTTGCTAGGCAGAGAAGAAAATATCATCGTAAATGTGCAAGAACTAATCCAGAAGAATATCCAGATTACAAGAGAAAAATAAAATGCCTGACACCCTCATAGATGAAAAGAAAGGTTTTGACACCTGCCCCGCCTGCGACTCCGACAATATTTTCGGTGACTTAGACGGTTGGTATTACTGTAATGACTGCGGGGAGGTTTGGAAAAAGGAGTATGAATTATGATAGCTTTACAAACCCTCTCCCGAGTCCTCCTCCAGCACCTCATCACCAAGCTGTTTGGCAAGACCGGTGGTGGCGTCCCGACGGCATTTTGGGAAAGTGAGCTAAATGAAAACTAACATAATTTTAGATTTGTGTGGTGGCACGGGAGCCTGGAGCAAACCGTATAAAGACAATGGTTATGATGTAAGGAATATAACTTTGCCTGATTATGATGTCAGGACTTATATACCGCCTGACAAGGTGTATGGGATTTTGGCTGCTCCGCCTTGCACTATGTTTTCTTTCGCTAGAGCAAGAAGAGGAGTAAAAATTCCTCGTGACTTAAAAGGTGGAATGGGGTTGGTATATGCGTGTTTGCGAATAATATGGCAATGTCAATATACGATAAAAAATGAAGCATCAAAAACAACAACTTTGAAGTTTTGGGCATTAGAAAATCCGAATGGATTTTTGAAACATTTCCTTGGAAAACCATCTTTTATTTTCGACCCATGGGAATTTTGTGATATGTATAAGAAAAAAACTCATTTATGGGGATGGTTTAATAACCCTAAAAAATGTTGGTTCGTAAAACCGGATGTACCAAAATTTGGTTATAACCAGAATATAAAGTCGAATGCAAGGGATAGAAGTATAACTCCACAGGGTTTCGCTAAAGCATTTTATGAGGCGAATAAATGATTACTATGCAAGCCCTTTCTCGGGTAATTATCCAACATATCATCACTAAAATATTTGGTAAGCCTCGCAGTGCTATATCTACCTTTTTCAAAGGGACTGAAATAGAGGTAGTCACCAAATGGTCAGGCGACGACCTCAAGGTAGTCATCAAGAAGGTGAGAGGTCGGGTTAGTCGGGATGGGATGGTGAAGCCAGAAAAGAAGATTTGGACGCCGGGGGATCCGGGGGGAGTTGTGAAGCCGGGGGGGATTGTGGCAGGGAAATGAAAAAGGAAGAGAAGAAAAAGATTGTTGAAGAGGCTATAAAATATTGGCAACCGAGATTACGATTGCGGGATTGGGAGTTCGGGTATGACTTTGTTGATGAGACGGAAACGGGAAGTAAGTATGGTGACCTTCTTGTTGTATGGGATAAGGAATCAGCAATAATAGAAATTTGCAATAAATGTCCGGATTCTAGACTAGAATCACTAATAGTCCATGAACTACTCCATATTCATACACATAGATCCAATATTACAATGCTCAAGATATTAAATACTTTATGCAGGAAAAAGATAACAGAAATTATTTATGATGATCTGCAAATAAAGGAAAATATTATGGTCGATAAACTTGCTAGAATATTTATAGATATGCGGAAAGAAAAAGAAGAAAGGGGAGTTAAGGAATGACTAAGAAGATAGTAATAATCGGCTCAACCCAGTATTACGACAGGATTATCAAGCACAAGGAAAAGTTGGAGTCGGAGGGCTATGACGTCCTGATCCCCGCCTTCGACGACCACCCGGAATTCGACGAGCTGGAGGTCTGCGAGTACAACCGGGGGCTGATTGAGGGGGCGGATGAGGTGCATATGATTTGGGACCAGAGGAGCACGGGTACAATTTTTGACTTTGGGATTTTATTTGCACTTAGAAAAAAACTCAAGATTATCTATATGGAGCCGAAGACGTTTAGTGGAGTGATGAAACGATATGAAAAAAAGTGCGAGGCTAAGAATCGTTTAAATGAAATCGAAAACAGGTTGTAAGTTAGTAGAAATAATCTTTCAATACTTGGAGAGCATCCAATTATTGTATGAAAACGTGAACACTTGTCTGGAAGTGTAAACAGTTGGGAGCACAAAAATGCTGAACTTTCTAGAAACAGCAACTGAACTCGGTAAATTATTAGAGAAAAATAAACAGTACGGCAACTCCTACATCACCGTCCCCGCCATCCTAAGAATTTTGTCCCAAAATTCCTCCGCATCCTCTATCCCACCGGCATCAAGCCCGATGAGTACGGCGATGCCTCCACCATCATCCGCATCCTTGATAAGATTAGCCGCCGGGTGGCCGGGAATCCCGACGCCGCCGAGGACTGGCGGGACATTGCCGGGTATGGGGTGGTGAAGCTGGCGGAAATGTTAGAGAAGGAGAAAAATAAATGAAATTTACAAGGGAACATAGCAAACTAAAAAATACTTACTTCACTACCATCAGAAAGAATACAGGTTATTATCGGCTAGGAAATACATATACGATTGTGACCCCTAGTGAGAGATTTAAAGCAAAAGTACAATCTGCTGAACCAATTACGAAAGCTGATATAAATGATTCTATCGCTTTAGCTGATGCCGATATGTCTGCTGAAAACCTAAGGAAGATGTTAGAAAAGTGGTATGGTAAAAAGTATGATAATTTTGTGTTAATGAGATTAGTCAGAGAAAATGGAGATAAATAAATGAATGAAACCACGAAACGAAAAGATACTTTCAATTGGCAGAAAGATGCCGAAGAAAAGAAACAATTCCTAAAAGATAATCTTTTAAAACTTACCGATGAGGAAATGGCTGCGGAGATTAATAGGAGGTGGCCGGAGGATGGGAGGGCTACTAGGGGAAGTGTTGTAAAACAGCGCCCTAGATGGGGACTCCTTAAGCCTCTCGGGGGTATTCAAAACTCAGTTTCTAGCATTGCCGAAACAGATGACGATATCAGGAAGTTTGACGAGCAGCTCAAAAAGGAGAATCGGCGTCTGGCATTGGAATTGGAAAAAAGGGACTTTATAACCGAGAGGATTCTGGAGGTAGTAAGGAGTTCTATAATAAAACTGCCTGCCTACAAGCCGAGATTCTTCCAGCGACGGAAGAAACTTTTTGATCCAGAAGATATGGCTTGGGCTTATTCGGATAGTCAGATAGGCCAGAAGGTTACTCTCAATGATTCCTCTGGATTCGCAGAATACAATTTTGATATATTTAAGGAAGAGATAAACAAGCTGGAAGAGGCGATTATCAAAATCAAGAACATACACAGCCAAGCCTATAATATTGAAAAGTTCTGGGTATTGGGATTGGGTGACTATATAGAAGGTGAGTTAGTCTATGCGGGTCAGACTAATTATATTGACCAGATTGTGGTCGATCAAGTTTTTAAGGGAGCTAAGTTGATAGCCGGTTTAATCCGCAACCTTTCTATGATATTCCCTAAAGTGGAAGTCGTACTTGTGTCCGGCCAGCATGGCAGGGGTCCCAAGGAGATGCACTGGCGGAGTAATTGGGATTATGTTTTCTCCAGACTTCTCCAAGATTATCTTGAGAACGTGGAAAACTGCAAGGTGGTAGTAGCCGAGAGTGCCCTATGTGGACTTGACATTCGAGGTCACGTATTCCTATTGAACCACGGAAACGAAATTAGAAGTTGGAATACGATACCCTTCTATGGTTTAGAGAGGGCAGCCCTGCGCTGGGTCAACCTGACCCGCCTGCCGGTGGAGTACGTGCTAATCGGTGATAAACATAGGCGTTGCACGTTTGACATAGCCTACATAGAGGCGATGGTGAATGGGAGCTGGAGTCCGGGTTCAAAATTTTCAGTTGACAAGATGCAAGCAGCCGGTGTTCCTAAACAGATTCTTTTCGGAATCCACGATATTATCGGTAAGAGTTTTTCGTATGATATTAGATTGGCAGAGCCTGCAAAACTGGAGAAGGATGAGGACGGGTTTTATACGCCGGTAAGATGATTATAAAAGGTTGGAATTGGAAAGAGATAAACCAATGTTGCCCTGCCACCCCCGAGGAGGAGTTCTCCGACCTCTTCGGAAATTCTAACATTAGAGTGAAAGGGAAGCTAGTAATAAAGGGTGGCAAGGTAGTCGATGAGGAATGGTATCGGGGGAAGCTGGAGAGGTTGCGGAAGGGGAGGAGTGCTGGGTAGGTGGGTAAATGCGTGAAAGGAGAAATAGATGAAAAATAAAGAAGGACTAAAACGCCTATCGATAAGAACAAACTCAAGCACCTAGTAACGAAATGGCGAGACATATTCAGAGCGAAAATATTAATAGAAATGGAGGGAAATAAATAGAAAATGAGAAGTCAACCAAATAGGAACTATCAAAGCAATGATGATATAATGACTCCTGATTATTTAGCAAGGGCATTAGTAGAATACTTCAATCCGCAGGGAAGAATCTTAGAGCCTTGCAAGGGGACTGGCAACTTTCTGAAGTATTTGCCTTCTGGAACTTTATGGTGTGAGATAAAAGAAGGCAAAGACTTTTTTGATTTTTCAGAAAAAGTTGATTGGATTATTACTAATCCACCTTGGCGACAGATTAGACAATTTCTTCGTCATAGTCTTGAGTTGGCTGATAATATTTGCTTTTTATTAACCATCAATCATTTATGGACTAAAGCTAGATTAAGAGATATTAAAGAAGCTAATTTTGGGATTAAACAAATTGTTATATTTGATACACCTGAGATATTTCCTCAATTAGGATTTCAGATAGGAATGATACACTTACAGCGTGATTATAGTGGAGATATAAAATTTGCTGAATTGAAAGGAAAGCCAAATGAGCTAAACTAAAAAGATAGTAATAATCGGCTCAATAGAAAATATATAGGATATAAAATTAATAAAGAGTATTGTAAGATAATTAGAGATAGACTAAAAGCAGAAAAAACAACTATTATAAAAATGACAAAACTATTATTATCCTAAACAACAAGGAGGGGAAAATGAATAAAAAGATTAAGCGTGAAGAAAGAACAAGTCCAGCTTGGACTAGAGATAAAAGTATAAGTCCAGGAGAAAAGGAGAAACTAAGAAAAGATTTCAATGAGTATGTTAAAAAAGAGGAATTAAGTCAGTTGATAAAACGTATGCTTGGCTCCGCCCCTACCATCTTTGGTGGGAACGCTACGTCTAGAAAGACTGTCACTAATACTGACGTTTTTGGAGTTGATATATTGAAAAAAATGAGTAATCTATTTAACTCTAAGAGGACAAGGGAAAAGAAGATTAGGGATAGTTATGTTTGCTTGATTCATCCTCGCCAAAGATACGATCTTTATGATGATTTTAATAAATGGGTTCCCAATGTTACATTTAAAAAAAACAAAAATAGCTATAAAGGTTATGTTGGAACATATATGAAATTTGATGTATTCACAACCAATGAAGTTCCTATCATAACCAAAGAAGTTTGCTCTGGGGTTAAAGTTTATCGGGCAGTTGCATTTGAGATGCCTTTAATTTGGAATAAAAAAAGAGGAAATTATTGGCATTTGGGAATCGATTTCGATAACTACATCCATGCACAGATGTTATATGCAAATTATCTGCTATTTGCGGAGACTGGTGCCACATTTCCTCTTAAAAAAAAGAAGAAAAATGAACAAAACTTTATTAGAGGGAGATAAAATGAAAACAAAAAAACAACATAAAAGACGATAACTTCCACTACCATAAATGCGGTAATGTTTGTCCGCAAAAAGAACTTTGTACACAAATAGAAAAATTACTTTATGAAAAATTATATTGTTCTGAGACAAATAAAGAGTATTACCAAATAGCAAGGAGACAATTAGATGAATAAAATACGTAGAATTACTCAAGAAGATGTTAGGGTAGGTAATGTTGAATATGAAGAGATAGTAGAATGGGTAAATGAAATTATTGATCACATAGAGAAGTTAGAAAAAAAGCTTAAAGATTTTTAAAGGAGATAAAATGAAAACAAAAAAATTATGGGATTAACCTATTGACAAATAAAGCTGCTTTATTATAATGAATTTAACTGGAGAAACTAGATGAACCTAAAATGGTTTTTCTGTGCCGGCTGCCGCCCAAGAGTCCGGCTCAACCGGGGTGGTCGGGTGTTCATGGCGGCTAAGGTAGAATGCGAATACCAGCCTTGCCCGAATTGCCGGTATTTCGGGGGGGATAAAAAAGAAGCC
>Ga0209991_10001518_pt1 | contig 10561 bp, 12 predicted proteins | sample ChitaG_FD_183167 | JGI IMG/M metagenome (GOLD analysis project Ga0209991, IMG submission 183167) | Deep subsurface microbial communities from South Pacific Ocean to uncover new lineages of life (NeLLi) - Chile_00310 metaG (SPAdes)... | ecosystem: Environmental > Aquatic > Marine > Oceanic >... | reverse complement strand
AACATACCGTTGTCTATCAGATGGCTTATGTCTAAGCCACCGATTATCCTCTCTCTGAAAAGGACCTCGTTTATCTGAGACGGCGGCACCGGGCAACGAATAGCGAATTCCTTGAAAAAAGGCTGGGGGAAGACGAGAGAGTAGCCCTTAAGCTTACCTATTTCCTTGGCCGCATAGTGGGCCTTGTGATAGCACAGTTCAGCTACCTGTCTCAGCCCTCTCTTGCCCACGGTGGCCAGATAAACGGCTGCTGCCAGCGCCATCAAGGCCTGGCTGGTGCAGATATTCGACGTCGCCCGCTCTCGACGAATATATTGCTCGCGGGTTACCAGCGTCATCACATATCCCGGATTACCGTCAACATCCACGGTCTTACCGACAATCCTGCCCGGCATCCGCCGTACATATCCCTTGCGGCAGGCGAAAACACCGAGATAAGGACCGCCGAAACTCACCGGGATGCCCAGCGGCTGTCCCTCAGCGACGGCAATATCAACTCCATAGTCACCTGGTGGCTTAAACATACCTAAAGAGGTAGGATCTACTATGGCGATGAGCAGGGCGCCGGCATCATGAGCCTTCTGAACATACGCATCTAGCCGTTCGAAGTAGCCAAGAAAATTCGGCTGCTGAACTATCAGGCAGGCACAGTCCGCAGGGAGACTGCTTGACTCGGATTCCAGAGTTACCAGGGAAAGATTCTTGCCACGACAATAGGTATCCAGCACGTCACGATATGTCGGATTCACCGTGGCCAGCACCGCTACCGTGTTCCTGTTGGTTATGGCGCACGCCATCATGGCGGCTTCGGCGGCCGAGGTACTGCCGTCATACATCCCGGCATTGCTCACTTCCATTCTCGTAAGCTGGCAGATCAAGGACTGGTACTCGTAGACGGACTGCAGTGTACCCTGGCTGACCTCAGCCTGGTACGGTGTGTAAGCAGTATAGAACTCGCTCCGACCGATGATGTGGTCTACAACGCTGGGAATGAAGTGCCGGTAGCTACCGGCTCCCAGGAAACAAGCGTAATCGTCCAGGTTCGCATTCAGATTCGCCAGTTGAGCAAGCTCGTTCTTCAGTTCGAGCTCCGATAGGGGAGGCGGCAGACTGAAGCGGGCATTACGGAATCTCTCCGGTATATCGTGAAACAGTTCTTCAACCGAGCTGACCCCGATCTCGCGGAGCATAGCCCTGCGGTCAGACTCCGTATTTGGTAAATAAGGTAATGGCATCGTACCTGTCATCCTCTTTCTGTTCTGCACCTTACGCAGATGATTCAGCTTCATACTTGTCGTACTCATCGCTATTCATCAGCGCGTCGAGCTCTGAAGGATCACTCAATTCCAGTCTGACCAGCCAGCCGGTGCCATAGGGGTCTTCGTTAACCAGCTTAGGTTCATCAACAGCATTCTGGTTGATCTCTAACACTTTTCCGCTGGCCGGCGAGAAGAGGTCGGAAACCGCCTTCACCGATTCTACCTCGCCTATCTTCTTGAACTGATCGACCTGGGTGCCCGACTGCGGTAAGTCGAGAAAAACAATGTCGCCGAGCTGGGTCTGGGCATAATTGGCTAGTCCCATCTTCCCCTTGTTTCCGGGTTCAGGGCACAGCCATTCATGGTCTTTCGTATACTTGTATTCTTTCGGGTTCATTTCACACTCCTCTCTTGTAGAATCGCTTGTTAACTATGCCTGCTGGGACCGGCTTGTTACGAATCATTATCTCAATCCCTGTGCCGATAGCGGACAGCTCAACGGGAACATAACCCAGCCCGATATTAACACCCAGAGTTGGCGCATGGCCGCCGCTGGTAACCCTCCCTACTTCGTGGCCGGACTCTTGAATCGGGTAGCCTGGGCGCGCTATCTCCCGTCCTTCCATCTGAAAACCGATAAGCTTGCGCTTGACACCCTGAGACTTGATCTCAAGCAAGGATTTCTTGCCCACGAAGTCGCCTCCATCGAAATCTACGAGCCAGCCCAAATCAGCCTCAAAAGGATTGGTGCTGGAATCCATGTCCTGCCCGCATAGCAGCATGCCGGCTTCCAGTCGCAGGCTGTCGCGTGCCCCCAGACCACAGGGCTTCACACCCTGCTCGATGAACGACTCCCATAGCGGTAACGCCTTCGTTGCCTCGGTCACTATCTCGAAGCCGTCCTCTCCGGTGTATCCTGTTCTGGCCGCAGATACGCTCAGACCGGCTATGTTAGTTTCCGCATAGCCGAAGCGAGGCAGATGAGATACGCTTTGAAGAGCCTTCAGATGAGGAGCAACCCGACCTTGAACAGCCACCATCGCCGTATCGGCGGAGACATCCTCAATAAGCGCATGAGAGTCGGAGTCCGACCAGCGAGACAACCAATCAAGCTTCTCTTCAGTGTTGGCCGCGTTCCAGACTATTAGATAGCGGTCGGCACGCACACGGAATATCCATAGGTCGTCCAGAATCCCTCCGTTTTCCAGGCACATGAGCGAAAGTTGAGAAGAACCTACCTCCAGTTTTTGCGCCGGCCTGGTCAGTATCCTGTCAAGAAAGGCGCCCGCTCCCTTTCCCGTAACCCAAACCCGTCCCATATCGGAGACATCAAAGATACCCGCCGCAGAACGAACGGTCTTATGTTCCTCCAGAACAGAAGTGTACCATACAGGCAATTCCCAGCCGGCGAAATCTATCATCCTTGCTTTGAGTTGATGGTGCGCTTCGTTGAGCGGTGTCTTTTTCAGCGGTTTCATGATTCAGCTCTTCACAAAAGAGGTCCTAAGCGATTTCCCCCTTTTCCATTAAACAAAACGGGAGAATTCGTATAACACGAATTCTCCCCCTGTTTCTTTGCCTGAGAGATTATCCGCTCGCTATCGCGGCGGACTTGCCCCGTCGGTGAACTCGCACTGAGTTCTTTCCAGGGATTCAGTTTACGGCAGTCCTTTTGCCTGAGAGTTTCAAGGCTGGGGTTCAACCCCTGCCTCTTGCACCTTCGGCTCCCTACACAGGATCTCTCCTACCGTAACGCAAGAACCTCGCTGCATTTTGTAGCACACGCCGCCATATTTGTCAATGTGGCCAACTGAGTCATAACTATTGTTACCGAAAGGAGGTAAGGTGACACCACGCAGCATAGTAGAATACGCCGTGGCAGTCCCGGGGCGTTGTTTCTGGGCTGCTAAGAAGGCACAGACAGAAATACTAAACGAGTTTGTGGCTACGACGGGCATGCACCGAAAGACGGTGATAAGGTTACTGAATCGGGGCGGGGGGGCTAGAGCTTCAGGGAAGAGAAAGAGGGGGCATCCGAGGTTATACAGGCGTGAGGCTCGGGTAGGACTGAGAGTGGCCTGGGAAGCTACCGACTGTTTGTGCTCCAGGCGTCTTCAACCCTTTGTGCCAGAATTGGTGGGCATTCTGAAGAGAGATGCGGTGAGCTCACAATGACAGGGGGCCCGGGGCTCAGCTTTGCCAGATGAGTTCCTCCACGATAGACCGTCTTCTGCGGCGCTGGCGTGATAACGGCACGCGCCGTGGTCTATGCACTAATGAACCAGGCACACTGTTAAAGAATTCGATTCGGATCAGGACCTTCAGTGAGTGGAATGAGCGGAGTACTCACGGAAGAGAAAAAGCGGGAGTTAGCTGATATGTACGGTGCTCTTAACGCGGTGACTCTCTTAGAAGAGATCAGGCAATCAGTGGAACACCTCTGCACTCTGGCTGAGAGGTAACCGGTAGAATCAACTCGGTAATCGGAATCATGACGCAACAAGGAGCACTTCGGTAACAGTCTATCTTGACGCGATACGTAATGCTCCCTGGCACAACGCCTTCACTGTATTCAAGGCATGAGACAGGAAGACGATGGTCTTGCCCCAGGCCTTGAAGTGGCTCATCTTGTCCCGGCATTTCTTCTTGAGGGCCTCATCGCCCGCGGCGAAGACCTTATCTATGAGTCGAGGACAGGGCCCGACCCTCCACATTGGCTGGCACGCCTCACAATGATAAGGACAAGAGGCAGGGCTGAAGCGCCAGGTTTTGCTTCACTGTTTGGTTCCTCTTTGTAGCATCGCCAGATAGTCGTTTATTACCTTTTCAGTATCACCCATGGTGATAATCCGTCCCTCGTGCAACAACATCGACCGCTGGCACAGCTCCTTCACGGCGTCCAGAGCGTGGGAGACGAAGACTATGGTCTTGCTCTCGGCCTTGAACTGGGTCATCTTATCGTGGCATTTTCTCCTGAAGGCCTGATCGCCCACGGCAAAGACCTCGTCTATGAGCAGTGTATCGGGAACAGCGTGGAAGGCAGTGGCAAAGGCCAACCGCATGTTCATGCCCGAGGAGAAGTTCTTGAGCTTCATGTTCTCAAACCTCCTGAGCTCGGCGAAATCGAAGATATCATCGTACATCTTGTCCACCTGCTTGCGCCCCACCCCCAAGATGGAGGCGTAGATGTAAACGTTGTCCCGGGCGGTAAGCTCGGGCTGAAAGCCAACGCCCAACTGGAGAAACGAGGCAACTTTGCCGTCCAGGCTAACCGAGCCACTATCGGGGTATAAGATCCTGGCCAGTATCTTGAGCAGCGTGCTCTTTCCGGAACCGTTCCTGCCGATTATACCCAGGGCTTCGCCTTTCTTAACCTCAAAGCTGACGTCTTTCAACGCGCAGAATTCTTCGTAGCTGAACTGCCTCTTAATCAGCCCGACTACATTCTGGAAGACCGTGGTCTTCTTTTCGTGGGGGATGCGGAATCTCTTGGAGACGTTGTCGACGATTATGGCACTCATCATATAGCCTCGGCGAAGCGGCGCTCCAGTTTCTTGAAGGTGAAGCTGCCCACAAGATAAGCAGCGATGGCAAAACCGGCTACAATCCCGATACCGTACAGCGAAGGTAAATCGCCGGCCACCATTACATCGCGGTAAATGAGTATGAGCTGAGTGATGGGGTTGAGCAGGTAATAGGGCAGCAGATCAGGCGGGACGATGGACAGGGGATACATAATGGGCGAGCCGAAGAAGAGTGCCCTCACCAGGACTTGCCATATCTGGTCGACGTCCCGGAAGTAAACATAAAGGGCGGACAGAAGCAACCCGAGGCCGTACATAAACGAGAAATAGATTACGTGAACCAGGGGGAACAGGAGCACGGTGATGGGCAGATGTCCGAGCAGGATGAGTAGTATTGGCAGCAAGGCTATGAAGGCGAACAGGGAGTTTATGAGGCTGGTGAGGACATTGCTTAAGACCAGTATCTGCCGTGGTATATATACTCTGGTCACCAGGCCGGAATTGCGGACGATAGCGCGGAGCGAAGAGGAGCTGCCAGTTGCGAAGAACTGCCAGGCCATTACGGCCACCAGTATGTTTATGGCGAAGTCTTGTTCACGCCCCCAGAGATTCCTGAAGACGAAATAGAGGATGCCTGCCAGGAGAAGAGGGCTGAGCAAAGACCAGAAAAAGCCGAGGAAGGTATTTTGGTAGCGGTTCTTCAGGTCGGCGACGGTCAGGTTCCTGATTAGTTCTCGGTATTGCCACATTCTTGTTCACTATTGTAGCTGTTCGGAGGCGCTTTGTCACCCTCGCCGGATCAAGTCCAAGATACCAATCTCCAGATCTCAGACAATCCCCTGATGCGCTGCCCCACCCGTGCAGGATGAAAGTGGGGTTATTGTCTAAGTAACAACAGAGTCCAAAGCTCAAATGACCGGAGCTTTTGCCTTCGCGTACAAGAGCCGCCCTTACGACGGCAAACCGGGAGAACGATTGATATAGTGGCGGGGTCTATCCCGCCTCTCAGCATTTCGGCAACTGGAATGGGCTTGAGGATACGGTAGAGTGCCAGAGTCCTTGGAAAAGCGCGACCGCGGCTAACAAAATGGCAGGCCATGATCGCAGGCATTTCTTGATTTCGCGATCGTCAATGCTGCACATCCTTTGCTGGCTTTGCTTGATTCTGGGCCTGCATGATCGCGTCTTGAAGGCATTTGGCAGCCACCGGGATACTATACTTCTGCACCACCAGGTCGTAGGCATTAGTTGTTAGTTTCTCTCGCAGCGCTTCATTCTCGGCCAGCGTCGTGATCTTACGGACAAAATCACCCGCATTCCTTTCTGCGATCAAAACATGACGCCCGTCCTGATAGTCAATTCCTTCCATGCCCTTGGCAGTGGAGAGAACGGGCACCCTTGCAGCGAAAGATTCCAGTATTTTGAGACGGGTGCCCCCGCCGATACTCAAAGGCGCGATGACGGCATCGGCAATGCAGAGAAATCGCCGCATATCCGGAACGTCTGCATGGAAGGAAACAATGTCATCTTCGTTATCCAGGCACCATTTTGGGATTTGCGCCCCTGCCACTATGAGCCTTGTATCATCGGCGGACGACTGTCTCAGGGCCGGCACAAGCTCCTCCAAGATAAACTTGAGAGCGTCAGCGTTTGCACGGTAATCCATTCGTCCGTGGAAAAGCAATAACAAAGATGAGGGGGAGAGTCCTAGTTTCTGGCGTTCCGAAGCCTTATCGTATAAGTCGTGTGTTTGAGAGAAGAAATCGATATCTACGGTGTTGGGGAGCAGTGCTAACTTCACCGGCGGCATCCTGTAAGCTCTCCCCAGATCGGTCATGTCCCGTTCCGACACACATAGTATCTTTGTCGCCTTCTGACACGCGTATTTCTCAATATGGTAAGTAAGTCTACGGATTAAGGGATTACGAGTAGCCTGTTTAATCAGGCCATATTCAAAATTATGAGCCACGTAAATCAGCGGTATTTTTCCTTTTACTACCTTGTACGATGCCACAGCGCTCCACGGGGAATGAGCGAAGATTATGGAATAGTCTCGGCACCGCTTACGGAGCGTCGAGTGAAAGAAGGGACTGAACATCTGGGTATGCAGGTCAAAGACCAGCCTCACCTTTTCCGGTAGAAAGGTTGCATCCTGGACATTGCGATATGTCACCAGGGTCAGCCCTGACGGAAGATCACGCCGGGGCTGGCGGATACGGGAGGGGCATATCATCTCCACGTGGTAGCCGCTCTCCATCAAGGCAGTCACATCGACCTTAATACGCTGAACTGCACCACCGTATACGAAAAGATAGTCTAGCGGCACCACCACGCCTACCGTTGTCATTGAGACACTGCACTCACTTCGAGCCGGTTTTTCACCCCTTCTGATCCTTCAATGCCAATAGTCGCGGCTTATCGATATGGATTAGGCTCCGTAAGGGAACAACGCCTGCCTCAAGTATAGGCCGGGTCACTACTCCAATATTGGGGTCTCTCTTACTTAATATCTGCCAACGTCCGCACATGGTGTTCTATTTCTCCAGTTGGTCCAGGTACTCCTTGAGCATGTGAACCAGAGTTGTCTCACCCTTGATGTCTACGGGTCCTATATGCACATTTTCCACCGTGGATTGCAGGTTGCTTATATCATGCACTACAGTTATTCCCCGGCTTTCCATCTCCCTGGCGATTTCGAGCTGGTGGTCATCGAAAACCTCTCCGTGTTTTCTCAGTCTGGGTACCAGGACAAGTGGTTTGTTGTGTTCCAGCGCCGCCAATATGGAACCCGTACCGGCGTGACATACTACCACCCTGGCATCAGCATAGAGCTTCCTCATGTCGTCTCTCGGTATGAATCTAGAATAGTCGCAGTTTCTCGGTTCGTAGTCTGTGGAGCCGATTTGCATCACGACCTGCTCCTCCAATCCGCCGGCTATGAGATCCATCTGACAGACCAGCCTCTCAAAGCCCCGCATTCCGCCTACAGTCACAAATATCAAATCACGTTCCCCCAGTATTGTGCTTTCGTGCCGTATTTCTTCAGTAATGGCTCCCACTGAACCAGGAACAGATCTGCAATGAGGTAAACAAGCCTTCCCGCTGCAGAGCGAGTTGTGACCCTGGCCAGAGTTTCGATAAACACAACCTTCGCACCCAGAAGTTTACCTGCATAGCAGAACGGGACAGCGATTTCTCCACCGCCTGTGGAGACCACGACATCGGGTCTCTCCTTGAGCAGGATGTGGAGGGCAGTAAATATGGTCTTTAGCCATGTAATCCTTTCCCGAATATACCCTTTCCTGTATTCAATGAAGTAGGCTCTTTCCAGCTGCTGCGAGTACTCATACTTGTGCGTAACGAAGAAGTACTCCTTGCCCTCGAAGGCAGGCATCAGCCGTCGTAGTTCGTCCATGTGCCCGCCCGGACTACATGCTAGACAAATCTTCAACGCGGTGCTCCTGCAGCAGCCTTTCGATTCTGCCGGGTATGGCAAGAGATGCCGCGGGTCTGCACGATGCGAGCTGCACATCTCAACTCGCGCACTTGACCTGCCGTGTTGACAATGAGAAGCATGTTCATCGAACCATCACAGAGTTCAGGCATGGCTGCCTTACGGTGGTATTTTATTTCTGCCACCGGGCTTAGGCACCGGGCGCCTGCCTCTGATTTCATAGGCCTTCATCGCCGGCATCGGTTGCTCCCTTAGACCGGTCCACAGTCGAGAGACGCCAATCATCTGATACTCACCGTCACCCTGCCTAGCTTTTCGAGGGAGGGGAAGGGAGTGAGAATCTCTGCCCTGTGCCATTCATAATATACAGCCTTGATGCGGTAAGGGCAAGGGGGGGGGATAGAGTCGTTCCTTGGCAGTCATCACGCAATGTTTGCTTCCGCGAATTCCGATCGTCCTGTTCTGTAGTACGACCCTTCAGGGTCATGCAGCACGAGGCTGAACCCTCGCACTACGTTTCGTTAATCCGGCATTGACTGTGCGCAGAAGAACAGAGCCCCCCCGCTCCCCTCAGTGCTCCTCTCCCCTTGACGAGAGAGGATTCAGGTGAGGGGGATTGGATAAGGCGCCACCGCTGATAAGCCCATTGTCATTGTTGTCGTCCTGGGCTATACTGGCTTGCCTGTCGAGTCATGCAGTACGCGCTACTCCGGAGGGAACGGCAGAGCGAATGAAATGCTTGATCTTAGCAAGTGGTTTTGGCACCAGACTCTATCCGCTGACCATCTACAGAGCCAAAGCATTGCTGGAGTATAAGGGTCACCCTCTGCTGAGCCATATCCTGGGCAGGGTTCCGGAGAACATCGAGACACTGGTATCGTGCAACCGGAAGTTTGAAGCTGATTTCCGCCGGTGGCAGGAGAGCGCCGCCCGGCACGTAGAGCTTCTCGTTGAAGATGTCTGGACTGAGGAGCAGATGAAGGGGGCCGTCGGCTCGCTTGAGTTCTGGGTTAGCAGCAAGAACATCACCGAAGACCTCCTTGTCATCGCCGGTGATAACTACTTCGAGTTTAACCTGGCTGACCTCATCTCTGCCTACAACGGGGAAAACCTCCTGGTAGCGGTCTACAATATTGGCGATAAGAGCAAAGCTCGCCGGTTCGGGGTTGTCACCCTGGAGGGCAACCGCATAGTTGAGTTCCAGGAGAAGCCGGCAGAGCCACGCTCCAGCTTTGTCTCCACGGGTATCTACATCTTTCCGCCGCGAGTTTTTCCACTGCTGTCACGCTACTGCGCTGAAGGCAAGAGAGATAATCTGGGCGGCTTCATCGCGCATCTCATAGACGGAGACGAGGTTCACGGCCGCACCTTCACCGAGACCTGGCGTGACATAGGAAGCCGGGAGGACCTGGCACAATGAAACGACATCGAAGCCATCGAACCTCACGTTCCTCAAGGTAATCAATGAAGCCATAGGCATCATTACCTCCAGATAGGAAGTGAAGCGTTTCCTGACCACCCCCCTTGTACGCCAATGCCATTTGCCTCATGCTCAGCACCGCCGTCACGTGCCTCTGCGGCTTCTTCCTCTGGTTTATCGGTATGCTGACCGTCCTGCTTGCAGCGGCCACGCCTCTTCCCCTTCCAGCACGGCCCGGACCATCCTGGGGCTCCCGTTGGGGGGTAAGGCTTGATCCCATTCTGATTTCACTCGCGGTGTTTGTCATAGCTGCATCGGGTGTTGCCGCATACCGCAGGGAAAAGCTTGCCCCGGAGGAAAGATTCAGGGTGCTGTTCAATGTCAGGCTGCCTTCATGGCTGGGGCAGAGCACGCCGGGCAAGGTGCTGTCAGTGGTGCTGGCGGTGGCAATGGGGGGGGCTATAGGGACTCTGGGATGTGTACTTGCTGCCCGGGGAGTCGGGGAGCAATTCATCGAGTTCCATGTTTTAGGCCCCGACGGTAAGGCTGAGGACTATCCGACGGAATTGAAGGTGGGTTAGGAAGGGACGGTGATAGTGGGGATAGTGAATCATGAGCACGAGCCGGCGAGCTACCAGGTAGAGATATGGATAGGCGGGGAGAAGGCAAAGCTGAGGATTCTAGGGGAGGACTGGGACGAAGTAAAGATGGAATTGGAGCATGAAAGGAAATGGGAACAGGCAGTCGGCTTTGTGCCTCAAAGGGCAGGCCGAGAAGGTGGAGTTTGTATCATACACAGACTGGGAGCCCTGTTTCGAAGAGCCTCTCCATCTCTGAGTAGATGTTGAAGAGGCTTGATTGCGACAACAGGAGCATTTGGGGCATCGTCTGCAGACCCCCTGCT
>Ga0209991_10001517_pt1 | contig 10562 bp, 7 predicted proteins | sample ChitaG_FD_183167 | JGI IMG/M metagenome (GOLD analysis project Ga0209991, IMG submission 183167) | Deep subsurface microbial communities from South Pacific Ocean to uncover new lineages of life (NeLLi) - Chile_00310 metaG (SPAdes)... | ecosystem: Environmental > Aquatic > Marine > Oceanic >... | reverse complement strand
GTTGGAGCTTGTGCGCTGGGGCCCATTGCGATTGTCGATGGCGACTATCATGGCCAAATGAAAACGAGAGAGGTTGGAAAGCTTTTTGAAAAATTCAAGTAAGAGAAAAGGAATAATTCTGAATAATGGATGAAATTAACACCACCAAATTAGACAAAATAAGAGCAGAAATTTCCGAATCACGAAAAGTACAAAAAACTTGTATCACTGTCTGTGGTGGAACAGGCTGTCATGCCTATGGCTGTTTAAAAGTAGCAGAAGCCTTCAGGGATGAAATCAAAAAACAGAATCTTCAGGATTCAGTTGATGTGAAAACAACCGGGTGCCATGGCTTTTGTGAAAGAGGGCCGATTGTTGTCATTCAACCCGAGGGGATTTTCTATCAAAGGATTCAGCTCAGTGATATCCAGGCGGTCATCTCTGAAACGATAATCAATAAGAAAATCGTAGACAGGTTCCTGTATGTTGACCCAAGAACAAAAGAGAAAATTGTTTATGAGAAAGAAGTCCCTTTTTATAAGAAGCAGAAACGCATCATTTTCGGGAATAATGGCTTTATTGATCCGACTGACATCAGAGATTATATAGCCTTGGACGGGTTCAAAGCTCTCATAAAAGTCCTTTTTGATATGACTTCTGAGGAAGTCATTACTGAAATTAAAGATTCTGGTCTGAGAGGGAGAGGAGGGGCAGGTTTCCTTACAGGAAGAAAATGGGAAATTTGTCATGAAGTCAACTCCTGTGTGAAGTATATCATCTGCAACGCTGACGAAGGAGACCCGGGAGCCTACATGGACAGGAGTCTTTTAGAAGGTAATCCCTACAGTATTATGGAAGGCATGTGCATTGGAGCTTATGCCATTGGTGCTTCACAGGGCTTTATTTATGTTCGGATGGAATATCCTCTTGCCGTGAAAAATATAACTCTTGCTGTAGAAAACGCAAGAGAACTCGGCTTGCTTGGCAAATCTATCCTTGGGTCTGAGTTTCAATTTGACATTCATATTTTTAGGGGAGCAGGGGCCTTTGTTTCGGGAGAAGAAACTTCTTTAATGGCTTCCATTGAAGGCAGGCGTGCTTTCCCCAGACAAAGACCTCCTTTTCCCGCCCAGGAAGGATTGTGGGGAAAGCCCACCAATATCAACAATGTTGAGACATGGGCCAATGTTCCCCTGATAATAAATAAAGGAGCTGATTGGTATTCCCAGATAGGCACAAAGAAAAGCAAAGGAACAAAAATCTTCTCTCTGGTAGGGAAGATAAACAATACAGGTTTGGTGGAAGTCCCCATGGGTATCAAGCTGAGAGAGATCATCTACGATATTGGTGGTGGTATAAAAGATAATAAAAAATTCAAAGCTGTTCAGACAGGAGGGCCTTCCGGGGGGTGTATCCCTGCTGAGAAGCTTGATCTCCCTATTGATTTTGACACGTTGACTAAGGCTGGGTCGATGATGGGTTCCGGCGGAATGATTGTCATGGATGAAGATACCTGCATGGTAGATATTGCTCGCTATTTCCTCGAATTTTCTCAGGAGGAATCCTGTGGAAAATGTGTTCCCTGTCGAATTGGAACAAGGCAGCTGGTTGAAATTTTGACGCGAATCACCCGGGGAGAAGGAAACGAAGGGGATATTGAGAAACTTAAAGATTTGGCCAGGTCCATAAAGGAAAGCTCCCTTTGTGGATTAGGACAGACAGCGCCTAATCCAGTCCTGACAACCATTCGTTATTTTAAGGATGAATATGAAGCCCACATCAAGGAAAAGAGCTGTCCGGCTCTGGTCTGTAAAAATTTGATTATTTACTACATCGAGCCCGAAAAGTGTGTCGGATGTCTTTTGTGTTTGAAAAACTGTCCGGTCGAAGCCATAAGCGGAGAGAGGAAAGAAATCCATGTGATTGATCAGGAATTATGTATTAAGTGCGGCGTCTGCTTTGATGTATGCCCTCCAAAAGTTAAAGCTGTTTTCAAATACACAGGAAAGAAAAAGGATAGAATTCTTAAAAAAGCTTCAAAAAAAAGAATCAAAAAATGAAGATTATTATAGACAGAAAGGAGATTGAACTCGAAGGCAGAAAGACAATTTTAGAAGTTTCTCGGGAAAATGACATCTTCATTCCTTCACTTTGTGATCATCCTCATTTGACTCCCTTTGCTGGCTGCCGACTCTGTATTGTCGAAGTAAAAGGAACAAAAGGCCATCCTCCTTCCTGCAGCACTTACGTGGATGAAGGGATGGAGATAAAGACGAAAACTCCCAGGCTCCAGAAGTTGAGAAGAGAAATTTTGGAGCTCATCCTCTCTGAACATCCGAATGCCTGTCTTATATGCAGTGAAAAAGAGAATTGTGATGAATATAAATCGACGATCCGTAAGGTAGGGGAAGCTACTGGCTGTGTTCTTTGTTCCAATAACGGGCGCTGCGAGCTGCAGGATGTCGTTGAGGCTTTAAAAGTAGATAAAGTCAACTTTCCCTCTCTTTATCGAAATTTTGAAGTCAAGAAAAGCGACCCTTTCTTTGATAAAAACTACAACCTGTGTATTCTCTGCGGAAGATGTGTAAGGATTTGTCATGAGGTGAGGGGAGCATCTGCGATTTCCTTTGTGTACAGAGGTTCCCAGACTGTAGTAGGGACAGTTCTTGATCAGTCGCTTCTTGAGACAGGATGTCAGTTCTGCGGAGCCTGCGTGGATGTTTGTCCCACGGGATCTTTGACTGAGAGAGCCATAAAGTATGAAGCCCTGCCGGATGAAACAGCTAAGACGGTTTGTCCTCTCTGCAGCATGGGATGTGAGCTGAAAATAGACCTCAAAGGAGGGAAAATATTAAGTTCTAAGCCATCAGAGGATGGAGCAGTGAATCGAGGGCAGGCATGTGTTAGAGGGAGGTTTCTTATAAGAGATCTTGTATACACTTCACGGAGAATTCTCAAGCCGTTAATTAGAGTGAATAAAGAGCTTGAAGAAGTAAGCTGGAAGGAGGCTCTCGATTTTGTTGCTCAAAAACTGAAAAAATACAGGGGTAAAGAGGTGGCTTTGATTGTTTCTCCCCAGCTCTCCTGCGAAGAAAATTTTATTTTCCATAAATTCGCCAGAGAAAGGTTGAAAACAGAAAACATAGACAGCTCTTCTCGCTTTTCTCCCTTGGCTGCCTATCATAGAATGACTCAAGAAAATAACATCGAGCCGGCTTCGAATTTTAAGATTAGGGATATCTCAAAGGCGAATGTTCTGTTTATCATCGGAGAAGACCTTGCCGTTTCTCATCCTATTATCTGGCTCGAGGTGTTAAAGGCCGTAAAAAAAGGGGCTAAGCTTATTGTAGCCAGTACTATTGAGTTTCCTATGAATCGTTTCTCATCGATCTGGCTTCAGATAAAACCGGGGACCGAGTTTTATTTGCTCAGTTCTCTCTCTAAAATCCTTTTCGATAATGAACAGGCTAAGAATCTTTCACGGGTTGAGGGATTTGAATCTTTTAAAAATTCTCTTGATGAACTGGATATATCTAAAGCGTTCAAGATAACAGGTGTTGCTGAAGAGGAATTGAAAGAGACATCCAGGCTTCTTTTAGAGGCAGAAGCCCCGGCTTTTCTTTTCGGAATGGGATTGGCTCAATATCCCTGGGGAAGTCAGAATGAGGCTGCTCTCTGGAATTTAGCCCTTCAGACACAGGCCCAGCTCTTTCCCCTTGGTCTTGAGAGTAACCTGAGAGGTCTGTTCGAGATTGAAAACAGTTCTTTAGACAAAGGGTTGGCTTTTAATCAGATCATTCATGCTGCTTCTTCGGGTGACATAAAAGCTCTTTATCTGGCCGGGCCAATTCCTTTTCTGAAGAAATCTGGTCTGGAGTTTTTAGTCCTTCAAGATTGCTTTAAGAATGAGAATTTTAAGTTTGCAAATGCTGTTTTGCCGGCCACGACTTTCGCAGAAACTGATGGGACTTTTATTAATATTGAAGGAAGAATTCAAAAGTCTACAAAGGTCATTGACCCCTTAGGTGAAGCAAAGCCCGATTGGTGGATAATCTCTCAACTGGCTCGTAAGATGGGGAATAAAGGTTTTAATTATAAAAATTCTTCAGGAGTCGTGAAAGAAATGGGAAAAGCTATTCCCGGTTTTTCGAATATTTCACACCAGAATCTGAAAAAAAGCGGAGAAATCTTTGTTCAGGAGGAGAAAAAAGGAGAAAGGTCATTTATCCCCATAAAAGACAGTCGCCCTTCATATAAGACCAGCAAAAAATATCCTTTCCTCATGTTTTTCGATTACAGTTTAGACTACTACAGAAGTCTTGCCCTGGGTCAAGAAAGCAGAGGCCTGAAAAAGATCAGGGATTCCAGGTGGTTTAAGATCTCTCTGGAAGATGCAGGGAAGATGAAAATAAAAGAAGGGGAGAACATAGTGATTGAATCCTCGGCTGGAAAAGTCAAGGGAGTGGCTAAGATTACAGAATCCGTACCCAAGGGAACAGTAGGAGCAAGCTTCCTCTGGAGCGAAGATTCTGACTTTTCTGCGGCTGGCCTTATCCCGAGCGTTCTTCAGGAATCACATTCTTTGGGAATGCTGCCTGTAAATATAAAAAGAGGTAAGTAATGGCAAAGATTTTGCAAAGAGAGCGGTTGGTTCCCAACATTCATCTTATCGAAGTGTATGCTCCTGAGATAGCCAGAAAGTGCAAGCCAGGACAGTTTGTCATCATTATGCCTGACGAGCGCGGAGAAAGAATTCCATTGACGATTGCGGATTGGGACAAGGAAAAGGGCTCTGTGACTTCTGTCTTTATGGTAGTGGGGACTTCTACCAACAAGCTTTCAAATCTTAAAGCAGGAGATGAAGTGCCTGTTTTTGTGGGTCCTTTAGGCAGGCCATCCGAAATAAAAAAATACGGAACAGTCCTTTGTGCAGGGGGCTGTTATGGCATTGCAGCCATTTACCCAGTGGCCCGTGCCTTAAAAAGGGCAGGGAATAAAGTCATTACAGTTTTAGATGTTAAAGCGAATTATCTCCTTTACTGGGAAGAAAAGCTGAGGGCTGAGAGCGACCGCTTTTTTGTTTCGGCTCGCGACAGTTTCTATGACTGCAGGGACTATATCCCAAGGACATTGAGGAATATCATTAAAAAAGAAATCGAAATCCACAGAGTCATCTCAATCGGATGCACCTACCTGATGTACACCTGTTCTGAGGCTACTAAGCCTTATAGAATAAAGACTGTAGTCAGTCTTAACCCTATCATGGTGGATGGAACCGGAATGTGCGGAGCCTGCCGGGTAACAGTGGATGGAAAGACAAAATTTGCCTGTGTGGATGGGCCGGATTTTGACGGCCATTTGGTCGACTGGGAAGAGCTTTTTTCCAGGCGAAAGTTTTACTTTGAGGATGAAATCCAGTCTTTGTGTCACTGGGAAAGGAAGTATTTTCCTTAAAGGCTTTAGAAATAGAAGAGTAAAAGATGACTGACAAGAAAGAAATGCCGTCCGAACTTAAAGAGAGACTCAGGGCAGAATTCAACAAAGAATGGCGGAAGGAGCTGCGCAAGTCTATTCGAGCTAAAGAAAGGATGAAATTAAATCGCCAGAAGATGCCGGAGCGAAAGCCGGAAGAGCGGAACCTGGATTTTGATGAAGTCAATCTGGGTTTAGATGCTAAGAAGGCTAAAAAAGAAGCCCAGAGATGTCTGGATTGCGCTAATCCTCAATGCGTGATGGGATGCCCTGTTGGAATCGATATTCCCACTTTTATAAAGCTTATAGAGATTGGCGATTTTGCCCAGAGCATCCAGAAGATGAAAGAGACCAACAGCCTCCCGGCTATTTGCGGCCGTGTTTGTCCACAGGAAATCCAGTGCGAAGCTGTATGTAACCTGAAAAAGGCAACAGGAGTGCCAGTTGCTATCGGAAATCTGGAGCGGTTTATTGCCGACTACGAGAAGAGTAAAGGAGATGTCTATATTCCTCAGATCCCGCCGGCAACGGGTAAAAAAGTGGCAATTCTCGGAGCAGGCCCAGCAGGTTTGACTGTAGCCGGAGACCTGGCGAGAAAGGGACATAAGGTGACAATCTTTGAAGCCCTCCATGTGGCCGGAGGAGTTCTGGCCTACGGAATACCTGAATTCAGGCTTCCCAAAAAAACCCTTCAAGCTGAAGTGGAGTACCTTGAGCGGTTAGGGGTCGAGGTAAAGACAAATTTTGTTGTGGGCTTAACAGCAACGCTTGAAGATTTAAAGAATGATGGATATGACGCCTTTTTTGTAGGAACAGGAGCGGGATTGCCAAATTTCATGAGGATTCCTGGAGAGAACCTGATAGGAGTCTACTCTGCTAACGAATACTTAACGCGGGTTAATCTGATGCGGGCTTATGAATTTCCCGAGTACGATACGCCTGTTTTTCTGGGAAAGAGAGCTGCCGTATTGGGCGGTGGGAATGTGGCCATGGATTCTGTTCGAACAGCAAAGAGACTTGGAGCAGAATTGGCGGCTATAATCTACCGCCGTTCAAAGGTGGAAATGCCGGCAAGAATCGAAGAAGTGCATCATGCGGAAGAGGAGGGCATCGAGTTTCACTTCTTGACAACTCCTATTAGATACTTCGGGGATGAAAAAGGTCGGGTTAATGCCATGGAGTGCTTGAGAATGAAGCTTGGAGAGCCCGATTCTTCCGGAAGGCGTCGGCCAATTCCTATCCAAGGTTCGGAATTTATCATGGAAGTTGATATGGTTGTCGTGGCAATCGGAAACAGCCCCAACCCTTTGATTCCTAAGACTACTTCCCAGCTCAATGTGGGAAAATGGGGAAATGTGGAAGTCAATTGGGAAACCATGGCTACAAGTATGGAAGGCGTTTATGCTGGAGGAGATATCATTCGAGGCGGAGCCACTGTTATTCTCGCTATGGGCGATGCCCGAATCGCTGCCAGAGAGATTGATAAATACCTGAATAGCAAGAAGAGAAAAAAGAAAAGAACAGGAGGCAAAGGGAAAAAGAGTAAATTGCAGGTGCAACAAGCAAAGCGTAAAACAGAGACTGAGGATGTAGAGGCTTGATTTATCAAGCCCTCACTGAACAATCCGTAAGGAACAAACACGGAAAGAGCGAGACATCAATTAGCAATCAATTTACTATTCCCTGATGTTTGAGGCATTCTAATGAGCTGGGTCGATGATTACAAAAAAAAGTTAGTCACTGCCGAGGAAGCAGTTTCTGTGATTAAGAGTGGCGACCGGGTCTATATCAGCGGAAATGCAGCCACTCCTTATGTCGTGATGGGAGCCTTGGCTTCAAGGAAGGATGAACTGGATGATGTTGAACTTGTGCACGTTCTTCTTATGGGAGAAGACCCTCTCTCCAGACCGGAGATGGAAGGTCATTTTCGCCACAATTCCCTGTTTGTCGGCCCAGCAGACAGGAAAGCCATCAATGAAGGAAGGGCAGATTATATACCTATTTTTCTGCACCAGATTCCTGACCTTATTTATTCCGAACAAATGCCTCTCGATGTTGCCATGCTTCATCTTTCCCCTCCTGATGAGCATGGATTTATGAGTTTAGGAGTTGAGGTGTTGGCCTCCAAGGCAGCAGCAGAAAAAGCAAAAATATTTATAGCACAGGTCAACGAGCAGATGCCTCGGATTTTAGGGGATTCTTTTATACATGTCTCTCGGGTCCAAAAAATCGTTGAAGTGTCCGAGGATCTGCCTCAACTTGAGAGAAAGCCCTTTAGTGAAGTGGAAAGAAAAATAGGTCATTTTGTTGCTGAACTTATCGAGGATGGTTCTACACTGCAGTTAGGCATTGGAGGAATCCCTGATGCTGTTCTCTCTGCCTTAAAAGGAAGGCGGGATTTAGGTGTCCATACCGAAATGGTTTCCGACGGAGTAATGGAAGCCATCGAAGCAGGAATTATAACCGGAGCAAAAAAAACGTTTCATCCTTATAAAGTTATTTTGACCTTTATTTTGGGTTCGAAGAAGCTTTATGATTTTACAGATAATAATCCAATATTTGAGGCTCACCCCACTGATTATACGAATCATCCCTTTAATATTTCACGGAATGATAACATGGTTGCCATTAATTCTGCCATCGAAGTGGACATCACAGGACAGGTCTGCTCTGACTCTATCGGCGCTTACATTTACAGTGGCTTTGGCGGGCAGGTTGATTTTATTCGGGGAGCTACTCATTCAAAAGGGGGCAAGCCTGTCATTGCGCTTCCCTCTACTGCAAAGAACGGTGAAGTCTCCCGGATTGTTCCTTTTTTGAAGAAAGGAGCAGGGGTTGTCACAACAAGAGCTGATGTAAAATATGTGGTTACGGAATACGGCGTTGCCTATCTTCATGGAAGGAACCTGCAGGAGAGAACAATCGCTCTGATAAACATTGCCCACCCAAAATTCAGGCCAGATTTAATAAAAGATGCTAAAGACCGGTATCTTATTCGTTGATAGTTTAACATAGTTTAATGCAACAATCCGAGCTGTTTCCAGCCGAAAAAGGCCACATAGGTACAGATGAATCAGGAAAGGGGGACTATTTCGGTCCTCTTGTGGTCGCAGGGGTTTTCCTTCCGGACCGGCAGCAAAGAGTCCTTGCTGAACTGGGTGTGAAAGACAGTAAAAAATTCTCTGATAACCGTGTCCGCGAGCTGGCGCTTCTCATAAAAAAAGGATACAAACATTCGTTGGTCGTCATCGGCCCTGAAAAATACAATGAGCTTTATACGAAACTGAGAAACCTTAATAGACTCCTTGCCTGGGCTCATTCGCGTGCCATTGAGAACATACTGGAGGAAGTGCACTGCTCTCTTTGTATCACTGACCAGTTTGGAGATAAGTCTTATGTCCTCAATGCGTTAATGAAAAGAGGCAAGAATATTGAGCTCGTCCAGAAACCGAAAGCAGAGGAAGACATGGCTGTGGCAGCAGCTTCGATTCTGGCCAGAGCAGAATTCCTGAGGCGCCTCCATTTTCTTTCTCAGGATGTGGGGATGGACCTTCCTAAGGGCGCATCTTCGCTTGTCGATGAAGCCGGGCTGAGACTTGTCAAACTCCAAGGTATCCAGGTCCTTGATAAAGTTGTTAAGAAGCATTTTAAAATCACAAAACGTATTCTGGCTTCCTTGTAGAAAAAAAACTCAAAACTGAAAGATTCAATCTAAAAACTTAAAAATCAAATAATTTCCGATAAACAAGGCATTAAAATAAACAGGACAGACGGGAATAATGGCTGACATTTTAAGAATTGCCCTCATCGTCTTAGTCCTCCTTTTTTTAATCAAGAAAAAATGGGATCTTGGTCTTGTTCTTTTCCTGGGAACACTGTTAACAGCCATTACTTTCCGACTTGATTTAAAGGTTCTTGCTCAAAACATGCTGGAGGCTTTAGCTTCCGGGGAAACGCTCAGTCTTATCGGCGTAATTTTTCTTGTTCTCTATCTTGGAACACTCCTCCAAATCAAGGGAAATTTCAAAACAATGGTCGATTCTCTTAAGAATTTGATTCCTGAGCCTCGCCTGATCTTAGCTCTTCCTTCTGTTTTTATCGGCCTGCTTCCGATGCTTGGCGGTGCTTTGATGTCAGCTCCGATAGTGGAGGAAGCCGCTCAGCGCTGGAAGCTTTCTCCAGCCTGGAAGACCTTTCTCAATTATTGGTTTCGTCATATCTGGGAATACTGCTGGCCTCTCTATGTCAATGTGATTCTTGCTTCAGCGATCCTTCAAATCCCCATAAAAAGAATTGTTTATGTTCAATTTCCCTTCACTATTCTGGCTGCAGCCGTGGGTTTGGTTATCCTTTTTAAGCATGTTCGCTATCTCCCTGACGAGAAAAACAGCCGGAGCTTTCTGAAAAATCTATTCAATCTTTTTTTCAGCATTTGGCCAATTTATTTAACGATTATTTTAATCTTTGCATTTAAATTCAGTATGCTTTTATCTCTTGCAGTTGCTGCTTTTTTAACGCAAGTTTTCTCCCGAATGAAGGTCAGGGAAAGGCTTGAGATTATCTGGAAAAGCATCTCCATAAAGACAGTGTTTCTTGTGGCCTCTGTCATGGTCTTCAAAAGAATTCTTGAAGTTTCAGGAGCTTTAGGTTCAGTCACCCGGGTTTTTCAACCAGAAGGAATCTCGGTCTATTTGCTGCTTTTTACAGTTCCTTTTTTTCTTGGTCTTTTAACTGGAGTCAATCATGCCTATGTCGGTATTTCTTTCCCCCTTCTCCTGCCGATTCTGGGCTCAGGAAACCCAGATATGGTGTTTGTCATGTTTGCTTATGTCAGCGGCTTTGTCGGAATTCTCCTTTCTCCCGCTCATCTTTGCCTTTTTTTGACCTTGGACTATTTTAAAGCGGACTTACGAGATGTCTATAAAATTTTAATCTGGCCTGTCGCTGTTATCTTTGTGGCTGCTTTTTTGGTATTATTGTTTTTGCGAATAATTTAATTATATGGGGACGGTTCTATTTATTTATTATAAAAAACAGAACCGTCCCCAATTATAGGATAGTAAAGTGAAACAGGAAACGAAGCGGTTGTATCTTGAAAATCCTTACCAGCT
>Ga0209991_10001515_pt1 | contig 10566 bp, 8 predicted proteins | sample ChitaG_FD_183167 | JGI IMG/M metagenome (GOLD analysis project Ga0209991, IMG submission 183167) | Deep subsurface microbial communities from South Pacific Ocean to uncover new lineages of life (NeLLi) - Chile_00310 metaG (SPAdes)... | ecosystem: Environmental > Aquatic > Marine > Oceanic >... | reverse complement strand
ATAGTAGGAGTTTGGGTAGATAAGGGCGATGGGTAGTCTACCCCCCCAGTCTTTGATGGTAGTGCCCTGTTCTCGGGAAAGCCGCTGCCTGGCTCTTTTGATTTCATCCCAACCCACGATATTGCTTACTCCAAAATTTACTCCACTATTAAATCAACGAATTTGTTTTGTCTAAGATTTACCAGTCCGTGTTCGCATATTCGCAGGTGGGCTATAGCCGGGGTGGAGAGAATAGCCAGGGTAATGTATATATCGGGTAAAGTGCAGCCCAGATTAGTCGCCGCTTGCTGGATATTATGAAGGTTACCAGCTATGGTTTCCATAGGTTGCGGGGAAGATAATCCACCTACCGGGAGCGATATCTCAGCCAGTATTTTGTTGCCAGCATATACCACAATGCCGCCATGTAACTCTCTAAGCCGGTTTACTGCTTGCGCCATATCGCCGTCACTGGCACCGACTACTATAATATCGCAAGAATCCCAGGTAGCAGTGGTGGCAATGGCTCCCTGTTTAAGCCCAATTCCTCTAATGAAGCCAACGAAGCTCTTACCTGATAGATAAAATCGGTCAATGGCGGCTACCTTTAGTATATCTTTACCGGTGTCTGGCTGAAGCCGACCATTTGACACCGGGATATCTATGAGGGCTTCCCTGGTAACTAATTCGGTAACCTGGTCTATCACCCTTACTTTTAGTTGACTGCGACCGCTTTCTACCCGGATTGTGAAGTCATCAGCCTCAAAATTCTTGGCTAGGTGTATGCTGTTTTGAATAGATTTAGGGTAGGCGTGTTTTCTTGGTGGTATAAGGAGCTGACCATTTTTGGCTATGACCTGCCCGTTACTGATAACATATTCGGCTTGGATAGTTTTTAGGTCGGGGATAATAACAATATCAGCATACTTGCCCGGGGCAATACCACCGATAAAGTCGTCTATAGCGAAGTGCTGGGCAACATTTATGGTTGCCATCTGTATCGCCAGGATAGGATTGAAGCCAAGATTAATCGCCTTTTGCACCACGAATTCCATATAGCCATCAGTGGTAAGCTGCCACGGTCCGATTCCATCGGTGCATACCGCCAGCCGGGTGAAATCGATATTTTCGTCCTTTATTTTAGAAATGACCTCTAGTTCCCCTCTTATTTCACCCTCCCTTATCAGAACAAAAAGCCCCAGCCTTAGCCTTTCTATAACCTCTTCGGTAGTAATTGGCTCATGGCATGATGATATTCCAGGTGTTATATAGGCTTGCAGCTTGTTTCCCCTGGCTCCAGAGCTGTGCCCGTCAACCTTCTTACCTGCTTTTATTGTCTCAGTGATAAGCTCCAAGATTCTTTGGTCGCCTTCAATAACCGGAGCCCAGTAAGGCTCACCTAAACCGATAACCTCTTTTCTTCTAAGTAGCTTACGGAGTTCATTTACGGTAATAGCGTGCTGCTTAAGTAGAGGGCTTATAGTAACCATTGGCGGCACAGTAATAAAAACTTTTATCGGTTGGTTTTTAATTGCCGTTAAAAATTGAATAACTCCGTGGTAGCCTAGTGGGGAAGCAATGTTGGAAGTCTCGGTAATAATAGTGGTGGTACCCCCCTTAATGGCATACCTTAATAGTTCACTTATAGGATATAGCCAGTCTAGGTGAGTATGACCATCAATAAGCCCGGGGATAAGGGTCTTCCCGGTAGCGTCAATGACCTTGGTTGAGGAACCAATAGATTTATTGGCGTTTCTGCCCACATAGGCAATTTTATTTCCCTTGATAAGGACAGTATCTCCGGTGAGCACCTCCCCGGTATAAACATTTACTATCGCTCCATTAACTATGGCTAAATCAGCCTCCGCCTCTCCCAGAGCCACTTTTTTCATTAATTCATACATTTGTTCTGTTGTCGGTGACCGGCTGTCTAATTGTGGCATATAGTAACCCCCTTCCTATGTTTTCTCATTATATAGTCTCTTGGATAAAATTGCGATGGCTATGGTCATAGACAGTATTCAAGGGCAATGGTAAAATGCCAGATAGCTTTATTTACGGAGGTATATTTGAATAAGGACCGTCTCAAGGAGTTCGCAGCCATCTTTAATCCCCAGTCCATCGCCGTGGTCGGGGCTTCCCGAGGAAGGAAAATAGGTGGGCTGGCAGTTCGTTATCTGTTACTTGCCGGCTACAAAGGCAAAATCTTTCCGGTGAATCCCACCGAGAGGGAAATCCTGGGGCTTACTGCTTATCCCAGCGTCAGGGATATACCAGGCTCGGTGGACTATGTGATTATCATGGTGCCAGCGGCGGTAGTTCCGGGGATAATTGATGATTGTGCTGCCAAGGGGGTGAAGGTGGTTCAACTATTTACTGCCGGTTTTTCCGAAACCGGGGAGGAGGAACTCACCCGATTAGAGAAGGAGATAGTGACTCGAGCTCGGCGAGCCGGCATTCGCTTGATTGGTCCTAATTGTGTTGGTATTTCCGTTCCGGCTAAGCTGATACCACTGGAGACTACGGGGGTCATCGGGCAACCAGGGGATATTGCCATACTCGCCCAGAGCGGTGGTAATACCGAGACTCTGGCTGATATGGGATTGAGCCGTAATATTCGCTTCAGCAAGCTCATCAGCTTTGGTAATGGCGCTGACCTCAATGCTATAGATTTCTTGGAGTATCTGAAGGAAGACCCAGAGACCAGGATTATAGCCCTCTATCTGGAAGGTATCACCGATGGTCGCCGCCTGTATCACTTGATAGCTCAAATTTCCCCGATTAAGCCGGTTGTCTTTTTGAAAGGGGGTAGAACCCAAGCCGGGATGGAAATGGCAATGTCTCACACCGGCTCTCTGGCTGGTTCCGAGGCGGTGTGGACGGCAGCCATGAAGCAGGCGGGAGCTATTATAGTAAATAGCCTGGAGGAGATGGCGGATACTTTAATCGCCTTTCAGTATCTGCCACCGCTCAGTGGTAGCCGGGTGGCTATTATTTCCCAGTTGGGGGGTGGTGCTGGTGGTGCCGGCGTCTTAGCCGCCGATGTCTGCACCAATCTTGGTCTGGAGCTGCCTGCCTTCACCGGGGAGATAAAAGATGAGCTAAAATCTATAGTTAATGCCCCGGGTAGCATCCTGCGCAACCCTCTGGATTTGAGCCTGGTGGGTCGCAACCCGGCGCTGCTGCGGAAGGTGCTTGAACTGTTAGCTGACCTTCCTGATATTGACCTTATAATGCTCAACGAGCGCCCTACCTTTTTGCTTGCCCTGGCAACGGAAGCCGAGCTTCAAGCCATAAACGATGTGCTGGTTGATTTTCACTGTCGGCGTAAGAAGCCCCTAGTGGTGGTATCACCGCCGGGTGGGGTATATGAGGCGGAACGGGTGGCGGTGGAAACAAGGCTTACCGAAGCCGGCATCCCCGTCTATCCCAGCTTTGAGCGAGCAGCAAGGGCGGTAGCCAACATTATTGTGTACTGGAGGTTTAGAGAGTAAGCCGAAACGTGTTAAATTGTAAGGCGGTTGTCAAACGCCAGCTTTAAAGCTGGGAACAATGCTTAATTTCTAACAATAAAGATGGTAACTATTGAGGTTTTGTGGTGGACTTGGGGGCTTTCTCTTCACTGACAAACCGCACTAGCTTTTCCCAGTCTATGCTCCCGTCAGGAAAGCAAAAGTTCTTGATGAACTCTGCGGTGAACCTGTTTATTGCCGCATCCCATGCAGGCGCATATTGCTTTCTGTGTTTAGTCGGTTCATCTTTCATAAGTCTAACTAGCTTGAGGTAAAAGTCAGGGTCGCCGGTGATCTCAGTCCAGAATGCTTGACCTGAACGATCTCTATAGATACGATCTTTAGTTGGCTCGCTTTTCAGACGACCATAGCCATGTCCCAAGATAGGGTCAAATTGCTTGTGAAGCTTATAAAGGCGACTGCGAACAGCAAGAAATTCTTGAGACTGGCGCTTTTTCTGGCTAGCGTTATAGGGATATGGCCCGGATTTTAATGCAACAACGGTAATGCCTTCCTCCGACTCAATCACAAAATCTACCCCTTCAGCATCTGAAGCTTTACCTCCTGAGGCAATCCGGGCAATAGGTTCGAAGAAAGCATTGCCGAATATGGTTTCGTCTGAGGCGCTTATGTAATCGGCAAGCACCCGCTCAACGATTTCTGAAGCCTTTTGAATCCCCAATGCTCTGAATAAGTAAGGATTTTTCCTGCGGAGAAAAACTTGGAGCTTTAGCTCCCTCACTTTTTGCAGCCGCCGCTCATAGAAGTCTCGGAGACATCTGCTTATGAGGGCTTCCAGTTCGTCTATGTCCATTATTTACCTTCTCTATTGCTTCATTTGCTAAATTGCAGTATTTCTCTATCATTTCAATGCCTATATAATACCTATTCAGCTTAATACAAGCCACCGCTGTTGTTCCAGACCCAATGAAGGGGTCGAGAACCAAATCCCCTTCCTTAGTAAAAAGCTTAATGAACCAAGTCGGCAGAGAGATAGGGAATGATGCGCTGTGTCCACGGTTAGAGCACTCTGTGCTGAGATGCAAGACATTTGTCGGATAGGCATATTCCCTTCCGAGCCAGTGAGAGATATTTTTGCCGAAGCCGCTACCTACGTGTGATTCGTCGCGAATTTTGTCGGTGTCGCTCAGCTTTGCCAGCCTTCCGTTTGCCCAATCACCCATAGGCACCATAACCGCTTCTTGAAATATCTTGAACCGCTTTTGCTTAGTAAAGTGTAAGCACCGCTCCCAAGCATCTCTGAATCGATTGGGCCATTTGCCAGGATAGCAGTTCTTCTTGTGCCATATGTATTCTTCAGTCCACAGCCAGCCCTGTTTCTTCATGGCAAGAATTAGCTCTAGCACATAGGTCTGACGTTCACTGTTGACAGCTCGTTCCTTGATGTTCAGAATGAAGGAGCCTTCGGGCTTCAGGACACGCTTGAGTTCGCAGGATATAGGCAGGAACCACTCCACATAGTGCTTAATGGGGACCCCCTTATAAGTCTTCTTTCGATTATCAGCATAGGGGGGAGATGTGAAAATCAGGTCAAAACAGTCATCTGGTAGCGCTTTCAAAACGGCCAGACAATCTCCGTGGATGATCTTATCAACCTGCAGCGTACTCCTAGAAGGAGTTTCTTCACAGCCTGGCTCTATTGTGTTGCTCATTTGCTCTTTGCCTTTGCACTATAGTATTAGATTTTTTAATATTTTCATTATACACGCTTCCGTGTAGTTTGTCAAGAGTTTTCACCTAGCACTTGGTATACCCGCAGCTGGGGCAGATGAAGCAGCCCTCTTGATAGACGAGCAGGTTGCCACACTCAGGGCATTGCCCGGCCAGGTTCTTGGCTAAGCCGTAGTCCTCAAGCTTAGGCTTACTATCACCAGTTATGTGTTTTTCCAGCACGCTGGCAATGGCATCAGCGCAGGAGAGCACAGACTTACCCTCTTCCCAGGCAATAGATGGGCAGCGGATACCGCGGAGTTGCCTCACCACTGAGGCGATATCTACCCCAGACCTTAATGCCAGGGAGATAAGTCGGCAGGTAGCTTCAAGTTGGGCTGAGGCACAGCCTCCAGCTTTGCCCAGGCTGGAGAAGACCTCGCATATTCCTTGCTCATCAGAGTTCACGGTTACATAAAGATAGCCACAGCCGGTGGTTATCCTTTCGGTGACTCCTGAGGTTATCTTTGCCCTCTTCCTCGGGGTAAGCCCAGCGCCTTCAACCTTCTCCACCTGAACAGTGCTTAACGGTTGTGCCTCGCGGCTTCTATCCCGGTAAATAGTTATCCCCTTTAGTCCCTCCTCATAAGCCGTCATATACACCTTGGCTATCTCTTCTTGAGTAGCCTCTTGGGGAAAGTTGACTGTTTTAGACACAGCATTATGTGTGGACTTCTGAAAGGCGGCCTGCATCCTGACATGCCATTCCGGGCTTATTTCGTGGGCGGTGACAAATAGCTGTTTAATTCTATCGGGGACCCCATCCACATCGTGGAGTTTAGCCCCTGAGGCTAGCTGTCGCATAAGCTCCTCCGAGTAGAAGCCTTCACTTTTGGCTACTTCCTCAAAATAGGGGTTTACCTCCACCAGCTGGGCACCGTCCAGGATATTGTGAATATAGCTCAGGGCAAAAAGGGGCTCAATGCCACTGGAGCAGCCAGCTATTATGCTCAGGGTGCCGGTGGGAGCAATGGTAGTTCTGGTAGCGTTTCTCACTTTAGGACCAACGGCATCACATCTGCTTCCCTTGAAAGCAGGGAATGCCTCTCGCTCCTGTGCTAGTTCCTTGGAAGCTTCAGACGCATACTTCTGTATATCAGACATAACCTTCTCTGCCAACGCCAACGCCTCGTCTGAGTCATAGTGGATACCCATTTGAATTAGCATATCAGCAAAGCCCATCACCCCGAGCCCTATTTTCCTCGTTCTCTTGGTCCTTTCCTCTATGTCTGGCAGGGGGAACTTATTGACATCAATAACATTATCTAAAAACCTGACGGCAACCTTCACTGTCTGAGCTAGCTTTATGTCATCAATCTTGGTAGTTCCATTTGCGGTTCGTAGCATTCTACTTAGATTTATAGAGCCCAGGTTACATGACTCATAGGGAAGCAACGGCTGCTCACCGCAGGGATTGGTGCTTTCAATATCGCCTAGGTGTTTAGTAGGGTTATCATCATTTATTCGGTCGATGAAGACAATGCCCGGGTCGCCTGTTTTCCACGCCATAGCCACTATCTTGTCAAACACCTCTTTGGCGTTCTTAGCCTTGGTCTCCTTAGTGTGTGGATTTACCAGATTATAGTCAGCCCCAGCCTTAACTGCTTCCATAAATTCATTGGTCACGGCTACTGAGAGATTGAAATTGGTAAAGGCAGTGGGGGCATCCTTGGCTATTATGAACTTCTCAATATCGGGGTGGTCAACACTGAGGATAGCCATGTTCGCCCCCCGGCGCATCCCCCCCTGTTTAATGACATCAGTGGCGGTATCAAAGACCCGCATGAAGGAGACTGGACCACTGGCAACACCTCCCGTAGAGCCGACCCTATCTGTTTCTGGTCGCAATTTGGAGAAGGAAAATCCAGTCCCGCCACCACTTTTATGGATGAGCGCAGTATTTTTTACAGCATCAAAGATAGACTCCATTGAATCCTCAACGGGAAGGACAAAGCAGGCTGAGAGTTGCCCCAACTCCCTGCCCGCATTCATCAGGGTCGGCGAGTTAGGCAGGAACTCTAAATTAGCCATCAACTGGTAGAATTCCTCTTCCCTAGCCCTGACATCTGCCTCAGGGTCATAGATGAGTTCGGCAGAGGCAATAGCTTGGGCAACACGATGGAACATCTCCTCGGCTGTCTCAATAACTTGCCCACTTTTATCTCTCTTCAGATACCTTCTTTCCAAAACACGAAGCGCATTTTCGGTAAGATGAACCACATCAGCAGGCTTAGCCTTTGGCTTAACCCTTGTAACCTCCATTTTAGGTTCGACCTCCTCTTCCTTAACTGATTCCTTTTCTTTACTCGCCAAGATCTCTTCCACTATAGCCAGGATTTCAGACCCACTGGGGAGTTGTTGCTGACTTTGCCGGGACTTGGGCACCAGGTCTTCCATTCCGGGCAGAGGCTGTTCCGTTTCAGGTAGTGGTTTCGATTTTTCTAGACGTTTAATCACTTGTGCAGCGAGTTGTTCAATGAGCGTTCTATCGGCTATACCCATAGACTCGGCGGCGGCGAAGACAGCCCGGGCAATTTGGGTGCGATTGAGAGAGCTCCCACTATCTTCTTTCTTACCACTATTAGTTAACACGGTACCCTCCAGGTTCAATATTTCTGTTTTACTTCACCTATCTAGGAAAGCTAGAGAGATAACATATCTCGTTTCACCACGGCCAAAACCCTTAGATTCCATAGGTAAACGCTTAACAATAGTATCAAGCTTAAAAAGCTTATGGCATTTAACAGGACTGTCGTATTGGTAAGCTTTATGCAGTGTGGACGGGGGTCGCACATATATGTGCAGTGGCATATAGTAACCTTTAGCTCGTGAGTTTCTTCCTGGACCTACATACCAAGCTAAACGAAGCCCTTTGGATCTAGCTCTTTGCTGTGAACGCCATAGAAGGGCAAGACAAGGTTCTGTACTAACTTCAGCAATCCGAATGGCAGCCGTTTGAAGGGAAACCCTAAAGATATTGGCCAAACGTTCAATCGAGTTAATAGAGATACCAAAACCTGACAAATATTTTCTGAAAACAAACTCCGGCATGAGGAGTTCTGTAGCGGCGACATTACAAAGCCGTTCTATTGCTCTTGTACGAGCTTCCCTCTCACCTCCTGGATTGAACGTTCGATACTCAATGCTTCTTATATAACGTCGTAGTTTCAGCTCACTAAATAAAATGTGTCCAATCTCGTGAGCACAAGAAAAGTTTTGTCGCGCCAAGTTGTGGTTTTGATTCACCTTAATTACAGGACCATCATGAAATCTGAGCAGGACAGCGCTTGTTTCACCGAGGTCCGCTTTCACAATTTGCTTAATACCCTGTAAGCGAGCAAATTCTCCAGGTAGGAACGGTGGTTTATCGTGTCCTCTCTCTTCAATGAGTCGGTTCACAAGCTGCTTTGCTCGTTCAACAATAAGGGTGGTAGCTTGTTCCGCATTGAGAGATACTGGCACAACCTGGCTAGTCAAGCTATCACCGGTTGAGTTGTTTGTACTCATTAATCACTCCTGTAATTCCAGCTAGTACTTCTCCCAATCGGAAAGTGTCTCGCTAGGAGGCAGTGGTGGAAAGCCGACTGGATATGACGACTCTCCGTATCTAAGTAGTGTCACCAGCACGTCACGTGAAGGAATTTGGCCACTTGAGAGCCTATGAGTTATTAAGCCAAGAACCTGAGCGCACGCAAACACCGTAGGATCATCGACAATTCCTCTCTTGATGCGGTCTGCCAAGTATGGATTTTGCTCAGCAACGTCGTTTAGGGTAACCCCCAACTCATCCATTCGCTCCTTAATTAATTGCCTTACCTCTTCGTCATCAGCTTTGTTAGCTTGCATTTCCTATTCTCCTCCCAATATTTCGTTTCTTTATCATGATTAGCTGTGCTCATTTCCGACTCCTACGATTCTTAGCGATTCCGGCTAACTCCTCGGCAGGGAGTAGGGGTAGCTGGCTGGTAGGGCGAGCTACTTCTGCTTCACCACTGACCAGGGTGTCTACCTCTTGTTTTAGGGCAGTGATATCAGCAAATTCCCGGTAAACGCTGGCAAAGCGGATATAGGCAATATAGTCCAGGCTCTTTAACCTTTCCATTACCATATCACCGATAACAGCACTGGGTATCTCCGCCTTACCTAGCTGGTAAAGCTCAGCTTCTATATCATCGGCAAGCTTATCAACAGTGCCGGTAGGTAGTGGTCGTTTTTCACACGCCTTGCGTATACCTGTTAGCAGCTTATTCCGGTTAAATTCCTCACGCCTCTCGTCCTTCTTAATCACAAAAAGGCTAGCTGGTTGCAGTCGCTCATAGGTAGTGAAACGGGAGCCACAGCTTAGGCACTGGCGCCGACGGCGTATGCCGTCATTTACACCACGGGAATCTATAACCTTGGAATCGTAATAACCACAATAGGGACAGTTCATACTGAAGCTCTACATTATATAGTATAATATAACAAGAATACCACAATATATAGTATTTGTCAAGGCCTTAGGCTCTATTCCTCTTAATAAACGACTCTTACAGTAATTTATCCAAAATGTATTGACAAGGCTGAGACAATGAGCTATTATTCTGCTTGTTAATTGGATATTGGTATTACGTAGCGTTCTTAGACACTATTATCTGTTAAACTGAATATTGATTAAAGGGTGGTGGGGTAATTATGAGGGCAAGTAAGGGTAAGTGTCTAATCAGGGGCTCAGAAGACCTTGAATATCAGGTGTTCTTGTGAGCCCTTGATTATTTAGATAGTTGATGATACGAGGAGGGTGGTCTTGAGTAAGCGGTAGCCGGGAAGCCTGAGAGCGAATGGACCACTGAAGGGAGGTGATAGAATAGATTAAAAACGGGGTGGGGATGAATTTATTAAGAAAGGAGGTGAAATATGGTATTTGTTGGTTGACAGGGAAGCCTATCATCTTACTAGAGACAAAGAATCGCAACTTAAGGAGGATTATAGTAATGGCTAAAGACAAGGTTAATTGGGATTATATCGAGGAATGGAAAAAGAAGGAAAAGGGGGACTTTAAGTGCATTTGGATTCCTTACGGTCTTCCAGAGGTTGTTGATCCTCATGGGACAAAGTATGGGATTGATGTGGAGGTGCAGCCTGCCTGGAACATCCCTAAAAAAGTTTTCATTTCCCAGACTATCGTTGGCGCATTTTACAGCAGAAAAGGTAATCCGAACCAACCAATTGAGGCACAGGAAATCAGAGATCAAGCACTCGCCTGCCTTGAGGCTGGAGCACCCAATGTCCATATCCATGTGCGGGACAAAAACGGATACAATGTGTTGGACCCGGAGCTCTTTCACTTTGTCATTGATCCCAT
>Ga0209991_10001514_pt1 | contig 10567 bp, 12 predicted proteins | sample ChitaG_FD_183167 | JGI IMG/M metagenome (GOLD analysis project Ga0209991, IMG submission 183167) | Deep subsurface microbial communities from South Pacific Ocean to uncover new lineages of life (NeLLi) - Chile_00310 metaG (SPAdes)... | ecosystem: Environmental > Aquatic > Marine > Oceanic >... | reverse complement strand
AAGGAGTTCAAGTGATGGAGAAGATAGAAGTAGGATACATGGATTGCCTAAAAGAAACTTTTACAACTATGGGCAGAAGTGGTCTTTTGTTGGTTTCCGTTAGCCAGCAAGAAAAACCTAATGTTATGACCATTGGTTGGGGAACTGTTGGTATTATCTGGGCCAAACCTATGTTTATTGTTCTGGTTCGTCCTTCTCGTTTTACTTATGGTCTCATTGAAGAGACAGGAGACTTTACGGTAAATGTTCCTCCCGTAGAAATAAGCGAGAAAGTCTCCTTTTGTGGTACCGTTTCTGGACGAGAGCATGATAAATTCGTCGAGCAAAAGCTTACCACTATTCCAGCAAAGAAGGTAAAATCACCCTTGATTGAGGAGTGCCTTATTCACTACGAGTGTAAAGTGGTACACAAAAATGATGTCCTTCCTCCTGAGTTAGCTTCAGATATTCCTCCTGCCTTCTATCCCCAGGGAGATTATCATCGTGTTTTCTATGGTGAGATTATGCGAGTATGCGCTGCTAAAGATATGAAAAAGCATGAGTAGACAATTAGAACAAGCTGGTTTGGTGACATTCGAGGATGAAGTAAAAAGAGATTATCGCTGGAACTTCACTGTTAATCTCCTGGATTGGGTTTTCTTCTCCACAGGAATGAGCTTCGCTTCGCTCAATACAGTGCTACCCGCTTTTGCCCGCCATCTTACCTCCTCCAATTTCCTCATTGGTCTCATTCCTTGCCTTAGTACCCTGGGTTGGCTTCTTCCTCAAATTCTAATAGCCAATTTCACTCAGAAATTAAAGAGAAAGAAAGACCTCATTATTTTTACTGGACTGGGAGAAAGGATTCCCTGGTTCTTTCTATTCCTGGCAGTAATGTTTCTTTCTTCTTTCTCTTCTTCTCTCTTACTAACTATTTTCTTTATTCTCTACGCACTATTCTGTTTCTCAGGAGGAATGGGAGGTGTTGCCTGGCAAGATATGCTGGCTAAAGTAATACCTCTAAAAAAGCGGGGTCGTTTCTTTGGTTGGAGCAACTTTTTGGCTGGTGGAGTGAGCATTTTTGGTGCCTTTTTATCCATCTATTTATTGAAGAGTTTTCCTTTCCCCAAGAATTTTGCCCTCTGCTTTCTATTTGCCTTCTTTGCTACTTCTATCTCCTACATATCTTTCATCTTGATAAGGGAACCTGTCTATCCTGTAAAGAACAAAGAATCCAGCTTCAGGGAGTATTTCCTCGGACTCCCCTCTTTGCTTAAGAAAGACAAGAATTTCTTCTCTTTTCTCATCGCCAGTATCTTTCTGAGTTGCGGGACAATGGCTACCGCCTTCTTTGCTGTCCATGCTATGAATAAATTAACTCTTCCTGACAGCCAGATAGGAATTTTCACTCTTTTATTACTTACTGGACAGACCATTAGTTCTGTCTTATGGGGCTACCTGGGAGATAAAAAGGGATATAAACTTATCATGGAATTGGGAATTCTGCTTACCATCCTCACTATCCTACTTGCCATCTTTTCTTCTTCTATTTATCTATTCTATGGGGTATTTTTTATCTTTGGCTGGGCTTTTAGTGCATATTTTATTTCCAGTATGGGAGTTGTTCTGGAATTCTCCACTCCTGAAATGAGACCAACCTATATCGCCCTGACTAATACGGTCAAAGCACCTTTTATGAGTCTCTCTCCTCTCTTAGGAGGATTCCTTGCTGACAGAATCGGTTTCCCTTTTGTCTTTACTATTACTATATTTATCCTTCTAGGGGGAATTTTGTATCTGGCCCTCTTCGTTCGGGAACCCAGACACCTTCCTGCCCACCTTCCTGGCAGATATGTGGCAAAAAAACGCCTCTGAAAATTGTCTTCAGGCATTTCCTTTATCACATCGCTGCCGAAGGACATTTTCTGAAGAAGCCTTATAGGAGCAACCTTAACGAGGTTTCGAGTTGAGGAAAAAGAAAAATATACTGTTTGAGGAGTAAGACGACGAGTTTATATTTTTCCCGAAACGAGAAGCTGAGCAGAAATAATAAGAAGCTACTATACAGCGACGGAAGAAATTGTCCTGAGGTATTCTTGACACAGCTTCAAATTTTTATAGGCTAAGTCAATGCAAAAACTTTTAATAAAGAAAAGAGAATAAAATCAAGGAGGAAATAACAATGAAGGTAGGAGTATTTATGGCACTATTTAATCAAAAATCCTTAGGGGAGGCTTTGGATTATGTTCAGAAGACAGGCCTGGAAGCAGTGGAGGTAGGCACGGGTAACTATCCGGGAAACGCCCATTGTAAAATGGATGAGCTTCTAGACAGTAAAGAGGCATTGAAAAGATTTAAGGAAGAATTCAAAAAAAGGAATATAGAGATAAGTGCTTTAAGCTGTCATGGTAATCCCCTTCATCCTGAGGAAAGCATTGCCAGAAACCACCGAGAAATCACTCGTAAGACCTTTGTTCTTGCCAATCGGTTAGGGATAGAAAGAGTGGCTCTTTTTTCCGGCTGTCCAGGAGATAGCGACTCCTCAAAATACCCCAATTGGGTAACCTGCCCCTGGCCAGAAGATTATTCCAAAATCTTGAAATGGCAATGGGAAGAAAAAGTCATTCCTTACTGGCAAAAAGAGGCAAAATTTGCTCAAGAAGAAGGAATAGAGAAAATTTGTTTCGAAATGCATCCAGGCTTTGTCGTCTATAACCCCGAGACTCTTTTGAAATTGCGAGAAGCAGCAGGCAAAGCAATCGGCGCTAATTTTGACCCTTCACATCTATTCTGGCAAGGAATAGACCCTATCGCTGCATTGAAAAAATTAAAAGGGTGTATCTATCATGTGCATGCCAAGGACACCAAAATAGATGCCCACAACACCTCAGTAAATGGAGTATTAGATACCAAGTCATACCGAGACGAGATTAATCGTTCCTGGATTTTCAGAACCGTGGGCTACGGACAGGACGCCTCTTTCTGGAAATATTTCATCAGTACCTTACGTTTATGCGGCTATGACTATGTTTTGAGTATTGAGCATGAGGACAGTTTAATGAGCGCCAATGAAGGATTTCAAAAGGCAGCTTCCTTTCTTAAGGAAATAATCCTTAAAGAGAAAACAGGTGAAATGTGGTGGGCATAAGATGAGTCTGCCTCAATGGCTCAAAAAAAGGGCCCCCAGAGAGGATATTCTCCGGGAGATAAAAGGACTTCTTCGCTCTTACGCTTTGCACACTGTTTGTGAAGAAGCACAATGCCCCAATATAGGAGAGTGCTTCCAGAAAGGAACGGCTGCTTTTTTAATCCTGGGAGATAGATGTACCAGGAACTGCCGTTTTTGTGCGGTAAAAAAGGAAACTCCCCTTCCTCTTGACTCCCAGGAGCCGGAAAATGTAGCCCAGGCAGTAAAAAAATTGGGGCTGAGGTACGTGGTGATAACCTCAGTCACCCGGGATGACCTACCTGACGGAGGAGCAGAGCAATTTGCTCAAACTATAAAAGAAATAAGAAAAATCAATGGGCAAGAAATTAGAGTTGAGGTTCTTATCCCTGACTTTAAAGGCTCCCTGCTTTCTCTCAAAAAGGTGATAGAAGCAAAACCAGATGTTCTCAATCATAATCTGGAAACGATTTCTCATCTTTATGCTCAAGTCAGACCACAGGCAGATTATGAGCGTTCTCTAGAATTATTAAAGGGAAGTAAAGAATTAGATTCCTCTATCTATACCAAGTCTGGCTTGATGGTAGGGTTAGGAGAAAGCTTCACAGAGGTCATCGAGGCTATGGAGGACCTGAGAGAGGTTGAGTGTAACATTCTCACTATTGGTCAATATTTAAGGCCTTCCTCTCAACACCTTGCAGTAAAGGAATTTGTAACACCAGCCAGATTCAAAGAATATGAGGAAATAGGTCAATCTCTGGGTTTTTCCTATATAGCTAGCTCACCTTTTGTGAGGAGTTCCTATCAAGCAGAACAAGCCCTGGATAAGGCAATGGAAAAACAACGTGAATCGTGAATGGTGAATAGTGAATCGAAAGAAAGACTCTAAGACGAACAACGAGATACGAAAACCGTGAATGGTATAGACAATATTCATTATGAATCGTATCTCGTATCTCGAAAAGAAAAGAGAGAAAAGTCCCCTCTCCCCCAGGGGGAGAGGCAGGGGTGAGGGGAAAAGACAAAGGAGAATAGACAGTGAAGATTTATATCATAATCGACATGGAAGGAATAACGGGAGTAGTAAGTCCTGATAAACAGGCAAAACCAGGAAGCCCTGGATACGAAGAGGCAAGAGAATTTTTGATGTCAGATTTAAATGCTACTGTGGAGGGTGCTTTGGAAGGAGGGGCGAGCGAGGTTCTTATATATGATATGCATTATTACGGATTGAATGTAATTCTGGACAAGCTTAATCCTAAGGCAAAGATTATTATGGGAAATCCACATATTGTTCCTCCCGAAATGGGATTGAACAATACCTTCAACGGAATGCTCATGATAGGATTTCACGCTATGGCAGAAACCGAAGGAGCACTTTTACCTCATACCTATAGTTATGATATGAAGGCTCTTTATCTCAATGGAGTGCTAATGGGTGAAATAGGCATGGAAGCATCCATCGCTGGAACATACGGAATTCCCTTAGTTATGCTGAGCGGGGACTCAAAAGGAATAGAAGAAGGTAAAAAAATAGTAGAAGATCTTGAAGAAGCCACTGTCAAATATGCTATAGATGATGAAGGAGCAGTGTGCCTACCACTATCGATAAGCAAAGAAATTATTAAAGAAAAAGCTCTCTCTGCTGTGAAAAGAATTAATGATTTCAAACCTTACTCTCCTTCCAGCCTTAATGACCCGAAGTATCCGTATCAGATAAAACTGGAATTTTACGAGGCAAGTTCCGCAGAAAAAGCCTTAACTATACCAGGAGTAAGCAAGATAGACGAAAAAACCATTGAATTAAAGGGAGACAATCTTTCCCTGCTCTGGAAAAGCTTTACCAAAAGATACCGGTAAGTAAACTGAAGCGTTATCCCCGTAACTGATTGCTTGATGGCAGTTTTGGCCTAAGAAAACAATTGTCAGGTGTTCACCCTTGATAATCACTTTACTTAGGTTCCCCAACTTGAGATGATATAGAATCTTTCTATAGTGAGAGTGTAACTAGAGACTAAAGGAAAATTATCAGTTGTCTTCAACCATCCGTGGAGACGTAAACCCATAGGAAAAACTAAAACATCGATATCCTTTAAATAGATAGGCTTTCCAGATATAGGTTGTTGAAAATCCACTGGTAAATTCTCAGGTTGAGTGCAATATTTGCCTATCACTTTATACTTTGAAGTCCTAAGCCTCCTTGAGATAGTTTCCCATTAAAGAATTATCAAAATCCTTCAAGACAGATAGTCCTCCTCTTTCATACTGAAGGTCTATACAAATAAAAAACGACACTTTAATATTTTGATTGATGGAATTAATAATATAATTTACAAATGATAACGCACTCTTGGAAGAATGTTTTATTCTTTCTAGGTACAAAGGGGCTCGATGACGGTATGAATTAATGACTAAGATATTCGCATCGTCTATAATCCAGACAAACGGAATTTTGCCTTCTGGGTAGTAATTCATTTGGTTTTCTTTTGGCAATACTCCCATCGATTGCCAATTTATTCATTTAATTAATGCTTTGGCCGTCATTCCTTCTATAATTTTTTCTTTACTCATAGGATATCCCCAGTAGGTTTCTTGAAATCAGACACTAAAAAGCCTCACTACCTCATCGATCTCATTGTCTTTAAGTTCTCTAATTTTGAGCAAGTTTCTGTATCCCAAGACTATGATACAGAAAATAGATGGATGGCTTCCCTAATTTTGTATTCATTATAAACCTAACTGTGCAGCTTCTTCATAGTACCCAGTCTCATCGCTTTTCCTTTAATCCTAGATATCTTTTGTCTCCTATCTCCACCGCAGAGCCAAGTTCTCCAGATTTCAATATAGCCAACCCCACTTCTAATGCTTTTTTTCCATCTTCTCCGGTTACACAAGGCTCCTTATCTTCACGAATACAATCTACAAAATGAAGAAGTTCATCAAAGAACATATCGTTCTTTTCCCACTTTATCCACTCTTTTTTCTCTTCTTTTAAGCTAAGTAAGAAGACCCCATATTTTTTCTGATCAATCGATTGAGGAATCTCTTTCTTATCAAAACACCCAGGGAAAATAAGAGCTCCTCGGGGACCTATCACATCAGTCAGTTGTCCTCCAGAAGCTCCTTCAGGCAGACCCCATGACCAGGAAATAATCTGCTCATCTTTAGACTCATACTCAATAATAGCTGAACCTGTATCCATAGCAGAAATATTTCTCTTGAAATTCATGGTAGAAGCATATACTTTTTTTACTTCCCCAAATGTATAATGGCCAAAATCATAATTATGGACTGCTCCGTCAATCAAAGGACCTCCACCCTTTTTCTTATCAAAATACCAATCATAAGGAGCTCCTGTAGAAGAATTTACATCATGCCAGATAACCGGCCTTCCTAGAAGGTCTTCTTTTATCACTTCCCGGGCTTTCTTCCAGAAATTATCAAAACGACGCACAAAACCAAGCATAAGCTTAACTTCATTTTCCCTGCAAGCCCTAATCATCTCATCAGCATCTTTTAAATTCATTGCAATAGGCTTTTCGCAAAAAATATGTTTTCCCTTGCTAGTAGCAGAAATAACTGCTGCTTGATGCAGGAATGTGGGAAGAGAAACTAATACTCCCTCTATCTCTTTAATATTTAGTATTTTATTATAATCTGAGAAAGAATGTTTTACCTGAAATTCATCAGTGAATCGCTTTAAATTATCTGAGTTTATATCCGAGGCAGCGATAATTTCAACTCCTTTCATTTTGCTTAAATTCCGGGCATGCCAAAACCCCATATCTCCACATCCAATAATTCCTAAGCCAATTTTTTCCATTTTATTCTCCATAAATTATCTTTTCTTCTATCAATCCTATACGCTCTTCGCGCCATAACTCTTTCGAAAGAATGGACATTTAAAATAAGTATATCTCCTTACAAAAGAGATTTAATAAAATCAATATCTTTTTTTATGATTTCAAGTCTTTTCTCCTCTGAAAATTTATTCAGTGATTCATCCTCTATGGTAAGATCACCATCATATCCAGATGATTTCAGGGTATTGATGATATATTGATGGTCTAAGTCACCTCCATAGATAGTAGCCGCACTATCTGGCCAATGATATCCTGGCTCTCTTTTCTTATTTCGTTCAGGAAGAGAAAAGGTAACATTCTTTAGATGTACATGCTTCACATAAGAAGCAAACTCCTGGATAATTTTATAGACTTCATGCAAAGGATAACCAAACCAATAAAAATTACCTGTATCCAGAGTAAGACCAAGACGTTTTGATGCCACTTCATCCATGATATTGCGAATAAACTCTCGTTTATTCCCTATCACCCCATGATTTTCTAGAGCCAGGCAGACATTAAGTCCCTCTGTGCTGTCTAAAATTCTCTTGATAGACTTAACAGTCCTTTCTGTATATTCCTTCTCCGATACTTCTGCTTGAGGTCGCATTACAGAATTAATCCTGACAGCCCTAACCCCTAATTCAGAAGCAGCATAACAAGCATCCACTGCCCATTTTATTTCTGATTCTAGATCATTTTTACCAAAGTCATTCTCTATCAAGATAGCGCAGATATCTAGATGCTTGGCTTTTAGTTCTGCTAAGGTTTTGATTCTTTTATCTTTAGAGGAAAGGTCAAAACCGAGATCCACTGTATAATCCATATCTTGATAGGCTGTTTGTTTAAGGTCTTTACTTACATAAAGTTCAAAGTCATTAATCTTTAAATCCTTTAATCCCCCGAAGAGTTCTTTATAGCCCAACCACCTAACCGTAAAATCTCTTATGGCTACATACATAATTTAATTCCTCCTTTTGTTTTTAGATTATCAACATTTCTATTCCTTGTTCATTTCAATTGAAAGTGCCTTCCTGGGGTTATTTATTAACATATCCTCAATCTCTTTTTCTGAAACGCCTAATTTTTTCAGGCGAGGGATAAACTTTTCTAAAATATATGTAAATCCGGGACCTCCATCAAAAGTGGGCCAGTAAGAGCGGCGCGCCGTATCTCCTGCTAACAATAATTGACTCCCATGACCCCATTCCAACATCTTCAGAATAGTTTCTATTGACATTGACTCAGGATAGTACTTAACCCTGGAAAGTCCATCTTGGACAAGGTAGACGCCGCTTCTTGCTAACTCTCTTTGATAATCCAAATCTGGATTCCGAAAAGCATGCGAAATGATAATACAAGTTGGTTCTACACCTTCCCTCTTTAAGATCTCTATCAATTCAATTCCCATTGTACCCATTTCAGTATGAGCTGAGATGGGAGCGCCTGTCATTTTATGGGCTAGGGCAGAGGCAATTAGTATTTTGCGTTAAAAACCATTTATGTTTTGGTATCCAGTACCTACCTTAATTACACCGGCTTTAGCTCTTGTTCGTTTAATTATGGGAGCCATATAGTTATAAAGATCCATTCCTTCAAGAATTTCTTCTGCTAATAATTTACTGATTTTTTCCAGAGAACAATCAAGTAGCCAATGGGGAGAAGATTCGTATAAGGCCCAATCAACAAATCCGGTACAAGCAATGATTTTTACCGGCGTCTTCTTTGCTATAGTGATGAGCATTTCAATATTTCTTCCATAGCTAAGAGGCATCATATCTACTATTTACTATTGCTCGACTACCAGCCTGAAAATAACTATTTAATTCCTGGCAGGCTTTCTCTACGCTATCCAAAAGAAAGTCTTTATCCTTAGCTACCTGTGGCCCTCCGGTTCTAATAAGGTGATTATGAACATCGGTTATTCCTAAATCCTCAGGTTTGATTGCCTCCAGAAGGGTTTGAATTTTTTTCATCTTCTTTCTCTCTTTAGTTTAAATTTTATCCAGTTTGCCAGCAGTTCAATAGCGGTATTGCTCCATTGGCTCCCATTCATAATAATATCAGCATACCATTTAGAGGGCTGAACAAACTCTTGATGGCGAAAACGCGCCGAATCTAAATAATAGTCAGCTATCTCGTCGAAACTTAAACCCCGTTCTGCCATGTTACGTCTTAACCGACGGACAATTCTTTCATCAGCATCAGCCTCAACAAAAACTTTCAGGTCAAGTAATTTGCGTAAGTCACTATTTTGAAGAACCAACAGTCCCTCAATAACAATTACATCAAATTCTTTAATTTGAAGAAAATGTTTGATGTCAGTTAATAATTTTTTCATATCCACGGACTGAGGGTGATTATAATCATCATATTCTCGCCGGGAAAATGGCGCCGTGCATTTAGGTAGTGGCTTTTTAAAATAGGTATCCATACAAAGGATTTTTACCTTTGATATTGATTCCGAAAGGATTTTACTTAGAGCTTCGGCGATACGATGCTTGCCAGAGGCTGAGCCGCCAGCAATTCCAATGATTATTGGTTTATGGTTCTTATGACTCATTGGCTCTTCCTTTTTTGGGAAGTATTTTTTTCTCATAGAAGTTCCACGCAGATTTAATAATTTCTACTATGTAATCTACTAATTTCCTTAAAAGCTGATCACCCTTTTCTGGAGTGGCTACTTTAGCATTCCCGAAACTACCGATTTTATTAATTTTTTTCCAGGAAATAGCAGTGTAATCATACCAGGGAGGAACTTCGGGAAAATGGGCAACAGCACGTTCCATGTGGCAACTTTCAGGCTTTACGGCTAACATTAAAGATGTCTTAATCTCACCGGCATGCCATGTACTACCCAATGTCCCACTTCGCCATATTCTAGACTCGGTTATCCCTTTAGACATAGCCTCTATTTTAGGATAAGAGAAAAAGAGTATCCCTGTTGAGATTTTATCCTCGTAGAGCTCACGAACTGCCTCTTCAATGATAGATAAATTACCTCGATGTCCACTAATAATAACAATTAGCTTCACCTTATGACGAGCCAGGCTTCGACAGACATCTTTCACTACCTCTTTTTAAATAGCTGGTTTTAAGCTAATTACTCCAGGGAACTCCCGGGCTGACCAGACTTGGCCGAAAGAAATAGGAGACAAGAGAATACGCCTGTCCTTTCTGCTACTTGTTTAGCCATTTCTTCCCCTCGTACTAAATCAGTATTTATAGGAAGATGAAGACCATGTTGTTCAATTGAGCCAAGAGGTAGGATCACTATCTTCTTATCTTGAAATGCTTTTTCCGCCTCCTGCCAGGTAAGTTCACCTAATTCCGGTAACTTTTTGTCCCTTTTCGCCATACTATTCTCCCTTTCTGGCTTCCTTCAATAATTTCTTAACTCTATCGACATCTATTGAATTCCAGGGATTTCCATTTACCTTTAATTCATACTGCTTTTTGCATCGCCCTATCTACCCAGAATAAAATCCATACTCTTAGAGATATTATATATTAGAGCCTCTGGATGCTGCGAGTAAGGAGGCATTATCTCGGCAGTGATATAATCATTATAGCCTATCTC
>Ga0209991_10001513_pt1 | contig 10568 bp, 14 predicted proteins | sample ChitaG_FD_183167 | JGI IMG/M metagenome (GOLD analysis project Ga0209991, IMG submission 183167) | Deep subsurface microbial communities from South Pacific Ocean to uncover new lineages of life (NeLLi) - Chile_00310 metaG (SPAdes)... | ecosystem: Environmental > Aquatic > Marine > Oceanic >... | reverse complement strand
TCGACCCGCCGCGCGCGGCGAATTCCACTCTGCCTCGCTGGGCAGCCGTCGGCCCGCCCAGCTCGCGTAAGCCTTCGCGTCGCCGTAGCACACCTGCACCACCGGGTGCTCGGGCTTGCTCTCCACCGAGCTCCCCGGTCCGAACGGATGGCGCCAGCTCGCGCCTGGCGTCCAGGCCCACCACTGCCGCCAGTCACGCAGATCGACCGCGCCGCTTGTCTGCCTGAACACCAGCGCGCCGGGCACCAGATCCTCCGTTGCGGCGCCGGGGAACAGCGCGGGGTCCGGCGCAGTCTCGGCGACTGTGCGATAGCCGGTCTCGGCGACGAACGCACCGAATTGTGCGTTTGTCACCGGGTGTTGCTCCACCGCGAACGGCGCGACGGTGACGGTGTGCACGGGCGCCTCTTCGGGGTAGAACTGCGTCGAACCCATCCGAAACCTCCCGCCGTCCAACTCGACGAGGTCGGTGAGCATAGCGTTCAGGGTAGGCCGATCTCGAAATCCGCGGTCAGCTGCGATGCGGCCTCATCGAAACCGGGTGTACCGGAGGCCGCCTGGACGTGAACCGCGATCAGATAATCCTGGGGGGAGCCGGGCACATGCACAATGCGGTCCTCGTACTGGACCGTTTCATGGCCGTCGGACAGTATTCCCATCAACCTCTGGCCGCTGTAGCTGCACAACTCGCCCGGCAACAGGCTCATCGTGCTGACCGAGGCGCCATCGGTGAGATCGTCTTCGTACTGACGGAACGCGGCGGCAGGTCCCAGAGGTGTCTGCGAGATGGTGACGGTCGCCCACATAGCCTCCGGCCCCCGCAACCGCGCCCCCTCGGGATCGGCGCCGCCCGAGGACATGGACCAGCCGTCTGGAACACCGATCGTGACCGTCGGGGCGCCGGGATCCGACACCTGGGCGACAACCGGCGCCGTAATTGAGTCGGGCGGCGCACAGGGCTGGGGAGGCTGCGTCGTGGCCACGAGGCCCGGCACCGGATAGTCCGGATCATCCGTCGGAGCCTGGGAAGTAGGTGCCGGCGCGGACACCGGGGCCTGAGCATCGAGACCGGCCGTCGGTAGGCCGTCACTTAGGCGCGTGCATCCCGAAACGATCACTGCGGCAGATATCGCGGCAGCGACCATTGCGCCGTGCATGGCTATCAGTCTCTGGCAAAGGCGAGCGCCAAATTGCGCCCAGCGTCGACGTACGGAGCGCCCGACACGTCGACCACGACGCGTTTGATGGTCCCTCCCGTGAATGCAAACGGTGCTTTATAGGCCGACGAAACCGGTTGCCCGACATTGCGGCCCACACTGATTCCGCCACCGGCCAGGCCGAAGATGAAGGGGTGTGCCTTCACGTCCGGCAAGGTCGCCACCGCAACCTCGTTCACATAGAGGGTCACGTCGCCCACAGGGGTGTGGCTGCCCTCGACCGTTCCCGTGCGGGCATAGCCCACACCGAGGACCTGATCGCCCTGCCGTAGCCGCTTCCGCGCGGTCACTCGTTGCTCCTCCTCGCCGAAGAAGTTGTACACGAACTGCAGCCGACCGTCGTCGACATACAACACGTAACCGCCGTGACCGGCGCCCTGCTTCAACAGCACACCCTGAACATCCCGACTGGTTATGTCGACTTCGGCAAGCACTGAGAAGGAACGGCCCAAAATGTCCACGCAGCCGCCCACCGCGACCGGCGCGGTGTCCGGGTAGTAGACGTAGGAGGAACGTTCACCGATCAGCGACGGCCGCCAGCGCCCGAGGATCTCGAACATGTTCAGGTCGGAAAGCGGAAGACCGTTGTACTTCCGGGCTTCGGAGAACCACAGCGCCTGCAACTCGGCCAGCTTGTCAGGATGTTCGGCCGCCAGGTCGTGGCATTGACTGCGGTCCGACGCGATGTGGTAGAGCTCCCATCGGTCCTGATCGAAGTGCGACCAGCCCGACGGGGCCGCTGCATGGACGGCGTTGGCAAACCAGCCCCGGTGCCAGATTCCCCGGGTCCCCAACATGGTGTAGAACTGGGTCTCCTTTCCGGTGGGCGCATTCGGATCATCAAGGGCTACTTTGAAACTGACACCGTCCAACGGCTTTTGCGGAATTCCTTTCACGGTGGCCGGCGGCACGATTTGCAGCAGGTCGTATACGGTCGGGCTGATGTCGCACACGCTGCTGTAGTTGTCCCGGATTTCACCGTGCGCGGCGATGCCGGCGGGCCATGAAATGATTGCCGCGTCTGCGATTCCGCCCTCGTGCGAGGCGTACCGTTTATAGAGCTTGTAGGGTGTGTTGAACGCCATCGCCCAGCCGATCGGGTAATGGCAGTAGGTCGTCGGACCGCCCAACTCGTCGAAGAACCGCATGCTCTCCTCGACGGTGTCTATGTAGCCGTTGAAGAATTTTCCCTCGTTGACCGACCCGTTGGGCCCGCCCTCTCCGCTGGCACCGTTGTCACTGATTACCACGATGATGGTGTTGTCGAGCTGGCCAGATTCTTCGAGATAGTCCAGAATCCGACCGATCTGAGCATCGGTGTAGGACAGGAAACCGGCGAAGACCTCGGCCATCCGGGCGAAAAGCCGCTTCTCCTCGTCGTTCAGCGAATCCCACGGACGCACGGTGTCCTGGTCGGGCCAGGCCTGCCCTTCCGAACCCTTGACGTCCTGATACGGGTTGACAGGCGACAGTTCAGTTTCCGGTGGAACGATGCCCATCCGCTTCTGGTTCTCGATGACGATGTCGCGGTAGCGCTCGTATCCCATGTCGAATTTCCCGGCGTAGCGGTCGGACCACTCCTTGGACACATGGTGGGGGGCATGCCCGGCCCCCGGGCACACATAGGAGAACCAAGGCTTGTCGGGGGCGATCATTGTCGAATCGCGGACAAATTCGATCGCCTTGTCGGCCATGTCCTTGGAGAAGTGGTAGCCCTCCTCCGGAGTACCTGGCGCCTCCACCGGGTGACCGTCGTAGATCAGCTCGGGGTACCACTGGTCTGTTTCGCCGCCCATGAACCCGTAGAACCGGTCGAAGCCGCGCGACAACGGCCAGTGCCGCCGGGACGCGGCCAGATTGGACTCCTCCAGCGGTGTCAGGTGCCACTTGCCCACGCAGAAGGTGCTGTAGCCCTGCTCTCCGAGCACCTCAGAGATCAGCGCGGTGTCGTTGGGAATTCGCCCGTTGATACCGGGGAAACCCTCGGTGAACTCTTCGATGACGGCCGTCCCCACCGTCGTGGCGTTGCGACCCGTCAGCAACGATGCCCTGGTCGGTGAGCACAACGCGGTGGTGTGGAACTGCGAAAGCCGCACGCCACGTTCAGCGATCCGGCTCATCGCGGGCATCTCGACGAGCCCACCGAAGCAATCCCACGTCGCTATGCCGACGTCGTCCCACACGAGATACAGCACGTTGGGCGCGTCCGGCTGCGCCTTCGGAGCTGCGTAGGGCCCCCAGTCGGGTTCGGAATCGCGAATGTCAAGCTCGATCGACCCATTGAATTCCCTCGTCATGGCAGCCTCGCCTCCATCGTGGTGATCGGTTAGCGACCGCCCGGAGACTACACCCGGCACGCGCAGTTGGCGCCGGTATTGGTCACAGTGGGCCGGTGACGGCGGTTGGTCGAGCATGGCCTATTTAGCCGGTAATAACGTCAAATTGACTGACAGTCAACACCGTTGGGGAGTTTGAGCTCCAAACTGGCGATGTCTACCGGATCGGGCCACCGCATCGGCCGAGGCCGGCTAAGTCACCGACGCGACCGTGCGCGAAAGCCCTCGCCGCCGTTGGGCGTGCGAGGGCTTTGCGATAGTGCAGAACGCCGGCCTACTTCGCCTTATCGAGGATCTCGACAAGGCGCCAGCGCTTGGTGGCCGAGAGGGGCCGGGTCTCCATCAGCGAAACACGGTCGCCGACACCAGCATCGCCCTTCTCGTCGTGCGCCTTGACCTTGGTGGTGGTCCGGATGATCTTGCCGTAGAGCGGATGACTCTTGCGATCTTCCAGCTCGACGACGATGGTCTTCTGCATCTTGTCGCTGACCACGTAACCGATCGCGGTCTTGCGGCGACCGCGCGGCTTCTCGGTGCGCGGGGTTCGATCGGGTCCGGGCTGAGTGCCCTTTTTCGCATTGACTTCAGCCATTATGAATCCTCACCTTCGGGCCCGGCGGCCAGACCCAATTCACGTTCGCGCAGCACGGTGTAAACGCGTGCGATCTCCTGCCGCACGACTCGCAGTCGGCGGTTGTTGGCAAGCTGGCCCGTGGCCACCTGGAAGCGCAGATTGAACAGCTCTTCCTTGGACTCACGCAGCTTGTCGGTCAAGTCGATTTCGGTGAGCTCGCGCAGTTCGCCGGTCGTGGTTCCGACTGCCATCAGAACTGCTCCTCTCGGGTGACTATGCGTGCCTTGATCGGCAGCTTGTGAATCGCACGGGTCAAAGCTTCCCGGGCGACCTTCTCGTCGGGATAGCTCAGCTCAAACAGAACTCGGCCAGGCTTGACGTTGGCGACCCACCATTCCGGCGAGCCCTTGCCCGAACCCATGCGGGTCTCGGCTGGCTTCTTGGTAAGCGGGCGGTCCGGGAAGATGTTGATCCACACCTTGCCGCCACGCTTGATGTGCCGGTTGATCGCGATACGCGCAGACTCGATCTGCCGGTTGGTGATGTAGGCATGGCCCAGGGCCTGGATGCCGTAGTCACCAAAGCTCACCGAGGTCCCGCCGCTGGCGATACCGCGCTGCCGTGGGTGGTGCTGCTTCCGGTGTTTGACCTTGCGGGGAATCAACATGACTAACTCTCCGTGCTCTCGGGAGCCCCAGTACCAGGAGCCTCAGCCGCAGGAGCCTCAGTAACAGGGGCCTCAGTAACAGGGGCCTCAGTAACAGGGGCCTCAGTAACAGGGGCCTCAGTAACAGGGGCCTCTGCCGCAGAAGGTGCATCCTCGGTCGCGGCACGACCGGCGTCGGTGCTAGTCGCAGTGGTTCCCGACGCGCCGCTGCGGCGCGGGCGGGTTCCGGACGGGCGCTCACGACGCGGACGATCTGCGCCGGCAGGAGCAGCGGTGACCTGCTCCCGTTTGCCACCGACGATGTCGCCCTTGTAGATCCACACCTTCACACCAATGCGGCCGAAAGTGGTCTTGGCCTCATAAAGGCCGTAATCGATGTCGGCGCGCAGCGTGTGCAGCGGAACCCTGCCTTCACGGTAGAACTCCGAGCGGCTCATCTCCGCACCGCCTAGGCGGCCCGAGCATTGCACCCGAATACCTTTGACGTTGGGCTGGCGCATCGCCGATTGGATCGCCTTACGCATCGCCCGGCGGAACGCGACCCGGTTGCTGAGCTGCTCGGCGACCCCCTGGGCTACCAGCTGCGCGCGGCTCTCGGCGTTCTTCACCTCAAGGATGTTGAGCTGAACTTGCTTCTTGGTCAGCTTCTCCAGGTCGGAGCGGATGCGGTCAGCCTCGGTGCCGCGGCGGCCGATAACGATGCCGGGCCGCGCGGTATGAATGTCCACGCGCACACGGTCACGTGTTCGCTCGATCTCGACGTCGGCGATGCCCGCGCGCTCCAGACCGGTGGCCAGCAGCTTGCGGATGGCTACATCTTCCTTGATGTAGTCGGCGTACTGCTGGTCGGCGTACCACCGAGACTTCCAATCTGTGGTGATTCCCAGCCGGAAGCCGTGGGGGTTGATCTTCTGGCCCACTACTGCGAGCCTCCCTTCGCTTCGCTAGAAGCCTCGGTCGATGTCGCCTTCTTTAGCGCCGCCTTCTTTGGCGCCGCCTTCTTCGCTGCGGCGGCCGGAGCCGGATTCGCCGCGCCCGCGGCGGAAGCCGGATTCGCCGCGCCCGCGGCGGCGGCCGGATTCGCCGCGCCCGCGGCGGCGGCCTTGCTGCCCTGCGCACGTCGCGACCGCGTGGACGATGCAGAAGCCCTCGCGCCCTTTTCCTTCGCGGGGCGGCTCTCCACAATCACCGTGATATGGCTGGTGCGCTTGCGGATCCGGAAGGCGCGGCCCTGCGCACGTGGCCGGATGCGTTTGGCGGTCGGGCCCTCGTCGGCATAGACGGTTGCGACGACCAGCGTGGTCGGATCCAGCCCATCGTTGTTCTGGGCGTTGGCAGCGGCGCTCGCGATCACCTTGGCGAGCGGCTCGCTGGCGGATTGCGGAGCCCATCGCAGGATGTCGAGGGCATCCTCGACGCTCTTGCCACGGATCAGATCGATGACGCGGCGGGCCTTAGTAGCCGAGATGCCCACGTAGCGGGCAACCGCAGTCGCTGACGGGTATTCGACGGTAGTGGTCATCGCACTGACCCTTCTGCGCCATTCACTGCGTTCATCGGATGCCTTCTGCTCTTCGCGCGAGCGCTCATCGCCGCTTGCTCTTCCGGTCGTCCTTGATGTGCCCCTTGAAGGTGCGGGTAGGGGCGAACTCGCCCAGTTTGTGCCCGACCATCGCCTCGGTGACGAACACCGGGACATGCTTACGGCCGTCATGGACGGCGAAGGTGTGCCCAATGAAGTCGGGGATGATGGTCGACCGACGGGACCAGGTCTTGATGACCTGCTTGCTGTTCTTCTCGTTCTGGACGTCGACCTTCTTGAGCAGATGGTCGTCGACGAACGGGCCCTTCTTCAGGCTGCGTGGCATCGCTGGATACTCCTAGCGCTTGTTCTTGCCGGTGCGCCGGCGTCGGACGATGAGCTTGTCGCTCTGCTTATTGGGCTTGCGGGTGCGGCCCTCGGGCTTGCCCCAAGGGCTCACCGGGTGACGACCACCGGAGGTCTTACCCTCGCCACCGCCGTGCGGGTGATCGACGGGGTTCATCACGACGCCACGGACGGTCGGGCGCTTGCCCTTCCACCGCATGCGGCCGGCCTTGCCCCAGTTGATGTTCGCCTGTTCGGCGTTGCCGACCTCGCCGACAGTGGCGCGGCAGCGCACGTCGACACGGCGAATCTCACCGGATGGCATACGCAGGGAGGCGTAACTGCCTTCCTTGCCGAGCAGCTGGATGCTGGCACCTGCCGAACGCGCCAGCTTGGCGCCGCCACCGGGCCGTAACTCCACAGCGTGGATGACGGTACCGGAGGGGATATTGCGCAGCGGCAGGCTGTTACCCGGCTTGATGTCGGCGTTGGCGCCGGACTCCACGGTGTCGCCCTGCGAAAGTCCTTGCGGGGCGATGATGTAGCGCTTCTCGCCGTCAAGAAAGTGGAGCAATGCAATATTCGCGGTGCGGTTCGGGTCGTATTCGATGTGCGCGACCTTGGCGTTGACGCCGTTCCTTTCGTGGCGACGGAAGTCGATGACCCGGTAGGCCCGCTTGTGGCCGCCGCCCTTGTGCCGCGTGGTGATCCGGCCGTGAGCGTTGCGTCCGCCCTTGCCGTGCAGCGGACGCACCAAAGACTTCTCCGGATGATCGCGAGTGATCTCCGAAAAATCGGAGACGCTGGATCCGCGGCGACCCGGGGTCGTCGGCTTGTATTTGCGAATTGCCATGTCTGTGAATGTCCTCTAGTTCCTTGCCGGCCCCGCGATCAGGCCGGAGCTCCGAACAGGTCGATCGGCTTGCTCCCCGCCGCCAGGGTGACGATCGCGCGCTTGGTGTTCTTGCGCGTGCCGTATCCGGCGCGGGTGCGCTTGCGTTTGCCTTGGCGGTTCAGGGTATTAACCGAGTCGACCTTGACCTTGAAGATCTTCTCGATCGCGATCTTGATCTGGGTCTTATTCGAATCGGGACGCACCACAAACGTGTACACATTGTCCTCGATCAGCCCATAGGACTTCTCCGAGATGACGGGAGCCAGGATGATGTCGCGCGGGTCGGTCACGGTAGCCATCAGGCCGAAACCTCCTGATCCTGATTGGTATCCAGATTGGTATTGGCGGTGCTGGCCTGGATATGGGCGTCCAGGGCCTCCACACTGAACACCACATCGTCTGCGTCAAGAACGTCGTAGGTGTTGAGCTGGTCGGGCGAGATCAAGTGAACGCCAGGCAGATTGCTAACACTCTTGGCGCCCACCACGTCAGCGCGGCCCACAACAACGAGTACCTTCTTGTTCTCGGTCAGTGTCGCCAGGAACGACTTAGCGCTCTTAGTGGAGGGAACCTGACCGGCCACCAACTCGGTGATGGCGTGGATCCGGTCGTTGCGGGCCCGGTCCGAGAGTGCACCGCGCAATGCAGCGGCGATCATCTTCTTAGGGGTCCGTTGGCTGTAGTCACGCGGCTGCGGGCCGTGCACGACACCACCGCCGGTGAACTGCGGCGCCCTGGTCGAACCCTGGCGGGCCCTGCCGGTGCCCTTCTGCCGGTAGGGCTTCTTGCCGCCGCCGGAAACTTGAGCGCGGGTCTTGGTCGCGTGGGTGCCCTGACGTTTGGCGGCCAGCTGCGCGGTGACCACCTGATGCATCAGCGCAATGTTGGGTTCGACGTCGAACAGCTCGGCTGGCAGCGTGACGGTGCCGTTCTTCTTGCCGTCCGGCGCCTTCACGGTGATCTTCAGGAACTTTTGAGCCATTTTACTTTTCGCCTCGCTTGATTGCGCTGCGGACAACCACCAGGCCACCGTTTCGGCCGGGGATGGCGCCCTTGATCAACAGCACGCCGTTCTCGGCATCGACCTTTTGCACCCTGAGGTTCTGCGTCGTGATCCGGTCGCTGCCCATCCGGCCCGACATGCGGGTGCCCTTGAAGACGCGGCCAGGAGTGGAGCAGCCGCCGATCGAGCCAGGCCGGCGATGCACGGCCTGGGCGCCGTGGCTCGCCCCCTGGCCCTTGAACCCGTGGCGCTTCATCGTGCCGGCGAAACCCTTGCCCTTGGAGGTCCCCGTCACGTCAACGAAGGTGCCGTCGGCGAAGATCTCCGCGGTCAGTTCCTGGCCGACTTCGTATTCGGCGGCGGCCGCCTCGTCATCGAGCCGGAACTCGGCGAGGTGGCGGCGCGGGTTCACCCCGGCGGCGGCGTACTGCCCGGTCACCGGCTTGTTCACCTTGCGCGGGCTGATCTCGCCGTAGGCGAGCTGCACGGCGCTGTAGCCGTCGCGCTCAGGGGTGCGTATGCGGGTCACCACATTGGGGCCGGCCTTGACGACCGTGACGGGGACGACCTTATTGTTCTCGTCGAACACCTGCGTCATTCCCAGCTTGGTGCCCAGAATGCCTTTGCGTGCCATGTTCTGGATATCTCCTACTGGGATGCCTATTGGATATTGACGTCGACGCTGGCCGGTAGATCGATGCGCATGAGGGCGTCAACGGTCTTCGGGGTCGGGTCGAGGATGTCGATCAGCCGCTTGTGCGTGCGCATTTCGAAGTGTTCCCGCGAGTCCTTATACTTGTGCGGGGACCGGATGACGCAATACACGTTCTTCTCGGTCGGCAGCGGTACAGGGCCAACCACGCTGGCGCCCGTTCGGGTAACCGTCTCAACGATCTTGCGCGCCGAGGCGTCTATCGCCTCGTGGTCGTAGGCCTTGAGCCTGATGCGGATCTTTTGTCCCGCCACGCTTCTCCTACCTCACTACTAACGGGCCCGAAGTCGGGCCTGGCTGTACCGCCGCTGTTTACCTGTCTGTGGTCCACCGACCCCCGCGGTCGGGTGTGTCGCCCGCACGCACGCTCTTTCGCGACGAAAAAACTCGTCTCGATCGAGGTTGGGACCGAACGCGCCGGTTAAGGGCGCTGGTCGCATGCCCGGCCAGGCGAACCCGGCTCAAGGCAACCAGAACAGTATGCCTGACGCACCGGGCCTCATCCAAATCTCTGGAGAAGGCCATCGAGCCAGGCGGCGGCGCACATACAACCGCGCCACGGCGTGCGCAATCCACGCCGTCGGCGGTGACCTATCTTACCGACAAGTAAGGTGGGGCGCATGAGTCCCGTGACCACCACTTACCGCATGTGGCAACGGCTAGAGCGGCTCCCGGCGGGCCAGCGGCTGTTCTCGGCCGCCGCCATGACTCGGGTGCCCTATTTCGCGTCGATTCTTCCGCACGTGCGGCGCATGGAGCCCGGCTTGGCCGAAGTGGACGTTCCTAAGTGGTTCTTCGTGCACAACCATCTGCACACGGTGCACGCCATCGCATCGTGCAACGCCGCCGAGATGGCCATGGGCATGCTCATGGAGGCTACTGTTCCGACGAGCCACCGCTGGATTCCCAAAGCGATGAACGTGCAGTATTTGCAGAAGGCCACCACATCGCTTCGCGCCACAGCCAGCATCGAACCGCCCGACTTTGCCGCCATCACCGAGGGAACCGAAGTCGTGGTGCCCGTCAGCGTGACCGACCGCAGCGGCATCGAGGTGGTCCACGCCGAGATCACGACGTGGGTGACCCAGGCCGGATGCGCGGAACGGCCCATCGATGGGTGATGTCTACCGAAGACTGGCCCAGAACTGGCAATGATGGGTCTGCTCGAAGCCGGCGATCATGCGACTTCCGTCGGGCTGCAGCGACATCACCAGGTCGGAGGCTCCGACGTCGGACCAGTGGGGCTGGCCGTCGGCCTGCGGGGCGCCCGTAGTCACGAACTGCGACCAGTAGTCGA
>Ga0209991_10001512_pt1 | contig 10572 bp, 8 predicted proteins | sample ChitaG_FD_183167 | JGI IMG/M metagenome (GOLD analysis project Ga0209991, IMG submission 183167) | Deep subsurface microbial communities from South Pacific Ocean to uncover new lineages of life (NeLLi) - Chile_00310 metaG (SPAdes)... | ecosystem: Environmental > Aquatic > Marine > Oceanic >... | reverse complement strand
GCTAAGACTGTATCAGCAGTAGCTTCAACTCCAAGCTTAATAGCAACCTTCTCTTTCTCCTGCTCAAGCTGGCGACTCAAATTTCTGGCGACATCTCCCAAATCTGTCCTGAATGGAGCCTTCGCTGCAATAAGGACCTGACCACCAAGCTGTTTCTCCTTCTCATACAGCACTACCTGGTGTCCTCGCCGTGCCGCTGCCCAGGCTGCCTCCATGCCAGCAGGTCCACCTCCTACCACTACTACCTTCTTCCTGCTCCTGGCCGGCTCAATGCTTGACCACTCCATCTCTCTACCTGCTGTCGGGTTCTGAATACAGGTGATGGGCGTTTTTTCATCTATATGGTGGATACAGCCCTGGCTACAAGCAATGCAAGTGCGGATGGCTTCCAACCTGTTTTCGCGTGCCTTATTGGGCAGCTCTGGGTCACATAGCAACGCCCTTGTCATTGCCACCAGGTCTGCATGTCCATCCGCCAGGATCTTCTCAGCTAGAACCGGGTCATTGATTCTACTCACAGCAATGACGGGGATGTCCACTACCTCCTTAATCTCTGCCGCCAGGTAGACAAAGGCATCTAAGGGAATAGCCATCGGCGATACCATTACTGCAGTGCTCATGTAGTCCGAGAAATGTCCAAAGCTAACATTCAATAGGTCTACTTTGCCAGCTAGTATGGCAGCCACCTTCTTCATATCCTCCAGGGTTTGTCCACCATCTACCAGCTCATCACCGCTTATGCGCATCCCCACAATGAAATCGTTGCCCACATTTTTACGCACACAATCAATTACCTCCAGGGCAAAACGCAAGCGGTTCTCGAGGCTGCCCCCATATTCATCGGTACGTCTGTTGTTATAGGGAGTCATAAACTGGGTTATCAAATTGCCGTGTCCACCGTGGATTTCCACCCCATCTAACCCCCCTTCCTTCGCCCTTCTTGCCGCTTGACCAAAGGCCTGGACTATCTCCTGTATCTCGTCTATCTCTAACTCCCTAGACATCTCACATTTTGTCTCAGGTATATTGGCCGAGGGCGCTAAAAGGGGAAACATCGGGGCAGATTTCCCCATTCCTCCCCCATGACTGATCTGTTCTACTATTGTGGTATCATATTCATGCACGGTGTCAGCCAGCTTCTGAAGCCAAGGGATTATCCTGTCATCATGGTTAAATATGTGTAACCCGGGGAAACGTTGGGCAGCATAGCTGGGATGCACACTCGTTGTCTCCGTAATGATGAGGCCAACACCACCCTTTGCCCTTTCCCGATGGTAGGCTACGAGCCTATCCGTAAACATGTTGTCAACTGCATAGCCCGTTTGGTGCCCCGTGCTCACTATCCTGTTTTTCACCGTCTTAGGGCCAATCTTTATCGGGCTGAATAGATTCAGAAATTGCATCACTTTTTGCTTCTTGGAATAAAGTCTCCTTTTGGCTGGGTTCAAAAGCCGGTCATTTTCTCAGCCCACCTGAAAGGTTATAACAGTATCCCCCCCTTGTCAAGAAATTGTACCCTGTTCAGTACACTAGTGACACATCACTCCCTCTCCTGTAATGTGTCCACTACTCCGAGAGCTTAAGTGGGGTTAAGTAGCCTAGGGCTTGACACTAGAGAAATCACAATGGTAGTATCAATCTCACTGACCTTATACATTGAAGGATATTACTTAAATGAAAGTCCTTAAGGTGCTAGCTCTCACTCTATTAAGCCTCCTCCTTTTTCTGTCCCTATCCATCTTCAGTTTGGTATTTCTGCTAAACAGTACTATCCTCAACCCGGACTTCATCACCTCTGAACTAGACAGGCTTGAAGTGGCCCCATTGGCAGAAGAAATTATTAGTGAACAAATCCCCGCAAAAGAGCTCCCAGAAGAGCTTAAAGCTGCCCTAATTAATACCATCACCAAACTCGAGCCAGTAGTAAAAGAACAAGTAAATGCCGCCACCTACTCCATCTATGATTACCTACTAGGAAAACGCGAAAGCCCAGACTTGGTGCATACGCTAAGGAATACCTTCCTTAGTTCAGATCTCGTCACCTCCCTAGTGGACGAGCTCGATATAGCCTCCTTAGCCGGGGAATTTATCAGTGAACAGCTTACTGAGGAAATTCCTGAAGAGATGGAGTTCATGGTTGGGGCGATAGATGATATCCTGATTGAACTCGAACCCTGGATAAAAGAACAAATAAGCGCGGCTGCTGACCCCGTGTTCGATTACCTGCTGGGGGAAAGCCAAAGTTTACACATAGTAATCTCCCTGGAACCAGTAAAGGAGATTCTAGAAGATACCCTGAGAGAAGCCTTCCTAGAATCACCGCCGCCGGAACTTGCCGGGCTACCTCCAAGCATGATTGAGCAGTACTTTGATGAGTTTTTCGGAGAATTTGCCGAAATGATGCCAGCAACCTTGAAGATTGACGAAAGCGTGCTGGGGACTGAGATGCCAGCAGAGATTGCTGCAGCAATAGCCGAGGCTGAGAAGGGACTGGAACAAGGAAGAGAAGTTATTAGCTACATCCAGCTCGGCTACAATCTTCTGATTGGCTTCATGTTGCTGCTAATCCTGGGCATTATTTTCATACATCGCCAGGTAAAGGGTGCTACCCGTGGCTTGGGCATAACTTTCCTAACTTTTGGAGCCCTTGAGTTGATAGGCATTTTCGTCGCCAAGTACTTTGCCGAGATACAACTAGCACAGCTTCCCCCTATCCCCTCCCCACTCCAGACATGGCTGCCACAGTTCCTTAATAACTGTTTAGCTCCGCTACAAGTGCTCAGCATTGGTCTCATAGTAGGGGGAGCAGCTCTGCTTATAGTCTCCTTTGTCTACCCGAAGTGGCGCCAACCTGTATAGTAGCCTATGCCCTGAATTCGGACCAGGTTTTTATTAACCTCAGTCCTGGCTCCCATGATACTCTCAACAAGCCATAGATTGGTCTCTACATGTTCTGTCAGCTTTGGTATCCTGTATTCGCTAACCCCATCAGCTAAAGCAGCATAAAAAATAAGCTGGTCGGCTAAATACCGGCCAACCGTAGCTCCTGTTGCCAAATCCTCTATCAGGTTCCTGGCTACATATTTACCAATGTCTTCTGAAGTTCGTCTCGGCTCACCTGCCCTATCAGCACCAATAATACATCCCGAACTAGTTTTAGCATATATGGCAAGAGCAGCTCCCCTCTGAAGTGCCCGGCTGTCATGGATAATTTCTATTTGGGCACTGTATCCCTTTGACCTAAGCACTTCGCTACACGTCTCCACCATTCGCTCACTCACCCTCCTCTCCTTAAGATGAGAGGAAAGGGCAATCCCTTCAATTTGGGCCGTGTCTCCCTGATTAGGCAACCTGAGTGGCTTCATTTTCCCCCTCACTGGCTCTACCGCCACCTCGATAATTCCACCCCCACGGGGGACATAGCCGGGACGAATAACACTAAGCTTAGCGGTTATACCCATCTTGCTTAGCATCGGGAAAAGGACAGATTGCATATGGTAGGCAGAAGGAGCGAAATCTTGAAACAGCCCTCCAGATATCTTAAAGCTCATCGCTCCCGTGGAAAAACAGGCGGCAGGTAAAAGGGTCATAGCCAGTAAAGTAGTAGACCCGGCGGTCCCTATATCCCACTGATAGCAGCCACCTTTAACCTCCACCCCGGGTTTAAACCTTATCTCCTTAGCACCAATTTCACCACCATCCAAACTACCCCGGCATATTTGCTGCAACGCCTGGATTGCTTTAAGATGCTGAGGCCTTAATCCCGGTTTTTCTCTTTTAGCTCGAATATTGGTAAGGTGGAGTTCCTCACCGAGTAGAATAGCCGAGCCAACAGCAAAGCGAACTATAGTGCCACTTCCCGATTTCTGAGCCCCATCAACATGTATCATTCAGTTCTCTTTAACTCACTAGAACTAACCTTACGCACCACGAGCTTAAGTCTATCTTGCTCCACCACAACAACCTTCTCACCAAGGTTTGCTTTCCCCCTTGCTGATTTTGCCACCCAAAGCTCATTCTTAATCTTGACCAGACCCTCCGGGATTAATGGGCTCACCACCTTACCTTTGCAACCGACCATATCTGGCAGAATATCTAAAGGTTTCCTCTTTAAGGCCCGGCTACCGATGCGATAAATAATAACTGACCAGGCAAGCCATACCGCCATCAAGGCAATAAGGCCAGCCAAGGGAACATTAATCCCTAGCTGGGGCAAGCCAAAAAGCACCACGACTACTATGGCTGCCTCCTCCAGCAGGGTACTGATAATAGCTATGATCAGTCTACCAGTCATCTTATCATCTATTATAACAGGAGTGTTCCTGTTGCCGATACTTAAAGATGGGTGCTATAATTGGCACATAATGAAGATAAAACGTGAAGAGGTGCTCCATATTGCCCGCCTGGCTCGACTGGGCTTGACTGAGAGTGAGGTAAACAGACTCAGTGAGCAATTATCTAATATCCTAGAGAACTTTACGGTGTTACAGCAGGTAGATACCAGTGGTGTCCCGCCTACAGCCCAATCTATTGCTCTCCAGAATGTAGTCAAGAGCGATGAAGCAGCCGCTTCCTTACCCCCGAGCGAGATTCTGGCCAATGCCCCCCGAAAGGATGGGGACTTCTTTAGAGTGCGAGCAGTACTTGAGTAAAACATTTAATAAGGGGTAGCTTGAAGGGGCGAAGCCCCGCTTTAGAGTATTATTTAGGGGAGTTAGAAGGGCAAAGCCCCTCTCAAAAATGTTTCCCCTTCCCCTTAAAAGGAGGGCCAAAGGGAGGCGGAGCCTCCCTTATACAATTAATTCTCCCTCCCTTATCTAAGGGAGGGAGATAAAGAGGGAGGGTCACCTAATAAAAATCTACAAGGGGGTGAGGTAGATAGTCAACCACAACCAGTTGACCATTCATGAGGCGCATCAACTGCTCAAGACTAAGCAACTATCCTCAGTTGAACTGACCAAAGCTTGCCTGGAGCGCATCTCTCAGGTAGAGCCGAAGGTTCATGCCCTGATTACCATTACCGATGAGCTGGCTCTAAAGCAAGCCCGCAAGGCTGATGAACTTATTGTCACTGGTGATAACAATCCCCTTACCGGCATCCCGGTGCTAATCAAAGACATCATCTGTACTAAAGGAATAAGAACCACCTGCGCCTCAAAGATGCTAGAAAATTTTGTGCCACCTTATGACGCTACCGTGATAGAAAAATTAAATGAGTGTGGTGCCGTCATTGTTGGTAAGTCAAATATGGATGAATTCGCTATGGGTTCATCCACTGAGAATTCCGCCTTTTTCCCTACTTATAACCCTTGGGATTTAAGCTGTGTCCCCGGCGGGAGCAGTGGTGGCTCAGCCGCCGCAGTGGCTGCCGGCGAAACCATCTATGCTCTAGGCTCGGATACCGGGGGGAGTATTCGTCAGCCGGCTGGTTTCTGCGGTATCACTGGCTTAAAACTTACCTACGGTAGGGTAAGTCGCTACGGTCTGGTTGCCTTTGCCAGCTCCCTTGACCAGATTGGACCTTTAACCAAGGATGTTACTGATTGTGCTCTTGTCTTAAATGCTATCGCTGGCTATGACAGCAGGGATTCTACCTCAGCCCCCTATCCCACTCCTGATTATACTCAATGCCTGACTACCGACCTCGAAGGACTCCGCCTCGGCGTACCCAAGGAGTACTTTGTTGAAGGAATGCAGGCTGAGGCGGCACAAGCAATAAAAGCCGCCATCAACAAGCTTGAGGAACTGGGGGCAAGGGTAGAGTGGGAAGTATCACTACCCCACACCCCCTATGCCCTGGCAGTGTACTATATTATTGCTCCTTCAGAGGCTTCAGCTAACCTGGCTCGCTACGACGGGGTAAAGTATGGCTTCTCCTATCAAGCTGATAGCATGTGGGAGGCTATGGAGAAAACCCGCCAGTATGGCTTCGGCGACGAGGTAAAAAGGCGCATCATGCTCGGCACCTATGCCCTATCCGCCGGTTACTATGATGCCTACTACCTCAAAGCCCAGAAAGTACGCACCCTGATAAGGCAAGAATTTGATAAAGCCTTTGAAAAATTTGATGCCCTGGTAACCCCCACCTCCCCTACCGTCCCCTTCAAAATCGGTGAAAAGATAGACGACCCGCTCCAGATGTATCTGAGTGATGTCTGCACCCTGCCCATCAACATTGCCGGACTGCCGGCTATTTCTATCCCGGCTGGCTTTGCCAATGGGCTACCGATAGGTATGCAGATTATCGGCAAGCCTTTCAGCGAGGAAACCATACTCAAAATCGCCCACGCCTTCCAGCAGGCAACCGAATGGCACAAGAGAAAGCCTAAAATTTAAAATAAATAAGGCACTTGCAAAACTAACCATACTGAGAGGAGGGAGTTAATGAAAATCAAGACCTTAACCCTTCTTATACTGACTACGGTTGCGTTGTTACTTGGCGGATGTGTAGCAGAAGCTCCAGAGAAAGGAAAACCTACTCCAGAACCAACACTACCTACCCCAAAAGAAGAGGCTAACCCCGACGATATCGAATGGCTTGCAAAAGTAATTGCGTCTGAGGCTGGAAGTATCTACGACAAGGGTAATTGGGTAAGGTGCACTGATGAAGAGAGAGCCGCCGTGGGGTGGACTGTCTTAAATAGGCTGGATATTGGTACTTTTGGGGGAACTATTAAGGAGGTAACTACTGCACCGGGGCAGTATGCCCTAAATCAAGACCTTACGCCAGAAATAAGAGAGCTTGCCAAGAATTTGCTGGAGGGGCAGATTTCAGACCCAACCGAAGGAGCAACACATTTCTTCTCGCCTATAAGCATGCCAAAGGAGGATGAACCTACTATGGGATTTGACATTGCGGGAGGACTGCATAAAGTTCCTGGGATAGACAAGAATGTCTATTTCCCATCTTGGACAAGGGGGCTTGTCTGGGTGGGGGACTTGAATAAAGTGAGGATAAACTACTTTATGTTTTACCGCCCAGCGAGCCCGGCTCCTCGATCCGCCCGCATACTATATGTAGTAGATGAAGAATGTCCCTACTATACTGAAGATTGGCTGATTCACCTAGAGGCTCGTGGTTTTCAGGTTGACACCGTAATGGTATGCAATTCGTCGGTGGATGCTGAGCTTTCGGGCTACGACCTAGTTGTGGTCGGTTATGTCCTTAACTCTCGTGTCAACGTGCCAATATATACCTCCATTGCAAACTCAGGTCTTCCTATTCTGAATGGCGATCAAGACCTTGTCGAACCTTTTGCTCAGGGCACTGATACTTTTAGTGGCGTGACGACCTATGGCGACTCAATTCACATTGCCACAGCCCATCCTCTTACTGATGGCTATTCAGGTGATGTAGTCTGCTCCTACTATGCTATGTATCGTAACATAATTCGTGCTGACGGCATTATCCTTGGTACCGCCACGAAACAGGATCAGCCTCCTACCACACCGGGTGAATCTGCACCACCAGTAGCAGATTCGGTTACAGGGGATGTGTGGTCAGTTAAAGGTAATCGTATCTACTTTGGACTTTGGGCCTGCGGAAGTGGCAATGTTGATTATTGGACATTCTTTGATCGTAGCACAGACCATTTGCTTGGGTTCACTCTGGTCGAAGCTCCGTCAAGCACTAGTGGGACCCTAACAGCGGATTTTACAGCCGACTCGGTTGAAGGACCGGCACCTCTTGTGGTCCACTTTACAGACAACTCCACGGGCACGATAACAAATTGAAGATGGGACTTTGGCGATGGCTTTACTATCAAATCTTTCGCCACTAATAAAAAGAGGCGTCCCTTCATAAGGCGATAGCTTAAAAGGAGAGTCAAAGAGGGGCTTTGCCCCTCTTATAAACATTTCCCCCTCCCTTATTCAAGGGAGGGGAACTGATAATGAGCGCAGTATCAGGTTCCTCTCGAGTTGATTTGTCTAAAACCTGTGTCGGTATTGTCCCTTTAATCTCGACACGCTCCGGGTAAACAATCACTTTAATATTGAATAACTGCAATATAGCCCTCATGTTTCCCTTTATCTTTCCTTCCTTGCCCACCCTTAGTGTCTTAGGATAGTCGGTAGCCTTGCCACTTAGCCCCAGGATGAGAGGAAGGCTGAAGGTGCTCTATTTTTGCCGGTATGCCACAAAGCATAAAACAACTGGCGACGGCCTGAGGTATGATGCCAACGCAATGGCTGACAATGGCTTTGAATACCCGAAGAGGTGAAGCACCGTATTTACAAGTAAACCTAGAAATAACAGAACTACAAGACTACACCCCCACGCCAAAGAGAAGTTTTTGGTAAGGCTAATTTACCCACCTCTGAAGAGATAGACGAACAAAGTCTCGGGGACGATCGTGAAACAAAGGAAAGCGAAGCCGCCTCAAAACAGGAATACCCGGTAGTACTGCGACATTTGCAGCAAGGACAATTGCTACCAGGGTTATGAACTTGCTCTTCAGTCATTTCTCATGTGGGATAGACAAACACATGCCTTCAACCTGCTTGGCTTCTGCCCATTCCAATTTCATTCTTCCCTTAGATTCCCCTTCTATATAAGCGAAGATTTAATCTTTGCCGCTGCCAAATCTTATATAATCAAAGCCACACTTCTTAGCTTCATCACTGTTTATCATTCCCCAGCAGTCAGCTAAGACACAATCGGGTTTATGTTTGCCCAAACGATATATGGTCTGACATACCTCTTCAAACTCAGGGTGATTAGTAGCCAGTATAATGGCGTCAGCATTGCTGACCGCACTCTCAAGGGTCTCTGTGCCTTCTATATAGGGGTCGTGTTTAGTCACATTAGCATTTTCGCCTTCTAAGAGTTCAGCAATTCTAACCGAAGGCGAATACCTAGTATCATCTATTCCTGCCTTAAAGGCTAGTCCCAATACAGCTATCCTGCACTTATGAATTGGCTTTCCCTTTTCGTTCAGCTTATTCGTAAGCTTATTTACGATATGCTGCGGTATAAACTCGTTCAATCGCCCTGCCAGTAAAATAAAATCGGGAAAAGCTGTATTAGGTAACAGGAAATAGCTGTCTTTGCTCAGGCAGGGTCCACCGGTTAAACCTGGTCTGGGAACACCGCCTCTGGAATAACCGTCATTTAGTATATTTATAATTTCTAAGCCATCTTGCCCAAATCCTTCAGCTAATAAGGCAAATTCATTAGCCAAGGCAAAATTTACATATCTATAAATATTAGAGAATAGTTTGGCTAACTCGGCTGCCTTCGGTGTTGTTTTTAGTATCCTTTTATTCGGGTTAATCTTTGTGAAGAGTTGGGTGGCTATTTCTATACTAACAGATTCTATGCCCCCAATGATTTCGGGCAGTTCCTTTATTTCCTCTATAGCTTTGCCTTCAACTATCCTTTCCGGGCAAGCTGCTATCCCAAAGTCCTTTCCTGCCGTTAAACCTGTTTTCTTTTCCAAGAATGGGACCACCCTGCCTTCCAATGTGCCTGGGGGTACTGTAGACCTTATTATAATTAGCTTACCTGCTATCGGCACTTTGGCTATCTCGGAGAGAGCTGAATAAAGTTGGCTATAATCTGGATTATAACCCTGGGTCAAGGGTATACCTACACAGAGAATCAAAATATCGCTTTCCCTCACACCCCGCTGAACCTCTGTTGTCGGGGTAAAATTTGGCATATTTAGCAGTTCTTCGATGCCCGCTTCGCAGAATGGCTTTTCGCCCCTTTTGAGTTTCTCCACATATTCCTTATTTTTGTCAATTCCTATGACTTTAACCCCGGATTTGGCGAAGACCAGAGCCAGTGGTAGCCCTACTCTACCTATACCGACAACACCGAGAGTGAAATCGTTATGTTGTACCCTCTCAATAAGGTTTATCATTTTAGCTCCTTTGCTTAACTACTTTACAATAGAGTTCCTCGGCTATTTTCAATTATTATGATTATCTTTGAACCTTGTGCCTCTCCCCCGCACAAGATAACCACTTTAATATTCCGATTCACAATCTTCATAGCTACCCTAGAGTGCATTTTATTTGGTGGTGTTTTCACGTGAAAAGATTTGATATTACAGCTAAAAGTCTTAGCGCCTGAATGTTCTCCGTACCCAGGCTAATACCGTCTCGATTTCACCTGGCTGGAAGCCACGGAGCAAGAAAAGCATGGCAAAGTATATTATCACGCCAACACCTATAGTAACAAGTAGGTTTACCCAAGGGGAGACAGGGAGGTGACTACTCAAAAGATACACGGCTATTCCCATCATTGCTGAGGCAACAACTGCCTTCCCCAGAAACTTAAGAGGGAATTCCCAGGTAAGAAATCTTCTAGAGACAATGACCATTAAAAAAGAGTAAAAGCTGTAGGCAATGAGGGTAGTCATGGCTGCTGCCATATAGCCGTATCTCGGTACCAGAAGAAAGTTCAGCCCTATATTCAGGAGGCTAGCAGCAATTGCCACAGTCATATAGAGATAGGTTTTCTTGATATAACCGAAAATCGAGGCGAAACTATAGGCAACACCATTGAAGAAAAGACCGGAAGCGACTAACGGGATAATCCTGTATCCCTCATGATACTCCGGGGCT
>Ga0209991_10001511_pt1 | contig 10574 bp, 9 predicted proteins | sample ChitaG_FD_183167 | JGI IMG/M metagenome (GOLD analysis project Ga0209991, IMG submission 183167) | Deep subsurface microbial communities from South Pacific Ocean to uncover new lineages of life (NeLLi) - Chile_00310 metaG (SPAdes)... | ecosystem: Environmental > Aquatic > Marine > Oceanic >... | reverse complement strand
TGAGCACTGGTTAGGCCTCACCCGATTCGCTGTTTGTCTTATTGTCTATCGTCGTGCATTTTTAGGATAGGCTCTAAGCTGTTTGAATAAGATTTCTCATATATTCCAGTGCATATTCGGCCTGTTTATCTATAAACTCGATGCCTGCTGGCTGGTGGTTCTCTACAGCCGGATGGCAAAACTCAAAATCCATATACCCATTATACCCACTTTCTTTCAGCGCCTTAATAAATACGGGAAAATTGACACGCACAGGCTGCCAAGGATGGGGTACATAAATAGCTTCTCCATCTGAGTTTTTAATATATTCTCCACTAAAGTGCGAGTGAATTTGTAATTCTCCTGTTTCCTTTACGGACTTAATCACATAATCATCATCTTGGCAGGGTTCACAGGGAACATCTAAACAACACTTTAAATACTCTGAACCAACCTCTCTTACCATAGCTAACATATCCCTATAATTTTCAATTAAAGGAATGTGGTTTTGAAGTGCAAGAACAACTCCGTATTTCTCTGCCCATCCCGCTGCTTCCTTGAGGCATTCTCTAACCCAATTCCATCTTTCTAATTTAATGCTGCCCAAATTTTGACACTTCTCGTATTCAATTACCACGTCATAAGTTGCTATCTCATTGCGAAAAGTAATCCCTCTCCATGCAGCAAAAACTCTCAAAATCTTAGCTCCTAAATCCCTGGCTAAACGAATTTGCTCATGCACCATTAAAAGTTCATTTTCTCGATGTTCTGGAATGGGGCTTGCAAAATTATTGTTTCCAGCGACCGCCGGTATTTCAATACCTACAGATTCGGCTAATTTTCTTATTTCAGTCCTAGATTTTTCGTCTAAATCTAAAGGGAAACCATGAGGCCTTTTAAGATCTATTTCAATACCATCATAACCTAAAGCCTTTGCCTTCCGAATCATATCTTTAATGGTTAGATGTCCTCCTTTATACCATATTCCTGAATAAGTAATAGAATATAATCCTACTTTTATCATTTTATTGTTCTCTCCCTTTTTAATTTTATTTTATATATTATATTAAACACTATACCATTTCTCCTGGCATCTTATTCCTTCTCGATATCTATGTTCTCACAATGAACCTTGCCCATAAATCCAAGGCCGATTACTGCCGCTTTGGGTGTTTTGTCAAACTTGGATCCTCCTGGACACCCGGAAAAGAGGCAGACCACCCCCACCTCAAGCTCCTCCGCTAGCAAGATCGTCTTCTCGAACACTTGATGATGTGCTTGGGCGATCTCCTCTTGGGGATGGATGGGATTACCATGGCAACTTAGTGCACTGATCATCAATGCTCTATCCTTTAGTGCTTTCTTGTAGCGCTTTAAGGCTTCTCTATCGTTTAGCAATTCATCTGGATTGCAATGAGCTTTGCCAGGATAGTTTCCTGTCCCAAGCTCGACTGCTTCCAGGCCAGCTTCTACCACTCGATCTAACATCTCCTCATAGTCAAGAGAGCCAAAAAGAGAAGTGAGGACGCCGAGCTTCATGACTTTTCCGCCTTTGCTAAAACTTCAACACCTACATTTATTTTTCCGCTCATTTCTAAACTCCTTCTATGTCTTTAATTAACTTAACCCCATGCCTACTAGATTGTGATAGCTGATAGCGAGTGATTCAAATGGATCGCGATTGTAACATGTATCCTGCTCAACAATGTACCACTCCACACCACTTTCTAATGCAGCCTGCAAGATACTGGGCCAATTGAGATTGCCTTCCCCTATTTCTGCAAAACGCTGTTCTCCATTTTGTGTAACCACCATATCTTTAAGATGAAGCAAAGGCTGACGACCTCTGCATTTTTTTATCCATGCTGCAGGATCCCCGCCACCAGCCTGAATCCAGTAAACATCAATCTCTGCTTTAAGCTGTTCCGGAGAAGCCTGTTCATACAGCATTTCCAACCATGTTTTATTACCGTATCTGGCTAATTCATGAATATGATTATGATAGGAAAAGTCCATTCCCTCCTTAGCAAGCTTTTCAGAAACAGGAACAAGCTCATCAAGGAATCGTTTTAATCCATCTAGACTTCTGTACTCATTAATAGGACTCAAATAGGGAATTGCTGGATGCTTACACTTCCACATTTTATGTTCTGCTATAACTTCGTCCAATTCATTAACAAAACGCTCCCACCTAACGTGTGTTGCTGCAACTGTAAGCCCGCTGTCTTCTAAAACATTGGCAAGTTCATGTGAATCCACAGGAATTCCTGCTACTTCAACACCTGTATAACCTATAGCAGAGATTTTCTTTAATGTTCTGGCTATATCAGGAATTGTCTTTGTAAAATCTCTTACTGTATATAATTGTGCTCCTAAAAGATGTTTTGACATTTTATCCTCCATTTATTGTCTGCATCTTTTTTATCTAATTTTGCAACATCAATAGTGCTGCTTGAACAATCTCTTTCATTCCGAGGGGTGCTACATGGTTGTTAGCGTTTCGCTTTCACATTTCTACCTCCTGAACTGATATTGTTAGTTACTTATAATTGGGATTCCCCATTTCAACTTGCGATGGGGTATCCTAACTCTCATCGCTCTTATCACTGCCGGAGCGCCACTGAGCCGATTGGGAGGTCGTTCGCGAAGCGCCCCGTAAAGCCTCAGCCCACAAGCCGGCGTAGCAAAGCAACTCCCTTTGCGCACGGCTCAGCGGGGTCGCCACTTCCGTAGTATTCCAACACGATGTGGCTATGTTAATGTAAAAGACCAAAATTATTTTGCCAGTTAAAAAGCACCCCCAGAAATTCATCTTTGTTATTTTTCAATCCGTTATAAGCTTTCTCTGCTTCCTCTGGTTTAAGTATATGGGTTAATAGTGGTTTTATTTCTAGCCGCTTGTTTTTTATAAGCTTGAATATTATTTTTGAATTTCTTTCCTGCGAATGTTTTACAAAAGGATTAGGCTTAACAGGATATTGCCTCTCATGTGCCCCTTTAAATTGTACTGGACCTCGCATGAAGTGATGTATGTATTCAAGCATCTCTGTTAAATCTGTTTTGAATTCTCCTCTTGGACTTCCAAGTAAGATAATCTCACCTCTTTTTGAAATCAGGGGTAGGGAATCAATGACGACTGATGGAATACCAGTTGCTTCGAATAATGTTGAGACACCATTATTCGATGTAATATTCATAACTTTTGATTTTATTATATCTTTATTCATTGGCTCTGTAAATTTAATTCCACACTCTTCAGCTATTTTCAATCGCTTTAAACTTAGATCAATCCCAATTACAGTTGCACCCTGAAGCTGCACTAACTGAGCTGCCAGATTTCCCACTAGCCCCAGGCCAATAACTCCAACAAAATCCCCTAACTCAATATCAGAAGCTCTCAAGGCTGTAATTGCGATTGCTGCCATCCTCGTAAAAGGTGCATATTCCTCTTTTAAACCATCCGGAAGTTTTAAACAAGGCCACTTATCTACATTTATTTTAAAAAATTCTGAGTGTGGTCCACGTGAAAGTACTATATCACCATTCTTGATTTTCGATACTTCATTACCTGTTGTTATTACCTCTCCCACAGATGCATATCCAGGTGTAGATGGAAGTTTAAACCATGGTTCATTTCCTGATAAGCAAGCCAATTCCGTACCTGGGGATATGAGTGAATATTTATTTCTAATAATAACTTCTTCAGACTCAAGAGATTTTTCATCAAATTCATCGTAGACTATTTCCATCTTCCACGGCTTAGAAAAAACGATTTTCTTGCGTTTCATTTAAAGTTTCCTCCCTTTAGTTAGGATTTCCCATTTCATCATCCCTAAAACGCTGACTTTGTCAATAGCTTGTACTCGTTCATATGATTAGTGACACATGTTCCTTTCCTGAATATTCTTGTCCCCTGCGGTAACTGCAGTCCACTCCTCCAAAACTTAAGTGGTGTCAGATAATCCAGCGCCTGATGGGGTCTTATTATATTATCACCGATAAACTATTTGTGGATGAACCTTCAGTCTGCTGGCTACTTCTTTTACTGTTAACGTCTTTTATACTTCTATAAGCAATTACAATTATAGAGCCACATTCGGCTGATGACTCCGTTGGCTTGCCATCTGCTATCCCTTCACATGCACTCCTCTCCTAACTGTAGAGAAAGCACTTGACGAGGACATCGTCCACGCTGACGTCCTTCGGGGCCTCGCCTTTACACCTCTCCATCACCTGGGGACATCTCCCGGCGAATCTGCAGCCAACCCGCAGGTACTCCTCTTGCTCGCTCTCCGAAAGCTTCACCTTGGTAGTCCACCGCTTCCTCGGGTCCGGTTCGGGGATGGACTCCCGCAGGAGCTTGGTGTAGGGGTGCTTGGGCTCCATAAGTACCTTTTCTACAGTGCCCATCTCAACGAGGTTTCCTCTGAACATGATGGCGATCCGGTCGCACACGTAGTAGGCGGTGGCGAGGTCATGTGTGATGTAGATCACACTTACTCCAAACTCCTCTTTGAGCTTCAGAAATAGGTTCACGATGGACATCCGGAGCGAGGAGTCCACCATGGACACCGGTTCGTCCGCGATCAACAGGGGAGGTTGGGTAAGAAGCGCCTTGCCAATGGAGATCCGCTGAAGTTGACCACCGGAGAACTCACTGGGGTAGCGACCGGCGATCTCCATATAGTTAAGGCCAACTGCCCCCAGAGACTGGTTGATCCGTGCCACGGCCTCGGTGCGGCTGCTGGCAAGGTGAAAGTTGTGTATCGTCTCAAAGAAATAGTTCTCCACCTGCCGCAAGGGGTTGAAGGTCTCAAACGGGTTTTGGAAGACCGCCTGCACCCCTGCGGTGAGCCAGACCTTTTTCCCGGTAAGGACCTTCCCGTCCTTTCCCCTGTAGATGAGTTTCCCCGATGTGGACTCCTCGAAGCCCAGGATCATCCGCGCAACCGTGGTCTTCCCGCACCCGCTTTCCCCGGCGACTCCGAAGATCTCCGCCGAGCCCACATGGAAGGAGACACGGTCCACGGCCGTAATCCTGACTCTTGAGAACATACTGCCCAGGTGGAACACCTTGGTGATATCCTGAAGTTCAAGAATCTTGTTCATTTTTTTTACCCTTCTGCATCAGCCAGCACGCTACCCGGTGTTGATCACCCACACCTTGGAACTCGGGCACCTCTTGTCGGCAAATCTCCATTGCAGAGGAACACCGGGAATGGAAGGCACAGCCACTCGGGAGGTCCACAAGCGAGGGAGGTGCCCCGGGGGCGCTCTCCAACATCGTCTTGTCGCCGAATCTGGGAAGGGAGTAGATCAAGTATTTGGTGTAGGGATGGAGTGGCTCTTCGAAGATGACCTCCGTTCTCGCTTCCTCGATTAGCTTCCCAGCGTACATGATGCCAATGCGGTCGGCGATGTTGGCCTGAACAGCCATGTCATGGGTGACGAGGATCATAGTAGCCTCCAGTTTCGTCTGGACCTCCTTAAGGAGCTGAAGGACCCCCCGCTGCACCACCACATCGAGCGCGGTGATGGGCTCGTCGGCAATCAAGATCCGCGGGGAGAGGAAGGAGGCCAAGGCGATGGTGGTTCTCTGACGCATCCCCCCGGAAAGCTGATGAGGATACGCTTCCAAGACCTTCGGCGGCAGCCCCAGCTCCACGAGATGTTGTTTGGCAATTTCGAGCATCTCGCCTTTCGTCTTGCGGGAGCCATAGCCTTCACCGAAGTCACGAAATGACCCTTTGACCTTGACGACTGGATTGAGAACGCTCATCGAGCCTTGGGGGACATAGGAGATGAACTTCCACCGCAATTTTCGTCTCTCCTCCGGTCTCAAGGAAAACAAATCCAGCGGCTCCCCATCGACCCGGTACCAAACCTTTCCGCCCATCAGCCTCAACGGCGGTTCGATGTCACCATAGAGGGTTTTCAAAAGGGTTGTTTTCCCGCATCCGCTTTCCCCGGCAATCCCATATACCTCGTTTTCCTCTACCTCCAGATCCACCTGGTTAACGGCTTGGACAACCTTTTTGACCCCGAATATGTCCAGGACGTAAGAAGATTTCAGTTGCTCTACTTTTAGCGCCCACATGTTGCCCTCCTCACTTGGCCCCCACCCGTTGCATCCGGGCCCTGGGGTCGAGGTACTCGCTGATGCCTACCGATACCAGATACAAAGCGACGAAAAGGAAGATAGAGATTCCAACTGGGGCCGCCAGCCACCACCAATAACCGAGGAGCATCGCCTGGTAACTGGTCGCCCACTTGATCATGGCCCCCAAGGTGGGGATGGATAGGTCCGTCAAACCAATGAACGCAAGTGCGATTTCCATTCCCACCACCCATATCATGGTGCTAATGAACCCGGAGAGAACAAGAGGTATAATAAAGGGGAAGTATTCGTTAAATATCAATTTACGCGTGGGGGTTCTGGAGAGGATGGCGGTATAGGTGAACTCCCTTTCCCGTAAAGTCAAGATTTGGGATCGTATGCGCCGAGCAGCCCATGCCCATGATATCGTCCCGAGGAGCAATGCCAGACTCGTGAGGCTCAAACGCTCCACCAGCACCGCTAGCAGCATGATGATCAAGAGCAGCGGTATCACCAAGAGTCCATCGCTGAAGAACATGAGCACCCGATCGACGACACCTCCAGAGTAACCGGCCACCAAGCCCACCGTCACCGCGATGACCCTGGAGATTACCGACGCAAAAAGGGCGAGTGCCACGGAATTGCGCAAGGCAAATGTCATCCGCCAGAACACGTCCTGGCCTAAAGAGCTCGTCCCCAAAAGGTGCCCCCATGATGGAGGCAGGTCGTGTGCCACCACGCGCCACTCGGTGGGGTCATAGGGCGAAAAGAGCGTGAGAAGGGTAAGCACGGCGAGCACGAGTAACATGACCGCGCCGAGACCGAACTGCCTGTCCCTGCAGAGCTCTCTTAATGTCTTTAATATCTTCATTTAGCCTATTCTCCGGTTCATTTCAACCTTATCCTGGGGTCAAACAACGGGTACAAAAAGTCGATGACCAAAATGCCGGTTGCGATGGCTACGATGGAGATGGTCGTAATGCCCATGATCAGGTTGAAGTCGCCGTTCACAATGGCCCGGTAAAGCAGGTGTCCTATCCCGGGATAGGAAAAGACGATTTCCGTGATCAGGGCGCCACCGAATATCATCCCAAGGGACATAGCGAGCCCGGTGATCTGAGGTAGTATGGCGTTCCTCAGCACGTATCGGGAAAAGATCGTTCGCTCCTTGACATTCCCAATTTTTGCGTAATGTATGAAATCCTCGTCTCTAACAGTCTGGACGAGGAGCCGCATGGTTTGATGGCGGAATGCCGCGTTCAACAGGGTCAGGGAGAGAAGCGGAAGAAAGGCGTGTTTGAGGACGCTCCCAACAAAACGCCAGGTAAAGGCAATCTTATAGCCGACGGTATACCCTCCTCCAATAGGGAATATGGGAAGTAGATAGGCAAAAAAGATGATGAGCAGTAGAGCCATTATGTAATAGGGTATAGGGCGCACGAGCATTACCATTCCATCGAATATTTTTAGTATCCTACTCTGCCTAAAGTACCCGGTAAGTCCACCAAGTATGTTCCCAATAGTCCAGCCCAACAACAGGCTCACGAAGAGCAACCCGGCCGTCCAGGGTAGGGCTGTGCGTATCAAATCGAAAACAGGGACAGGAAACATGAACAACGAAGGCCCAAAGTCAAGGGTGAAAAGCCTCCCCCAGAATGAAATATACTGCTTAAATAATCCCTCTTCCAAGCCATACGTCTCTCGCAATGTGAGAATCGTTTCCTCCAACGCTGCCGGATCTAAGTAACCGCCCTGTGCCTCCAAAGCTGAGATCACCCTCTCAACCGGATCGGTGGGCATCAGCCTGGGGATGAAAAAGACCACCGTAATCCCCAGACATATCACAAGCACATATTGTATAAGCCGCGGAACAAGATACCGCCTTACGAACCTCAACTTCTCCCCCCCCGTTTTTAATTAAATCCCCGAGCAAACCTCCGGGCAGGGGGGAAATCCCCCCTGCCCGGGAGCCTCTCACCAGTTTCGAGCCTTAACGCCCTGTTGGCTCCAGGAACGGCAGCACATACTTGAAGCCGGTGGGCCACCAGTGCGCATTATTATAAGGGTTATCAACATCGGGCCAGCCCGTCCAGTAGTAGTTGTTGACGACGTAAAAGTCCGGGCCGCCTAAGGTGGGCATACCCGGCATCTCCTCGACGGCGATCTTCAGGCCTTCTAGGCCGAGTTCAACCATCCGCTCGGTGTCATCAAAGGGGGTCACGGCAAGGGCGTCGATGACCGCATCCATGCGGGGATCGGACCAGCGGCCAGCGCGGCTGAAGGTTCTCTCTCCCACAGGCTTCACGAATTTAGAGTGCCAGGGAAAGAAGTTTATATAGAGGTCGACGACGCCACCCAGGCCTTCATTCGACACCCACTCCCCCACGACATCAAAATCGCCGAAATCACCTAGATCGGCCGCCATCTCGGACATTTTCACGCTCGCGTCAATCCCAAATTTCCTCCACTCATACGCCGCGGCGAAGGAATTCCGGGTCGAGGCTGCAGAGGTCGACACCCCACAGAGCAGATTGATCACCCACGGCGTGCCGTCGGGGAGGAGCCACTCTCCATCAGCGTCCTGGGTGAAGCCGTTCTTCTCAAGCAGCGTTGCCGCCACATCCGGGGCGTACTTCCACCAGCCAATGCCGTAAAACTCCTTGGGGTCCTCGGCGACCGGATACCCGCGTGCCTCCGCATATTCGGCAAGCAGGTAGGCCGCCTCTGAGTTAAAGGGCTTGAAGGTCTCCCCGTTGCCTATGTCAAGGGTGAAGTCATTCAGCCACTCCAACATCGGTTCGTGATAATTTTCTAAATACAGCTTTGTATTCGAGATGGGAAGAGGGCTCATCTCGGCTACGCCATCGTAGGCGGTGGCGAAGAACGAAGCAATATCAGTGGCCAGGACGAGAGCCCACCGCACCTCCTTGTTATCGAACGGGGGTATCGCGGTGTTGAAGACGACTCCGCCCATCCACGGGAGCCCACCTATCATCCACGGGTAGTCAGGTCGAAAAGTGCTGATATAGTCGCTCGCGCCCAAGGCGGCCTTCATGGCCTCGAGGGGTAGAAAGCCAGTATCCACCTCATTGAGTGCCAAGCCCATAACCTTAGCTGTGTCATCCACGTAAGCGGCGTACACCACGTACTTGGGCCCAGGCTCGCCATATTGCATCCCGACAGGGGTCCTCTCCCAGTCATCCCGTCGCTCCCAGGCCGTCCAGAACCCGGCCGGATCGTAACTGTGAAGCACATACGGGCCTAAGCTCAGTGGCGGGTTGTACGTGAACGTTAGGGGATCCTCCACATCTTCCCACACATGCTTGGGCATAATACAACAGCCTCCCCACTGATCCATGAAGTAGAGGTGGAACCGTGACATCGGCTCGGTAAGTTCGAAGACCACGGTGTATTTGTCCGCGGCGTAAACGCGTTCTACCACTTCAAACTCGATGTTGTATCTCATGCCCGGGGTAGCCTTGCACATCTCGACGGTGAACACCACATCGTCGGCGGTGAACTCCACACCATCACTCCAGTACACACCCTCCCAGAGCGTGACCGTCATTTGGGTTAGGTCCGCACTGTATACCGGTGGGCCATTGGCCAAGCTATTAATGATCCTATTGCCTACAGTATCGATGCTCCAAAATATCTCATTCATTATGTTTTGCATGCCACGATCCGTCCACTTCCAGCCTACCAAATCATTGAAGTCATCGGGGGTGCCCACACGTCCCGTTAACTGGGCTAGGTAGAGGGTTTCACTCCGAGGAAACCCTGCAAACTCTTCCTCCTCCTCTTCCTCTTCCTCTTCTACTACTACCTCTTCCTTAGCACAGGAGGCGAGCACTAAAGATGCCACCAATAAGAAGCTCAGCAGCATCCATAAAATCTTCCGTTTCATTCTTTTCTCCTTATTTTGGTATTACTCCTCCACCACTACCTCACCTAAGCTTTGCTCCATAGGCATCAACCTCCTTGGGGGACGGTGCTGACCCCGATTACGGTCATGGCGCCACACGGGACGGGAAATGAACAGAGGGGAATCTTAAAAACCCTGACCATGATTTCCCGAGCACCCTGCCGCAAATTATTAGAACTTTTCACTATCTAATCCTCTGAGACATAGAAAATGTCATCAAGTTTATATCCGGGAAAGGCTTTTGTTGCCCCAATGATGAACTTTTGATGAATGCCACGGTCACCTCTTCTTAGGCTATAAATTAAGTCATTCGATATTCCCATCGTCCGGGCTAACTCAGATAAGCTTTGGTATCTCCCGTTACATAACTCAAAAACCCTTGTCTTCAATTTCATTGCCCTGTCGCTAAGCCCGATTACCCCCAGGGCTCCGGTACGGGGGGAGTGCGCACTTCAATTAAGCTGGTGGAGGAAGATTACTACCCCCCCAGCACCCTGGTTTTCCCCGGCAGGGCCCGCCCATAAAAGATAAGGACTCAAAAAACACCCACACGCGGGGTCTCTGAGCCCTGTT
>Ga0209991_10001510_pt1 | contig 10577 bp, 8 predicted proteins | sample ChitaG_FD_183167 | JGI IMG/M metagenome (GOLD analysis project Ga0209991, IMG submission 183167) | Deep subsurface microbial communities from South Pacific Ocean to uncover new lineages of life (NeLLi) - Chile_00310 metaG (SPAdes)... | ecosystem: Environmental > Aquatic > Marine > Oceanic >... | reverse complement strand
CGCCGGCGCAATCCTGTTCGCAGGTTCATGCAGAACGGGCATCCCGGGCGCCACAGCACCTCGACACCGTCGACATAGCCAGCAGTCCTCATGCAGCATCCTCCTTCGCCGAGGCCCACATCGGGTCAGCGCCGCCATGACAGACGACCCAGCGGGCTGGCTTCGATCTTCCCGCCCCATTCGAGGGCAAGCAACGTATGGGGTCCGCCTGTCTGGTTCACGGTGCCCAATAGTGGCGAACTATCGGTATCCTCACTTTGGTAAGCCTCAGCTCAAGCACTGGAGGCGCCTGTTGCGGAAAGGACTTCCTGGGTGCTGGTCGATCATCTGCGCGGGCAAGGCGACCAGGTGGCGGTGCTCACCGAGTCAGAACAGCTTAGCTACCTCGAACTCGCCGAAAGGGTCGAAGCCGTCGCCCGTGCGCTGGGCCCGCGGCGCCGTCTGATTCTGCTAGAAACCCACAACGACGCCGAAACGTTGGTCCGCTACCTGGGGGCGCTGGCCGGCGAACACGTCGTGCTTCCAGTGCCGAGAGGTCGCGACCACAGCGAGATGATCGAGGCTTACCAGCCCGACGTCGTCATCGACGGCTCCGGACTGCAGGTCCGTACTGGCGGTGCGCACCGGCTGCACGACGAACTCGCACTCTTGATGTCCACCTCAGGAAGCACCGGATCCCCGAAGTTGGTCAGGCTCTCGCGAACCAATCTGATCAAAAACGCCGCGGCCATCGCCGAATACCTGGGTATCCGCAGAACCGATAGGGCGGCTACGACACTACCGATGTCGTACTGCTACGGACTGTCGGTGGTGCACAGCCACCTGCTGGCCGGAGCAGCGGTCATCCTGACCGAGCAGTCGGTAGCCGATGCCGGATTCTGGGAGCTGTTTCGCCGGCACCGCGGCACCACGTTTGCCGGAGTCCCCTACACTTTCGAACTGCTCGAGCGGGTCGGCTTCGGATCGATGGATCTCCCCCACCTGCGATACCTGACGCAGGCCGGCGGCCGGATGCCCCCCGAACGGGTGCGTGAGTTCGCCGGACTAGCCGACCGGCAGGGTTGGCAACTCTTCGTGATGTACGGGGCAACCGAGGCGACCGCCCGAATGTCTTATCTACCACCGGATCTCGCCCATAGTCGTCCCACATCCATTGGCCGCCCCGTTCCCGGTGGTTCGTTTTCCATCAAGACGGTCGACGGCTGGCCCGACGGCACCGGGGAATTGGTGTTCCGTGGCCCCAACGTCATGATGGGCTACGCCCACCGGCCGCTGGATCTCACACTCGGCGCCACGCTAAACGAGCTGCCTACCGGTGACATCGCGCGCCGCGGCCACGATGGGCTCTACGAAGTCATCGGGCGCAGAAGCCGTTTCATGAAAATATACGGCCTGCGCATCGATCTGGCGCAACTCGAGACCACACTGCGGGCCCAAGGGGTACGGGCACTGTGCATCGAGAACGACGAGCGCCTCGCGGTGGTCGTCGCGGGCGAGGGTGACCGACGCAATCTGCAGCGGCTGGCGGCCTGTGCGGCCGGCGTCCCGACCGCAGCAGTCACAGCGGTCTGCGTCCCGCAGCTACCGATGCTCGCGTCGGGAAAACCTGATTACCCCGCAGCACGGGCACTGACTCTCGATCGCCGCGCCACCGACTCGGCGGCAAGCGAGGAATCCGACCTGCGCACGCTATTCGCCGATGCGCTTCAACTCGACCCCGCCGAGATCGACCTGGACGCCAGCTTCGTCGACCTCGGCGGTAACTCGTTGTCCTACGTCATGACCTCGGTTCGGCTCGAACGCGCGATCGGCCGACTACCGCCCCACTGGCAGCAGCTATCCCTGCGCGAGCTCGAGGCACTGCCCAAACCGCAGCGCCGCCGGTGGACATTGTGGGGCAGCACCCTGGAGACCAGCGTCGCGCTGCGGGCAGCGGCGATCGTGTTGATCGTGGGTTCCCACGCCGACCTATTCAAACTATGGGGCGGCGCGCACATTCTGTTAGGAGTCGCCGGATACAACTTCGGCCGGTTCTGCCTGACCCCGGTTTCGCAGCCGGCCCGGGTCCGCCACCTGCGCACCACGATCGCATGGATCGCGGTCCCCTCAGCGTTGTGGATCGCGATCGCGCTCGTGCTGACCGCCGACTACCAGCTGTCGAACCTGTTGTTGGCCAACAAGTTCCTCGGGCCACACGACAGCATGACCGCGGGACGGCTGTGGTTCGTCGAAGTACTAGTGTGGACGCTGATCGCTCTGGCAGCACTGTTCTGGGTGCCGGCCGTGGACCGGCTCGAACGCCGGAATCCGTTCACCCTAGCCGCCGCTTTCCTCGCGTTCGGCATGGTACTGCGCTTCGACGCGCCGGGGCTTGGCTTGGGCAGCGACGCGTGGTTCACCGTTCTGACGTTTTGGTTCTTCGCAGCGGGCTGGGCCGCGGCGAAGGCCACGACGAACCGCCAGCGCGCGCTGGTAACCGTCGTGTTGATCGTCGGCCTGCACGGCTACTTCGGCAGCGACCTGCGCGAGGCACTCGTCTTCGTCGGTTTCATCCTGCTGGTGTGGTTACCAGCGGTGCGGTGCCCGTCAGTCATAGCGGCCGGCGCTGGAATCCTTGCCGAAGCCTCGCTATACATCTACCTCACCCACTACCAGGTGTATCCATTGTTCGGGACGCATCGCGCTGTAGGCATGATCGCAGCGATCGGGGTCGGCATCATGATCACTGCGGCTGTGACGCTGCTGCGCCATCAGCATCGCCAACGCAGGCTCACTCGGCCGCTGTCGACGCCGGCTCCCGCGCTGCCATGAGCCCCTCGTGGACCAAGGTCGCGGCGACGACGCCGTCGTCGCGAATCAAGCTGGCGTAGACGACGCCGCGGCCACCTGCCGCCGCAGGTGAGTGGCATTCGAGCAGATTCCACCGATCCGCGCGCACAGCTCGGTGAAACCACACCGAGGAATCCGTGGTTCCGCTGCGGTGACTCCTCGAGCGCATCGAGTGCCCGTGCACTTGCAGCGCCGGGTCGATCAGATATACGTCGGTGACATAGACCGCGATCAGCGTGTGCAGCAACGGATCGTCTGGCAGTTCCACATTCGCCCGCCACCACATCCGGCGCACGAACTGCCCATCAGAGGTGTCGTCGATGACCCTGATGTCGAGTTCGTCCAACGGCATCGACGGTGCGGGACCGGCGGGGCCGGTACGATCCAGCGTCGCCGGATCGTCCGGAAGCGAATCTCGGCGCCCGTGTTCGGGCCCTGGTAGCGCGGCCGCGAAAGAAGCTGTCGCCGTGGCCAGCAGGCGCTCACCCTGTCGGGCGTCAACCCGACGGGATGCTGCGGTGCGGCCGTCGAACACCCGCTCCACCGTGTAGTCGACGGGTTCGCCCGCTTCGCCGCCGCGTAGGAATTGCACGTGCATGTTCGTCGGCGCCTTGACCACGTCCACCGTAGCCGAGGCGGCAGCCAGGGCTTGGGCCGCCAACTGGCCACCGTAGGCGCGCTTACCCACCGGACCGCCACCAAGCCCCCGCCATGTGTCCGAGGGTCCACAAGTAACGTCGAGCAGATCCATCAGCGCGCTCATGCCACAGTGCCTTCCCGGAAGAGCCCGTCGACCTCATCGGCAGACAAGGCCAACCATTGGCTCAACACCGCTGCAGTGTCATCCCCGAGCGCCGGCGCCGGAACCGCCGGTGGATACACGCCGTCGATCGATGCCGGTAGCCCAGGGGCTAGGTAGCGCCCCACCCTTGGCTGCTCCAGCTCAGTGAACATCGGATTCTCGGTGACCCTGGCACCGGCCGCGGTCTCGGCGAACGTCCGGTACCGCTCCCACAACACCGACGTCGCCGATAGGCCCGCGGTGATCTCCTCTCCGGTATGCGCAGCGAACCACACACCGAAAAGTGCGTTGAGCGCACCACGATGTCGATACCGCTGCCCCTCATCGGAGAAGTCCGCACCCACCGATTCAGCCAGCGCGGCAACGGCTTCGGTGGTGCCGGTCAACGTGGTCAGATCGCGGAAGTGACGCCCAGTCAGAGCAACAATCATGAACGCGGCGCCGTCGCTGCTGGTGAAGTCCTGGCCGTAGGTGCCATACACGGCGTTGCCGATCCGATCCCGCGATGTGCCGTTGATCATCGCCTCGGTGAGCAGGCTGAGGTTACCTGCGGTGGCCAGCGCCACGTTCTCCAGCGGGATGCTGATGCGTTGACCGGCGCCAGTTGCGTCGCGATGACGCAGCGCGGTGACCACCGACAACGCGGCGTAAATGCCGCAGGTGACGTCCCACGCGGGCAGCACGTGGTTGACCGGCGTCTCCGACCCCGCAGGCCCGGTGACCAGCGGGAAACCGATCGCGGCGTTGATCGTGTAGTCGACGCCAGTGCCGCCGTCGCAGCGACCCGACACCTCCAGATGAATCAAATCAGACCGGTTCTGGGCAAGCGCCTCATAAGAATGCCATTGCCGGCCAACGACATTGGTGATGAACACAGCGCTGTCGGCGACCAGCCGCGCAACCAACTCCTGGCCTGGCTCCGAGCGCAGGTCCGCCGCCAGCGACCGCTTGCCCTTGTTTAGTCCTGCCCAATAAATGCTGTCGCCGGCGTCGGTGAGCGGCCAGCGGCGGTAGTCGGCGGCGCCGCCGACTGGATCCACCCGGACCACCTCGGCGCCGAGCTGAGCCAACGTCATACCCGCCAGCGGCACCGCGACGAAGCTCGAAATCTCCACAACCCGCACTCCTGCCAGCGGCCGGGTCGGGTCCGCAGCTGGATCGGTCATCCGCTCAAGCTAGCAAGCGAGGTCACACCAGTTCGATCCCGTCGGCGATGGAGACCAGCACCCGGTCACCCATCAACACCTTGAAGCAGCCGGCGTTAGAGTGGAAGCGCCCTGACTGACGGTCCAGGAGGTACTTGTGGCTAGCGGCGCGGCTGCTCCGGCGTCTCGTAGCGGTCAGGGAACGTCGCGCCCGACAGGACGTCGACGCGGTGACAGCGGCGCGCGCCAGGCGATCATGGACGCCGCCGCCGCGCTTTTCGCCACGCACGGTTTTCAAGCCACGACCATTCGGGGAATCGCCGCGGCGGCTGGAGTGGATTCGGCGTTGATCCGTCACTACTACGGCAGCAAGGATGACTTGTTCGCGGCAACCCTGCATTTTGCGCCGGAGGCTTTGTCCCGCCTCGCCGCCGCAGCGAGCGGCGACCCGGATCATCTCGGGCAGCGAATAGTGGCCGCCTACGTGGGGCTGTGGGAAGACCCCGTCACAGCGGCACCGCTGCTCGCCACTGTGCGCACCGCGGTGAGCTCGGCGGGCGGCGCCGCGCTGACGCAGGAGCTTCTTCGGACTCGGATGCTTCCTGCATTCACGCCCATGCTCGACGATAGGGCCGAACTGCGAGTCATGTTGGCAAGCTCACACATGTTGGGAACAGCCATCACTCGCTACGTGCTGCGCTTCGAACCGCTGGCCAGCCTCGACCGCAATGAACTGATCGCCACGCTCGCCCCGGTGGTACAGCGCTACCTGACCGGAGACCTGCCACCCCCAACGTGATCGGGGCCAAATGCTCAAAGGATGTCTCGGATCCGGAAGCCGACGAAGGCAACCGTGATGAAGGCGACAGTAGCCAGGCTGATCCAGGCCAGACCGCTCCAGTCGGGGCTGGATGCGGTGACATCGGGGATATGCCACAACGGGCTGATGGCCAGAATCCATGTCCACAGCCGAAAGAGCGGGCCCAGCAGGGCCAGCGCGAAGGCCAGGACGATGCCGAGCCAGCCAACAACCCGTGCCGCTGGCCAGGCTCCGACAGCCGCTAGGGCCAGCGCCACCAACGTCCAGACAGCGGGAATGGTGACCAGAGCCTGCCGCATGACCTCGTCGGCTGAGACAGTGGTTTCGACCTGGGCGGCGACCACCCCGATGATCGCGCCGGCCACCGCCATCGCGGCCGCTGATGCCGCGAAGGCCAGCAACGCGTTGCTGGCCAGATAGGTGCGGCGTCGCAACGCGCCGGCTAGCAGAGGATCGATTCGGAATTGCGATTCCTCGGCGTACATGCGCAACACGACTTGCACGCCGAAGACGGCGGCGATGATTCCCACCAAACGCAGAATGGTCACGAGGAACTGGAAGGTCAGGCCGACCTTTGTCGCGCCGCCAGCAGCCATCATGGCACTCATCGTCGGGTTATCGGCCAGTACATCGCCCACCGAAGTGGCCAGGTTGCCAAACACCGCCCCGACTGCAGCGAACCCGAGCAGCCAGGCGATCAGCGAGCCGCGGTTGAGTTGCAGCGCCAGTCCCCAGATGCTCGCTGCCCATCCGCCTCGCGAGGGACCGGGCCGCGGGGCGATGAGGCCCATCGCAAAGTCACGCCGCCCCTGTAGCGCGAACGCGAGGGCTGCCACTACCAGAGCGACGACGACAGCGAGCAGCAGCGGCCACCAGTTGTTACCCGCCGCGGGACGGACCTGCTGCATCCAGCCCAACGGAGTCAGCCAATCCGTCCAATCCGCGGCCTGACTGGCATCGAAGTAACCCCGCACCACAAAGAAGCCGGCCAGAATTGAGATGGCGATCGCACTCGCCGCCCGGGCATCGGAGCCGAGCTGAGCGGCAACCGCAGCGATCGATCCCGACATCAACCCGACAGCGGTGAAGGTCGCGGCCAGTGTGATCGAGTTCGCGACTCCGCCACCACAGGCGATGGTGAGGCTCGACGCCACAACCCCCAACGCAACCGAGGCGACGAACGCCATCAGCACCGCGACAGCCAGCCGCGCCTGGCGTCCCATCACGGCCGAAGCCAACAGCTCAGCTTGCCCGGAATCCTCGTCGGCGCGACTGTTGCGCACCACAATCAGAATGGCCATCACCCCGGCGAAGAAGGCCCCCAGGGCTCCGGCCCGCCAGGCATTGAACCCATCGGCCTGCAAGAGGTCCCCCGCACGGCCGAAGATGATGCTCAGTGCAGGGTTGGCTCCGACGCCGGCGGCCAGTTCGGCGCGGCTGTGTGCGTCGGGAAATACCCACGTGTAGGCCAGCACCGATGACGCGGACAATGCGCTGATCCCCGCCACCCATGGTGCGATCTTTCGGGCGTCCTGATGCAAAGCCACCTTCAGCAGTGGCACAGTTCCCACAAACCCGGCGTTCATCGCGATGCACCCGCTGCGTAAGAGCCCGGGGCCTGGTAATTCACTAGCCACCCCACAGAACAAGCGGTCATAGTAGTCGGTAGCCTCCAGTTGAACCCGGACGCAATGGAAGCACTTCTTGCCGAGTGCGAGGACGGGACCAGTGTGCGGGGGTTCGGTGCGCTTGCCGCGACCGACGCACCACCGGAGAGTCGGGCGGTGGCCACCTCCGCGTGGGAGATCATCTACAAGTACTACTGCCCGCAAGCGGCGAGCAGCTGATGATCGGCCCCGCCCCTATTAGACCTCGTAGTTGGGGAAGGCCCTGCAGCTGGAGGGCGCAACGCCGGTTATGACATCGGCGTCGATCCGGATCGATTTGCCTGCCGCGACGAGGTTGGGGTAGTCGTAGCCGCCGCCGATGATTTTGCCTGCCGCGTCGTAGCAGGCCACAGTGATGCGCAGGCCGGACAGGTCCTCATCGGTGGGATTGGTGAAGGTGAATGCGGCGACCGTACCGCCGCCGTCGGGTTTCTCGCTGATCGACTCGGAATCGAGGACGGGTAAAGCCGGGCGTGACTTTTGGGGGCTATCGTAGTCGCTGACGTAGTCGCTGATCGATACCGATGCGTCGATGGAGGCCACCGTCGACTCAGGATCGTCCAGCCTCAAAAAAAGGGGCACGGCGAGCTGTTGACCGTCCCAACTGAAGGACTCGACTTGCTCCTGGGTCTGGATGATCGTGCCGGCCTGGTCTATAAAGTTCACCGTGGTTGTGAAGTACTCCCCGACGGATTCCGGGTTATTCGTGGTGACGATAACAGCGCCTCGCACAGTTTCGTCGCGTTGCCCGAACCCGGAGTCCACCAGCTCAAACCCGGGTTCCACCAGCTCAACAGACGGCTGCGCCTTCTCGGGGGACTCCGCTTTGGTTGCCGCGGGCGTGGAGTCACCGCCGCCGCACGCGCTGACGGCAAGAGCCAGAGCACCCAAGAGCAGGGCAGCCCCAATCGGCGAACGATATCGCATCTCATATCCAGACATGGGCACCGTTGACCACTCCTTCGCGCTCACGGGCAAGGGCTTCGCCCATGGGGTTGATGGTAGGCCGAAGTGATGGCGGCGTTCGTGGAATCAGGCAGCGCGCTGGGGCGGACGGCCACACCGACATCCATGGCCGTCACCTGAGCACCCCCTTGCCGCCGAGGGCTCCACCGCACCAAGTTCGATCTGGCACGTATCTGGCACGGCCTTTGCGAGAGTCCCCCAAAAACATGCTATGAACTGCAGTTACGTTGCTGGCCGCTGCTGGTAATTCACCAGGAACAGGTCTTCGAGAGAGGGCGGCGTCACGGTCATGGCGGCTATGCCATACCTGCTCAGCGCCCCCATCGCTGTACTGAGCGCAGCGGGTTCCACCGAGCCATGTACCCGGTTTCCGTCCAGCTGGATTCCGGGGATCATCGAGAGCTCTGTCCCGGTCGCCGGCGGGTTGGTGAGTACGGCGTTGATCGTCGCACGGGCATGGCCGCGCAGCTGGTCCAGCGTGCCAGTCTGGACGATTCGGCCGTCACGGATGATGCTGACCCGATCGGCGAGTGCCTCGACCTCGGTCAGGATGTGACTGGAGAGCAATACGCTGCGTCCGCGAGCCTTCTCTGCGGCGATCTCATCCTGAAACACCGCCTCCATCAAGGGATCCAGACCCGACGTGGGCTCGTCAAGAATGAGCAGCTCCACATCGGAGGCCAATGCGTCCCTAAGGGTTGGAGAGGCACGGCGAGATTAGAGAACATGCCTTGAGCTGCGATTATTTCGCCACATAGCGTTGGCGGGGTTGGGGGAGTTGCGGCGCTCTTGCGGACTTTCTGCGGACTTTCGGCGGACTGGAGCGCGCGCTGCCTGATTCCACGACCGCCGCCATCGCGCCGGGCTAGAGCGACCGGGTGGTGCCGCTGAAGACGATATTCCCATACGGATCGACTTGCAGCACCTCGCGCCGTTCGCCACCGGTACTAGACAAGATCGCCCACCCGAAGCCCCATGCAAAGCATGTGAAGATGGTCAGGATGGCGTGAAGAACGTGGTTGACCGGCGGCCATACACCACGACCCTGCGGAGAGCTGGGAGGCGGGTGCCGAGCACCAGCGGCCAGGCATCCCCGACATCCGCTCGTTCAATAAACCCGCAGCTCACAATTGACAGGTTTCTCCCAGGTAGGTTCCAGGCTTCTTGCAGGTTCGCTTCCTAAGGTCCGTTCATGAACATTTGGCCGAAGGAACTTCGGTACGCCGCCACCGCACTTTTCGGAGCAGGGCTCTTCGGAGCCGGATTAGTCCTTTCGCCGATGAGCCAAGCCGAACCCCTCGAGCCCAGGGACCGTGATCGGATTGGTTACGAGCTCACGTTTGACGGTGAGAGCGAGCTTAAGCGCGAGCTTGAGCGCAAGGTTTACGAGGGTCGCATTGACGGTCAACAGTATGTGCACGGGCTCCGCGTGCTCAGCCTTGAGAGCGCGCTCCACGAGGGGCGTATTGACCTTCGTCAGTTTGAGGACGCGCTCAGACGCGAGCTTCACCGCGAGCTCCGCGAGGGGCGCATTGACGGTCAAAAGTATGTGCACGGGCTCCGCGTGCTCAGCCTTGAGCGCGAGTTCCGCGAGGGGCGTATTGACCTTGATGGGCTTAAGCACGGGCACCCTGCTCAGTATGAGCGCGTGCTTAGGATCGGGGTGATACGCGAGTTCCGCGAGGGGCGCATTGACTATGGTCAGTTTGAGCGCGAGCTCCGCGAGCTCAGCCTTGATCTCGCCTTCCGCGAGGGGCGCATTGACCGTGAGCAGCTGTTGAACGAGAAATACGGCGAGGCGCGCGAGGAACTGGACGACTGGTTCCCCTCTCATCTGCTTGAGCGCGAGTTCCGCGAGGGGCGCATTGACCGCGAGAAGCACGAGGCCGCCGAACGCGAGGAGCACGAGGCCATCGAGCGCATGGAGCGCGACCGGGTTGAGCGTGAGAAGCGCGAGGCCGCCGAACGCGAGGCCGCCGAGGCCGCCGAGCGCGCCGAGCGTGAGGAGCTCGAGTCACTCGGCGCCATGCCGGCGGAGGCCGAACGCGAGGAGCGTGAGGCCGCCGAAAGCGAGGCTGAGGCCGCCGCCGAACGCGAGGCTGAGGCCGCCGCCGAACGCGAGGCTGAGGACACCGCCGAACGCGAGGCTGAGGCGGAGGCCGAACGCGAGGCCGCCGACGCCGCCGAGCGCGAAGCTGAGGCTGAGGCCCAACGCGAGGCTGAGGACACCGCCGAACGCGAAGCTGAGGCTGAGGCCCAACGCGAGGCTGAGGACACCGCCGAACGCGAAGCTGAGGCTGAGGCCCAACGCGAGGCTGAGGACACCGCCGAACGCGAAGCTGAGGCTG